>Ga0265342_10004642_pt1 | contig 10696 bp, 13 predicted proteins | sample 4CB327metaG_FD_203125 | JGI IMG/M metagenome (GOLD analysis project Ga0265342, IMG submission 203125) | Rhizosphere microbial communities from Carex aquatilis grown in University of Washington, Seatle, WA, United States - 4-CB3-27 metaG | ecosystem: Host-associated > Plants > Roots >...
GGCGTTCGGCGGCAATCTCCCGGTTGCGATCTTGCTGTCCCAGCGCCTGATCGGGCACAAGCAATGGAGCCGCTGATGCTGGACCGGCGCCAGGTGGTGGCTCGGCTGCTCACCGACCGCGGCGATCTGCTCGTGGTCACCGGGCTCGGCTCGCCGACCTACGATGTCGCCGCCAGCGGCGATCATCCGCTCAACTTCTATCTGTGGGGCGCGATGGGTGGCGCGGCAATGGTCGGTCTTGGCCTCGCCCTCGCCCAACCCGATCGCGCGGTGGCCGTGATCACCGGCGACGGGGAAGCCTTGATGGGTCTCGGCAGCCTCGGCACCATCGGCGTCAAGCAGCCTAACAACTTGTCGATCGTGGTGCTGGACAACGCGCATTACGGCGAAACCGGCATGCAGCCGAGCCACACCAAGGCGGGGATTGATCTCGTCGCCGTCGCCAAGGCCTGCCGATTTCAAAACGCCGCGCTGGTAACCGAGCGCAAGCATTTAGACGGTGCACGCGCCCTGCTGCATGGGCGCGGCGGTCCGAATTTCATTCAGGCCAAGGTCAAAGCCGACGATCTCCCGCGCGTGCTGCCAAACCGCGACGGACAGGCGATCAAATACCGCTTCATCCAGGCACTGGCGGCAAAAGCCTAGCGCGCTAATCCAGCCGGGCACCCGACCGCCGCACCACATCGGCCCATTTGGCGGAATCCCTGGCGATCAATGCGGCGAAATCCTCAGGACTTCCCGCCGCCGGCTCGTCGCCGATCAGGGCGAAGCGTTCCTTGAACGCCGGCGATGCGATGGCGCGATTGATGGCGGCATTGAGCTTGTCGATGATCGGCCGTGGCACGCCCGCGGGCGCGATCACCCCGGTCCATGTTCCAGCCTCGTAGCCTGGCACGCCGGCTTCGGCGATCGTCGGCAGATCGGGAAACGCCGGCGAGCGGCGGGCGCCGCTGACGCCCAGCGCCCGCACCGTCCCCGCACGCGCCTGCGGCGAAATCGAATTGAGGCTTTCGAACATCAGATCGACCCGACCGGCAATGAGATCATTGATCGCCGACGAGCCGCCCTTGTAGGGCACGTGCACGATATCGGTGCCGGTCATGTATTTGAACAATTCACCGCCGACGTGTCCCGGAGATCCGTTGCTCGAGGAGGCGTTGGAGAGCTTTCCCGGATTTTTCCGGGCATAGGCGATCAATTCCGCCACCGAATTCACCGGCAGGCTGGGCGCGACTGCGAGCAGTAAATGACCGCGCGCCACCAGCGAGACCGGCTGAAAATCCCGCTCAATGTCATAGGGAAGTCTGGGCACCATATGCCGCGTGATGGCGAGCGCGCCGATCGGGCCCATGCCGATGGTATATCCGTCCGGATCCGACTTCGCGACGAGATCGAGCCCGATGGTGAGCGCCCCGCCCGGCCGATCATCAACCACGATCTGCTGGCCGAGATCCTTGGTGAGCTCCGCTGCCAAAATCCGCGCAACGGTGTCGGTGGCGCTGCCTGCGGCCTGCGGAACGATGAGCCGAATACCGTGATCGGGGTATTCGGCCAACGCTGGACCCGTGCCGCCGCACGCAACCATCAGCGCAATCGCAGCAAACAGACGCACCTCACCCTCCCACCGCTTTTTTATGTGTCGCCGTGTCGATCCGCGCGGCCGCGGTGCCAGGATCGTAACGGATGGACGCCGCCGCGTCATGCCACCGCCATCGCGGACGATGTCCGAACCGCCGGCTTTCCGTTGCGATCACAGCCCCACGATTTCGGAATGCCTCTGCAACCAGCTTAACGCAAGAATGTTACCATGCGTATCCAAACGTGTGGCATGGGACCGACCGAACCTGCAGCCTTCTGCTGCGACTAACCATAGTGCCGATGCTTTCAATCCGGAGACGCACATGCGCCCGGATCGATGCGGCATTGAAGCAAAGGGATGGTCCGTGAACTCCATGATCGATCAGGCGGCGCTCGCGTCGTTGCGCCCAGGAATGCCGGTCTCCACGCTCCGCGCCATATGCGGGCCGCACTGGGAAGAGGTGAAACCGGACCGCGACGGTTGGGTGGTCAAGTTGGCCGATGTCGGATTCGTCGCGCGCATCGGTGCCGACGGCAACATCGGCCGCGTCGCTTTCAGCAGCCGATTTCCGACGGCGCGCACGGTCGACATGCTCCACGTCGGCATGAGCTTTGATGCCGCCCTCGCCGCTTATCCAACGCTCTGCCACGTCGAGGATGTCACCGTTTCCGCGGCGACGCTTCGCCGCTTCGGCACCATCCGTCCCGACGGGATTCGCATTGAAGCGCGATTTCTTGACGGCCGCCTGCTGGCCTTCGATCTGGACCGGCCCGACGCAATCTACCGTGCCGCACCGTCAGACGACCCGCCCGCATCGGTTCCGGCCACCGACCATTTTGTCGATCCCAATTTCAAGCTCGTGGTGCTCGACGCCTTGCTGACCGCGAAGGCGATTGATCTCGGATCCGAACGAAAGCTCGCGAGCGATCTCATGGGCACCGACGACCGCTCTCGTTTCCGAAAGCCGGTCTATGACTATCTCGTACGCTATCCGCTGACCGCCAACCAGCTCGCCGTGGTCGAGGAGCTCGTGTTCGACACCGACAACGACATCTATTTCTACGTCTTTCCGAACTGGCGCGGAGACGGCAACGAATTCGACGTCGAAAGCCTGGAAGGCATCGAACAGCTTTCCAACCTGCGCAGCGTCAATGTGATATCGATGCTGGCCGACGACGACCTCTCGCATCTGGCCGGTCTCGCCAAGCTCGAGATCCTGCGGCTGCCGCCGATGCGGTTTCGCAACGCTCCGGCGCTGCTCTCGCTGCCGCGCCTGAAGACGCTGGATTGCTTTGCGGATTCCTCGCAGCCGGACGCGACGATCACCGCGGCGCTGGAGGTCAAGGGCGTCAAGGTGACGGCGTATCACTGACCCGACGCGGCCGCGGCCTCAGACCCAGTCGCGTCGCCCTAGGCCGCGAGCTGGGCGTCCTTGTCGGTCGCGCGCTTGAGCGCCGGCCGCAGTTCCAGACGCGAAACGTAGGTGGTGATCTCCGGCCGCCTGGGAATGAGATCGAACATCATGCCCCAGCGCAGTCCGGAACCGATAATGACGTCAGCCGCCGTGAATTGATCCCCCATCAGATAGGGACCTTTGGCGATGGCCTTGACCACGACATCGAGCACGGTGTCGTAATCGCCCCATCCGAGCATCGCGCGCGACGCCCCCTCGCGCTTGAGCGAACGGTCGATCATCGCCGGCTCGAGACAGCTCGGGCCGAAGAACAACCATTTGAGATAGATCCCGCGCCGCGGATCGCCGATCGGAACACTCAATTCGTTCTTGGGGAACGCATCCGCGAGATAGCAGCAGATCGCGGCGTTCTCGGTGATCACCACATCCCCGTCCTGGAGCGCCGGGACTTTGCCCATGGGATTGACGGCGAGATAAGCCGGCTGCCGGTTGTCGCCGTTCTTGAAGCTCAGGAGCTTGATGTCGTAGGGCTCACCGATCTCCTCCAGCATCCACAGCGCGATCGACGACCGCGACGGCGTCGCGTGAAACAGCGTGAGCCTGGACATGGCTTGAGCCTCCGTAGACAACAGCAATCACGATCGCTTCTGGGTTCGTATTATGTCGGCACCATGGCCAAGGTTCAGCCCGCGGGACATTCATAGAGCCAGCTCACACCGCTGTTTTTGAGCGCGAGCGAAAGGCTGCCATTGCCGAGATCGATGCAGACCGCAGTTCCGGTCGGCCGCATCTCGCCCGCAACCAAAACCGGGCCCCACAATTCGCCGACAGCCCGATCACCCCGCGGCGTGAGATCGTCGATCTTGTTGAGCGGCACGCCGTGCACAATGATCGGCTGCTGCGGCGTCGCGTTGAGAATATGAACCAGTCTCCCATCGCCCCGCATCCACACTTCGGCCCCCGGCGGCACCCTGGCGGTGAGCGAGGGAATCGCAACCCCGGCATCGGCCGGCAGATTGAACTGCCAGACCTGTTTGGCGTCGCCGCGGGACACGCGTGTGCCTGCCGGCAACGCCAAGCCAAACAACGCGTGGGTCGTTGAGAGAACGCATTCCTGCACGGTCCAGTTCTGGTCGAAACGGACGTCGCCGGCACGGCACGGCCAACCATCGACGCGTTGGTCATTGGCGAGCGTGGCGTCCCAGCGGCCGCCGAACATCGGATCCCACTTCAATTCTCCCGTCACCATTGCCGATCCGGCGCTGACCGGGGACGGCAAATCAATCAGCCGGAAGCCCTGCTGAGCCCGGTCTTCCAGGTAGATGCGGGTGCCGGCGGGAAGTGCCAGGCCGAACATAGTCTCCGCGTGGGCCAGCGTGCGATCCCTGGCCCTGAGATCGGCCCAGTCGTGAACCGCCAGCACCCCGGCGATCAGGAACGGCAGTGCCAGCACAATGGCGACCGCCGTCGCCGCCACCCGGAGGGCCGGGACCACGACCGGGCTGCGGCCGAGCAGCACCAAACCGACGAGGACCGGAACGGTCAGATACCAGAAATACACATCGAAGATGCCGAACAGCCCCCACCACGGAAACTTGACCATCATCCCGGTGGATCCTTTTCTGCGCGCCGGGGCGCCCAACAGAGGTCGCGGCCCAAACGACAATGGTTCAAGGGCGAATGGTTCAAGGGCAATTGTCGCCAGGGTGCGCTCGGCATTGAACCTGAACCCTCGGGGAGACGACAAAGAGGGTGTCATATTGCTGTGTCATGGCTGCGCGCCCGGGACCGGCCGGGCGTCACCGCATGGAATGGAAGGGGTCAGGTCGATGCCGCTGTTTATCCTCGGAATCCTGATCGGGGTGATCTTGTGCGCGCTTTATAAGGCCCACACCGCGTCGTCGGGCCTGCGCATTTTTGATGACGGCGACACCTCCATCGTCATCGAGAGCGGCAGGCTGCGCGTCCGCCGCGGCTTCGTTCCCGAACGCACGATGGCGGCTCTGGCCGATAGCCTGCGCGACGCGGGCGTGACCACCGGATACATAACCATTTCGCAGGACAACCGGGTCGCGATTTCCTGGCATGTCCCCCCGGCAATGCACCAGACCGTCCGCAATATCCTGCTGCTGGACCGCGCCATTGCGATGCCCGCCGGCGGATGCGGCTCCGCCCACACAAATTGACGGCGGATCGCACACGACCGCGTTCCGGCCGATGCTATAGTCGACGACTCCCGGATCCGCGATCGGATACCGGCGATGTCGCGATGGGGGAATTGTATGTCAATGGTTCGTGCCCCCGCGGTTTTCGGCGTGGCCGGAATCGCGTCCGGCTTTCTCACCCCTCACCTGTCGGAGGCCTTGCGCGTTATCCTGCCGGACTGGGTCATCATCGATGTCCCGATCTCGATGTGGCTTGCCGGCATAGCCTTCGGCGCCGCGCTCGCGGGGGCACTGGCCTATTGCCTCCGCTATCAGCCCCGTCAGTGGCTGATCATTCCGGTCGTCCTGGCCGGCTGGTCCTGCGCCGTACAGGTCTGTCTGTGGAGCGGAGCCGGGGAGCCGAAATCCTATTCGCAATTATCGGGGTCATCGGCCCCGGCTGACCGTTGTCAACAGCTGGACGGCGCCGGAACCAGCGCGGCCGATGTTTCAAAAAGTCAGTGTTTCGAATTGTTCTCGGCGCAGGCCTCCGACGACGCGGCAGCCCCCAATCGCTATTGGCGCTCGCTGAGCGCCTACCTGGTCGCGGGCGCCATCGGCGCCCTGATTACCGCGTTCGGCGTACCGCTCGCCACCCGCCATCCGCTCTCGCGCCGATCCTATGCCGTGATCACGTTGACCGGTGCGCTCGTCGCCGCCGCCTGGTTTGTCTTGGCGGGGGCGATCGCCTTCCTCGGTGCCGACCAGCATTGGTACGCCCTGTTCGCGCCGTGGCAGGCCGCGGTGGCCGCCGTCATCGGACGATCGCTCAGGACCTGAGCGCTCACTTCGGCTTCAGCGTGAGCGCCGCCGAGTTGATGCAATAGCGCAGTCCGGTCGGCCCCGGCCCGTCGGGAAACACATGGCCGAGATGGCCATTGCAGCGCGCGCACAGCACTTCGGTGCGCACCATGCCATGGCTGGCGTCGGTTTCCTCTGCCACATGACTGTCTACGGCCGGCTGCGTAAAGCTCGGCCAGCCGCAGCCGGCGTCGAACTTGGCGTCGGATTCGAACAGCGACTGCCCGCAGCCCGCGCAGACATAGGTGCCGGGCGTCGTGGTTCTCTCGTATTCGCCGCTGAACGGCCGCTCGGTCGCCTTTTCACGCAGCACTGCGTACTGCATCGGCGTCAGCTGCTTGCGCCAATCGGCATCGTTCTTGGCAACCTTGTCGGTCTGGTCCTGTGCCTTGGTCTCGGTCGACATTGATCTCCCCTAATTTGTTGCTGCAGCAACCAGCACCGGCTTGTCGCGATAGAGATCGCCGAACAGGCGTTTCAGGTTCTCGATCTTCGGCAAGTCGTTGTAGGCAATGTAGGGCTGCGTCGGATGCAAGGTCGCGTAGTCCTGGTGATACGCCTCCGCCGGATAGAACGCCGCGAGCGGCTTGATCTGCGTCACGATCGGGGACTTGAACACGCCGGCCTTGTTCAGCTGATCGATGTAAGCTTCCGCCACCTGCTGCTGTTCAGGGTTGGTGGTGAAAATGGCCGAGCGATATTGCGTTCCGCTGTCGGGTCCCTGCCGGTTGAGCTCGGTCGGATCGTGCGCGACGGAAAAATAGATCTGCAGGATCTTGCCGTAGGAAATCTGACGGGGATCGAATTTGACCTCCACCGATTCCGCGTGCCCGGTGCGACCGCCGCTCACCGTCTCATAGACGGCGGTATCCTTCGATCCGCCGGAATAGCCCGAGACCGCCTGGACCACGCCCTTGGCGTGCTGGAATACGCCCTGCACCCCCCAGAAACAGCCCCCGGCCAGAACCACGGTTTGCACACCGTCCGCGCTCGCGGACGCATCGACGACCGGCGCCGGAATGACGGTCGCGGGCTCGGCCTGCGCCGGGCCGAGCCACAGGGCTCCGAGCAGCGGCAGCAGGAGGGCGGATGTTCGGGCAAAGTCCATGAAATCTCTCCTCGGGAAGCGGTTCGGCGGCGACGCCATCGTCGAGTGTTACGATCGATCCGGCAGTGGAGTTACACCACCCCACGCACGAATTCGTGAGGTCGTAGTGAACGTTATTGCCGACTCCCTTATCCTATGGCGTATTTTTTGCATTTCCAGTGCCAAGCGTGTTCGCGGGGTCGGATGCCGATGCGCAGAGCTCAGGCGCGATCGCTGCCAGACCTTAGATCGTCGTTGATGGTGGGCGCCGCAAGGCGTGGGATCTGTTGTTTAGGGAAACCTGTTGATTTGGGGAGCGTTGTGTTGAGCCGCTGATTGATCGCTGCGCCGGGACAACATGAAGGGGTCCACCCATGTTCCGCTGCCTCGCACGGCCACTGCTCGTCTTTCCGTTGCTGCTGCTCGCCTCGATGGCGCTCGCCCATGATAGCTGGATCTCGCGCGGCGCGTTGCGCAATGCGGCCGGGGAATGGTGCTGTGGAGAAGGCGATTGCTTCGAGATTCCCGCCGAGCAGGTCCATATCGCCGCCGACGGCTACGTGCTCAATGACACCGAAACGGTGCCGTTCAACGAGGCACAACCAAGCCCTGACGGCGCCTACTGGCGCTGCAAACGGCCGGATGGATCGCGCCGCTGTTTCTTCGCCCCACCGCAGACTTATTGAGCGTCTGCGGAATCGAAGTCACCTTCGTCCGGATCCTGCTCGTCCGCCACCACCAGACGAAGCGGGGTCGGCAGCGGGCTGTTTTTGGCCAGGGTGATCTTGTGCCGATGGCCGCCGGGAACCGGTCCCTGGACGCGACCGCGCTCGCGCGATTGCACGAAAAACGTCGTTCCCACGCCGGTGCCCAAAACCCGCATCAAGGTCGCTTGATCGCAGGTGGACGCGATCGCCAGCCCGAGCCGATGCATATGCGAGCGGCGATAGCAGTAGGCCGCGAGCAGCGCGCGCTGTTGCGGCGAGAGCGCCGCGGTCATGCTGACCGCGTTGTCTTCACCCGCACTGTAGAGGCGGGCGACCAGACTTTCTGGCACCACGTCTTCATCATCCCACCCTGGCAGGGACGGCGCGAGAACCGGCGTTGTCACCATGTCATTCCTCCGCACAGACGAAACGTTGACTCCACATGCGGAGTACCGCGTTAACGAGGTGTTAATTTCCGGCCCCACCGGTGTTGACCCGGATGGTCGCCGCCCGGGCGTGGGTTTTCAGCCACACGTCCGCTGGATACCGCTCTGCTTGGCCGAACGCGCCGCGGCCGTCCGATGGCTGCGTCCCTCCCGAAATCGTGAACGGCGCCTCGCCAGGCCAAGCCTATGATTTTCATGGCTGTCGGCGATCGTCGTGATCACCGTAGGGCAACCCTGGACCGCCCAAAGACAATCAATGGCCGGGGACATCGGGAGAAGCGCGATGACGAACTTTCATGTAATCGCCGGCGCAGGCACGCGCCCGGTGTTTCCCGCGATCCGCAAGATCGGCCTTGGCGACTTGAGGTCGGCGCTGGCCGAAGGGATCGACGATTTCAAGACGATGCCAAGCCACATCGTTTTCATCGGCCTGATCTACCCGATCGTCGGCATCATCATCACCCGGATGGCGATGGGTGCCGACACGCTTCCGCTGCTGTTTCCGCTCGCCGCCGGATTTGCCCTGATCGGTCCATTCGCCGCGATCGGTCTCTACGAAATGAGCCGACGACGCGAACAGGGCCTCGACCTGTCCTGGTGGCACGCCTTCGACGTGCTGCATTCGCCGTCAATCGGCGCGATTGCCGGCCTTGCCATTCTGCTCACGTTGATTTTCATCGGCTGGCTCGGCGCCGCCCAGGCGCTCTACCAGACGCTGTTCGGTCTGGCGCCTCCGGAATCGATCTCACAGCTCGCCCATCTCGTGCTCGAGACTCCCGCCGGATGGAAACTGATCATCTGGGGCAACATCATCGGCTTTCTGTTCGCCGTCTGGGTGCTGACCATCAGCGTCGTGTCGTTCCCGCTGCTGCTGGACCGCGACGTCGGCGCTGCGGTCGCGATCACCACCTCGGTCCGAGCCGTAATGAAGAACCCGGTGACCATGGCGGTGTGGGGTCTGATCGTTGCGGCCTTGCTGTTGCTGGGGTCGCTGCCGTTTTTCTTCGGCCTCGCCGTTGTCGTGCCGGTGCTCGGCCATGCCACCTGGCATCTCTATCGCCGCACGGTGGAACGCTGAAGGACCACCGCCGCGACAGCGGCCGTTGCCGATGCTAGGCTCCCATCAGCGCGGCCATAGCGCAGCCGGCTGAGCGGTTTCGTCTCGGCCCGCTCGCGCGCAGAGCCGCGACGGGAGGAGATCGCCGTGACCATCCGCATCGCCCGCGTAGCGGCGCTCGCCGTCGTATTGGCGGTGACCCTGACGACCTTCGCTCGCCCCGGGCAGGCTACCGAAATCCGGTTGGCCCGCCAGTTTTCCATGGGGTACCTGCAGTTCAACGTCATGGAACATCGGCAATTGATCGAAAAGCACGCGCGCGCGCTCGGGCTTCCCGACGTGACGGTGTCGTGGCTGACGTTCAATGGCCCGGCGGCCGTCAACGACGCCCTGCTGTCCGGCACGGTCGATATCGCCGCCGGCGGCGCCCCCGGGCTGCTGCTGCTGTGGTCGAAGACCAAGGGAACCCCGAACGAAGTGCGCGGCATCGCCGCCATGTCCTCGCAGCCGTTCCTGCTCAACACCCGCAATCCCGCCATCAAGTCGCTCGCCGACGTCAAGGACACCGATCGCATCGCCGTCCCGGCGGTGAAGGTGTCCATCCAGGCCATCGCGCTTCAGATGGCGGCGGCGAAGGCGTTCGGTCCGGCCAATTTCGCCAAGCTGGACAATCAAACCGTCTCAATGCCGCCACCGGATGCGACCATCGCGCTGCTGAGCGGCGGCGGCGAGATCGACCTCGCCTTCAGCGTCCCCCCGTTCCAGCAACAGCAACTCGAGAAACCCGGCATCACCACCGTGCTGAATTCCTTCGAAGTCATGGACGGCCCGCATTCCTTCACGGTCGCCTGGACCTCGGCGCGCTTTCGCGAGCAGAATCCGGTGCTCTACAAGGCGCTGATGGCGGCGATGCAGGAAGCAACCGATATCGTCAACCAGGACAAGCGCGCCGCGGCCGCGCTTTGGATCGAAGACTCCCACTCCAAACTGCCGCTCGACTTCGTCGAGCGCATCGTCGCCGGTCCGCAGGTTCGCTGGACCGTGGATCCGGAAAACACCATGAAATTCGCCCGCTTCATGGTGACCAACGGCATCCTGAAAGCGGCGCCGGAATCCTGGCGCGATTACTTTTTTCCCGAGATCTACGGCGTCAACGGCAGCTGATCCGCAACACCGGCGCGCGGATGGGATCACCTAGCCGGCCGCCACCACGCGATGGCGCTGGGCGCCCAGCCCATCGATGGTTGCCGTGACGTCGTCGCCCGGCTGCAGATAGACCTTCGGATCCTGTCCCATGCCGACGCCTGCCGGGGTGCCGGTCAGGATCACGTCGCCCGGCTGCAGGCTCATGAATTGGCTGACATAGGACACCAGTTGCGGCACCGAAAAGATCATGTCGGC
>Ga0265342_10004643_pt1 | contig 10694 bp, 7 predicted proteins | sample 4CB327metaG_FD_203125 | JGI IMG/M metagenome (GOLD analysis project Ga0265342, IMG submission 203125) | Rhizosphere microbial communities from Carex aquatilis grown in University of Washington, Seatle, WA, United States - 4-CB3-27 metaG | ecosystem: Host-associated > Plants > Roots > Rhizosphere...
GCTGGCCCAGGTGCGGGTGTTCCAGCACAAGAACCTCGCGGAGATCGTCGGGGTCGGTCGGGAGCGCGACTTCATCTACGTCGCCACCGAGTGGGTCGACGGCCAGACCTTGCGTGCCTTCATCGACGGCAAGCGCGCCGAGGGCCGCGGGGTCTCGCTCAAGGGGGCGTCGAACCTGGTGGCCCACGTCGCCAACGCGCTCGAGTATGCGCGCCCGATGGGGCCCCATGGTGCGCTCAACCCCACGCTCATCCTCGTGAACCGCACCGGTCGGGTGAAGGTCGAGGGCTTTGGTCTCTCCGCGGGCTTGCCGGGGGTGGCGCGGGTCGGTCACCCGGCCGGGCTCCCCGACACCCTGTACATGGCCCCGGAGCTGCTCACCGGCGCGCCCCCCACGGTGGAAGGGGACGTGTATGCGCTCGGGATGATCCTGTACGAGCTCCTCACCGGCGAGGGGATGCGCCATCCATACCGACCGGTCAGCGACGTGGTGCCCGGGATCCCGACCCCCGTGGATGCGGTGATCGAGCGCGCGCTGGCGTTGACCCCCGGGGCGCGCTGGGCCACCCCGGCCATCCTGAAGACGGCTCTCCAGAGCGCGGCCGCTGGGTTGCCGTTCAACCCCGAGGCCGGGCCGGCGCCGCACGACGAGGCGCAGGCCCTCTCCGGACCGGCGCCTCGGGGGTGGCCGTCGGCCTCGCCTGCGGGGGGAGCGCAGCCAGTGGGCGGAGCGCAGCCGGTGGGCGATCGCCCCGTCCTGGCTCTCCCGGTGGGGCCGATTCCCGGCAGCGGCCCGGTGGCGATGGCGGTGGCGGCCCCGGTCCCGGCCGGGCTCGCCGCCGGATCGGCCTTGCCGATTGGGCTCGCCGCTGGCCCCGGCGGAGCGCCGGGGAGCAACGACGATCAAGACGAGCGCTGGCTGGTACAAAAGGGCAATCTCGATTTCGGACCGTTCTCGATGGCCCAGATCCGCGCGCAGATCGAGCGCGGCGAGATCCTGGGGGACCACACCCTGCTCGACAGCCACTCTGGAGAGCGGGGGCTGGTCCGCGAGGTCCCGGGGCTGGGTGACCTGGCGAAGCACGCCCACCGCCAGATCGAGCGCACGCGGCGGGAGCACGCCGAGCAGCGCTCGCAGCAGACCCAGAAGAAGAAGTCGATGGCGACCACCGCGATCGTCACGCTGGTGGTGGCGCTGGTGGTGGGCAGCGGCCTGTTCTACGTGTTCTCGCGCCGAGACGTCTCGGGGGGGCGCCTGGCCTCGCGCCAGGAGGAGTCCGAGGTGGAGTCGTTCCTCAAGGGGGTCAAGATCGGCGAGATGAAGGCCACCGTCCGGCGCGGGACGCACCACGCCGGCGGGGCGGTCGCCGGTGCGGCCGCCGGGGGCCCGGACGAGTTCAACAACGATTCGCGCTTCGGCGACGCCACCCGGGGCATGGCCCAGGGCGATCAGACGCTCGACGACGACCAGATTCAGACCACCATGATGGCCAACTACCGGCGCCTGATCCCCTGCATCGCGCACGCGCCGGGCATGTCGAACCTGGCCATCGACTTCGTGGTGCGCGGCTCGGGCAAGGTGAGCGCGGTCAAGGTGAACGGCCAGAAGGGCGGTCCCCTGCCCACCTGCGTCCTCGCGCGCATGCAGAGCTTCAACTTCCCGAAGTTCGACGGATCCAAGACCATCGCCAGCTGGTCCATGTCCATGGGCCACTGACAGAGTCGGGCGTTGCGGCTCGCGCGACGGACGGCCGACGATCCGGGCCGCTGGCTGCGCCGGCGCTGCGGTCCGCTCCTCACATACGCACGAGTATGCTCCGGTGCGGTCCTCGCGCCGGCTTCGCCATCGACCCGGCTTTTCGGCCGAGTTCAAAGCAACCCCTACGGACCGGGGTTTACGGTTCCCGCCGCAGGCGGCGGGTGAGGGTCCGCGGACTGCGGGATTGGAGGTCGGGAAAGGCTTGGGGGCGGGCGGCCCGGATCGTCGGCCGTCCGTCGCGCAGGCCGCAAAGTCACTCTAAGAGCGGCCGAAGCCGGCGGGGCGATCCTTGGGTGCGGAAGGAGCGGCCAGCTTGAAGCCGAGGATGTCCTCGTAGGCGAAGACGTAGCGCTCGTCCTTGGAGGTCTGCAGCGCAATGAACCCCTCGCGCAGGTCGAGGCGGTTCAGGCGACCGATGGTCATGATCTCGCCCTGGGTCTGGACGAAGCACGTGGCCTCGCGCTCCTCGCGGATGGCGATGGTGTGGCCATTGAGCTTGGCGCCTTCCGCCTCCCAGACCTGAACGATGGTTTCCCGAGTCATGGGTCGAGCATACAACAGTCCAGGGCGTCGGTCGGAACCGGGGGCCTCAGTCGACCGAGGAGCTCCAGCGCCGCGCCACCTCGGCGACCGCGTCCGGCAGATCGCCGGCCATGACGCCGCTCGTGCCGTGGACGGCGGCGGCGACGCTGCCTGCCTGGCCATGGAGCAGCACGCCGAGCTCGGCCGCCACGAGGGGATCCGTGCCCTGGACGATGAGCCCAGCTATCACGCCCGTCAGCGCATCGCCGCTCCCGGCGGTGGCCAGGGCCGGCTCGGCGATGGGGCTCACGAAGACGGTGCCATCGGGCGAGGCGATCAGCGTGCGCGCGCCCTTCAGCACCACGATCGCGCGGCTCCTCTCGGCGAAGTCGCGCGCGGTGGCCAGACGGTTGGCCTGCACGTCGGCGCTGCGGACACCGACCATGCGGGCCATCTCGCCAGGATGGGGCGTGACCACCCGGGGGGCGCTGGCCTCGGCCAGCCGAGCAGCGGCGTCCGGGCCGAGCAGGTTCAACCCGTCGGCGTCGATGACCATGGGGAGGCCGAGCCCGCTGACGAGGGCGCGCACCAGGCTCTGCATGCGGGGACCGACCGGAATGCCGGGACCGAGGGCGAGCGCCCGCACCTGGGGGCGCGCCAGCAGGAGATCGATGGCGGCACGGCTGCCATCGTCCGCGTCGTCGCCGGTGGAATAGCTCGCCGTCATGATCTCGATGACCTTGGCATCGAGCGCCGCCTGGGCGGCGGCGGTGGTGGCGACGGTGACCAGCCCCGCGCCCGTGCGCATGGCCGCCTTCGCCACCAGGAGCGCGGACCCGGTCTTGCCCGCGCTGCCAGCCACCACCACGAGATGCCCGGAGGTTCCCTTGAACGCATCCGCGGCCCGCCTCGGCAGGCGGTCCCGCGCGTCGCGCTCGGTGAGGAGGTAACAGCGCGGCGCGCGTCGGCCAGGGGACGAAGGAGACGGTGGAGCGTGCTCGTCCGCGTCCGACTCCGGGACCGGCAAGCCGAGGCCGACCACCTCGACGTTTCCCACCCTGGCGGCGGCGTCGAGCACCAGCCCGAGCTTGTGCGTTCCGACGGTGGCGGTGACGTCGGCCTCGACCGCCACGCCGAGGGACCGCCCGGTGTCGGCGTCGATCCCCGAAGGCACGTCCGCCGCGACCACCAGGGCACCTTGCCGACGGGCGGCGTTGATGGCCGCGATGGCGAGCGCCGGGATCCCGGCGACGGCCGCGCGCAACCCGGTGCCGAACAAGGCGTCGACCACGAGCTCCGCGCCCGCCAGGTCGGCCTGCCAGGCGGCGGCGTCGTCCTGCTGCGACCGATCGACGATGCGCACCTCGGGAAGGGCCGCCGTGAGCGCGTGAAACATGAGTGCCGCATCACCCGAGAGCCGGCCCTCGGGCGTCGCCAGATAGACCTCGACGCCGAATTCGCCCTGGCTGCCGAGCCAGAGGTGGCGCGCCACCACGAAGCCGTCGCCGCCGTTGTTGCCGGGACCACAGACGATGGCCACCCGACGGCCGCCGCGGGCCCCGCGGCGCGGCGCCAGGCGCCTCAGCACCACCTCGGCGATCCCGCGGCCGGCGTTCTCCATCAGCAGCAGGCTCGGCATGCCGGTCCTCGCCACCAGTTGCCGATCGACGGCGCGCGACTCGGCCGTGGACAGCACGCGCGGCCTCATGCCGGCAGGCCCTCGAGGACCACCACGGCAGCCGCCATGTCCCCGGCGTGGGTGAGCGATACGTGCTGGGCCGTGACGGCGCGCCGGGCAGCCGCGGCGTGGGCAGCGCCCGAGAACACCAGCACGGGGGCGCCTCCGGGAAGCGAGTGCACCTCGATGTCGAGCCAGCGCAGGCCGGCGGGCACGCCGAGCGCCTTGGCGGCCGCCTCCTTGGCGGCGAAGCGGGCCGCGTAGTGCTGCGCCGGCAGCCCGCGCCCGGCGCAGTCGGCGCGCTCCCGCTCCGAGAAGAGGCGGCGCTCGGCCCGCACGCCGTGCCGGGCCAGCAGGGTGGCCATGCGCGAGATGGGTACGAGGTCGAGGCCGACGCCGAGAATCATGGCGGGGGGAGGCCAGGCGGGGCGGGCCCGACCGCTCCGGTCGCGCCGGCCACGATCGCGGCCCGCAGCTCGGCGACCGCGCGTTCCATCCCCAGCATCACCGCCCGGGCCAGGAGGCCGTGCCCGATGTTCAGCTCCTCGAGGTGCGGCAAGGCGGCAACCGGACCCACGTTGGTGCAATCGAGGCCATGTCCCGCCCCGAGGCGCAGCTTCGCCTCGCTGGCCGCGCGCGCGGCAACCACGAGGCGGGCCAGCTGACGCTCCGCCGCCGTCGAGAAGCGCGGGGAATCGCAGTAGTAGCCGGTGTGCAGCTCGACCGTGCTGGCGCCGAGCCGCTGCGACGCCGACACCGCCTCCGCATCGGGATCGATGAACAGGCTGACCCCGATGCCCGCATCGCGCAGGCCTCCCACCACCCGTTCGAGCAGCCGGCTGCCCCCGCCCGGCCGCACGTCGAGTCCACCCTCGGTGGTGCGCTCGGCGCGCTTCTCGGGGACCAGGGTGCAAAAGTGGGGTTTCACGTCGAGCGCGATGGCCAGCATCTCCTCGGTGGCGGCCATCTCGAGGTTGAAGACCCCGGCCACCGTCTGGCGCAACACCCGCACGTCGCGATCCTGGATGTGGCGCCGATCCTCGCGCAGATGCACGGTGATGCCCTCCGCCCCGGCCAGCTCGCACAGCGCCGCCGCCACCACCGGATCGGGATGACGTGTCCCGCGCTGCTGCCGCAGCGTCGCGACGTGATCGACGTTCACATAGAGTCGAGGGACCATTCACCGAGCAGTATAAGGTATTTGATCGGGGCCGTGGCCCGCTGCCGCTCGTGGCGACTTAAACGGGGAGGTGGCTCGCTGCCGCTGGCACATCCCCGCGCCCCTCTCGCTCCGCGCGGCAAAGCCGCGCTACGCTCGCCTGCCAGCGTGGCGGAACAAGGTACCTCGCGGCGCGGCCCCCGAAAATGAAGTGGGGCCCCTCTCCCTGACCCTCTCCCCGCTTCTCTGCGAGGGAATAAGACTGGAGGGCGGGGCTCGCCTCATCCAATCACGCCACCCCGGTCCAACATCGCCTCCCTGATCGAGAAAGATCGACCAGGCCCCGGGATCCGCCTCTCCCTGCGGTTGATCGGAGGTTGGCTTTGCCAACCGGAGACAGCTCCAGCAAAGCAGATCCGGGGGCTTCTCGTCGTCCCCGGGAGGGGCCCGCGCTCCGGTCCTCCCCTTCCCGCGAGCGCCGAAGGCGCGTTCTTTTATCCGTTCAGCGCCCGCCGCATGGCCTGGGCGATGTCGTTGGCCTGGACGGCGATGCGGGCCTGGTCGGTGCCCTCGATCATGACCCGGGCCTTGGCCTCGGTGCCCGAGTAGCGGACCACCACGCGGCCCTCGACCCCGAGCTCGCGCTCCACCGCCGAGATCGCCCGCTGGACCTCGGAGAGCTCCTCGAGGGGGCGCTTGTGCGAGACGGCGAAGTTCACCAGCACCTGCGGGTAGCGGACCATGGCGCCCGCGATGAGCTCGGACAGGGGACGGCCCTCTTCCAGCATCACGGCCAGCACCCGCAGCGCCGCCACGGTTCCGTCGCCGGTGGTGGCGTGGTCGAGGAAGATGATGTGCCCGGACTGTTCTCCGCCGAGGAGCAGCCCCTGCTCGCGCATGGCCTCGACCACGTAACGGTCCCCGACGGCCGTGCGCATGAGCTTGCCCCCGCAGCCGGCCAGCGCCCGTTCGAGCCCGAGGTTCGACATGATGGTGGCCACCACCGTTCGCTCCGGCAGCGTGCGCTTGGCCAGCATCCGCGTGCCGAGCAACGCCATGATCTGGTCGCCGTCGACGATCTCGCCCCGCTCGTCGGCCAGGATCACGCGATCGGCGTCACCGTCGAGCGCCACGCCGAGCGCCGCGTCGTGCTTGCGCACCTCGGCGGCCATGTGCTCGGGGTGCATCGCCCCGCACGCGTCGTTGATGTTGCGCCCGTTCGGCTCGACCCCGAGCGCGATCACCTCGGCCCCGAGCTCGCTGAAGACCCGTGGGGCCACCTCGTAGGCGGCGCCGTTCGCGCAGTCGACCACGATCTTGACGCCGTCGAGGGTCCGCTCGCGCGGGAAGGCGTGCTTGAGGAACTGCACGTAGCGCCCCCGCGCATCCTCGATGCGAACCGCCTTGCCGAGGGCGTCTGCCCCGACCGAGGCGCCGTTCTCGCGCCCAGCCTCCATCTCCTCCATCCGCTGCTCGAGCTCCGCCTCCACCTCGTCCGGAAGCTTGAAGCCGTCGGCGGCGAAGAGCTTGATGCCGTTGTCCATGTAGGGGTTGTGCGAGGCGCTGATCACCACGCCCGCGTCCGCGCGCATCGACGAGGTGATGAAGGCGATCCCCGGCGTCGGCAACGGCCCCACCAGCATGGCATCGGCCCCGGCCGACACGATGCCCGCCTCGAGCGCGCTCTCCAGCATGTAGCCGGACAGGCGGGTGTCCTTGCCGATCACCACGCGCCCCGGGCGCGAGGGATGGCGAAAGCGCCGGGCGACCGCGCGCCCGAGCCGCAGCGCCACCTCCGCCGTCATGGGATGACGATTGGCCACCCCGCGAATCCCGTCTGTTCCGAACAGTCGACGAATCCCCTCTTGGCTCATATCACCGATGATAACGCCGCCCGGTCAAGAGGTGGACTTTCGCAACGCCTCGGCCACGCGAACCACATCGCGCATCGCCGCGACGTCATGTACGCGCACCGCCGACACGCCACCCAGCACGGCGACGGTCACCGCCGCGGCGGTGCCGAAGACCCGCGCCTCGGGCGCGCGCCCCGTGAGCTGCCCGATGAAGGCCTTGCGCGACACGCCCACCATCAGTGGAACACCGAGCGCCTCGATCAGCCTCGGCAGCTCGCGCAGCAAGGACACGTTGTGCTCGAGCCGCTTGCCGAACCCGATGCCCGGATCGGCCCATATCTCCCGACACCCAGCCGCCCGCGCCCGCGCCACCGCGGCGGCGAGCTCGCGCGCCACCTCACCCACCACGTCGTCGAAGCGTACGTCCGCCATCATCGTGGACGGCAAGCCGCGCAGGTGCCCGAGCACCACGGTCGCTCCGCGCGCGGCGGCGACCCCGAGCAGCTCCGGCTCGAGGCCGCCACCGGAGATGTCGTTGACGATGGTCGCCCCAGCCTCGAGCGCCGCCCGCGCCGTCGCCGCATGGTACGTGTCGACCGAGATCTTGGCCCGCCCACCAGCCGTCCGCGCGAGCGCCTCGATGACCGGAAGCACCCGTCGTTGCTCCTCGGCCGGCTCGACGGGAACCGAACCCGGACGGGTCGATTCCCCCCCGACGTCCACCCAGTCCGCGCCGGCCTCCACCTGGGCAAGCCCCTCGCGGATCGCGTCCTCCGCCTGCGCGAACCGCCCGCCGTCCGAGAACGAATCGGGCGTGCAGTTCACCACCCCGACGACCAGGCAGCGCTCGGTCGTCGCTGAGGCTACCATCGCTCCGTCTGGCGCGGCGGGGGCGGGAAGGCGGCCGGCGGGAAGGTGGGCAGTGGGCCCGGAGCCGCGGGCCGCGCGTACTCCGCCTGGATCCGCCTGCTCCGCCTCGCTCGGCCGCTCCTCTGCTCGCCTAGGCCTTCTCGGGATCCGGCAGCGGCGGCGTCGGGGAGAACAGGCCCGGACGGGCCGGCTTCTCCGGGGTCAACGGCCGCTTCTCGGGAGGCACGCGTGCACCCTCCGAGGCCCAGGTCGAGGGCTTGCGGTCGAGCCGCCCGCCCGCGAACAGCACGTCGATCTCGGCGCCGTCCACCGTCTCGAACTCCAGCAGCGCGTCGGCCAGGAACTTCAGCTTGTCGAGGTTGTCCACGATGAGGGCCTTGGCCCGCGCGTAGTTCTCGGTCACGATGCGCCTCACCTCGGCGTCGATCTCGATCGCCGTCTGCTCGCTGTACTCCTTGCCGCCATCGGCGAAGTCCCGCCCGAGGAAGACCTCCCCCTCCCGCTTTCCGAAGTGCAGGGGCCCGAGCCGCTCGGACATGCCCCACTCGCAGACCATCCGCCTCGCCATGTCGGTCGCCTGCTGGATGTCGTTCGACGCCCCGGTGGTGAGCTGCCCGAAGATGATCTCCTCGGCCAGCCGCCCGCCCATGGCCACCGCGATGTGGTCGTTGGCCGAGTCGGCCGACAGGCTGAGCCGGTCCTCCGCCGGCAGCTGCTGGGTCAGCCCCAGCGCACGACCGCGCGGAATGATGGTGACCTTGTGGATCGGATCGGCGTGCTTGACCATCTTGCCGACCAGGGCGTGCCCGGCCTCGTGGTAGGCGGTGTTGCGCTTCTCCTTGTCGCTGATGATCATCGATCGCCGCTCGGGCCCCATCAGGACCTTGTCCTTGGCCATCTCGAAGTCGTGCATGTCGAGCCGGTCCTTGTCGGCCCGAGCCGCGAGCAGGGCCGCCTCGTTGACCAGGTTCTCGAGGTCGGCCCCCGAGAAGCCCGGCGTGCCACGCGCGATCACGTCGAGATCGATCCCACCCGCGAGCGGGGTCTTCTTGGTGTGCACCTTGAGGATGCCGAGCCGACCCTTGACGTCGGGACGGGGCACCACGATGCGCCGGTCGAACCGCCCCGGGCGCAGGAGCGCCGGGTCGAGCACGTCCGGCCGGTTGGTCGCCGCGATCAGGATGACCCCGTCATTGGACTCGAAGCCGTCCATCTCGACCAGGAGCTGGTTCAGGGTCTGCTCGCGCTCGTCGTGACCGCCGCCGAGGCCCGCGCCCCGGTGCCGGCCGACCGCGTCGATCTCGTCGATGAAGATGATGCAGGGCGCGTTCTTCTTGCCCTGCTCGAAGAGATCGCGCACCCGGCTGGCGCCGACGCCCACGAACATCTCCACGAAGTCCGAGCCCGAGATCGAGAAGAACGGGACCCCCGCCTCGCCGGCGATGGCGCGCGCGAGCAGGGTCTTGCCCGTCCCCGGGGGCCCCATCATGAGGACACCCTTCGGGATGCGCCCGCCGAGGCGGGTGAACTTCTTGGGATCCTTGAGGAACGAGATGATCTCCTCGACCTCGTCCTTGGCCTCGTCGATACCGGCCACCTCGTTGAAGGTGATCTTCTTCTGGTTCTCGGTCAGGAGCTTGGCCTTGCTCTTGCCGAAGCTCATGGCCTTGCCCCCGCCCACCTGGAGCTGCCGCATGAAGAGGAGGAACAGCACCACCAGGACCACCATCGGTAGCCAGGTCACGAGCACCTGCTGCCAGAACGAGTTCTCCTGTTCCTTGACGACGTCGTAGTTGAGGTGCGCCTTGTCCAGGCGGTCGAGGACCTTGTCGCTGATGAGACCGGTGGTCGTGAACCCCTCTCCGCTCGCCAGCTGCCCGCGGAACTCCGCGGCGTCCTGGGTCTTGCGGATCTGGATCGACGCCCCGGCCTTGAACTTCTCGGGGTGCTGCTCCACGTCCTGCATGAAGAGGGAGAAGGCCACCCGATGATCGTCGGGGCGATTGCCGCTGAGGAACTGATACACGACGAAGAACGCGAATATCAGCATCACCCAGACGAGAAATGTTTTATGTCCCTGGCGCACGCGCTGTCCTTTCATTCATCTGCCCGCTCGAGTCACTCGAATCCTTTCAAGCATCGACCCGTGCGTCGGGTCGCTTGAGCGGTGCAGCTGTCCGTGAGTATTGCTTCCTAGAATCGTAGGGTCAACCAACGACGTCCGGCCCCCGGGCGATTGGCCGCTTTGGGTCGACCGGCGGTCCCGGTCGCAGATCGAACCCGATCCACCGCCGCGTGCTCTCGCACGGACGCCCGATCTCCGACGGCCTTAGCCCCGCCACGAACAGCACCTCGCCGTCGGCTGCGGCCACCACCGGTAGGCGCGACCGCTCCCCGACAGGAATCTTGGCATCAATCATCAAATCAGCCACCTTTCTGCTGCCACGCCCCCCCCGCGGGCGCATCCGATCGCCCGGCCGCCGGGCGCGCAGGGTGAGCGGCCAGGCCAGTCGATCGCCATCGAACCACGGCAGATCCACGGCCGGCGGGACCTCGCCGGCGATCTCCCGCACGACCAGCGCGCCGGCCTCACCGAGCGGGTGCGCGCCCGCCCCCGCGATCTCCACCTCGACCCCGGCGAGGGCATTCTGGCGGTCGACATGGCCGGTCACCCCGTCCTTCCCTGCTCTTTGGATGACCCGGACCTGCCCGTACGTTACGACGATTCGACGCGAATCCGACAGATCGAAGCTCTGGGTCCCGTGGGCCGCACGCGCCGCCGCCGCCACCGGCAAGGCGACCCGGGCCGGGATGGCCAGCTTCTCGAGGACCTCGGCATCTGGGAAGCGGCCG
>Ga0265342_10004644_pt1 | contig 10693 bp, 9 predicted proteins | sample 4CB327metaG_FD_203125 | JGI IMG/M metagenome (GOLD analysis project Ga0265342, IMG submission 203125) | Rhizosphere microbial communities from Carex aquatilis grown in University of Washington, Seatle, WA, United States - 4-CB3-27 metaG | ecosystem: Host-associated > Plants > Roots > Rhizosphere...
GCGGCATGAAGATGATCGCCTCCGTTCTCGCTCCGCAGGAGATTATCGTTGTAGGCGCCATCACGTCCTTCTGGCCGACAATCGGCCCTGTCATCGAGGCCGAGATGCGCAAAGACTATACGCTGAAGGTTCCCGCCCTGCATCCCAGCTACAACGGCAGCGACGCACGGCTGCGCAGCGCCGTGGCTCTCATCCTGAACGAAGGGCTGGTTTAGGGCTGCTGCGCCGCCGGGGTTGCCGCTGTCTTCCAGTTGATGACGTGATAGAGCGCCGGCTCAGCTCCGACATTCCTCAACCCGTGCAACTGATTTGAAGCGTTGAAGATCACCGAGCCGGCGCCGACCCGCTTCCATTGACCGTTGGTCAGGGTTTCCAGTGTGCCCTGTTTCAGGACAATCAGCTCCTCATTTGGATGCCGATGAGGCGGGTGCGGAATCTGACCGGGGTTCAGTGTAGTTGCATGCATCTCCAGCTCTTCGAGCGTGGCGGTGCGCTCCCTGCAAAACGAGCGCACAGAACCGTAACTGGAAGGCTTGGAGGAAATCGCATTCCAGTCGAATGCCGTCGAACCCATGACGGGAGCTTGTTCCGCAAGAGCAAATGCTCCGGGTGCAGCGGCGGCGGCGATTGAGGCGACTAACATGTCTCTGCGTGTAATCATTTTTTCCTTGTCTGCCGGCAACCGGCATCTGGCTAAAACTGGGTTGAATTTGCAACAAGTTGCATTCGCGCACGCATAGTTTACGACAACCCCTCGTTCTTGCACGGTATTCAAGGTCTATTTGGCGGACCGCCGGATCGACGCGCCGCCTTTTCCAGCGGATGCACAAGTTGAAGATCCGCTACGAGCGGACAACCGGCGCATTGAGCTGTCCTGCCGCAATGTGCCTTGCCAACGGCTACCGTAAGGGCGTGAAACTCATTGAAGAGGCGCACGCGGCTTGAGGGGAGATCGGGAGCGAAGGCCTGCCGCGACAGATCAGCCATTGTGTCATAGCCTTTGTAACCCATTGAGAGCGTTATTAACTGGTGCCGTTCGGCGATGCGGCGGAGATACTCGTCGGCCACCGGGACGGGATGGTTGAGCGCATAAAGAAGGATGGCGTCTGCCGTCTCATGGCCAACTCCGGGCAGCACCAGCATGCGGCGCCTCAGGGTCTCCGTCGGCGTAGCCGCCAGCGCATCCAACGAACCGCCAAACTCCTCGTCCAGCATGGCTACAAAGGCCTTGAGCGCCAGCGCTTTGCGGATATAAAAGCCGGATGGGCGAATGAGGTTTCGCAAATCTCTGATGTTCAGCGCACTCAGGCCACCCAGGGTTAGCGCTCCCGCCTGGCGCAGGTTAGCCAAAGAACGCTCGACGGCCTTCCAGGCGGTATTCTGGGTCAGATAGGCGCCGAGGATCACCTCGAAGGGGGTCTCGGCCGGCCACCAGTGCTGGGGACCGTAGGCCTCGGCAAGCCGATCGTGCATCCGGCGCAGGCGCTGGGCGGCGGTGTGATTGGTCGCAGTCACGGCTGTCTTTAGAATAGAGGAGTTGGCGGAGTTAGCGGCAGAGGTATTCGAAGATGGGGAGCGCGATGAAAAGTCACACGGAGTATCTGGTCTTTGAAACCCGCAAGCAGAGGGAGATGGTGCACATCACCGATCAGGTGGAGGAGATTGTGCGGCGCAGCGGCGTAAAGGACGGCCTGTGCTTTGTCTCGCCGATGCACATTACGGCCGCGGTGTATGTGAACGACCTGGAGAGCGGGTTGATCGAGGATATCGGCAAGTGGCTTGAGGAACTGGCGCCGGCGCGGCCGGAGTACAAGCATCACCGGACCGGCGAGGACAACGGGGATGCACACCTGAAGTCACTGCTGCTGCACCACGAGACCACTTTGCCTGTTACGGGTGGAAAACTCGACCTGGGCACCTGGCAGCGGGTCTTCTATGCCGAGTTCGATGGTCAGCGCCGGAAGCGCGTAATCGTCAAAGTGCTTGGCGTGGAGTAGGCGCCAATCTCAATTCATCCTGCGACGATGAGCTCCTCTTCCAGTTGTTGCTTCTGGTATAGGCTGGCGTAGTAGCCGTCGAGCGCGAGCAGCTCGTCGTGCCCGCCCAGCTCTACAATTCTGCCGCGGTCGAGCACTGCGATGCGATCGGCGTTGCGCACGGTGGAGACGCGGTGAGAGATCAGGATGGTGGTCGCGGTCGAGGTATAGTTGCGCAGCCCGCCCAGGATGCGCTCCTCGGTGTAGGTGTCCACGCTGGCCAATGCGTCGTCGAGGATGAGGATAGCCGGCCTGCGCAGCAGCGCGCGGGCGATGGCCGAGCGTTGCTTCTGCCCGCCGGAGAGCGTAACGCCGCGCTCACCTACCATGGTCTCAAAGCCTTGCGGGAACTCTTCGAACTCTTTCAGGATGTGTGCTGCCTCGGCTGCTTTCAGCAGCTCTTCGGCGCCGGCGTTTGGCACACCGAAGGCCAGGTTTTCGCGCAGAGTCTCGCTAAACAGGAAGGTCTCCTGCGGAACCATGCCAATATTGTGCCGCAGCACAGCCAGTGGATAGTCGCGCACCGGCCGGCCATCGATCAGAAGCGACCCCTCGGGCGCCTCATACATTCTTGAGATCAGGTTGACCAGCGTGGACTTTCCCGAGCCGGTAGGACCGACGATAGCCAGGCTGGAACCGGCGGAAATCTTGAGCGAGATGCCGCGCAGCACCTCCGTTTCACCGTAACTGAAGTTGAGATTGCGAAACTCAATCTCGCCCTGCAGCACGGCGTCCGCGGGAATCGCGGCATCGGCGGCGCTGTCGTCGATGGCAGGCTCTGCTTTGAGCAGCTCGTCGATGCGCACAACCGAGGCGGTGCCGCGCTGGAAGAGATTCACGACCCAGCCCACGGCGATGATGGGCCAGATAAGCAGGATCATGTAGGTGTTGAACTCGACAAAATCGCCAACCGAGATGCGATGCGCGATGACCAGGTGGCCGCCGGCCAGCAGTGTGATGGCCATGGAAACGCCCAGGACAAACTCCAGCGTCGGCCACAGCATCCCCATAAGTTGGACAAGGCGCAGAGATCGGGCGATGTACCGCCGGTTGAGCTGCTCAAAGAGGCCGATCTGGGAGTCCTCGCGGGCAAAGGCGCGGATGAGGCGCGCGCCGGAGTAGTTTTCCTGTGCCTGCGAGGAGATCTCAGAGAAGCTGGCCTGGATGCGCTCGAAGCGGTCGTGGATTCGGTGGCCGAGGTATTGCACCAGGATGCTGGCCAGCGGCATCGGCGCAAGCGCCACAAGTGTAAGCCAGGGGCTCAGGTGCAGCAGGAAATACAAAGCGAAGACAGTGAAGAAGACCGTGTTCGCGCTATACATGAGGGCTGGGCCGAGCAACATTCGGACGGCATTAAGATCGTTGGTCAGCCGGGCCATGATGTCGCCGGTGCGGTAGCGCTGATAGAAGCCCGAGTCCTGCCGCTCCAGGTTGAGGAACAGGTCGTTACGCAGGTCAAACTCGATCTCTCGCGAGATGCCGATGAGAATCCAGCGCTGGGAGTAAAGGAAGATACCTTTGGTCAGCGATATGGCCACTAACAGGCCTGCAAAGCCGAGAATTGCTTCGCGGGTAGCCTGGTTCTTTTGCATCTTGTCGATGGCCCATCCCAGAACTCTGGGAAACTGGACCGCTGCCGCATTGGTGGCGATGCAGGAGAGGGTGCCCCACAGGTATCCCCAGCGGTAGCGGCGCATATATGGGAAGAGGGGAGCCAGGTCGCGGAACATATTTCCATTCTACGGGGAGGGGCGGGCGGCGCCTGGCCTGCCTATTATTCTGCGTTCCAACAGACCAAGAACAGGTCGAGCTTCAATCCAATCGTCCCTGGTTCAGTGCCCGCCTTCCTCGGCGGGAAGAATCGCGGCGGTACCTGTGAATCTGTGATAGTTCGTGTAATGCGCCTCGTAGTGAAGACGAATCGGTTTGTTTTTATCTTTCAGGTCGACTGTAACCGTCTTCGTCAGCCAGAAGGTCTTGCCGCCAAGCTCGACGGGCGTGTAGTCGACAGAGAGGGTAAACACATTGTGGCTGGAAGGCATTGGAACAAAAGGGAGATGCCCTACAATTCCAGTCCCAACATCCTGAACGGCGTTTTCAATTCGGAAAACTTGGAATGTGTCCAAATCAATAAATGCTTTGCGATTATAGATTTGCGAAGAGCAGGTGGATGGGCGATCGCTCGATGGAGGCTTGAGAGAGGCCAGGAGAACGATAGGATTTCCCTTGCTGGGCTCTTCGGCAAAGCGATAGTCATCGCACTTGCTTTCCAAGAAGGCAATAACATTGGAGACGCCGCCTTTGAAGGTAAAGGGGGGCGTAACCTTCTGGCTCTTCGGTGCGTGGCCGTTTACCAGATTCTTGATGCGCGTTTCGCGCAGATTATTTCCAGAACCTTGACGCACCACCTCCAAGGAAGACTCGACCTTCATCTCATCTTTCAGCTTTTCGTCCTCAAATCGCTGCGAAAGCACGGACTCATCGCTGATGAAGCTAGGTATCGAAGTCCTGTATTCAGCGACATTTGTACGTACCCGCACGAGAACGGCATCGACGGTCAAAGAGTAATTTTGCGCATTACATGGGATTGCAGCAAACAGCAGCGAAAGCAAGATTGTATATAACTGGCGTCCGTACATATCTCTGATATTAGTGCAGACCTATCCAGAAATGCGAAAGAGAATTATATCGAAAATCGAAAGGCTTTATGTCGGCGTTCTCAGCAGCAGATAGCCGCCCACCAGTCCGAAGAGAAGATCCGATGACCAGGCAGCCAGGGCGGCGGGCAGGTAGTTTACGGTGCCCATGGCGCCAAAGAGGCCATCGACCACCCAGTAGGCAAGCGCCACAGCAATAGCGACGGCGATGCCGGTGAGCGAGCCACGGCGGCCCATGGAGAGCGCGAAGGGAATGGCCAGCACCGCCATGACGATGGCGATGAGCGGGTAAGCGAGCTTGTGCCACAGCTCAACCCGCAGGCGCATGGTGTCAAATCCGCTCTGGCTCAGATCGGAGATATAGCGATCGAGCTGTCTGAAGTTCATCTCCTGCGATTGCAGACTTTCTTTCTTGAAGTAACTCGGTTCCTCGTGTATCTCGGCGAAGGTGGTTTGCTTGAATTCGCGGTATTCGGTCACGTTCGCTCCGTCGATATCGCGCTGCCAGCCGTTCTGAAAGTTCCATGAGCCGGTTCCGGAGTCCCAATAAACGCGGGCGGCGAATATGCGCCGCGAAAGCGCGAATGTGGATGGATCGAACTCAAAGAGAGATAGGTTTGCGAACTCGTTATGGTCTGGATCGTAGAACTGGTAGTAAAAGATGCGGGCCGGCTCGCCGGAGCGAGGCTGGCCGAAGATCCACTTCTGCTCGGGGTGCAGGAAGGTCTGTGGCGGGCGGCCCTTGATGACGCTGCGCAGCGCCTCCTGTTTGCGGTTGGCCTGGGGGAGATAGAACTCGTCGAAGAGGAAGAGGCTGAGAGCCAGTACAGCGGCGATGGAGACGATGGGAATCACCAGCCGGTAGAGGCTGATGCCGGTGGCCTTCATGGCGATCAGTTCGCTGTTGCGGTTGAGCACGCCGAAGGTGACCAGCACGGCGATCAGTACGGCCAACGGCGCAATCTGATAGAGCATGCTGGGCGTGAGGTTGATGAGATAAGCGCCGACCGTAGACAGCGGAATATGATTGCGCAGAATATCGCCTACCAGCTCGAAAAAGGTGAAGACCAGCATGAGCATGACAAAGGCGGCCAGCACCAGGAAGAAGGTGTTGAGGAACTCGCGCACTACATACTCGTCGAGAATGCGCGGAAAGACGTGGCGGGCTTTGGCGCGCCGTGGGCGCGTTTGAAATCTGCTCAGGAGGCCGAAGAGGGGGATGCCGGCGGGCTTGGGCGGGGCGGCGGGCCTGGGTTTGGGTGTCCGCAAGGCCCAACTGGTGAATGCATTCAGAACGCGGCCGCCGCTGGCCATCTGCCACAGCAGAAAGGCGCCGGCCCCGGCGAAGAGCAGGTTGGCCAGCCACACCGCGAAGAATGCGGAGAGCCTGTTTTGACGGCCCAGAGCGATGCCGGTGGAAGAGAGAAAGTAGTAAAAGAAGACCAGCAAAATGGTAAAGACGAAGCCGGAGCTTTTACCGCCGCGGCGTGAGGCCACGCCCAGCGGAACGCCCACAAGCATGAGCACCAGGCAGGCCACCGGAAAGGCGAAGCGGTTGTGCAACTCGATCAGGAAGCGCTTGCCGTCGGGGCCGTGAATGCGTTGAATAAGTGCATTCATGGGCAAGGCGTAGATGGCCGTGTCCATCCGTCCCAGGTGCATATCGCTCTGCTGGCTCAGGGCCAGCGGCAGATCGGTGGTAGCAAAGGTGGAGATATTGTATTGCTGCGGCTGGCCGGCCACTGTCTCATGCCTCGATCCGTCGCGTAGCCGCATAAGGAGTTCCTGCGTCGCGTCGTTGACTACTGTGGCAGAAGCAGCCGTAGTGATGCGTGGAGTGGAGGGATCGGTGACGTCGGCCATGAATACCTGGCGCCAGTTGGCCGCGCCGGAGCCAGAGCGCACATCCTGCACATAGAGAACGAGGTTGTGGAAGTCTTCGTAAAAGACGCGGGGCTGAATCTCGTAGGATGCCTGCGAGGTTTCCAGAGCCTGCTCCATCTCCAGGATGGCCCGATTGGCTCGAGGGGCTATATACAGTGAGTTGGCCAGGCCCACCAGCGTGCCGGCGACGGCCACGATGGAAGCGACGCGCACAAAGTAGCCGATGCCCAGGCCGGAGGCGCGCATGGCAATAATCTCGCTGTCGGCAGCCATGCGGCTCAGCCCCAGCAGCACCCCAACCAGCACCGCCATGGGAATGGTGACCTTGAAGGTGTTGGGCAATGTGAAGAGCAGAATCTCCATCACGTTCGTAAACGTGGAACTGTTGCGAACCACCATCTCCAGGATGTGGGGAAGGTCGCGCATGAAGAGTATGAAGGTGAAGAGCGCGCACCCGATGAGCGCGTGGGAGAGAATCTCGCCGAGGATGTAACGGGTCAGGATGCGCACGGCTAGAGTTAGTTTATCGCGGCGGCGCAGTCTGTGCGCCCTGGCCCAATGCGGAGGGCTGCCATCCTCGCAGGCGCAAACTGTTGGCCAGCACGCAGACCGAACTGAGAGCCATGGCGGCAGCAGCCAGCCATGGAGTGAGCAGAATGTGGAATGCCGGATAGAGCAGCCCTGCCGCCAGCGGAATGCCAAGCAGGTTGTAGGCCGCGGCCCAGGCCAGGTTCTGACGCATGACGCGCAGGGTTTGGCGGGCCAGTTCGAGAGCCGCGGGAATGGTAGTGGGCCTGGCGCGCAACAGCAGCACGTCTCCGGCCTCCTGAGCCAGGTCGGCGCCCGATCCCATAGCGATGCCGGCGTCGGCCTGGGCAAGTGCGGCAGCGTCGTTGATGCCGTCGCCCACCATGGCCACGCGCAAGCCGCTCTGCTGCAGGGCGCGGATGCGGGCCAGCTTGCCGGCCGGGTCCATATCGGCTTCAACCTCGGTGATTCCGGCCTGCTCGGCGATTGGCTTGGCCGCGGCTGCCGAGTCACCTGTCAGCATCAGCACGCGTAGACCGGATTGGCGCAGCGCGGTGATGGCTGCGGGCGCATCGGCCCGCAGAGCGTCGCGGGCATCAAAATAGCCGACTGGGACGCGGTCCTGGGCCATCCACAGTCGCGTAACGCCGAGTTCCGGCGGCGGAATGCCCTGTGGCAACTGGATGTTTGATTCTTGAAACTGTGCTTCATTACCGAGCAGGTAGTCGTACTCCCTGATTGTGGCTGTGATGCCGCGGCCGGGCAAGATATGCAACTCTTCCGCGTGCGGCCAGGTGAGGCCATGCGCGCGCGCGGAATCCACCAGGGCGTGTGCCAGCGGATGGTTCGAACGCTCCTCGGCGGCAGCCGCCATGCGTAGCAGATCGTCCTCTTTTTGGCCTGCAAACGGATGAATGGCTGTAAGCACCGGCCGCCCCACGGTCAATGTTCCGGTCTTGTCCAGGACAATTGCGTCCAGATGAGCTAAACGTTCCAGCGCTTCTCCGCCTTTGAAGAGAACTCCAAGTTGCGCGCCGCGGCCCACGGCCACGGTGAGCGCGGCGGGCACAGCCAGCCCCATGGCGCAGGGACAGGCGATAACCAGCACGGCGACGGTGTTGGCCAGGGCCAATGGAAGCGAGTGCGAAGCGATGAGCCAGATCGCAAATGTGATGACAGCAAGGCCCAGCACCACGGGCACAAAGACTGCGCTGGCGCGGTCGGCCAGCCGCTCCATGGGCGCGCGCGAACTCTGCGCCTGCTCCACCATGCGCGTAATCTGCGCCAGCACCGTGGCCTCGCCCAGCGATTCAGCCCGGCAAACGACGGCGCCGTCATAGTTGAGTGAACCGGCCAGTACCCGGCCCCCCGGCTCGCGCGGCAGCGGAGTAGGCTCGCCGGTGAGCATCGACTCATCCACGGTGGTGCGCCCCTCCAAAATCTCCGCATCAACCGGAAACCGCTCACCCGGCAGAACCAGGACGCTGTCGTCAATTTGAATCTCAGCCAGGGCAACAACCGCTTCCTTGCCGTCGCGGATGCGGCGAGCCGTCACGGGGCGCAGTCTGAAGAGCGAGTCGAGCGCGGCCAAGGCACGTCGCTTGGCGCGGCCTTCCAGGCTCTTACCCAACAAGAGAAAGCCCAGAATCAACAGGACCGCGTCGAAGTAGAGCTGACGCCCGGGAGCGGGCCAGACCGCGGCATAGGCGGAGTAGACGAAGGCCACGCTGGTTCCCAGGCTAACCAATGTGTTCATGTTGGTGGCGCCACGGCGCAGGGCGCGAATCGCGCTCAGGTATATGCCGCGTCCGGCCCAGGCCACAAGCACAGCCGTGAGAATCAGTAGAAACCAGCGCAGCGGGCCTGGCGGCAGCGCATAGAGCCAGGGCAAGAGGCGCATCAGGGCATGGTCTAGCGCGCCCATTTCGTTTCCCAGCGGCATGGACAGCAGCATGGCTGCTACACCAGCTGCGAGGGTCAATCCTGCCTTCCAAATGGACTCCGCCATGTGGTCCGTAGATTGTTGGCCTGGCGTTGAATCGTTGGGGTGAGGGAGCACGGCATCATAGCCGGCTCCGCGAATGGCCTCAACCAGCGCAGAGGACGTCGCGATGACCGGATCGAAGACTACGAGAGCGCGATGGGCTATCAGATCGACGTGCGCGGATTCGACTCCGGCGGTCGAGCGCAGAGCCTCTTCCACATGATGCTGGCAGGAGGCGCACGTCATGCCCAGAACGGGGAGCGTGAGCGATTCTGTTGAGAATGTGCCCACTTATTCTACCAATCGCGCGGCGTAGCCGGCCTTGGCCAGTGCCGCCACGGCAAGATCGACGGGTAGAGGGTCCTGTGTGGAAGTGAGCCGTGCCGCTCCCACTCGGACCTCGTTCACAACCAAACCTTCGGTAGCGGCAAGCGCCAAGCTGACGCGTCGGACGCAGGCGCCGCAGTGCATTCCATCGATAAGGAGCGTAAACTCCGGCATTTTGCCCCCCCCCGGTGTCTTAGATGATAACCCCATGAGGACGATGCAGAGGCAGAAACGTCCAATTGCGCGAGGGAGCGGCAGAAGCATTGTAGAGTGGGATTGAATGTAAGCGGAGGATCATGCAGAGAGAGTTTCCTTTGGCGCCGCTGGTGGGCGTTGGCGCGGTGGTGGTGGATGAGGATCGGGTTCTGCTGGTGCGGCGCGGAACCGAGCCGCTGCGGGGCCAGTGGTCGCTGCCCGGCGGCTTGCTTGAACTGGGCGAGGCGCTCACGGACGGTGTGATCCGCGAGGTGCGGGAGGAAACCGGGCTGATCGTCGAGCCTTCGGAACTGATTGAACTGCTGGACCGCATCCATCGGGAAGGTGAACGCGTCCAATACCATTATGTGATTGCGGATTACCTATGTCGCGTGGCGGGAGGCCAATTGCAGGCGGCCTCCGACGCGGATGCGGTGCGGTGGGTAGAGCGGACGGAGTGGAACAGCCACGGCGCGCTATGGCTTGATCCAGTGACCGTGAGGGTTGTCGAGATGGGCTGGCAGAGGGCGCAGAGAATCGAAGCTGAAAGGCGTGAGGCCCGATGAAATCGCTTAACAGGCTGCGGTGGATTGCGGGAGTGATGGTGGCGCTGGCGTTGGTGGCTGGAGTTCGGTTCTGGCTGCGGCCGGTCAGCTACTTCAATGAAGCGACATATCTGCGGGAGCGCCTTTCGGGCGCATCAAGCCGTTCGGTTCAGGTAGCCGGCCATCGCGTGCATTACATGGTTGAGGGCCCGGCTGCCGGGCCGGTGGTGGTGCTGGTGCATGGGTTGGGGGGCCGCGCCGAGGACTGGCGCAACCTGGCGCCCTATCTTGTCCATGCCGGTTTCCGAGTTTATATGCCGGATCTACCCGGCTACGGCCGCAGCGAGAAACCGGTGGAGTTCTCCTATTCGGTTTCCGACGAGGCCGAGGCGATGGTGGGCTTCATGGACATGCTGGGATTGAAGCAGGTGGACCTGGGCGGTTGGTCGATGGGTGGCGGCATCGTGCAGCATCTGGCCTTTCGGCATCCGGAGCGGGTGCGGCGGCTGATGCTCTTTGACAGCGTCGGCATCTACG
>Ga0265342_10004661_pt1 | contig 10672 bp, 2 predicted proteins | sample 4CB327metaG_FD_203125 | JGI IMG/M metagenome (GOLD analysis project Ga0265342, IMG submission 203125) | Rhizosphere microbial communities from Carex aquatilis grown in University of Washington, Seatle, WA, United States - 4-CB3-27 metaG | ecosystem: Host-associated > Plants > Roots > Rhizosphere...
TTGTAATGCTTTTGACCCGCTTTTTGCTGATTAAGTGAATGTTTTTATCTTATTTGCATTATTTTATATACCTTTTGATTTGCAATACAGTCAGTTAATTCATGAGACAGAAATATTTTTTTTGATTTTATTTTAAAACCGCAACTTTCGCAAGCATTAAGATTCGTGTGATGCAGTCAGATGAAACGTGAGATGGCGCTTTTTGTTTCGGTTTTGCATTAGAACCTTAATTTTATTTCGGAAATTCCGTCTCATTTCTCACAGACTAAAATGAGAATTCGTCATTTAGTCAATTGATTAATTCAGGAAACAATCTAACTATTAACTAATAACTGTTGCAAATATAATATACGAGTGTTTATGTTGTCAATACTATAATAAACGACCGTCCTCATCTTAGCCATTGGAGCGAATTGTCATTCCTGGAGTGTGAAATATCGGCATAAACAAATTATTGTGCTACCTGCCTGCAGCAGGCAGGCGACTCCATGTCGCGGCACGAATATCTTTTAGCTTTCCATTCGTAGGCGCGACGTGGAGTCGTGCCACGAAAGTTATTAAACCTCTGCCGGCCTTCCTTTTGGTAAAAGTGAGGGACAGTACAAATAAAAAAAGCGGGTAATTAGCCCGCTTTAATAATACATCAGCAAGGGCGATTCCTATGACTTCCGGCATAATGAATCATTATAATTATCATTGCCGTAGGTACGGTAGCGAGATATCATGAAATAAAAAAGTTAAAGCAGTCCCAAACTGGAGCTTGGGACTGAGAATGTGGCTAGTTATATAGGATTTTTTAGTAAATTGATATGGTTTGTCAAATTTGTTATATTTGCAATCCGATATTTTTATATGTGCCCGAAGCTCCTGCCATAGGCCATGCCAAAGGCAGGTAAACAGGCAGGCAATCGGATAGAGCGATCCCGCTTTGCGGGATAGGTTACAGGTTCTTTTCAAAATTAGATTTTTATATGTGCCCGTAGCTCAATCGGATAGAGCGATAGCCTTCTAAGCTATAGGTTACAGGTTCGATTCCTGTCGGGCATACGATATACAACATGGTGAGCATAGTTCAGCTGGTTAGAACATCAGATTGTGGCTCTGAGGGTCGTGGGTTCGAATCCCATTGCTCACCCAACTTACAAAACCAAAATTCCATCCTGCCTGCAGCTCCACGAGTCAACGACTCGACGGAGTCGTGGACAGGCAGGCCTACGCAGGAATAACTTCCTCATTTATATTTCAGCTTCATAAACAGAATTATCGTCATCAGCAGGATTGACAAAGTATTTGCCGATATAACGGGGATGCTGTTAATTAATAATCCGTATATCAGCCATGTGATGAGCCCGATCTCGAGCATTATTATTGTCTGAAGTGAAAGGTCCTTTGTATGTTTGGTGCGTATTGTTTTTATCGACTGAGGCAAATACGCAAAGGTTGTGAAGAATGCGGCGACTAAACCGATGACTGTATAAAGATCCAAATTACTGGATCGTTAGCTTTACGTTCAGCCCTGCCTCGTTGCTTGATGAAGCTGTAGTTTGAATAGTGCCCGAAGTAGGTTCTAATTTTGTGAACTTATAAAATATAGACACCGAAACGCTTTTTGATAGCGCGTACTGAATCGAAGGATTAAGAGACGTATTAATAGAGCCGTTCAACGGACTGGAGTCCCATGCTCCGTCTGATGGATTATATGTATAAACTAAAGGATCGTTCTTTGTTCTGGTATATGAGAAAGAGATTGTCAGATCGTTCTTCAGCGCTAGTCCGAAGAAGGGAAGACTGAACCCTGATTTAGTATATGAAGCATTAATTGATAGATCGGTTGTAGCAGTCCATGTCAGGTTTGCGTTATCTACGCTAAGCGCGTAGTTATCTGTCTTGCTCAGCTTAAACTGGGCTGTCAGATTCCCGCCGGATAAAGGCTTGAACGTAATGTTAACTCCGATAAGAGGGGAGAAGCCTGAATTTAAAGCCAGTCTTGTTACATATTCCGGCTTGAAACCGTCAAAAACGTATTGCTTGGTATATTCAGATGAATAACCGCTTTCAAGCGAAATAGTTTGAGCAAACCCGGAAAACATTTCGAATTTTTCTATACCCGTTAGGGTTAAATTCCAAGTCGGGAACGGGAACTTAATAAAATTACCGTCAAATGCATCAGCCATTCGTTTTCCCTGGGTTTCTACAGTATCATATGGAGCGCCTAACTGAGAGATAATATCAGAATTGACAAAGAACGATGGACGCGTTATTGTTCTTGAATCGTTTATGCTGAGCTGTCCCAGGTTTCCAAATTGATCGGTAAGGTAACCGGAATTTTTGGATTTATCGGTAGTTACTTTATACTGAAAACTTATTTTTAGATTGTTTGGAAATATAGGCGTAATAAAAGTATTCAGCGTTATAGTGTTGTTCTGAGTCAGGTTGTCGTTGAATGTTGTCCCGGGAATTCTTGGCCCCGGATTATCGATCCAGCCCATCTGGTATAATCTGGAAGGCCCGTTATCATTCTTTGAGTTAAAACCATCCATCCAGAAATTTGCAAAACCCGGTCTGCCTGCAACGCTCGGGTTAGTAACCTGTCTTGACTGCGATAATGATATAGTGATTTGGTCCGGTACAAATGTTCCCAGCATTTTTAAAATTTCTCCCATGCCGCGTTTATCATCCTGGTACCTCGATGAAAAAGCCCCACCTTTTTTATCGTCCTTTCCTGAACCTTTGAACAGGTTGAATATCTGGTTCAATTTCAGGAAAGCGCTCGTTTCCATATCAGAGTTAAATCCTACAGTGCTTCCGTATTGAGCGCCCAGGTCGTTGGGTCTCCATCCATAAGCGGACCTGTATGTAGTTGTAAGATCTACAAAGTTCCTGAACCCAGGGATATTTAATTTGGGATTAATGCTTATTGTCTGTGAATAGTTCTGGTCGTGTCCGAAATTTATCAAATGCACGCCGAAGAAGATATCATTATATATCTGGCTGTTTGACCGCTGATTTCTGAGAGAATCATTTGTGGTTTCAAGATATGTTAGATCGCTTCCGGCGTTAAATGCATAGTTACCGGATACATCAACTAACCAGCCTTCAATAAATTTCCAATCGAGATTGAAATTTCTTGTTGCGGCAAAACTCCTTGTTGTCGGGTTCGCTGTCAGCTGTGCCCGCAATAGTTCATCGCCGTGACTTCGGGTAAATCCGGCGCCCAGGCTCAGGTTATTCGTGAATAAAGGAGCAAGCGGTATGTACGGGAAGAAGAAATATAATTTTGCTTCTTTAAATTCATCGCCCAGCGGCAGGAATTTACCGATATTAAGATGGTACATATCCATAAGCGGAATGGCTGAAGACATACCTATAGTACCCGCCATATCCCATGCAGTTTTAGACTGGTCAGTGGGGGAGCGCTGCGTGCTGGAATTTCTTGAAAAACTCACTTCGATCTTGTTAACCATTTGCTGTACCACGAATCCATCGCCCGGCAAGTTAACCTTAAAACCGTTTATTGAAAAACGGTTTGTAACAGTAAGAGTTTGGGTTGAAATTGCCAGCTGGTTCGCATAATAATCGCCCAGCGACGGATCCGCCGCATATCTGGTTCTTATGCTCTGCATAGCCGTCTCAAGACTAACATCGGTGTTTGGCAGATATAGCGGCCTGTCATAATCTTCCTGATGTGAGAATGTGATGGGCATATTTAAGAAATTCTTAAATTTCAGAGAAAGATATCGCGAGAGCAGGGCGTTTATCAGTTTATGGGCATTAAATGTCCCTGAAATCTGCCAGCTGTTCGTATTAGATAAACTGCCAAACCTGTCTTCCAAAGAATGGAAGTTCGGGTCGGTTTTTGAGTATGAAATGTCGATGGCCGCAAGATCGGCCACCTTAACCTTTGCTCCAATTGTATACGCGTAACCGGAATTGTCGTTGGTTTTAAGAACTCTCATTTCATTGAACCAAACTGAACCGGTTAGCGGCGTTGTAACTACAGGGCCTGAATTGGAATTGGCCACGCCAAGATATATATTATTTACATTTCTAATTGAGGGGTTTCCCCGGATGCCGTATTTTGACCCGGGCGGACCGTTAGGCACATCTATGTACGTAATAAACTTTGTTGAATCTATCGACTGCTTTATCGCAGTCATATCCGCCAAATTAATTGAAACTTCGTTCAATGTATTCCATGGAGATCCGGGCCTTGGGTCAGGATGTATTGGCGCCCTGTATTCGTAGAAGTTTGCCGTGTCATATCCTATCCTGATAACCATGGAGGCGTCATATTTGCTGGTATTGAAATATTTGAAATCGGGGTCTCCGTCAATGAACATCTTAAGAATTTTATAATTTATCAGGTCAAGGGGACGTGTAGCAAAGCTTTTTTGTACAAATTTTGTCTGGCCGGGGAGAAGCTTTCTTACTTCCACAGACATCGATTGTTCATTTGATAAAACGTTCTGGTCGGTTTGTGACTGGTCCCTTTGCCTTAACACGTTTCCGGGAACGGGGCTCTGGTAAATATTGGGGTTTTCTTCAATGCTTACAACGCCGACTGTATAAGTCGTATCTGTTTTATCCAGCTTCACCCACTGATTACCAACCAGGTTCATATCGGCAATTTTGATCACAGTTTCTCTCTGCATTCCTTTGAACCATATCCTTGCGTATTGGATATTTGTTAAAGATGGAAGCCCTTGTGCGCTTGTAAATTCTGAAAGCGGAATATTAAACTGGTACCATCCTTTATTGCCGCCGCCTGCGATATCTATCTGATGTCTGATTGAAGTTGGGTCGATCGGGATCACATATTCAAAATATGAATTTTGCAGATCAAGCGTTCCGCTGTTATTTACGTCCTCCTGGTCAATTTTTTTTGCTTCAGTCAGATAAGTAGCATTCAGCCATGTCCCGTTAAACCCGGTGAAATCCAGACTGCCCTGCGTCCATGTAAATTTATCTCTGAACGGGTCATTAGGGTCGTCTCCGTTGTTCTGATTCACAAATCCATGGGTAGGATCATGCCCCCATGTACTTTTCATATCGGACGTCCAGCCTGTTATTCCGTTGTCCTCATCTATCGATAATTGTCCGTCGAGATTATAGTCTTCAGTATGATAATCAGTTTGCGGGTTGCTGGTTCTTGATGTAATTTGCGGCCATCCAATTATTCGTTCCGAAATTGTGCCAAGGTCAAATATCATTTTTGCGGAATCGCCGGGATTGTAAGTTGAATCGCCCTCAAAATTCGCCGGGTCGCCGATCTTCATCCAGACTTCGATATAGTTTACGTTTTCATCTACAAGATTTGTTTGTGAAGTATTTAGAAATTTAAATACCCCTGACCAATTTTTGTTTGCTATATCGGTTTGTGACTGGTAAGCCGAAGTGCTCAGGAAATTATACATTCCCGGGAGACTTGGTTTAATATCAAAAACAAAAGGACTTAGGTTCTGGTTTTGATTTGTAGCAATTGTCCTTTGAGGATATACTTCTGTGATCGGCACATCATTAATAAGCGTGAACCAGTTTAAGCGTGAACGCCTGTTGCTCATTAAGCTGTCATACTCAACTTGTGGTCTTATACCGTAACCATCGACTATACTATTATCAATAGGCATACTTGAGATTGCCCAAGATAGGGGATTAAGCCCGAGCGGGATAAGTTTTTTGGCTCCTTCAAAATCGTCTATGTAAGCTACAGATTCACCATTATCGCCGGGTATTAAGCTCTTCTTTGTGTTTGGGTCAGGCAGCATGAACGCAACTTCACCGTTTAAAGTAACTGAAGATTCTTCCTTTGTATTATAACCGGGGATCTTATTAACCAGTTTTGTCAGGAAGTTTAGCTTAAAATCGGTGGCGGCATCAAATCCAATTAATGTATTATTTGTAGGTTCTTCCCCAATCCTTACTTTATCGTTCAAAGTTTGCTGCTTCAGATTTATTAACGTAAACCCAAGATAACTTGTCTTGTTAATTTGAAATTCCGCCCTAGTTCCTAACAATGTTTTTGAAGCAAGCGTGAAAAGATCGTTCGATTCATAGGTAATTTTTAACGCGGCCCCGGGAGCCAGGGCTGCATTGTTTCGAATGAGCAGTTCGCCTGTGCTGTAATCTATAGTGTAATCCGAGCCGCTGACAAGCTCAACCGAACCGTTAAACACTTTTACGCTCCCTTCCACAACGTTAAATCCAAGCGAGTATTTATTAGAAGCCTCGCCTTTTACGGTACCTGTAATATAAAATATTATAGGATTTGGCAGCGACCCGACAGTAGACTTTGAACTGGTATATATTGAGTCATTTGAGCCAATTGTTGTATCTGGGACACCCTGATCGCGCAATGTTTTTGAAAATGGCTTCAGGTCAGGGAATATTATATTTCCGTTTACCAGGTCGATAGTCTGGTTAGGCAGAAAGTCAAAAGCGCCATCCGGTTGTGAGTTTGGTGTAATACCTGTCCTTAAGTCCAATTTTGTAAGCGTCAAATACGATTTTCCGTTTGCCGGTCCCGAACCCACATAACTTTCCTGCGGCACAACGCCTGAAGGTTTTTTAACAATCTTTACAGTGAGATTAGAGGCATCATTTTTGATATTCCTGACGCCTGTGCTGTAGATATTTTTCAACATTCTGCTCCACAACTTCCCGTGCGCCGGGTTTTGACTTGGCGATTGAAGATTACGGGTTCTCAGCATCTTAAGCACAAGTTTATTGTTCGGCGATTCATTTGCATAATCGCCATATTGGACGGGCTGCCCATTGTTTTGTGAAACTGTATATGCAACCGCTATTGCATCTTTGTTCAGCGTTGAAGTAAAATTGGCCAGAGTTATATATCCCGCATATCTGTTAAGTGTGTATTCACTGGGGTCGAGTTTTATGAAATTGCCGCTCATAGTCACGCCATCAGAATCAGATTTATTCCTTAACGAATCGTAATAGTTCGGACCAAGCTTCGGGTTCAGGTCAGTAAATGCAATATTCAAACGTCTTTGCGGATTGTTTGGTTCTGCATAAACCCATACTTCTACTTTCTGAATGTCGATAGAATAAGTTCCTGTTGAGTAGTATGTAGTGAAATTTGATGCGTACGATGAATCGAGTAAATAATTATTCTCTGAATAATTAGCTGCATTTAATCCGTTCACCGGGTCATTGTTAATCGCAGTTTCCTGGCTGCCGCCGGTTATATCTACCTCTTTCTGTTCGCTTTTCTTTTGCGATGCAATTGCCGTTAATGTTAACGGGCCAAGTTTAAATGCTGCTTTTACGCCAAACAAAGCCTGCGTGCTTCCTATTAAGTTAGATTTTGTTTCCAGAGAAACGTTACCTGCTTCAATGCTTTGAACAACTTCGTCAGGGTATCCTTTATATTTCAATTTCAACTGGTTTTCAAAATCAAACGTACGCTGCGAGTTCCAGTCCGCATCGATCGTCAGTTTATCGCCCACAGAACCCTTAGTTGTTACCTGCACGTCCTGTTTAAAATTAATGTTATTCTGAGTCGGCGTCTGAGTAATTGTAAGTTCATCCGTAGTGCTTCTCTGGTAAGAAGCGGTAATATCTATTACTCCGTTAATTTTTAAATTAATAGTTGGCGGCCCGAATATGGTCTCGCTTGAAAACGGAAGAGGTATTGTAATTTCCGTAATGTTCTTGAACAGCTGTTCAAGCTCATCGGCGGTTTCAATTTTGTAGAAATCAGCTACTATCTTATAAAGCTGATTTTTTTCGGAGAGATCGCTTTCTATTGAAATATATTTATCAAACGGGATCTTAACGGGGTACCGTATATCTTCGTTCGATACTTTTTCGGTTATGACAACATTGTTCAAAGAGTCAAAAGTAACCTGTCTCTCAACCAAAGTAGAATTATACAGGAGAATAGGGGATTCGTATTCGCCGAATAGCGCATGCAAATGATCTTTTCTGTCGTACTTGAAATTTTTAATCCTGGCGGTTGAATCAACGGGGACTTTAACTATGTTGGTATCAATGTTCTTGGAAGTGTCGTTGCGGACTGTGGATGTGTCGATCCCGACAATGTACTTACTGCGGTCTCTGCCCTGAGCAAAGACGTCATCATACGTTAGGGCAGAAAGTACTGCGAATACTGCCAAAGCGAATAGAAACGATTTAATCCACATTAATTTTTTCTGAGCTTAAATAACAATAAAACAAAGACAAATCGTACTATTGCTTCATATACGGTATTCCTTTTTTTAATTATGTAATTTTAAAATTTGTCAATTATTAATGCAAGACTAAAAATATAGGTAAGACAAATTTTTGCATTACAATATTAAGTAAAAATATTGGCAAATTTTAGTCAAAAGACCATAAAACATATATTTTTTTGGATGCCTTCACATCCGAAAAAGCCGAATAAGTTGAGTTATAGATGGCGCGTTTTTCTTAGCTGGCGCTGAATCTTCAGAACAGAGAGCAAAAATTCTTAATTCCGGAATCTCAAAACACATTTAACATTGTTGTTATTAAAATAGATTTATGCTTTTTTTGGATAATGAGCAAAAAAGAAACGCATCATATTAGCAGGCGCCTTACTCCAACTTTCCTTGTTTATTTTTCATTTTAATGCTATTTTTATAAAATTGGCAGCAAAAATTAAGTAAATAAACGGCTCTACGCCTTAAACTGTTGCGCTGAGTCTATAAGGAGACAGGACTTCGAACCAGTCACAGGAAGACACTCAATAAATGGATTTGGAAAAAAGCTAAACGGAAAAGTTTTAGTTTTGAATCAGAATTACGAGGCGATGAGCATTTGTAATGTACAGCGGGCGATTGTCCTGTTGTTTCTCGGCAAAGCCGAACTGATCTCCGCCAATGATTCAAGGGTTGTCAATTCTGTACGCTCAAGGTTGCCGTTCCCGTCAGTTGTCAGATTAAGAATATATATACACGTACCGTATAAAAAAATTGTTCTGTCGCGGAAAAATATACTAAGACGCGATCTGTATAAATGCCAGTATTGCAACAGGTCAGACCTGGCGTTGACGCTGGACCATATTATTCCAAAGTCAAAAGGCGGAGACGATACATGGGAAAACCTGGTTACCGCCTGTGTGAAATGCAATAATAAAAAAGGGGACAGGACCCCCGAAGAGGCCGGGATGGCTCTCAGAAAAAAACCGATTAAGCCTTCTCATATTACATATATGAAGCATTTTGCAGGAAGGGTTGATGAGCGCTGGAAACCATATCTATACATGACTTGATACACAATAATTAAAGCAATAGGATGCCAGAATATAAATTGTACATTAACGGCCAGTTCAGAGACGCTTCGGACAAAGGAACATTCAATTCAATAAATCCTTACGACAGAAGTATTGCGGCTGTAATATCAAAAGCGACTGCAGCTGACGCAAAAGATGCAATAATCGCTGCGCGCGGCGCATTTGATTCCGGCGTTTGGAGCGGTATTTCGAGAGAAGAACGAAGCTCTATAATGAAGCAGATTGCCGACAAAATAAAAGAGAATTCTTCACGCCTACAGGAACTTGAAATAATTGACTCGGGCTCTACTTATAAAAAAGCGAAAGACGATATGTTCTTAACATATCGCGCGGCAAGCGCTTTTTCAAAATATGCTTTAGCCGACCTGGATGAAGATGCCGGGATATCAAAAGAAGGAGTCAGCAAAAACTATCTTGTAAGAGAACCTATCGGAGTTGTTTCAGCGATCATACCTTGGAATTTTCCGCTTCAAATGGCGATGTGGAAAATTGGGCCAGCGCTTGCTGCCGGCTGCACAATAGTTTTAAAACCCGCTCCGGAAACTTCCGTTACAGCGCTTGAGCTTGCAAAATTAATTGACCAGACCGACCTGCCAAAAGGAGTGGTTAACATAATTACAGGGGATGCGGAAGTCGGCGAGGAGATGGTTTCAAATCCGTTAGTGGATAAAGTTGCTTTCACGGGTTCGACTGAAATTGGCAAACGTGTCATGCAGCTTGCGGCGCCGACAATGAAAAAAGTGACGCTTGAGCTTGGCGGAAAATCTGCAAACCTGGTACTTGATGATGCGGATCTTGATTTGGCAGTTGATGGCTCTATTTATGCATGTTACTTTCACCAGGGGCAGTGCTGCGTTGCTGGATCCAGATTGATAATGACTAATAAGATCTATGATGAAGTTGTTAACAGAATAAAAGCAAAGCTGGCAAAGATGAAAATTGGCAATCCAATGGATAAGGATACAGATGTCGGTCCGTTAGTTTCAGAGAGACAACAGAAAAGAGTATTGGATTATATTGACATAGGTAAGAAAGAAGGCGCCAGATTGGTTTACGGCGGCGGTATTCCGGCAGGATTCAGCGGATTTTATGTTGAACCTACTTTATTTGCTGACGTAACCAATGACATGAGGATTGCCAGGGAAGAAATATTTGGCCCTGTTCTTTCAGTTATTAAAGCTGAAAATGAAAATGATGCAATCAAAATTGCCAATAATTCAACATTTGGACTTGCCGGCGGCGTTTGGTCGAAAGATAATGATAGAGCGATGAAAATAGCAAGGAAAATACGGGCAGGCACAGTTTGGATAAATGAATGGCACTTATTAAATGACCGTGTGCCGTTTGGAGGCTATAAACAGAGCGGAATTGGAAGAGAGCTTGGACTTGAAGGCGTCAAAG
>Ga0265342_10004662_pt1 | contig 10672 bp, 5 predicted proteins | sample 4CB327metaG_FD_203125 | JGI IMG/M metagenome (GOLD analysis project Ga0265342, IMG submission 203125) | Rhizosphere microbial communities from Carex aquatilis grown in University of Washington, Seatle, WA, United States - 4-CB3-27 metaG | ecosystem: Host-associated > Plants > Roots > Rhizosphere...
TCGCCAATAAAGTCGTTGAACTGGGTCAGCGTCCAGCTCAGGCCGTTCATGATTCCGGTGAACGGATCGGCGGCGGTTTTGCCGGTCCAGATGGCGTTCACGGCGCTGTAGCAGTACTTGTCTTTCAAATACTCCATGAACTGCCAGTTGCAGTACCGGTCGCGCGTCGAGCCCAGGTAGAGGTGGGGCGCATTGGCCAGCATCTCCGAGCAGTGGACATTGGTGGTGTGGTATTCCGTCTGTTGTTGCGCGGCCCAGTTGGCGTGGCTTTCATAAATCCAGCCGCACGTGTTCGACTGATTGCAGGCCATGCCGCCTTCGACCGATTGCACGCCGTGCATGAATTCATGCGCCAGACCCCAGTGATCGGACAGCCCGCCGGTGCCGATCCACATGCCCATGCGGCCCGTGCCGAAAGCCCCGCCGGTCAGCCCCCAGTTGGAATGGACGTGAATATCGGCCTTGTACTTGGTGGCGGAGTTGCACGCAGGCTCGCGCATGTACATGGGGTTGCCGAAATACAGCGACCAAACAGTCTCCAGGTGATCGACCGCGGCTTGCGCAAGTGCCGGGGTCGTGCTGGATTCGTCCCCGTAGACCGCGAAGTGCGCCGACTCGGAAACAAGGGTCATGGCCGAGCAACAAGTGTCGCTTTGCGGTCCGCCCGCTGTCCACGTACCCGCCGTGCACGCCGTGGCTGGCGCCGTGGCGCAGCCGCTGGCCCACGTCGTCGTCGAGCTTCCCGGATCGCAGCTGCCTGGTGGCAAGGTGCTGCCGCCCGTGCCCGTGACGCCGCCGGTGCCAGTCGCTCCGCCATTCGCAGCGGAGCCGCCGGCACCAGTCGCGCCGCCATTCGCAGCGGAGCCGCCACTGGCCATCGTACCGCCACTGCCGATCTTGCCGCCGGTGCCCGTCACCCCGCCCGCACTGCCGCCACTGCCCGAGGTCGTGGACCCGCCGGAACCGCTGCTGCTTCCGCCAGTGCCACCGCCGCCGCTGGACGCAGTGACGCCGACCGAGCCCGGGCTTCCGCCAGATCCGGCCTGTCCGCCAGATCCCACCGCTCCGCCCTTCCCGATCCGGCTAGCCGTGCCACTGCTGTTGCAACTCGTTGCGGCCAGGACAGCTACCAGGGGCAGGCCCACCACGCGAAATGTCATGCGATCCTCCGTGAAACAAAGTGTTCCGCAAGGAAGTCGCTGAAGCTAGGCGCAACGGCTCAGCGTCCGCTGGGAATAGAGCAAGATCGGACTTGTCTTTCCGCGGGAAGAGGAGTGAATTTGGCATAGCGGATGCTCGCGAGATTCTCTTCCATTGTCTGAATTGAAAGACAGGAGAAGAAGGATGAAACCTGATTCGAATCTTGCGCTTGTCTTCGTGGTCGGACTGGCTCTGGCCGGGTGTGGGGCTACGCCGATCTAGGCAACGGTGCGGTGCTCGACAACATTACCTGCCTCGTGTGGGAGAAGTCCAATGTTGAGACCGAAGGTGACTGGCAAGCCAATTCTGATCGCTGCACGGCTCTCGCTGCCAGCAACTGGGCGGGGTTCAATGATTGGCGATTGCCGACTCGCATTGAGATGGCGTCCATTGTTGACGTCACCCTGGCGGAAATAACGGGGTGACTCGGGGTCAAGCGGCGCCGGGTCCGCAGTAGCGCAGTGAGAACCGTCCCCAGGAAAAGCATTCCCGCGAGGCGGTGCTCATCATCTTGCGCCGTATTGCAAGAGCAACCGCTTGCGTTGCCGGGCTTGCCAACGCCGACGCCGGTGTTGGTGTTGACCGCGGCGCCCCCCGAACTAGGCATAGGGCTGGAAGCACCGCCATTTGCGCCACCGCTGCTCGATGCGCCTCCGGAAGGTGGGGCACCGAGCGTGCCACCGTTCGGGGTGCCGCCGCTTGCGAGGCCGCCCGAGCCAGTTGCGGTGTCGCCTCCGGTTGAAGTACCTCCTACGCTCGCCACCGTGCCACCTCCGCCCAAGGCCCCTCCTATGCCGGCGCTACCGCTCTTTCCGCCGGTGGCCTGCGTCCCTCCGCTGGCGGTCGCGCCAGCCGCGCCACGGGTTCCACCCACGCCAGTAGCGCCTCCCGTGCTTGGGGCACCTCCAGTGCTTGGGCCACCATTTGCGCCGCCTGCGCCACCACTGCCGCCCGCGCCGGCCACACCACCATCTGCGCCACTCGCGCCGATGGCGTATTTCTTCATCAGAATGGTTTCGATGCTCACCCTGGTCACATCGTCCAAGGCCTTGCTGTAGATGAGCAATTCAGAAATGTTGCCCTGCCAGGAGCGATCCTGGAAATTGCGATCTCTGGCGATCGTGTCGGCGGTGACATTGGCCAGCGCCACGATGGAGAGCAAACCCAGCTCGAACGGAAATTGGGTTGTCCGCCCATCGACGGACTTGCCATTTACGTAGGTCTTGCCATTGACCAGATTGGGCGATACCTCGCTAAGGTTCGTATTGTAGATGTCGCAGCCGTGCTCCGGGTGAAAGAAGGTCGGGGCGGCATTCCCGCCAATCCAGAATTTCGCCGACGTGCCGTAATTGGGCAAGGTAGGCAGGCACGACGTCGAGTCTTTCGACAAGACGGCAAAAACCGTTCGAATCGTGGCGATTTGGGTGAAGTGAAACCCTGTATAAACTCCGCTAAACTGCAGGGACGGCTGACCATTGACGGTGGCGAGGGTTGGTGTGGCCTGGCCGAAGGCATCGTGGACCGCGTTGTTGCCCTTGGCGCTCTTGTCGGTCCACTCGGTGATCTGATTGTTGGCGGTTTTCATGGGACCGTCCGCCGAGACCCAAAGCTCAAGGCCATCCGTAGGAATCGCGCTGTCCTGGGCAGTCGCGGGTTTGACGCCGAGCGAAAGCACAGCCAGTATCACTCCAGCCACGCGAAGCGGAGCTCGCAGCCCCAAATCCGCTCCAAACGGCTCGGTCCGACGTCCACCGTGGGCTGCTAGCATGGCGAAAGGCTACGTGAGGGGTGACCTTCCTTCAAGCTTTAGGGATCATCCCTCCTGGTGTCGGAAATTCGGCTTTTGACTTGGATGAAAGCATTCGTGTTCCCTCTCACCATTCTGAGAGTTCGTGTAGATTCGGGCGCGCGATGCCGACGATACAGCTGACGCATAGATCAACCAATTCCCAATCCCATCGGTTCACCGCATTTGTTCTCGTTGCAGTGTCGAGTGCAGCCGGCTGCGTGAATCTGACCGAGCCATGGAACCAAGCGAACCCGACTGGAGCGGGTGGGATCGGCCAGGTCGTCGGGACCGGAGGAGCCGGGGCTTACGGTACGCTGGATGACGCCGCTTCTGGTTCGGGCGGGTTGCTCGACGACGGACAAGGCGGGTCCGGCGGAGGCATCGACCTTGGGTCCGGCGGCGCCACCGTCGCTATCGATGCGTTCACAGGGGGCGCGGGCGGTTCAATCGATGCGCCACTGATTGGCACGGGTGGCGCGTCATCGGGTGGTGTGATGGGCAGTGCCGGCGGTAGAGTCGCCGACCGAGCCGCCAACGGAGCCGCTGATGGAGCCGCTGACGGGGCGGCCGGCGGTAGCGATGGCGCGGGAACGGGCGTCGATGGCGCGGGCGGCGCGATCGATGTCGGCAGAGATGGCGTCGCCGGTGAAACGATCAGCGACACCGGCGGAAATGGAAGCAGTGGAAAGGACGCTGGCCTGGATGGCGCCATCGACGGCGACACAGTGGATGTTGCACCGATACCTGACGGAGGCATCCTTTCGGGCCTCGTGGTCTACTACTCTTGCAATCAGGCCAGCGGTGCCACCTTGCTCGACATGTCCGGCAACAGCCCGCCAAACAACGGAACGCTTCTAGACATGCCATCGGCACCCTTCGATGGCGGAAGCATCGTCCCTGGCTACAGCTTTGCAGCAGGCAAGGTTGGGACCGGCAGCCTAGTTCTCAGCAGCGTGAGCAACGGCTATGTATCGATGCCGACCAATATCTTGGCTGGCGCTACGGAGGCGACCATCGCTACCTGGGTCTACCTCACGACCGCCCAATCCTACCAAAGGATCTTCGACATCGGCATCGATGGCCACTCGAGCACCAATCCTCTCCACGGCACAACCAACCGCTATATGAACATGGTTCCTGCAACCTACGACGTCACCACGCCTGACCATCGAAAGCTGGGCTTCTTCATTACCAACTCGGGCCGCCCTGGCGAACAGAGTATCGTGGCACCAACCGTTTTTCCGACAGCCACGTGGACGCACGTCGCGGTTGTGCTTGGGCCTGGCTTGGTCTCGCTCTATATGGACGGCGCCTTGGCAGCCACCAGCACCCTCGTCACGCTAAGGCCCGCTGACCTCGGCGTCACGGACTATGCCTATATCGGAAAATCCCAGTTCTCCGAGAACGCGAATCTAGACGGCCAGATCGACGATTTCCGCGTCTACAATCGTGCCTTGTCGTCCGCGGACATCCACCAGCTGTACCTGTTTACAGGGAATTAGTGTCGACCGCGAGCAGCGCTCGCAGGTATCCTTTGACTGGCGCCACCATCCTGCTCAAAGCTGACCTTTGCGCCAGGGCCTGAGACTCATAGTTCCCGGGGTACGGACGCATTCTAAATGGAGGATTCTATGCGCGATGCACGCTTGCTTCTGATCTTTGCAGTTCCGTCGATACTGGCGGCTTTCGCCTGTTCGAGCAAAGGTGGCCTTTCCGCCGCCGGTGACGCTGGAGTTGCATGCCCCGCGCGATTTGGCGCCAGCGACGCCGGTCAACCGGCGACCATCACCGTCGATACCTCGGCCGTGGTGAATACCTTCGTGCCCAAGCTCCTTTTCGGCGTCAACAGCGCGTATTTCATCACGCAGCGAGATTCGACCAAAACGCAACCCAAGGTCCAGGCGGCGGGAAACTACTTCATTCGCTATCCGGGCGGGTCGTCGTCGGACGACTATCACTGGAACGGCACCGGGAGTTACGATGCCAATCACTACTGGGTTCCCAGCCCGACGACATTCACGGCCGGCTTCCCAGGAACGGAAACCTACCGGGGCACGACGTCGAGCTACGGGACGTGGTCCTTGGCCACGGATGGCGATCCAGCCACACGATGGCTGTCCAACGTCGAGACCGCGTTCCCCACGGCTCAATGGCTCTACGTCGACCTCGGCGCGGCCAAGTCCCTGGACTCGATCCAGATCGTGTGGGGCACGCCCTACGCGACGTCGTTTCAGATCCAGACGTGGTCGTCTTCCTCGTCCTATCCTCCGCCCTACCAGGCATCAGGCGGAACTTGGGTGACCACCTCGGCCGGCATCGTCACCGGCACCGGCGGCACGCAGAGCGTGGCCTTCACTCCCGTATCGGCCGAGTTCGTTCGCGTCCTCATGACGGCCAGTTCGGCTGGCGACGGTGGTGCGTATTCCATCGCCGAACTTACCGCCTATAGCGGCGCGACCCAGGTTACGAACAACGTTGCTACGCCAAGCCAGTCGGCCGCCACAGCGTCCAGCACCGATCCCGCAAGTCAAGGGGTGCCGCAGTCCAACTTCGACTTCGAGTCGTTCATGACCTACATGCACTCGTTCACGCCAGCCGCGGATCCCGTCATCACCGTCAACGTGGGCACGGGCACGCCGCAGGAAGCGGCAGCCTGGGTACACTATGCCAATATCGTGAAGGGGTACGGCATTCACTATTGGCAAATTGGCAATGAAATGGAGGGCAATTGGGAAACTGGTGGACCTATGAATGCACAGGACTACGTCAATCGGTATGTCAAATACTACGATGCGATGAAGGCCGAAGATCCGAGTATCCTCGTGCTCGGCCCCGTGAGCGGCGGTATTGACGATCCTTCGAACTTGGGCGATGGCCAGTCGCTTGTCGCGGACTTCATTGCCCTTTTGCACACCGCCGGCCTCGACAACCACATCGACGGCATCGATTTTCACTGGTACCCGAACTGGGAGACCGTCAGCGATTCCGCTGCGCTCGCGAAGGTATCGCAGTTGGGGGTCTTCTCGGCGAACCTGAAGTCGTGGCTGTCGGCAACCACCGCCAAGGCCGATGTTCCGGTCTTTCTCACCGAATACAACATTGGACTTGGCGCGCTCAATTCACCGGTTTCGCTCAATCAGCTGGTGAATGGGTTGTGGGTCGCGAGTTCGCTGGGCGAGTTCATCCATTACTTCGGAAATGGGGGTGGTACGAATCTGTGGAACATCATCAGTAGCTGGACCACAACGGATGCCTCGGATCCGAGCGCCGGAGATCTCGGGTATCTTCAGGGCACCAACAACTCCTATCGATACCAGGAGCACGCGGACTACTGGGCGATGCAAATGATGAGCTCTGACTGGGCCATCGCGGGCGATACGCAAACGCACCAACTGGTGGCAAGCACGACATCGCAGCCTTCGCTCGCGACCTATGCAGATCTCCGGCCCGACGGCGCCCTGACCCTGGCCGTCGTCAACCGGGACGAAGTCAACGCCTACAGCGCGAGCATCGGCGTGGCACCGTTCGTCGTGGGCCCAGCCGCCGACGTCTGGACGTTCGATGCGAGCAACTACGTTTGGAATACGTCGGCGAAGCCTTACCACGCCGATCCGGACAATGCGCCTACGCATGTTCTCACCTGCGGGGCGGCGGCTTCGACGCCGTTTACCTTTTCCCCGGCTTCCATCACCGTCATTCGCTTCGCGCCGCCAGGGGCGCCGACCGCGGTCATTCCGGATGCGGGCAACCCTTCCGCCGCGGCGGATGGCGGTGCTGGCAGCGCCTCCGTGTTGATCGATGACATGGAGGACGCGCCCTCGCCGAGCGGCCCCATCGCGCTTAGCCTGGGGAGCACCGGTCTAAGTCCTGGCTACTGGTGGGACGCGGTCAGCACCGGAAGTCCGTCCAACACCATGTCGCCCAGCCCGTTCGCGTATGCGGCCTTGCCATCGCCGCACGAGACGATGCCTGGCATTGTCAGCACCAAGGCCGTGCACCTCGCCTGTTTGATGGCCGACCTCTACGGCTGGTGCGAGGACGGATTCAACCTGGCGAATCCGGAACAGCCTTACGATATCAGCTCGTACCGTGGCATCGTTTTCTGGGGCATGTCCGCCGCATCGAATACCGTCAAGGTCCAGATTTCGAACAACGACACCGTTCCGTCCGGCGGCAAATGCGGGCAGATCGATGCCTCTGCCGACCAGTGCTGGGACAACTTCGGGAAGTACGTGTCGCTGACCCCGACGTGGCAAAGGTTCGAGGTGAAATTCAGCGATCTGCAGCAGGAGGGCTGGGGGCACCCAGTGCCGTCCGGGATCTTCGACTCGACCACCGCCCGCGGCATCAACTTCGAGGTCTTGGGCCCAACAAGTGCAAACGCGGCACCTGTGTCCGCCGATTTCTGGATTGACGACGTCTACTTCGAATAGGATTCCGGGCGTGAAGTCCAAGCGGCCCAGCGCGGGCCAAGTTCTGCGCTGGCAACCTTGACAATTCACATGCCGTCGAGGCTGGCGGGCAAGCGCCGTCCGCATCGGCGCTTATCAGGTCCGCCAAGTGGAGGGTAAGATATAGGTATCGTGGTTCTCGAATTCGTATTCCATGGGCGAAGCGGGTGGCAGTTCTCCCGTCGCGCGGGCCGGTGCAGGTGTCCTCGGCGATGGCGTCAACGGTGGGCCGCGCGCGGGAGCTTGCTCTTGATCCTGACGTCCGCATGCGGTTGCATCGGCTACAGAACTCCACTGGATCCCGGGAAGCACGACCCAGGCGATGGCGCGTTTGCCGATGCACCCTTGCGGCCGGATGCTCCCGCGGATCGCGCGGCGGCGAAGGAGGTGGGCGTCGAACTTGGTGTGATTCCAGCGAAGGACGGCAGTGCGGACCTACCAGTGGCCGCGGACCTTCGAGGGGGCGCGGATCTGTCGGCGGTCAGGGATCTGCCGGCGGTCGGGGATCTGCCAGCAGTCAGGGATCTGCCAGCGTTCGCGGATCTGTCAGTGGCCGCGGACCAGCGGCCCATCACGCCCGATGCCGTCGATGCCCGCCCCGATGTTAGCCCGGATCTTCCCGACGCTGATCGCTCCGAGGGCGTGGCGGTCGGCGACGCGACGATCGCTGGTCCGTCCTTGACGGTGATCAAGACCGGCAGCGGTGGCGGGACCGTTACGTCGGCGCCCGCCGGAATTCAGTGCGGCTCGGTCTGTTCGGCTTCGTTCGCAACTTCCTCGGTGGTGTTGTCAGCGCGCACGACCAACGGATCTGATTCGCGCTTTGCGGGGTGGGGCGGCGCCTGCGCCGGCCTTGGGCGCGATTGCACCGTGGCGGTGACCGGGGCAACCACGGTCACGGCTCGCTTCGAGCCCATCATCAACAATCTGGTCTTCGTGTCGTCGGTTAGCACTTTCACGACCGATCTGGGCAGTGCGGCTGCCTACGACGGGCAATGCAACCAGCTGGCAACTGCGGCTGGAATCAACAACATGGCGGGGGATGCATACATCGCGTGGGTTTCGGACACCCACAGTTCGGCCGTCAGTCGTGTGGGTACGGCGCATGGCTTCGTACGCCTGGATGGCGAGCCAGTTGGCGACGACCCGGCCGAGATGATCACGAGCTACCGCATCTACAACCCGATTGATGTCGACGAAAATGGAGTCACACCGAGCGGCGGAGGCACAGTGCTGACGGGCATGGACAGCAGCGGTAACGGCACGCTGGACACGGACTGCAACGACTGGACGACGAAGTCGGGGACGGCGACGGGAATCGCCGGTTCTGCCGCCGATGGACCGGTAATCTGGTACTTCTGGGAAGGCGGCCCGTGCCAGATGTTGGTGGGAGGCATCTACTGCTTCATGAAGACGAAGACGGCGGCACTCACGATTTCGCCGGCAACAGGTCGAAAGGTCTTCCTGACCAATGGGCCGGTCGCTATCGGAAAGTTCACCGATGCACGCTGCGAATCCGACAAACCCAGCGGGACCGGAAAGGTCAGCGCCTTTCGTGCCACGACAAGCACGCCGGCCTCGGCGTTGGTCGATTCCACGGCCACCTACGTTCGTCCGGATGGGATTGTCGTCGGCCAGGGCGCCGATCTCTTGTCCGGCAATTTGAAGAGCGGGATTTGGCAACAAGGGAACGGACAGTACGTCGAAAACCATGCGGTATGGACCGGCAGCGACCTGCCCACACAAGTTGGCTCCTCGGCGAACACCTGCTCCGACTGGAGCAACAATTCGGGTGCCAACGTCACGGGTGCCTCGTCCGCGACGGGCATGCCCTATTGGTCGGATCCGGTGCCATGGACCTGTGCAAGCACGTACACCTGGGCCTATTGCATTGAGAACTAACCGCGATGCCGACAGTGCGGGAAGCTAACCGGTCTTTGTCGCGCGCAAGATGATTTCGGTGATCTCGGCCGGGGCGCCGAGGCGCATGGGCGGGCCCCAGAATCCTGTGCCGCAGCTCACGTAAAGCTGCGATTCGCCGATGCGATGCAGGCCGCGAATGAAAGGCTGCTGCAGCCGCACCAGCGCGCCCCAGGGCCAGATCTGTCCGCCGTGGGTGTGACCGGAGAGCTGCAAATCGACGCCCAGGCTGGCGGCCTTGTGGATGGCGATGGGCTGGTGGGCCAGCAGCACCACCGCGCGCGCGGGATCGCGTCCGAAGAGCGCGCTCGCGATGTCTTCGGCGGGGCCGTCCTCGGGAAAGCGCGAGGCGCCGTGATCGGGAACGCCGGCCAGGTCGAAACCCTCGGCCCCCTCGCCGATGGCCACGCGCTGGTTGCGCAGCACACGCAAGCCCATGCCGTCGAGCTCGTCCATCCAGGCCCGCGCGCCCGAGCGCGAGTAGTACTCGTGGTTGCCGGTGACGAAGAAGACGCCGTGGCGGGCGCGCAAGTTGGCCAGCGACGCCAGCGCCGGTCGCAGTTGCTCGATGGTGCCATCCACCAGATCGCCGACGATGGCAATCACGTCGGGGTGAAGATCGTTGGCGGTGCGGACCACGCGTTCGACGAACTCGCGTCCGAGCAGGCCGCCCACGTGCATGTCGCACATCTGGACAATGCGTGTGCCGTCGAGGCTGGGTGGCAAGCGCCCGAGCAGGATCTCGATGCGCTTGACCGCGATCTGGCCGCGCGTGGCGCGCACCGCCGCTGCGGTCATGCCGCTCACGCTGGCGAGCGCGGCGCCGGCCAGCACGCGCGCGGTGAAGACGCGGCGGGAGCCGTCGAAGGCATTCGCGGCGCCGAACCCGCGACTGACAAGCGTGGCCAAGAGCCGCAAGATATCTGCGCCCAGCAACGCGACCAACAGGAAGAGCATGGCGCCCATCCAGATGAAGCCAGGCCAGGCGAGCACGCGGCCGAGGCGCGGAACCATTCGCCCTATGGAAACCGTGGCGACGATCAGACACGCAAGTCCTGCAATGCTGCCTGTGGCAAGCGTGCGCGCGAGCCCGGACAACTGCGTGTCGCGCACCAAGCGGACCCAGAAGTAGTAGTGGAGTCCAGCGATGATGGTGCTGGCGATAGCGAAGAGGACGGCGAATCCGAGGGTGCGGCTCAAGGTGACAGCTCAGACGTGGAGGCGATCAACGAAGCATAGTCGGAACGGCTGCGGCTGCTACCCGATTACTTGAAGGTCGGAAAATGTTCCAGCCAGGCGGCAGCGACGCCGG
>Ga0265342_10004666_pt1 | contig 10668 bp, 3 predicted proteins | sample 4CB327metaG_FD_203125 | JGI IMG/M metagenome (GOLD analysis project Ga0265342, IMG submission 203125) | Rhizosphere microbial communities from Carex aquatilis grown in University of Washington, Seatle, WA, United States - 4-CB3-27 metaG | ecosystem: Host-associated > Plants > Roots > Rhizosphere...
GCCTTCGGTGCAACGGCTCGCGCGCAAGACCAAGCTGAGAAGAGCAACTTCGATTGGGCCGCGAATCCGGCCACATCCGGAGCCGTCTCGTCGCCCGACTGGGGTATCGAAGTCGGAATGTCACCCTATCGGCCCAACGTGGACAGCGAGTTCAAGAATGGCGTCCATCCCTACGCCGATATTTTTGGTTCCTCCAACCATCTCATGTCCGAGGCCGAGCTCGACCGCTACCTGGGACATGGCTTCGGATCCTGGGGCGTGGGCCTGCGGGCTGGCTACTACAAGGTCAGCGGGACGGCCCTCCAGGCCGACGGGGTCTCACCGAGCGGAGACGAGACCAGTCTGCGTCTGATTCCGCTGTCCCTGTCGGCCCTGTACCGGGCCGATGGCCTTCCCGGTCTCCGGCTCGTGCCCCTGCTTCCGTATGTGAAAGCTGGGCTGGACGCTGTCATGTGGACCGAGAGCGGCACGGGAGAAAGCTCTTCCAGCACAGGTTTCACGCTGGGCTGGCACGTGGCCGCAGGCATGGCGCTGGGACTGAACTTTCTAGGTCTTGGCTCCGTCAAGCAAGGGGAAGTCGCCGGCCCCTGCTCCGCCTTCTTCGAGTGGGACTACGCGGCCATCAACGGGCTCGGCCTGGGCAGCGAGCTCCACGTCGGCGATAGCACCTGGTTCGCCGGACTGATGTTTGATTTGTGATAGTCCCTAGAGGTCTAGGTCACTTTGCCCGGCTGCGAGGTCCACGCGCTTGAGACTGGCCTTGAAGGTTCTTCCGTCGTGCTCGATGGTGAGCACGGCCAGTGGCAGGGGCCTGGCCGCAGGGGCACTGCGCAGGTGGGCCTGGGTGGACAGACGCTTTCCCGCCGGCACAAGCAAGGATGAAAGCCCGACCGCGGCGGCGTCCGTGGCGTCGCCCACCATGGACTCGCCCTTGCCGCCGGCCCGCGTGGTCAAGATGAGTTCGGCGGACAGATCCTGCCAAGACAAGATCACCAGGGTGCCCGGCCCTTGAAAGAGCTGCAGCTCGGCGAGATCGCGGTTCATGCTCTCGGCCAGGCGACGGGCGTCCACGTCTTTCGGAGGCTCGGCCAAAAGACGCGCCATAAGCGATGCAGCGCCCAGCCGGGCATAAAGGCGCGGATCGTGCGGTCCTGGACTACCTGGCGCGCGCGCCACCTTGCGCACGATACGCAGGGCCTCGTCGGTGCGGCCGGCTCCACCGGCGGCGGTCGCCAAGCGCAACTGCGCTATCAAGTTGTCGGGGGACATCTCCACCAAGGTCTGGTACTGCGCATACGCAAGATCGTACCAACCATGGGCCAGAAAGACATCTCCCAGCAACTGGCGAGCCGCCAGGTTGCGCGGATCGAACTCCACGATTTCGGAGTAGGTACGGATCGCGTCGTCGGTCTGGCCCGCATTGGCCTGCAGATCGCCGAGCGCCAGCACCAGCCGTGGGGTCAGAAGGCCAGCGGACTTCAGCCTGCGCGAGAAGAGCAGCGCCTCGTCCGTCTTTCCGGCCCGCGCCAACAACTTCACCAGCCGCATGCCACCCGCGGGATCGTCCGGGGCGCGCGCGATGTAGTCCTTGAGGCGCGCCACTCGCGCCTCGAGGTTGACCACCGAGGATAGCTCCAGGTCGACCTTGTCCCAGGCCACGCGCGTGCCGAAGAGACGCTGCTCGATGGCCGCGGCCAGCGCATCGCCGGCGTTGCGGCGCAAGAGCACGCGCGCCAGGTAGAAGCGCGCCTCGGGCCGCGGAGCCAGGAAGTCGAAGACCTCGGCCAGCGCGGCCTCGTTGTCGATGTGGCCCGCCAGCAGGCGCAGGAACAGGGCCTCGGCCCGCCAGTCAGAAAGCTCGCAAGCGGCCATGGCGGCGCGGTAACGGTCGGCCAGCTCGCCCGCTGCCGTGGCCGTGCGCAGGCGCTTGTCCCACAGCAAGGCCCGCTCGAACAGGGGCCGCTCGCTGGTGTCGCTGCATGCCGAGGGGATCACGGCCGCGATGGTAGTCGGCGCCCGGGACGGCTCGGGCGCCGCCTTCGGGGCGTCTCGGCGTAGGCTGAGAAGCCCAAGTGCCACAGCCTCGCCCGTCGCCGTTTGGGTTGGCATTGCGGGCGAGACGCCGGCCCGTTTCAGTCGCTTGATGAAGGTGTCGGATGCACGGCTGCCCTCGGCCATCGCCGCCGTGGGCACCGGCGCGGGAGCCGCAGCCGATTCTGCGGCAGCCCGGATGCCCTCGTTCGACTTTGGCCCCCTGAGCGCGTGCAGCCCTTCTCGCCCTTCATGCTTCTTGCTTGTTGCTTCCTCGTCGGCCGGTTCGGGTCGTTTCTCGGCCAAACGCGCACTCCCCGGTTGCTGCTTGCGCGTGATGCCTTGAGCCGCGTAGGCCTGCTCGCTCTCCAGCGCGAGGAAGCTCGTGAAGGGCGTCATGAGCCCGTAATCGAGCCCCAGCTTGACCAGAGTCCCGCGCTGCTCGTCGGCTCCCCCCGCCTCGCCCAGGATCTTGTTCATGGACGCCGCGGCCCAGAAGCGCGGCACCAGCGCAGCCACCGATTCCTTCTCCTCGCTCACGCTGTAGCTCTTCTCGAAGGTCTGTCCGCCCAGGCGGCCCTTCACCTTCACCGTGCTGGGCAGCTCGTGGTGCGAGCGCGCCAGCAGCATGAGCTCTCCGCCCCAAGAAACCTTGCCGTCCGCCGATGTGAAGACCTCGTCAAGGCCGGCACCCGCGTCCAGCTCGAAGTCGGTCACGGTGGGCGTCTTGAGGGCTGCCACCAGCTCCAGGGCGCGACTACCCGCCTCCTCTGCGCTTCCCACGCGCAAGCTACGACCGCCGCCCGCATGGGCCAAGGCATCCAGGAAACCGTAGTTGGCCTCTCCCCCCACGGCGACGGTAAAGAGCCGTGCCCGCGAGGTCGCCAGGCTGCGCCGCAGGATCTCCTGTAGACGCTGGCCGCCGATCTCGCCCGAGGTGGCAATGCCGTCGCCAATGTAGATGACGGCGGGCTGCTCGGCGCCATGCAAGCGGGCCAGGGCTACGTCGAACAAAGCGCCCAGATCGGTCGCACCGCCGGGAGGGTGCGCAGCCAAGAGCTCCCGTGCCTTGCCCACCTCAGCCTCGCTGGCCGGGGCCAGCCCCGTAGCGGGATACAGCACCTCGGGCCGCACGTCGAGCGCCATGAGCGCGAAACGATCGTCATCGGCCAGTGAGCGCAGGATGGCCTCCGCTGCCGCAACCTCGAGTTGGCGGGTAGAATCGTCGCTGCCCGCCGACGTGTCCACAACGACAACAACCGCGCCCGACTGCTTGGGCGCTGCCGCAAATTCCAAGTCGGGCACATAGCGCAGCATGATGAAGTCCGCGCTCTCGGCCCCGGCGGCAAAGCGCGCCACCCGCACCGGCGGGGGCAGGTCGTGCAGCCGGGCTTCAAGCAAGAAGTCGGCCTGCGGAGTGAAACCCGATCGGCGCATGGTGACCTTCTCACCGCCGTTCTCGATGCGCGCATCCTCGAGCGTCGACAGGTCCATCGACCGTCCGGCCTTGCCCACGTCCACGGTCAGCGAGAGCTCGCCGATGCGCACGGGCGGGTCGGCGCGCATGGGGAAGTGGTAGCGCAGCCGTCCGTCGGCCAAGGCCAGCATCTGCAGGTAGCGCATGACCACCCGGCGGGTTCCGCCCGCCAGCACCGGGTAGATGCGCGCCCGGTAGCTGCGGCCGTCGATCCATTCCAGCAGCGCCGGCTCGTAGCCCGCACGCGCCGCTTCTCCGTACTGGCGCGCAGCCTCCTTGCGCTCGATGAGCTCGCCCTCGACCAGGACGCCGCCATTCTCCACGGCGAAACCGGTGAGCAGCGCGCCCTCGGGCACGGTCAGCCAATACCAGCCCTCGACCTCGCGTTCGCCTGGATTGAAGAAGGTCTGGTCGACCTCGGTCTCGGCGATGCCCGACTGGACCGTCACACGCACCGCCTCGCGCGTGACCTCCAAGGGCCGTGCCGCGCTTCGGGGCGCACCAAAATCCACGCCGTAGATGCGGCCCGCCCCCGCCGCCCCACCGGCCAGACGTTGGTCGGCCATGCCACCCGTCCAATCTTCCCAGTAGGCCACCGACGCCACTGCCGGTGCGGCAGCGCCCTTGATCGTCGCGCGCTCGCCGGCTCGCACCTCGACCCTACCCCCTGGCGCACTCACATGGGCCAGCCCGCGCGCCACATACACGCTGGCCTCGCCCGCGTTGCGCTGGACGGAAAGCCCGCTCTCCGCCGCCGATACGGTGACATCCCCAAGGGTCAACACGCCCGGCTTGCGCTCCACCGCCGGGACCTCCAGCCAGGCCTCGCCCTCGACCAGAGCCGTGCCGTCGGCGCGCAGCTCGATGGTGGTCCCCCCACGAAGAAAGAGAGCCGAACCGTCGGATAGGCGCAGCAGGGCCCGCGCGCCCTTCCCGGCGGCGACGCGCGCCCCGGAGAGCACGGCAGCGCCCGAGGCCACGCGCACAGGCGCTCCACCATGCGCCACCGACACCTCGCCCGCGGCCAGCTCTACCCGCGCCTGCAGCGGCTCGCTGCGCGCGGGCGCGAGCTTCCGCCCGCCAAGCACGATCACTGCCAACACGGCCACCACAACCAGACCAGCGACCATCGCCACCCTTTGCTTCCAGCTCCGCCGATTCTCGCTAGCGCTTCCGACCATGGGACGCCTCCTTGTGCAGCTCCGATTATCACCCCGTATCTGCGACGGGAGAAGCGCGGAATCTCATCCTGTGCAACGGCAAGGCGACAGCTCGACACCTCCGAGAATCACGACCGCGATCCATCGAACGAGACTGCTGTGCATCGAAGCCATAGACAACGCACAGTGCGACTGGTTCCCCGATTTTCGCAATTTGTGTCTGCCGAGCCTGGTCCACCCTTCGCGCGGTGTCGCCCAACATGCCTTTGCAGATGTGGTCGGAGCAGGGACATCGGCAGATTTGGTCGCCGCAGGGACATCGGCGTAGAATCGTGACGCCGGCTTGGCGGCTCACAGCGCTGAACGGCAGATCGTTTGGCCAGGCCGAAGTAGGTCATCATCTAGGCGAGGATCACGAATGAACCATCAAAATGGATCCGTTCAGCTCGGGCTCCTAGCCCTCCTCACAAGCTGTGCGGCGACGAAACTATCGCTCGTGCCGACCGCACTTCAAGATCGAAGTGCGCCTGCCGCGCAGAAGGCCGAGGTGACGGCGATCATGGTTCTACCCGCCCGAGGGAGTGAACGCGGTCAACACTCGGAACTGGCCGACCTCGAGAGGACCCTTCTTGCCCGCGGCTTCCGGGTAATCTCGTCAGGGATAACTGGCCGTGTCGCCTCGGACTCTTCCGAGGCAAGGGCCGACGACGCCACACAGCTCTCGGATCTGGAACGGGCACTGATTCTCGCCAAGAAATCGAACGCGGACGTTCTACTCCAGGTTGGCGAATTCGAGTTCAAGCCATCAGAGAGGTACTTCGTCATAGTGGACGGCGGGCGGAACAGGTTCACAGAGGTGTCTGAGCGGCAGGATCGACCTGGCTACTACTTCGTCCGAGTCAAGGAGGCTCGGCTCCGTTTCCAGGCGAAACTCATCAACGTAGAAAACGGTGAGATCGTGATTTTGATGGACTTCTCACAGAGCACATCGCGGGTAGCACCGAAACTCGACATGGAGGTACAGCTGGGTCGGAGGGAACCCGTCATCACTATCGACACACGCCAGCTACGCCAGGCCGTGCTGACGCAGGTGATGGATGCGTTCAGCAGCCACGTCTGTCCGCCAACCTCCCAACCGGCATCAAAGAGATGAGCGGTTACGGCCTGGCTTGTGCTTACTTGCCCAGACGGACGGGAAGATGACGACGGAGCGGTAACCGTTGCAAGCTGTCGAACAGTGCGTTGCACCTGACGATCTGTCGCCTGGGGCTCCCGCTCGCAGGTGAACGCCAAGGCGTTGACAGACTCATGGGCGCATAATTTCTAGCAGTTGGATCCTTCCTCGTTCGATCGAGAAGTCTGTTTGTGCTCGTGGGCGACATTGTTGAAGGCAAGATCGAGGCCGGTATGACCTGGCAGTAGGGTCGGAGACAACCTAGGCACGTGCGGAACCCTCAACGTTCAACCTGAGACATTGGTCGCGAACGGCGTCCATTCCGTTGGCAGCAGTGTGACGCCCGCCTGCAGGACTGAAAAGCATCAGCTGAGAGGAAGAGGATCGGTCGAAAATTGTCGTTGAGCCGGCAATCCGCCGTTGCACCGTTGCCCCCTACCCCGCAGTCGCCTTTCCTTCCACCACTCCCTTGCGCCGCCACAGGAAGAAGATCGCGGGGTACACCAGCAGCTCCAACGCGAACGACGTCACCAGGCCACCGACCATAGGGGCGGCGATACGCTTCATCAGATCCGCGCCGGTGCCGGTGGACCACATGATGGGCAGAAGGCCGATGAAGGCCGCGCAAACCGTCATGGCCTTGGGACGCACTCGCTTGACCGCACCGTGAATGATGGCCTCGGTGAGATCGCCAGTGGTGCGCATCTGGCCCCGTGCTTTGGCCTCGTCGTGCGAAAGGTCGAGAAAGAGCAGCATGAACACGCCGGTTTCGGCGTCCAGGCCCATGAGCGCGATCATGCCGACCCACACGGCGATAGAAACGTTGTAGCCGAGAAAATAGAGCAGCCAGATGGCGCCCACGGCGGAAAACGGTACGGCCAGCATCACCAGACCGGCTTTGAAGCTGGATTTGGTGTTCAGATAGAGCAGCCCGAAGATCAGCACCAGGGTGATGGGCAGGATGAGCTTCAGCCGTTCTTTCACACGCAGCATGTTCTCGTACTGCCCGCTCCAAGACAGAGCGATGTTGTCGGGCAGCTTGAAGGCCCCAGCCACGGCCTGCTTGGCCCGTTCGACGTAGCTGCCCACGTCGGTCTTGGAGGTGTCGAAATCGACGTAGACGTAGCCCGAAAGCAGGCCGTTTTCGTCACGGATCATGGACGGCCCCTCGGCCAGCTTGACCTCGGCGATTTCCGCCATGGGGATCTGGCCGCGCCCCCCTGGCAGGGGCAAGAGCACGCGCTTGAGCGCATCCAGATCCTCGCGGAAGTCCCGGGCATAGCGAACGCTGACGCCGTAGCGCTGCCGGCCCTCAATGGTGGTGGTCTGGTTGTCGCCGCCGACGGCGGTCATCACCATCATGTTGGCGTCGTCGATGGTCAGTCCGTAACGCGCCAGCTTGTCCCGGTCGAGGACGAAATCGAGGAAGTAGCCGCCGGCCACGCGCTCGGCGAGCACGCTGCGGGTTTCGGGCAGCTTCTGAATCGCGGCTTCGACCTGGAGTCCGACCTTCTGGATCACGTTCAGATCCGCGCCGCTCACCTTGATGCCGATGGGGGTGCGAATACCCGTCGACAGCATGTCCAGGCGGCCCTTGATGGGCATGGTCCAGGCGTTGCTGATACCGGGCAATTGCAGGGCGGCGTCCAGCTCGGCTATCAGGTCTTCCTCGGAGATGCGATCCCGCCACGCGCTTCGCAGCATGCGCTTGAGCCAGGTGGGCGCCCAGGACGAATACCAACGTTGCTTCTCGCGCCACGCCGACTCGGGCTTGAGCAGGATGGTGGTCTCCATCATGGAAAACGGCGCAGGGTCGGTCGAGGTACCGGCGCGGCCGGCCTTGCCGAACACGCGCTCGATCTCGGGAAAGGTCATCAGGATCTTGTCCTGCACCTGTAGCGCCTTCTGCGCCTCGGACACCGACATACCCGGCTGCACCGCCGACGGCATGTAGAGTAGCGAGCCCTCGCGCAGCGGCGGCATGAACTCGGAGCCGAGCTTGAGGTAGACAGGAACGGTCAGCCCCACCACAAGCAAGCTGGCCGCCACGGTCGCCCAGGCGTGGCGGACCACGAACCGGCACGGCCCCTCATAGAGCCGGTGGAGCAGATGGCTGATGGGGTGGCGCTCTTCCGAGTAGTATTTGCCCACCAGCACCGTCGAGGCCAGCCAGGCCAAGGGCCTGGGCCTGAAGCGAAACGGCTCTACCCGGACGAAGAGCATGCGCATCGCCGGATCGAGCGTAATGGCCAGGAGCGCGGCGATGGCCATGGCCAGGTTCTTCGAGTAGGCCAGCGGCTTGAACAGGCGCCCTTCCTGATCGACCAGAGTGAACACCGGCACGAACGCCACCGCGATCACCAGCAGCGAGAAGAACACCGACGGCCCCACTTCCAAAAGCGCCTCCAGGCGCACCGTATGGAAGTCGCCCTTCTTGCCCCCGGCTTGCCACAAGTAAATCTTGTTGTACGCGTTCTCGACCTCGACGATGGCGCCATCGACCAGCACTCCGATGGAGATGGCGATCCCGGCCAGGGACATCAAATTGGCATTCAGACCCATCAGGTACATGGGAATGAAGGCCAGGATCACGCTGATGGGAATGGTCAAGATGGGCACGATGGACGAGGGAACGTGCCACAGGAAGAGCAGGATGATCAGCGAGACCACGATGATCTCTTCCACCAACTTGTCGGTCACGGTGCCGATGGCCCGTTCGATGAGATCCGACCGATCGTAGGTGGTGACCACCTCCACGCCCTCGGGCAGCGAGGGCTTCAGCTCGACCAGCTTGGCCTTCACGCGTTCGATCACGTTGAGGGCGTTCTCGCCCTGGCGCATCACCACGATCCCGCCCACCACGTCGCCTTGACCATTGTAGTCGGCGACCCCCCGCCGCATCTCCGGCCCGAGAGCGACCGTGGCCACGTCCTTGACCGTGATGGGCGTACCGCCTTCGCTCTTGAGCACCAGCTTTTCGAGATCGCCGAGCCCCTTCACGTAGCCGCGGCCGCGCACCATGTACTCGCGCCCGGACAGCTCGACCAAGCGGCCTCCCACGTCGTTGTTGCCCCTGCGCACGGCCTCGAGCACCGATTCGAGCGGCAGCTTGTAGGCAGCCAGCGCGTTCGGATTGACCGTGACCTGGTACTGGCGGACTTGCCCGCCCACGGTGGCGACCTCGGCCACGCCCGGCACGCTCTGCATGGCGTAGCGCAGGAACCAGTCTTGGTAGCTGCGCAATTCGTCGCTCGAGTGTTTTCCGCTGTGGTCGACCAAGGCATATTGGAAGACCCAGCCCAGGCTACTGGCGTCCGGACCGAGCTCGGTCTTCACGCCCGCGGGAAGTTGCGCGGTGATCTTCGAAAGGTATTCGAGCACGCGGGTGCGGGCCCAGTAGATGTCGGTGCCGTCCTCGAAGATCACATAGACGTAGCTGAAGCCGAAGTCGGAATAGCCGCGAATGGCCTTCACCTTGGGCGCGCCGAGCAGCGCCGTGATGATGGGATAGGAGACCTGGTCCTCGATGATGTCCGGACTGCGATCCCAGCGCGAGTACACGATGACCTGCGTGTCCGAAAGATCGGGCAAAGCATCGAGCGGAATGTTCCGCATGGCAACGTACGCCGCCGCGATGGCGACCAGCGCCCCTGCGATGACCAGAAACTTGTTCTCGGCGGAAAAGCGAATGATCCGCTTGAGCACGCCTACTTGCCTCCGATGGCCGCCAGCGATGCGCGCAGTTGCGATTCCGAGTCCACGAGGAAGTTGGCGCGCGTGACGACTTCCTGGCCGAGCTCGAGACCGCCCGTCACTTCGACTTCATCGCCCAGCTTGGCGCCGATCTGGACCACGCGCGGCTCGAACTTTCCTGCCCCGCTGGCCAGAAAGACCACGTCCTGGTTGCCCGCGCGAATCACGGCGTCGGCTGGAACGCGCAGTCCATCGCGCGTCACCCCTTGCAAGGTCACATCGCCGAACATCTCGGGCTTGAGCTCGCGCTTCGGGTTCATGAAGTGCATGTGTACCTTCACGGTGCGAGTCTTGGGGTCGAACACAGGGTCGATGAAAGCCACCCGGCCAGAAAACGAGCGATCTGGATACGCGGCCAGGGTCAAGAGCGCCTTCATACCGACTTGAATGCGGGTCAGGTCGCTCTCATAGGCATCCGCCATGGCCCATACCTCGCCAAGGTCGGTGATTTCGTACGGTGCCTCGCCCGGGCTCAGTCGCGCCCCTTGCACCACGTTCTTGGCCGTGACCACCCCCGAAATGGGCGACACCAGGGTCAGGGTCTTGCTCGGCTCGCGCGTGGTGGTCAGGCGGGCGATCTCGCTGGCAGGCACGTCCCACAATTCCAGCCGGCGCCTCGCCGACGTCACCAGGCTGTCGCCGTTTTCCATCAGGGCGCCGCCCTTGGCCAGCGATTCCTTGGTTTGCAGCGCCAGCAGGTATTCGTTCTGCGCGGCCAGCAAGGCCGGGCTATAAATGGAGAACAGGGGCTGGCCCTTGCGTACGCTCTGGCCGACGAAATCGACGAAGACGCGCTCGACAAAGCCCTCGATCTTGACGTTGGTCTTGCGGACGTTCGAAGGCGCGACCTCGATGCGCGCGACGGTATGCCAGGTCCCGCCAACCGCTCCCTTGCTGACCTTGGCCGTGCGCAATCCGATGAGCTGCTGTCGACCCGGATCGATGGTGACCGCGGCCATGCCCGACACCTTGGGCCCCTCGGCGAGCTCGTCCTCGTGGACCGGGAGATAGTCCATGCCCATCTCGTCCTTGCGCGGAACGGGTGAGGTCTGCTTGGGATTCATGGGCGAGCG
>Ga0265342_10004667_pt1 | contig 10667 bp, 8 predicted proteins | sample 4CB327metaG_FD_203125 | JGI IMG/M metagenome (GOLD analysis project Ga0265342, IMG submission 203125) | Rhizosphere microbial communities from Carex aquatilis grown in University of Washington, Seatle, WA, United States - 4-CB3-27 metaG | ecosystem: Host-associated > Plants > Roots > Rhizosphere...
CTCCGGGGCATGAGCGTCAGTTGAACGCGGAAGGCGCGCGCGACCGCCGGAGACGAACGCGGCTCTATCTCCCCGGAAACCTTCCGGACCTGGCTCCGAACGCAGGACTTTTCGGCGCCGATTGCCTCATCCTGGACCTGGAGGATTCCGTTCCGCCCGGGCGAAAGGAGGAGGCGCGCATCCTCGTGCGCAGCACCCTCGCGTCACATCCCGATTTCTTTCGCGCCGCGGAAATCGTAGTGCGCATGAATCCGTTGTCCGGCCTCTGGGGCGCGGAAGACCTGGAAGAGCTGGCAGCATGTCTGCCGGACGCGATCATCCTGCCAAAGTGCGAGAGCGCCTCTGACGTTGAGCGCCTGGCATCCGAGCTCGACCGGCTCGAGTCTCGGGCCAAAAATCCGCGCAAGCCCACACTCATCATGCCGCTCGTGGAATCGGCGCGTGGTGTGTTGAGCGCCGCCGCCATAGCGGCCGCCTCCCCGCGTGTAGCGGCGCTGTGCTTCGGAGCGGAGGACTTTGCCGCGGACATCGGAGCACGCAGGACATCGGCGGGCATGGAAGCTCTCGTCGCCCGTCAGAGCGTTGTTCTTGCCGCGAAGGCGGCCGGCGCACAGGCGCTGGATTCCGTATTTTCTGACGTTGAGGACGCGGAGGGCTTTGCCGCCTATTGCGCGGCCTCGCGGGCCATGGGTTTCGACGGGGTGGGCATCGTTCATCCCCGCCAGATCGCGGACGCGAATCGGCTCTTCTCCCCGACGGACGATGAGCTCGACCACGCTCGCCAGGTGGTGAAGGCGCTCGCCGAAGCCGAAGCGGGCGGCAGCGGCGTGGCAACGTACGCGGGAAAGATGATTGACGCGCCCGTGGCCCGCTGGGCTCGACGCATCATCGACTCGGCATCCGAGGAGGAGCGTTGACATGGAATGGACCACGAACGCCCTCGGACGCCGCCTGCCCGTAGAGATCGACGGGCGCCGCCTTCGCCCCTTTGCCGGAGCGCACGCGCAAGCAGCCATGGACGGAGGCCGCGCCCGCGGCGTCGGCGGCCCCTTGCGCGCCGCGCCAGGGCGGGGGGGACCGAACAAAATCGCTCGGAGCTGGGACGAGATGCTGGATCGCATGGAGCTGCGGAATGGATCGACCATCTCTTTCCATCATCATCTTCGCGACGGAGATGCCGTGGTCAATGAAGTGGTGGCGCGTCTGGCGGCGCGGGGGCTTCGGGATCTTGTCATCGCGCCGACCGCCCTCTTTCCGATTCATGACCGGCTCGTTCCATGGCTCGAATCAGGCGTCATCTCCCGGATCGAAGGCTCGATGAACGGCGCGGTGGGCGCCGCGTGCTCGCGCGGCCTCATGCGCGGGACATCGGTGCTCCGATCCCATGGAGGCCGACAGCGTGCGATTCAGGACGGTGAGTTGCACATCGACGCGGCGTTCATTGCAGCTTCCTGCGCCGATGCCTTCGGCAACGCGAACGGCGTGCTCGGGAAATCGGCATTCGGTCCGCTTTCTTATGCGGTGCCTGATTCTCTGGGGGCCGACAGGGTGGCAGTGATCACCGACGGGCTGGTGCCCTACCCCTGTCTTCCCCGCTCCATCTCGGGCGGCCACGTCGACTGCGTTCTCGTGGTGGACTCCATTGGCGACAGCTCCCGTATCGTCTCAGGCACGACCCGTCTTCCACGAAGCCCCACGCAACTTTTCATCGCCGAGCTGGCCGCACGATTCATCGAAGAGACGGGAATCATGCGGGAGGGATTCTCCTTCCAGTCGGGTGCCGGTGGCATATCGCTTGCCACGACGGTCCGCCTCGCGGAAAGGATGCGCGCGCGGGGGGTGAAGGCGTCATTCGCGCACGGAGGGGGAACAGGGGTCCTCGTGGGCCTTCTCGAGGAAGGGCTTGTCGGTGCCATTCTCGACCTTCAGAGCTTCGACCTGGAGGCGGTGCGCTCCTGTCGTGAGAATCCCCGACACAGCGAGTCGACGCCTCTTGATTCCTATGGGCCGCGCGCGGCGGGTTGCGTCGCGAACATGCTCGACGTCGCGGTTCTGGGCGCCACCGAAGTGGATCTGGATTTCAACGTCAATGTGAACACCCATTCCGACGGCCTTCTTCTTCACGGGATCGGCGGCCACGCTGACGCCGCCGCGTGCGCTGCGTGCACCATCATCACCGTTCCTTCCTTTCGAACGCGGGTGCCAATCATACGTGAACGCGTAACGACCGTCTCGTGTCCGGGGGAAGTCGTCGATGTCGTCGTGACCGAGCGGGGCATAGCGGTGAATCCGCGCCGCGCTGATCTTGTCGACCGTGCGCGCGGCGCGAACCTGCCGCTCGTCTCACTCGGTGAGCTCATGCGTGAGGTGCGATCATTCACCGGCGTTCCCGAGGATCCCTCATTCGGCGACAGGATCGTTGCGCTTATCGAATGGAGGGACGGCACGGTCCTGGACGTGGTCCGCAATTTGCCCTCCAAAAAAAGTGGCGGCCCGTAGGCCGCCCCTTGTGAGCTTCTCAGATGCTCCCTATATCACTTCCAGATAATCCTTGTTCGGCAGAGCCGGGAAGGGAGCGGTCGGCAACGTCTGGTACCAGAAGGACACCGAGGCGATGTCATCTTGGAGAGGAAGGTAGCGCTTGCCACTCCGCCATCCCAGCGCCTGTATCGTGACGCGCATGTCTTTGGAGAAGCGGATGGGATCCATGATGTGCCAGCGGTACATGCTGAAGCGCATTTGCGACTGGTACAATCCGTCCGACCTGATCACTTGGGAAAGACCGGTATAGGGGGTACTGAACTCGCGGTATCCGCCCTTTTCCTTTCCAAGGTCGAAGTCGTAGGACCCGCAGAAGTAGTCCTCCGTGCCCGTGCCGCAGATTGTTGGATATTCCTTGTCCCCATCCATGAAGAACTTGATCTCTCCCTCGCCCCACCAACCGTTATTGTTCACGCCCCACGCCATATAGGTTCCTACGTAGTGTCCGCTTCCCTTTATCCCGTCCACGAGGGTATAGACCTCTTTGTAGGGCAACGGATTGGTCCTGCGGAACTGTGCGTGGAAGTATGCCGCGTCCGCGGGGACCGTCGTCAAGGCGTAGGTGATCTGATAGTAGACCGTCATCTGCTCGGCGGCGATGTTCGTGACGGTGATGCGGCAATGCTTGCGGAAGGGCATCTCCCAGTAACAATTGAAGGCGCTGCCCGGATTGACGCAGACCGCGAGTGACGAGATCTGCCCGTACTGGTTCCATCCCGAGGCGAAGAAGTCGCCCACCGGACACTCCACGGATGGCTGCTCCTGATCGTCCCAATAGATGCGAAGGATGGCAAAGCGCCAGTGACCGGTGGGGGTGAGCCATATGTGCTGAATGGCTCCCGGGCCCTTGATGTCGGCCAGGACGAGCGTGGCACCCGGCGCCATGCGAACCAGCGGCGAGAGCTTCCATCCGGGTCCGAGGTCGCGCGCGCAATCCTTTTCGGGACCGTCGACGGACATACCGCCCTTGCCCGGTTCACCGGTGAAGTTTTCGGGGCTGATGGAACGCGTCTGCGCCGACGACAGCAGCGAGAGCGTGCCCATCCCCATGCCCAATCCGTTGAATGATGCCATCATTTTCTCCCGTTAAAGATCCCGAGCGAGAAGACGCTCGGCGTTGCCAAAGTATATCTTGGAGAGGACATCATCGGGAAGGTGAACCCCGTAGATGTTCCAGCGCCCCTGGTTGTGCTCGTCCATGGAGTTGTACGGGAAGTACTCATCCGCCGTCTCGAAAAATCGATAGTTGGCGCTCGTGTTCGTTGCGTTCGGGAGGAGATCCGTGCCATAGAGAACCCGATCAGCATAGCGGATGAGGAAATCCCGCGACGTGAAGGGTTGTCGGCCCAGCTCGGAGATCCGCTCGGCGGTGTCGACATACATGTTGGGAAACTCGTCGAGCATCGCGCCGACGGCGGCGAGATTCTCCGCGTAAGAGCCCACGTGCGCCACGATGAATGTGGTGCGCGGGTGGGCACGAAGGAGGTTGCGCTGGCAGTCCAGGAGCTCGTGAAATCCAGGGCACCCGCGCGTGGAATACGACCAGTGGGGATGCTCGGCAAGCTCCTCGTAACGCTCGTTCGTCGGATCGATCGTATCGAAGAAAGCGGGAGGATCGGCGATGTGGATGGTGACGGGGAAGCCTTCCTCGGCGGCAGCGTCCCACACGGGTGAAAGACGCGGATCGTCGGGACGCAAGAACCGTCCGGCGCGGTCCTTGATCTTGACGCCGAGTGACTTCGAGAACTTGATGCCCGACGCGCCCTTGCGCTTGCACTCGTGCACGTACGCGGCCGCCTTTTTCCCAAAGTCCGGCTCGTCGATGCTCTCCACGTTCACTCTGCAGAAAACGCGGAACCGCTCCGGGTAGCGCGCGCGGTACTTCGCGACGTGCGTTTCGAGCGTCCCGTCCCAGAAGCCGTCCATGTCCACGATCATGCGGATATTGAAGCGATCCATCGCCTCGACGAGAACGGCCGGATCGTTGGGCCTCTTGAGATGGCTGTGCGCGTCGATGACGGAAAAGCGCGCACGATCGCACGGGGTTCGGGGAAGCTCCAGGCGCGAAACGGGTCGAAACTCATTGACGGGAATCATGGCACCTCCCTCAGCGATCGTAGATGACCACGCCCTGGACGACGCGGTTGATGACGCCGCCCGGGCTCGGATTGTCGGGCAGGAAGCCGCAGGCTCGGGATTTCGAGAATGCGAGAAGCTGGCAGACAACGAGGTCCGTGAAGATCCGCAGCTCGTCGGGGATGTTCACGCTCCGATCACCGAGGGGAATAACGACGTCCGCAAGCCCGGCGAGCTCGCCCCGCTCCCCGGCCGTGATGGCGAGGATACCGCCCCCCAGGGCTTTGGCTCGCAACTCGCGCAGGAGGTCGATCTCGTACCGGCGCACCGCTGGCACGGAGGAGATGCATGCAATCACCGCGCATTGGGTGTCGATGATGGCCTGGGGGCCGTGGCGGATCCCGAGAAAGGAGTTGCAGGTCGTGAAGACCCGTCCGGCCGTCATTTCCAGCATTTTGAGGGCCCCTTCGTTCATGGCCCCTTCCAGGGCATCCGATCCGAGGTAGCACGCGCGGCTGAAATCGCGTTCGCCGAAGCCTTGAATGGCGTCGGCGCTCTTCTCCAGCACGCCTTCGGCCGCGGCCTCCACGACCTTCATGTGCTCACGCAGAACGCGAAACGCGTCCAGCCAACCCAAGGACACGGCGCACAATGCCATGCTCGTGAATGAGCTCGTCATGGCGAGTGATCTGTCGTTGGTTTCCTCAGGGAGTGTGAGGAGGAGCGTCGCCGAGTCCGCGCGCGCCTCGCGATGCAGCGCGCCGGAGGCGTTGCAGGTGATCACGATGTGCCGCGCGTCAGGGCGCGCCTGCTTCACGAAACGGTAGGCGGCAATGGATTCGGGTGAATCACCGGACCGGGCGAAGTGAATCATGAGATAGCGGCGGCCGGGGCTCAGGTGCGTGACGGGATGGGTGACCAGATGCGTGGTCGGGACGGCCAGCACATCGCGGTGCATGCGGAGCCGCAGGCTGCCGGCCACCGCACGACCGATATAGTCAGAGGAGCCCGCACCGGTGAGCAGAATTGTCGCCTCCTGGGGGCCGGTCGCCCCTGACTCCGCAAGGAAACGCGTGATTTCGGCTGCACGGGATTCCACCAGGTCCAGGACCTTCGCCCAGACGGCGGGTTGTTGGGCGATTTCCCGGGCTGTGTGAAATGATCCGGCGTTCTCTTTTTCCGGCCGGGCGGCAAGATGCGTGAAAAGGCTCATTGGGGGTTCTCCGTGTCCATGAGGTGCATGATGTCATCGAAGGAGGAGCGGGCATCCGTGCCTCCCCGAAACATGCATGATCGGCCGGCTGCTGCGTTGGCGAAAGTCGCGGCTGTCAGCAGGGGCTGTCGGCGCACGAGGTGCGCAAAAAGAAACCCGGCATTGAAATTGTCTCCGGCGCCGATGGTGTCCACGACCGGCACGGCGCGCCCCGCCAGGTGTGTGTCCGTGCCGTCAATAAAAAGCCGCGCCCCGGAAGCGCCGCACTTCACCACCGGACAGCTCGTGCGGACCGCGAGGGATCTCAGCGCGTCGGCGACGCTGGAACGGCCCGTCATGGAAAGCGCCTCCTGCTCGTTGGTGAACAGCCAATCGGTCAGCGGGAGCCACGCGGCAAGCCCGTCCCAACGCTCTGTCGGATCCCACTGGCAGTCCAGCGAGGTCGTGGCACCCGCGCGATGCGCCCGGGCGAGGAGGGAGGCTATGTCGGGGAAGAGGGCCTTCGCCTGGTAGACGCCCGAAAGGTGGAGGTGCCCAATTCCATCGAACAGAGAGTCGGTGACATGCCGTCCGCAAAAGATGCCCATGGCCCCCGGATAGGTGATCTGATAACGCTGATTGCCCTCCACGAGATTGACGGTGACGCCGGTGGTCGCGGTGCGGTCGCGGCAGAGCCCCTCGGTGCGGACGCCGGCTTCCGCGAGGCGCTCCACCATGAAGGCGCTGAAACGATCCTCGCCGACCAGTCCGCTCACCCAGGCCGAGCCGCCCAGGCGGGCGTACGCGGCGGCCGTGATGCACGTGGATGCCCCCATTGCCATTGAGAACGAGTCGCAGCCGATCTCGCGATCCGGCCGAGGCGTGTCGTGGAGACCGTCCATGATGATATCGACGTTGAAGTCGCCCAAAAACACGGTCTTCATGCGGGAGTCGGCCCGTGCGCGATCACCGTTTGCACCCCGCGCGACGTGATCTGTGAGAGGAGGGCCGGATCCGCATCGGCGTCGGTGATGAGGATCCCGATGTCCTCGATATTGCCGACGAAGGAGGCTTTGATTTTTCCCACCTTCGAGCTGTCCGCGACGATGACCAGTTGCGGGGCGAATCGCACGAGGAAACGGTCGAGGATCGCCTCGGGGAGGAACTCGTTTGTAAGGCCATGCTCGGGATGCACGCCTTGAATGCCCATGATGACCTTGTCGGCGCGCAATTCGTTCAGGGCTTTTTCCACGATATGCCCGATGAATGACAGCTCGGGGCGGCGCATCGCTCCGCCGGCAACTACGATGTTGATGCGGGGATTGTCCACCAGCACGTTTATGATGGGAAGCGAGTTGGTGATGACAGTCAGATCGCGTCTGTCCGCCAGATGGCGGGCCACTTCAATAGTGGTGGATCCGCTTCCTAGAAAGATGACTTCTCCGTCGTGGACCATCTCAGCTGCCGTTTCTCCAATGATGCGTTTGCTCTCCCGCATCAAATGTCCGCGCTGAAGCACTGAAAGCTCCGACTTGGATTCGTCCAGTCCGATGCCGCCGCGCACGCGCTTGAAGCCAGGCTCTTTGACCAGGATCTGTATGTCGCGTCGGATCGTGGCCTCGCTTGCCTGAAGCTGATTGCCCAAGTCCTGCACGGATGCGCCATGCGTCCGCATGAGATATTCCCTGATCCTTTCTCTTCGGGAAGCGTTTGTAACCGACATCTCGCTGCTCCTGTGCTTTACGCAGCAGCATAGTACATATCTATGCCGCAGAATGTCAAGCATTATTCTGATTGAATATATTAAAAAAATGATTGAAACACGATTTATTATGTAATAACATGCAAATAAATGATTGACAAGGTGTTCCGCATTCAACTATCATGACCGCAACATCAATCCCAAGGAGGTGGAGATGAACAAAACTCGATACTTTGCAGCGATTCTTTTGATCCTTATAGGCGGGACGGCACTCTTCGCGAATGGGGCAAAAGAAGAAAAGGCGACGCTCCAGGTCGTTTTGAATCAGACCTGGAACAAGCCCGGCTTTGCCCCGGCCCTGAAGGCATACGAAGCGGCCAACCCGAATATCACCATCGATCTTCAGGTGATCCCCGACGAACAGTTCACACAGCTCATCAAGTCACGCTTCGCGACGGGCGAGTATCCTGACATCTATCTGGACAACTTCGGCCAGATCGCCCAGATGTACAAGATTCCCGATACGCTGGTGGATCTGAGCGGTGAGCCGTGGGTAAAACGCCTCGTGAGCACCTCGGGCGTCACGGACGGCGGAAAGGTCTTCGGCCTGCCAATGGTGGGTGTTCCCTCCATTGAAGGCGTCGTCTACAACAAGAAGGTTTTCCAGCAGGTCGGCGTGAGCGTTCCCAAGACCTGGGATCAGTTCCTCGCGGCATGCGACAAGATCCGCGCGGCGGGCATCGACCCCGTGGCCATCACGGCAAAGGACAACTGGACCGTTGGCATGTGGATCGTCGAGATGATCTCCCTGGCCGTCCAGGACAAGCCCGGCATCTGGAACGATCTGAACACGGGCAAGGTGAAGTTCGATTCCGTTCCCGCGTTCACCGACGCGCTTGCAAAGATGAAGAGCGTCGTTGACAAAGGCTACACGAACAAGGACATGTTCTCCACCACGTATGACATGGGCACCGATCTCGTCGCGACGGGCAAGGCGGCCATGGTTGTACAGGGCGATTGGGACGCGAACGACATGCTGAAGAAGTACCCGGACGCGCAGATCGGGATGTTCCCGCTGCCCATCGTCGCCAACGCCCGCTATACCTCGGGATTCACCGCTGCCTTCACGATTCCCCTGAAGTCCAAGCACGTCGAGGCGGCAAAGGCGCTTCTGCGCTATTTCGCCACCCCCGAGCAGGTGAAAACCGTCGCCACTGACTGGGGCTACGTGCCCGCGGTCACTGACGTGACGATTCCCCTTGCACCGTGGACCCAGGACGCCATAGACAACTTCGTGAAGAAGGGCATGCCTCCCATTCCCGAAATGGGCGTGGCCTCCCTCATCTCCATGGGGCAACTTTCGACCTACACCGCCAACATGCTGGACGGCAGCATGAAGGTGGAAGAAGTCATCCCCGCGTGGGCGAAGTACTTCGCCGAGCAGGCGGCTCTGCGCAAGCTCCCCGGCTGGTAAGAGGACCATAGGATTCCGTCGTTTCAAGGGGACATCCGCGACCGGCTTTACCGGTCGGGATGTCCTCCTTTATGATCGAAGGCAACCATGATGACGACACCGCTTTGGGCCCTGCGCGCGTCCACGACGCGACAGTTCACGACGTTCGATCCCGTGACGGGTGACAAGTTCCGCCGCATCCGTCCCGGTGCACGAGAGCTCATCGCGGAGTCATCCGATCCCGGAATTCTCTCTCGCGTGTGGTTCACATTCCCCGGATGGTTCTGGCAGCATTGGGACCCCGACCAGTCCGTGGACCCGTCAATCCTCCGCAAGCTGATCCTGCGCGTGTATTGGGACGGCAACGAATTCCCTTCCATAGAATCCCCCCTGGGCGACTTCTTCGGTGTCGGTCACTGCGAATACCGTCATTGGACGTCGCGATTCCTGGGCATGTCCTCCGGTGGCATGTACTGCTACCTGCCCATGCCCTTCTCCCGCGTCCGTATCGAAGTGGAAAACCTCCACGAGTCCATGGACGCGTTGTTTTTCGCGAATATCACCTGGCAGCAGCTGGACCATCTTCCCCCGGACGCGGGTCGCCTCCATTGCCACTATCACCAACAGGACAACCCCGGCCCTGATCCGATTGAAATCTTGCGGGCGGAGGGCCGCGGTCATTTCGTCGGCTGCTGCCTTTCTCTTCAGGGACGCGACGCGAACTATCTCTCGTATCTCGAGGCTCCCGAGCACGTGTGGGTGGACAAACCCGAAACGGAAAAGCCGAGCATCCTGGGCACCGGTCTGGAAGACTATTTCAACGGCGGCTGGTACTTCCGCGATGGTGAGTTTTGCGCGCCGCTGCACGGCGTTCCGCTGAAGGACGCGTTGCGGTCCATGGTCTCGATGTACCGCTTTCACGACGAGGATGCGGTGTGCTTCCGCAGAAGCATCCTCTTCCAATTCCGCAATCCCTGGAAGGCCGAGCGCCTGAAACCGTTCCACGCCACCTCCACGGCGTACTGGTATCAGGAGAACGCCTGCCCCCTGTCCTCGCCGCTCCCGCCGCGGGAGGCCCTCGGCCGGCTCTATCGCCGCCGCGACGTGGACCATCAGTCCATCCCCTAAGGAGCGTCACCGCATGTCATCGCAGCGCCACCCCGCGCGTTTGTACAATCCTCTGCTCGTCGCGCCGGGCTTTCTCCTGTACCTCGTGTTCTTTCTCGTGCCGGTGGTCATCGGGTTCTACTTCGCCTTCACGAATTGGAACATGTACCTCAACGACATCACGTTCACGGGGCTGGCCAACTTCAAACGGATGTTCGCCGACCGCATATCGGCGCTCGCGATCAAGAACACCTTCATATTCGCGCTCGTGACGACAGTGGGAAAGAACGTCATCGGCCTCGCGCTGGCCCTCGCGCTCAATCAGGCCATACGTTCCCGCAACGCGCTTCGGGCGGTCTTCTTCGCCCCGTCGGTGCTCAGCTACATCGTCATCGGTCTTCTGTTTTCCTCGATACTCCACCCCGACGGGCTTCTCAATGCGTCACTCCGCGCGGCGGGTCTGGGCTCTCTCACGCGCAGCTGGCTTGCCACACGCGGTCTGGTCATGTACACCATCAGCTTTGTCGAGATCTGGCAATGGGCCGGTTTCCACATGGCGATCTATCTCGCCGGTCTGCAAAGCATCCCGCGCGAAT
>Ga0265342_10004671_pt1 | contig 10662 bp, 9 predicted proteins | sample 4CB327metaG_FD_203125 | JGI IMG/M metagenome (GOLD analysis project Ga0265342, IMG submission 203125) | Rhizosphere microbial communities from Carex aquatilis grown in University of Washington, Seatle, WA, United States - 4-CB3-27 metaG | ecosystem: Host-associated > Plants > Roots > Rhizosphere...
GAGGCATAGCCCCCGCCTTAGGGCTTGCAGATCATTAACACGCCGTCTTGATCTCCGGCTGGGTAGTGATGCCTGTCAATCTCGCGAGCTGGTGGAGATCATCGAGGCTGGCGAGGCGGTGCGGGCCGGGCTGGATGGCGTGTCCGGCCTGGTCCAGAAGCTGGCGGATGTCGCGGATGCGCTTGTTGATGGTCTCGGGCCGGACTCCGAACAGGGCGGCGATGGCGACCTGGGGCAGGCCGAGGCGGTAGTGCAGGATGGCGGCCAGGAGCCGGTCTGCCAGGGTGAGGACGGGGCGGCGGCCGGTTCCCTCGCCTGCCTTGATGCGGGGGCGGTAGCCGCGTCGCTTGTCCAGGGCGGCCTCCCGCTGCTGGTCGTGCAGCGTCATCAGCGTGGCGGTCAGGGCGTCCCACCCGGCGGGCGGCAGGCCGGTCAGTGCGGGGTGGCAGAGCCAGGCCAGGTCGGGGCTGGGCTGGTCGAACGGCTCGGGAGCGCCGGCGTCCGGGTCGTATGCCTCGGGGCGCAGGGTGTAGTTCCAGTCGCCGTGCCAGTCGTGGCGGGTCAGGGGCAGGGCGTCCATCTGCCGGTCGCTGACCTTGACGCCGGCTTCATAGGGGCTGTCGTCCAGTTCGGCGCGGACCCGCAGCCCGGTGCGGGTGGTGGTCGCGGCGATGGCCTGCACGATGACCTCGTGGCTGGTCAGCGGCCGGCCCCGCCAGTTCATGGTGATGTGGGAGAACAGCCGGTGCTCGATCTTGTTCCACTTCGACGTCCCTGGCGGGAAGTGGCAGACGGTGATCTCCAGCCCGGTTTCCACGGCCAGGGCGGCCAGCTCGGCTTTCCATGCGCGGGTGCGGTAGCCGTTGGAGCCGCCCGCGTCCGCGGTGACCAGCAGCCGCCGGGCGGCCGGGTACTCGTCCCGGCCAGCCGCGTTCCACCAGCGGCGGACTGACTCCACGGCGAACGCGGCGGTGTCGTGGTCGGTGCCGACGCTGACCCAGCCGGCGTTGCCGGCGATGTCGTAGATCCCGTAGGGGATGGCCCTGCCCGCGCTGTCCTGGGGGAAGTCGTGGCTGTTCACCAGGACGGGCTGCCCGCCGGGACGCCACTCCTTGCCGGCGTTGGCGAAGCGGCCGACCAGTTCCTTCTTCTTGGTGTCCACGCTGATCACCGGGTCGGCGGTGTCCTGGTGGGCTTTGACCTGCTCGTTGATGTAGCGGAACTGGGCGTCCCGGTCCGGGTGCCGCTGGCCCTCGAGGGTCTTGGCGTTGCCCTGCAGGCTGAAGCCTTCGGCCCGCAGCAGGTCCCCGACGGTGTCGGCGCCGACCCGGTGGCCCTGGCGGGTCAGCTCGCCCGCCAGGTTGCGGGTGGACTTCGTCGTCCACCGCAGCGGCGATACCGGGTCGCCGCGCTCGTCCGGCTCCACCAGGGCCAGCAGCGCCGGGAGCAGGCCCGGGTCCAGGTCGGCGGCCCGCTTGCGCCCGCCGCCCGGCCGCCGGACCCGGCCCAGCGGCTCCGCCCCGGCCTCCAGCTCATCGACCCCGAGCGACACTGTCGCCTCACGGACCCCGGCGGCCCGGGCCACCATCCGGATCCCGCCATGACCCAGCGCCCGGGCCTCGGCGCCCATCAGCAGCCGCCGCTGCCGCTCATCCAGATGCGGGAAGATCACCGCAAACTTCGCCACCAGAACCTGCGCTGCTTCCTCATTGCCGCCCATAGCACATCAGCATGCCGCATTCCAAGAAGCTACGGGTTATTTTTCTGCAAGCCCTAAGGGATGTGGCCTGCTGTCAAGGGCCCGCTCTCCCCGCCCCTCTCGGCGGCGGTCAGTCCCGTTCCGCGGGGTGGTCAGTGGTGGTCGCCGTGTCGGCCGAGGGTCTCCTCGGGGGTCGCGCCGGGCCTGGTCCACTGTGGTGCCGGGCGGCCGGTCGGGCCCCAGGTGGGTTCCCCGTTCACATCCAAGCGCCAGTACCAGCACGCGTGGTTGCCCTCTGGCCAGCCCTCGGGGGTGTCTTGCCAGGCCTCGCGGCGGCCGTAGGGCGTCATGTCGAGCAGCGCGAAGGACCCTTCGGCCGGCTCGATGCCACGGCCCGTCGTGGAATAGGTGAGGAACACGCGGTCGCCGTCGCGCAGGTAGCAGGTGAGGAAACCCATGTCCCCGCCGGCGGGCCCGGCCACGTCGCGCACCGAGTACCACGGCTGGGTGTAGCCCATGAACTCGGTGAAGGCGGCCACCTCGTCCCATCGGCCGGTCGTCAGCATGGCGAACGAGACGCCGCGGGCGTTGAGGTAGACGGCCGCGTCGTTCAGGTGCCAGGCGGCGACGGTGCACCCCTCGCACTGCCCTTGGTGCGGCGCGCCGTCCCACCACATGTGCTTGTAGACCAGGAGCTCGTCGCGGCCCTGGAACAGGTCAAGGAACGGGACCGGCCCGTCGGCCCCGGTGACCCGCACCGTCCCGTCGAACTCCACCATCGGCAGCCGGCGGCGGGCCGCGGCGATGGCGTCGCCCTCGCGGGTGTGGGCTTTCTCGCGGATCAGGAGCTCGTCCCTGGCAGCCTGCCAGGTGGCCAGGTCGACCACGGGCGGGCGGCCGGGCAGCGCGGCGGCCTGGTCACTCGTCGTGCTCGTCATGATGTCCTCCAGGTATCTCGGGCCGGGTGGTATCGCGAGCGTTCCCCGACGGTCACTAACACAGACGCGCTATCTGGCCGGAACTCATCGGGATCCGGCCTGAACTCATTGGGCAGCCGCCCGCCTCCGGCCGCGGCCCGCCCGTGCCCTGGCCGGCTGGCGGGGCGGCAGCCCGGCCCTAGAAGGCGGTCTCGTCGGCGAGCAGCATGCTGACGGCGCCTGGCCAGCCGATCGTGGTGACGGTGCCCTGGCGGTAGAGCACGATCGCGCGGTGCTCGGTCATCGAGGGATCATCGGTGTAGCTCACGGCGCCGAGGACCGTGCCGCCGGACGGGCTTGACCACAAGACGGTCGCGTAGCCGCCGCCCATGCACTTGGGTTCGGCCTCGTAAAGCACCTGGGTGAGCCGGTCGCCGGCCAGCGAGATCTTGGCCAGCCCCGGGTGCGCCACGTCCGTGGGCGCGGCGCAGCCGACCCAGGGGGCGGGCTCGGTCAGCGCGTCGAGCGTGGCGCCGGTCGGCGGGGTCTTGGGTAGCTCCGCGCCGCAGACGGCGCTCCGCCCGTCGCCGGTGATGCCAAGGGAATCGCACCAGATCTTGGACCGGCCGGTGGTCGTGGAGACCGCGATCGTCGCGACCACCGTGCTGTCGGTGAACAGGCCGCCGCCCGGGCCGGCCAGGTTCACTTGCCTGAGGTACAGGCTGGCGCTCGGGCCGTTGGAGTTGCGGTAGGCGAAGGCGAGGCGCCGCCCGTCTGACGTCCAGGTCAGGTTGGCGTTGGGGTCGGGCAGGCCGTTCCCGCCGTAGCCGTACGAGCCGTGCGCCGGGTCGGTGCCCGTCCAGCTGTGCAGCGTCGCCCCGGTGGCGACCGAGTAGATCCGCAGGGTGAACGGGCCGTTGTAGGGGAAGCCGGCCCCGTTCCCGGCCACCTGGTAGAGCACGGCGAGCTTGGTGCCATCGGGGGATAGGGCGACGCCGTTGATGTCGGCACCGCCTGGCAGCGGGAAGTCGAGTGGGGTCAGTGTCCGGACAGGGTCGGCACCTGGCCTGATTTTGAGCAGGTACCAGGTTCGTGGCTGGAACGCCCACAGGAGGCCGCCCTGGGCTGCGGCGATCTTGACGGAATCGAGCACGAACGTGCGATCGTCGGCTGCGCCGGTCACGCCAACGAAAGTGCTCCCGGCCGGGGCGGCGATGGTGGCGAGCCGCTTACCAGTGAGCGTTTCGCCCACGACCACGGAGTCGGGTGGCGGGTTCTTCACCGGGCCGCTGCTTTGCCCAGGGGGGAGGGGGACCTGGGCCTCGAAGCCGTTGAGGGCCACGAAGTAGCCGGGGAGTGCTTCGGGATCGACGGGGGCGGAGGTCACGGTCGGCCCGGCCGAGCGTGACGGGCCTGCATTGGCCCCGTTCACGGCCCGTGGCGGGTTCCTGACCGCGACCAGGGTGACAGCGACGGCGACCACCGCGGCGGCGGCGGCCATCGGGATGAGCCACCGGCTCGCACCCGGCCAGCGACGGAAGGTGCGCGCCCGCGGGCGGCGCGTGGCCGCCTCAGGTCGCAAGTCAAGGGCCGGCAGGTCGCGGACCTGATCGCTGACCGCGCGGCCCGCCGCGCGGAGCTGGTCTTCCACGGTCATGAGTCCCCCTTGAGCGTGCGGCCGATCGCGGCGATCCCCCTGGAGGCGGACGACTTCACGGTGCCTTCGGCGACCCCCATGACCCGCGCCACCTCGCCGACGGGCATGTCCAGGCAGTAGCGGAGCGCCACCGCCTCACGCTGCCGGTCGGGCAGGCGGCGCAAGGCGGCGAGGACCTCGCGGTGCTCCTCGCCGAGGAGAACCCGCGCCTCGGCCGACTCGGCGTCCGGGTCGGCGAGCATGAACTGCCGGCTCCGCGCGCGCTTGCGCATGACCGTGCGGCAGCCGTTGAACACGCTGGAGCGGACGTAGGCCAGGGCGCGCTCGGGATCGTTCAGCGCGCCCCAGCGCCGGAAGAGGCCGAGGAAGGCATCCTGGACCACGTCCTCGGCCGCCTGCCGCTCCCCCAACATGATCACCGCGAGGCGGAGCAGGCCGAGCGCGTGCGCCTGGTACAGCGCCGTCACCTGTTCCGCCGGATCGGCGGCCATGCCGGCCGGCGCCGGCGCGTTCGTGAGTGGGTTCACATCCCTGAGACGCACGGCCCTCCGCCTGGTTGCTTGCCCACGAGCGGTTTCCGCCTCCGTCCCGGCCGCGCCCTCGCGGCGCGGCAGTCAGCCGGCCTCAAGGACGAAGAACATGAAACACAGGAAGCCGGATCCTGGGGGCTTGTCCTTCAGGGAGTCGGGGAGCAGTTCACGGGGAGTGCCGGGCGCGGGGAGGGGTTCGTCGATGGCGGCGATCCGGAAGCCAGCCATGGTGAAGGCGCTGATCATCGCGGGCAGCGGACGGTGCCAGAACGTCAGCGTGTAGCTCTGGCCACTGGGGGTCGTGTTCTCGACGGAGTACTGGTAGGTCGCGAAATAGTCGGCACCCGGACGGACCAGCGGGTGACCCTGGAGGGGATGGTCAACCGAGGCGATCAGCCGGCCGCCCGGCTTCAGCACGCGCCGCAGCTCGGCCAGCGGCGCCGCCCAGTCCTGCAGGTAGTGCAGCACCAGGGACGCGATCACGTCGTCGAACGCGCCGTCGGGGAACGGCAGCGGCCCGCCCAGGTCGGCTACCCGGAGGTCCGCGCCGTCACCGAGCCGCCGCCGGGCCAGCTCAAGCATCCCGGCGCTCTTGTCGAAGCCGGTCACGACGGCACCCCGCTCGCGCAGCGCCGCGAACAGCGGGCCCGAGCCGCAGCCCGCGTCGAGGATCCGCCGGCCGGCCACGTCCCCGGCCAGGGCCAGGGTCGCGGGCCGCTCGTAATAGGCGTTGAGGAGGCTTACCTCGTTCCCGGCCGAGAACGCCTCGGCGAAACTGTCATAGTCGTTGGCCGCAGCCTGGCCTGCTGGCTCGGAAGAACCGCCGGTCCCGGAAGTCACGGCTCCATCTTGGCACCACGAAACGGTAGGGTCGCGCAATGGACAAAGGCACCCGCGGGGAGCTCCTTGACCGGCTGGCCGAGGCGATCCAGTCCGTTACGACCTCCCGCCCGCTGCGGGTCGCCGTCGACGGGCCTCCCGCGGCCGGCAAGACGACGCTGGCCGACGAGCTCGCACTGCTCCTTCGCGGCCGGGGCCGTGCAGTCATCCGCGCCTCGACAGAAAGCTTTCACCTGCCTCGGGCGCAGCGCTACCGGCGCGGTGAATTCTCGTCAGAAGCCAACTACCACGACTCCTTCGACTACGACACGCTCCGCCGGGTCCTGCTCGATCCGCTCGGCCCGGACGGCGACCGCCGGTACCAGCATGCGGTCTACGACATCGACACGGACACCGCTGTGTCCCCGCCTGTGACGACAGCCCCCGCGGACGCGGTGCTGCTCCTTGACGGGGTATTCCTCCTGCGCCCGGAGCTGATCGACCGATGGGACCTGAGCATCTTCGTCTGCGCCGCGTTCGAGCAGACACTGGACCGCGCCCGGATCCGTGATCTCGCGCGACTCGGATCCGCCGCCGAAGTCGAGCGGCGCTTCCGCACCCGCTACATCCCCGCCCAGAAGCTCTACTTCGCCGCGGCCCGCCCGGCCGATCACGCCGACATCGTCGTGCACAACGACGAGCCCTTGCGGCCCGCCTGGGTAGTCCGGCCGCACTGACCAGCGCACAAAATCCGCTTCGGCGCGTCCGGTATTTGGCAGGCACGGCAGGATCATTGGCATGAGTCGTCCCAGGTCCCGACGGCCCCCGGTGGACAATGCCCGGCGGCGCGGCCATCCCAAGGTCGGAGGCTTAGCGGGGGCGAGGGCGCCAGGAAACGTCGCTGGGCGAGCACCCTGAACCCCGCCGACCGCAAGGGCACCAGTACCGCCGCCTTGGTCCATGACACTGAGATCATGAAGGGCTGATAGCTGTGCCGGGACACGATAAGTGTCACCAGGGCATGGCGCTGAGCAGGCCCGCGACCGGTTCTGGCCACGGTATCTGTCACCGGCTGGCCAGGATTGTTGTCACCAGCCGCGAGTTGCCAAGATAGTTGTCGCCGGTTCGGTGGGCGCCACCTGGCGGGCGCCTCTCACCATGGGCCGGTGCCGCGTCGCTCATGCAGGCGCTGCTTGCTCCTTCCCCGGAAGTCCCGATGAACGGACGGCTGAATGACTTCTTGCCCGACCCTGGTCGTCGTCAGCGGGCCGCCCGGCTCGGGCAAGACGACGCTCGCGCACGAGATCGCACGCGCGGTCGGCTGCCCGGCGATCTGCCGGGACGAGATCAAAGAGGGGATGGTGCACGCCACGCCCGGATTCGTTCCGGGACCAGGCGATGAACTGACGATGCGGACGCTGCCGGCCTTCTTCAGTGTGCTGGAACTGCTCCTGACGGCCGGCGTGACGACCGTGGCGGAAGCGGCTTTCCAGGACCGGATCTGGCGCCCGTACCTGGCGCCGCTCCTCCCGCTTGCCCGGATCCGGATCGTGCACTGCACCGCGGACCCCGACGTGGCCTTCCAGCGGATCGTCCGGCGCGGGGAGGCCACCACCGTGCGAGCTGCGCACGCGGACCCGGGCCCGGACGACGCGGCGGACTACGTCCAGCGGCATCTCGCGTTCGACAGGGTCTCCCTGGACGCCCCGTGGATCGGGGTCGATACCACCTCCGGCTATAGCCCGGGCATCGACCAGGTCGTCGCGTTCATCAACGGCTCATGACCCGAGCGGGTCCCGGGCATCCGTCACCTCGCGACCACAGCCGCCAACTAGGAATCACAACCACAGCAGCAGCAGCGACGACCACGACACCGCATCGGACCGTGGTGACAGAATGCCTGGCCACGTGACAACTATCGTGGCCCCGCACAATAGCACGTCTCCCCAAAGTGAACCGCCTTGCATATTCATGCAACACAGTGCATACTCTCTCATGGAGAAGGAGGCACAGCATGGGCACACGGGTCGCTGTCGCGGGCGCCAGCGGCTACGCGGGCGGAGAGCTGCTCCGCCTGCTCGCCGGGCATCCCCAGCTGGAGATCGCGGCGGTCACCGCCGGCAGCAGCACGGGCAAGCCAGTCACCTCGATCCACCCTAACCTCACCGGTCACCCGGCGTTCGACGGCAAGAACTTCCAGCCAACCGACGCGGCCACCCTGGGCGACGCGGAGCTGATCTTCATGGCGCTGCCGCACGGCGAGTCGGCCGCCCTGGCGGAGCAACTACCTGACGCGCGGATCATCGACCTGTCGGCCGACTTCCGGCTCGGCGACGAGGCGGCGTGGCATCAGTTCTACGGCGACGCCCGCTACGCGGGCCGCTGGACCTACGGCCTGCCTGAGCTACCCGGCGCGCGGGAGCAGATCAGCGCCGCCCACGCGGTCGCCGCGCCCGGCTGCTACGCCACCACGTCGATACTCGCGCTCGCGCCGCTGCTCGCGGCCGGGCTCGTCGAGCCCGCCGACATCGTGATCGTGGCCGCGTCCGGCACCTCGGGCGCGGGCCGCACGCTGCGCGCCGACCTGCTCGGCAGCGAGGTGATGGGCTCCATGTCCGCCTACCAGGTGGGCGGCACCCACCGGCACACCCCGGAGATCGAGCAGGCGCTCACCGAGGTGCTCCCCGGTCCCGGCGCGGTGACGCTGTCCTTCACCCCAACGCTCGCCCCGATGCCACGCGGCATCCTCGCCACGAGCACGGCCAAGCTCACCGCGAAGGCCGCCGCGAGCGGTGACCCGGCAAGCGCGCTGCGCGCCGCGTTCGAAGCCGCCTACGCGCAAAGCCCGTTCGTCCACCTGCTGCCGGAGGGCCAGTGGCCGGCCACCGCGGCGGTGTACGGCTCGAACGGCGCGCACGTCCAGGTCGCGGCCGACGCGCACGCGGGCCGTGCCGTCGTGATCTCCACCACGGACAACCTCGGCAAGGGCGCGGCCGGCCAGGCCGTGCAGATCGCCAACCTCATGCTCGGCCTGCCGGAGACGGCGGGCCTGACCACCCACGGAGTAGCACCATGAGCGTGACCGCACCGCTAGGCTTCCGCGCCGCCGGCGTCGTCGCCGGCCTGAAGAAGTCCGGCGACCGGGACGTCGCGGTCGTCGTCAACGACGGGCCGTCCCGCGCCGCGGCCGCCGTCTTCACCACCAACCGGGTGCACGCCGCCCCGGTCAAGTGGTCCCGCCAGGTGGTCAGCGGCGGCCGGGTCCGCGCCGTGGTGCTGAACTCCGGCGGCGCGAACGCCTGCACTGGCCCGCTCGGCTTCCAGGACACCCACGCCACCGCGGAGCGGCTGGCGGCCGCGCTCGATGACTCCGCCGGCGAGATCGCGGTCTGCTCGACCGGCCTCATCGGGGAGCGGCTGCCCATGAACCGGCTGCTGCCGGCCGTGGACGCGGCGGTCGCCGAGGCGGACCGGGGCGGCGGCGTGCACGCCGCCGACGCGATCCGCACCACCGATACGGTCGTCAAGATCGCCTTCCGGCGGAGCTCAGGCCAGGGAGAAAGATCAACAACCGACCCCTACACGGTCGGCGGCATGGCTAAGGGCGCGGCCATGCTCGCCCCGGCGCTCGCGACCATGCTGGTCGTGCTGACCACCGACGCCGACCTCACCGCGCAGGAGCTCGACGCCGCGCTGCGCAGCGCGACCGCGTACACCTTCGAGCGGCTCGACTCCGACGGCTGCATGTCGACCAACGACACCGTGCTGCTCATGGCGAGCGGCGCGTCCGGCGTCAAACCGGACCACAAAGAGTTCACCAGGACGCTCACCGAGGTCTGCGCCGACCTGGCCAGGCAGCTGCAGCGCGACGCCGAGGGCGCGTCGAAGTTCGTCACCGTCGAGGTCGTCGGCGCGGCGAGCGAACCCGACGCGGTCACGGTCGGCCGCAGCGTGGCGCGGAACAACCTGCTCAAGTGCGCGCTCGCCGGGTCCGACCCCAACTGGGGCCGGGTGCTGTCGGCGGTCGGCACCACCGACGCGGTCTTCGACCCCGACCGGCTCAACGTGGCGATGAACGGCGTGTGGGTGTGCCGCGGCGGCGCGGCGGGCGACGACCGGTCCAAGGTCAACCTGGCCGGCAAGGACGTCACCATCACCGTCGACCTGTCGGCCGGGCCGCACAGCGCGGTCATCCTCACCACCGACCTGACCGAGGCGTACGTGCACGAGAACTCGGCGTACTCCACGTGACGATCGTCATACAGCGGGGCAAGGACGCCGCCCGGCGGGCAGCCGCCACCGCCAAGGCGGGCACGCTGATCGAGGCGCTGCCCTGGCTCGACCGGTTCCACGGCCAGACCGTCGTGATCAAGTACGGCGGCCACGCGATGACCGCCGATGAGCTGCGCGCCGGCTTCGCGCAGGACCTGGTCTTCCTGCGGCGGGCCGGCCTGCGCCCGGTGGTGGTGCACGGCGGCGGCCCGCAGGTCACCGGCCACCTGAACCGGCTCGGCATCGAGTCAGTGTTCACCGCGGGGCTGCGCGTCACCACGGAAGACACCATCGACGTGGTCCGGATGGTGCTTAACGGCAAGGTCAACAAGGACATCGTCGGCCTCATCAACCGCCACGGCCCGTACGCGGTCGGCCTGTCGGGCGAGGACGCCAACCTGTTCACGGCCGAGCGCAAGTACGCCACCGTGGACGGCGCGTTCGTGGACATCGGCCTGGTCGGCGAGATCACCAGCGTCGATCCCGCGATGGTCAACGCGCTGCTCGACGACGGCCGCATCCCCGTCGTGTCAAGCATCGCGCGCGGGGCGGACGGCGCCGTCTACAACGTGAACGCCGACACGGCCGCGGCGGCGCTCGCGGTCGCGCTCGGCGCGGGCAAGCTGGTCGTGCTCACCGACGTGGAGGGCCTGTACCGGGACTGGCCCAACTCCGATGAGGTAATCAGCCAGCTCGACGCGGACGACCTGGCGGAACTGCTGCCGGCCCTGTCGGCCGGCATGATCCCCAAGATGGAGGCGTGCCTCA
>Ga0265342_10004675_pt1 | contig 10656 bp, 7 predicted proteins | sample 4CB327metaG_FD_203125 | JGI IMG/M metagenome (GOLD analysis project Ga0265342, IMG submission 203125) | Rhizosphere microbial communities from Carex aquatilis grown in University of Washington, Seatle, WA, United States - 4-CB3-27 metaG | ecosystem: Host-associated > Plants > Roots > Rhizosphere...
GGCGAGGATCGGACGCACCGACAGGGAAAAGCGCGGCGTCGGCCGGCCATGTCTCGCAGCCGCCGTGCGCACCCGCGCCGTCACGTCGCGCACCTGGGCATAGGATTCGCCCCAGAGCGCAAAAGTATCGGCGTGCTTGCCGGCGACTTCGATTGCAGCGTCGGAACCACCGCCGACAAAGGTGTAGACGCCGCCCTTCTGCACCGGCTTCACCTGCGAAAATCCTTTCTCGACCCTGTAGTATTTGCCGTCGTAGTCGAACGGCTTCTCGCTGGTCCATTCGAGCCGCACGACGTCGAGGAACTCGCTGGTGCGGGCGTAGCGCTCCTCCTTGTCGTCAAGCGTGTTGCCATCCTGGCGCAGTTCGGTTGCATTGCCGCCGGTGATGACGTGAAGCGAGACGCGGCCGTTGTAGAATTGATCAAGCGTCGCAAGCTGACGCGCGAGCAGCGTCGGTGCGGTAAACCCCGGACGCTGCGCGATCATCACCTTCAGCGATCTGGTGATTTGCAGGACATGCTGGGCAACCTGCAATCCGTCGGGCGTCGTGGAGTGAAACGCCAGCAGCGCACGGTCGAAGCCCGCGTTCTCGTGAGCCTTGGCCACCGTCTCGATATACGTCGGATCAAGCACCGGGCCCGATCGGACGATCGTCTCGGAGGAATTGTTGTTGGTGATATAGCCAATGAATTCGACCGACATTTCAATTCTCCCTCATTTCAATTCGGATGGACATCAAAGACCGAGCGCCGCGCGACCGAGATTGATGCGCGTGGCATCGTCCTGCGGGGTGTGAACGCGCCCGCACAAGACATCGCGGTAGTGCCGCTCCAGCGGATTGGCGCGGGTAAGACCGTGATTGCTCGACAGCGACAGCGCATCCTCGACCACGGTAACCGCGTTGTTGGTCACGGTCAGCTTGATCACGCCGGCCTCAGTCGTATTCAGCAAGGCGCTGTCGTCAAAATCGCGGGCAAAGCCGTCGATCAGGCGCGCATTGACGGCGAGTCGCGCCTCGATCGCGCCCAGAATTTCCTGGGCACGCGGCAGGCTTGCCAGCGGCGCGCCGAGATTGGCCGGCACGCGCTGCTTCAGGAAGGTGACCAGCCAGTCGCGGGCAGCCCGTGCGACGCCGTCGTAAATGGCTGCAACGAGAATCGCACTCAGAATGCTTTGCGTGAAGTCAGGCGTTGCCCAATCCTCCGGCTTTCTGACATCGATCTCGTAATCCAGCGGAAAGGCGACATCTTCGAAGATCACGTCATGGCTGCCCGAAGCGCGCAGGCCCAGATGGTCCCAGGTTTCCTCCATGCGCGTGCCCGGAAGGCTGGCTGGAACCAGGAACAATCCGACCCGCGTCTCGGGCTCGTCGGTTCTGGCCCAGACCGCATACCATTTCAGGATCGGCGCGCCGGTCGAATAAATCTTGCGGCCGCTCAGCCGCCATCCGGTTTCGGTGCGCCGCGCAATCGTTGCGGGAAGACCGCCGCGCGCGGGCGAACCAAGCTCGGGTTCGACCCGGAGCGCGTTGATCAGCGCAACCCCGTCGACCGTCTCATTGGCGAGCTTTCGCGCGAGCCTTGCCGGCCAGCGCTGGCTTTTCGCCATTACCAGATGCTGGATGTAATGCATCGACAGCACCAGCGCCGTCGACGGATCGGCTTTGGCGAGAATGCCAAGAACGCGGGCGGCCTCGCGTGCGCCCGCCCCACTCCCGCCGAGCGCCACCGGCACGGTCAGGGCCAAGAGACCGGCTTCCGACAACTCCCTGAAGTTCTCGAATGGAAAGCTCGCCTCGCGGTCATGCCGCGCGGCCCGTTCGGCAAAACCCGGCGCCAGCCGCAAGGCACGCTCGACCGAATCGGGCGTGTGTGGCGGGGCGCGCTCGCCGACAGCGGTGGTGCCGAGCGCCCTTACCATGTCGCCTCCAGCCCGAGCAGCGACAGGATTTGCCGCCGCAAGTCCGCCAGATATGGATCGCCACGGTGACGCGGATATGGTCGCTGCACCCTGATGTCGGCCTTGATGCGCGCGGGCCGCTCCGAGAGCACAATGACGCGGTTGGCAAGAAACAGCGCCTCTTCCGCGTCATGCGTGACCAGAAGCGTCGTAAAGCCCTTGCGTTGCCACAGCGAAACTAGCTCCGCCTGCATGGTGATGCGGGTCAGCGAATCGAGCTTGCCGAGCGGCTCATCGAGAACAAGAACCTTCGGGTCGTTGACCAGCGCCCGCGCCAGCGCCACGCGCTGCGCCATGCCACCGGACAGTTGATGCGGGTAGGCTTTGCTGAACGGCGCAAGTCCAACCAGATCGAGCGCGGCATCCACCCGCTGCCGGTTCTGCTTCAGGATGCCCTGCGCCTCGAGGCCAAGCGCGACGTTGTCCCACACCGTTCGCCACGGAAACAGCGTCGGATCCTGGAACACCACCACACGCGACGGCTCCGGCTCGCGAATGCGCCGGCCGCTTTCGCGCAATATTCCGGAGAGAGGATGCTCCAGTCCGGCCACCAGCCGGAGCAGCGTCGACTTTCCGCAGCCGGATGGTCCGAGCAGAGCGACGAATTCGCCGGGCTCGATCTTGAGCGTGACGTCGTGCAGCACCGGGAGCGCAGCGCCTTCGATGTCGAAGGCGTGGCTGACATTTTCGATATCGAGCGAGGCACCGACCGCCGGATAGGAAATCGGTTCGGAGATGGCGTGAGCTACCATTTGACGACGCCTTTCTGCCAGACCAGCAGGCGGTCGCGAACGCCGAACAAAAGCGTGATCGCGCCGGAGCAAAGCAGCGACATGACGATCAACGCCGCATACATGTTGGCGTAGGCGGCCCAGCCCTGCGCCCATTGCAGATACCAGCCGAGGCCTGCTTTCACGCCCATCATTTCGGCGACGACCAATACCGCGAAGGATGAGCCGAGCCCCATGAACAGGCCGACGAAAACATGCGGCAGCGCCGCGGGGATCGCGACCTTCAACACCAGGAAGGAGGGCCTCGCGCCGAGCGTTCGCGCCACGTCGTAATAGGCGCTGCTGACGCTGGCGACGCCCGACCAGGTCAGGACCGTCACCGGAAAGCCAGTTGCGAGTGCGATCAGAAAGGTCGATGCGCTCCAGCTCGAGGGAAACGTAAAGAAGGCGATCGGAAGCCACGCGGTCGCCGGCAACGGCCCGACGAAGCGAAGCAACGGGTGGATCCAGTAGCCGGCGCTCCGCGACCAGCCAATCGATACGCCCGTCACGAAGCCGACCGAAGCGCCGATCAGGTAGCCGCCAAGCTGCAACTTCACCGACGCGTAGACGCTGTCGAGCAACTTCGGCAGGTCGTCGGTATAGACTTCAAGGATGGCTTGCGGCGGTGGAAAGAACGGCAGCGGCAGCCATGCAAACTTTGCCGTCGCCAGTTCCCAAACGGAAAAAAAGGCTCCAAGCGCCAACAGCCACGGCGTCCTGCGGCGCAAGGCCGACCCAAAGCTGCCGGTATAATCGGCGCTGAGCGTCGCAACCGCGATCGCTGCCGCGACCACCATCGCCCCGATACCCAGCGACGACGTCCGTGACCAGTCCCCGAGATCGCTCCACAACAGGCACGACAGGCCAAACGCCAGCCAGGCAAGGCTGGCGCCAAGGCCCGTGGCCGCATTCTCCAGGAATGCGCGAACCGTGTGCGGACGCCCGGCGGTGACGCCGAAGGTGTCAGACAGCGAATACGTCGACATAAATGCGCTCCGCAAATTTGGCGGTGTCGGTCGACGGCTTGAACACCGAGATGGCTTTCAGATCGTCGGCATAGGCCTTGAGTTCGCGCTTGAGCACTTCGCCGGTCGGATGGTGATGATGGGTGTGATAGCGGACCATGCCCTCGATATCCGCCAGCGTCGCCGTTTTCGGCGCGTAAGGCTGGAAGGATTTCGCCGCCAGTTCCGGATTCTGCGCGGTGAACATCGCCGCATCCAGTAATGCCTGGGTGAGCGCGCGACCGACCTGCGGTTCGTTGCGCACCAGCGTGCCACGTAAGCCCACGATGCAGCAGCTCATGTCGCGATATTCGCCGTCCAGGTTGGAAGCGACTTCCTTGTAGGCCTTATCCTTGAGCCAGAGATAGGCCAGCGGATCGGAGGACAGAAAGGCCTGCACCTCGCCCTTTTCGACCGCCACGTTGAGAAGGTTGCCGGGATAGGCCCGCCAATCGACGTCGCGATTGGGATCGATGCCGAGCTTGGCAAGCTGGATCGAGAAGAAGTTCTTGTCGGGCCCGGCAAGATCTCCGACCGCAACAAGTTTGCCCTTGAGGTCCGCAAGCTTGTTGACGCCGGAGTCCGCGCGCGTCAGCACGCGCATACAGCCGCCATGCGTCCCGGCCGCAATCTTGACGTCGAAGCCCTGCTCCAGCGGCTTGAGCCAGCGCAGCGCCATGCCAAGGCCGGCGTCGGTCTTGCCGGTTGCGATGGCCTCCAGAAGCTGATCCGTCGAGCCGGCAAAGTTGACGAGTTCGACATCGAGATTCTGCTTTTCGAAAAAGCCGTGGTCGAGCGCGACGGGAAGCGGTGTGAGGCACACCGCGCCGGCATTCCACGAAAGATTGATCTTGCGCCGCGCGCCGGTCAGAGGCGGTGCGTCGGAAGCCGTCTTGCATAGCGGGAATTGCGAGAAGTCGATTCCCGGAATGACGGAGCCCGGCGAAAAGGCCTGGGCTCCAAGCGCTCCGGCGGGGCCGGCAAAGGCGGCAGCGAACCCCGCCTGCAACAACGTCCGGCGATCGATCGATCGCTTATTTTGATTATTCTCTGTGGTCATGCCGGTTCCCGCATTCGACAAGGCTCCACCGTCAAGCGCGCAACGCCATCGCGCCGCGCGCCCTGAAATGCACGAGCCATGTTCAGGGTTAAGCGATCCCTCGACCTGAGTTATCGCTGTTCAATTCGATGCTTAAATGATGTGGCGCTGCAAGAAAAACGTCAATGAAATGGATTTTCGAATGTCGCGCGCCCGCAAATGATTGTCTCCCCGTTTGCAGGCATCGGCGATGAAAGGATTTTTCCCGCTAAAAAGATAGGCGTTCGTCGCCTTACGCGTCTTGCCGCTTCGCTGCCGGCCAGGCGCGCATGGCGAGCCGGCCGATTTCAGAAAGCTTCTGGCGCGACGCGCCGTCACGCGCCTGCACGGCAAGGCCGCGTGCCATCGCACTGTAATAGGCGGCAAGCATGTCGCAGTCGGTATCTTCCGCCAGATCGCCTCTGATGACGCCTTTTCGAATGCGCTCCGCCATTGCACCTTCGGAAAAGGCGCGGTGCTCCGCCATCATGTCGCGGATGTTCTTCATTCCTGGCGAACAATGCGTGCCGGCGAGCGAAATCATGCAGCCGAGCGGATGGTCACCGCGCGTGAATTCTTCCGCGGTCGACTCAAACAGTCGTGCGAAAGCGGTTTTCGTATCGATGGAGGGATCGTTGAGAATGGCAAAGAACCACTGTCCGGCCCATTCCAGGTAGCTCCGCGTCGCCTCGCAGTAGAGTGCTTCTTTGCTACCGAACGAATTGTAGAAGCTCGAGGAGCTAATCCCCATCGCGGTGATGAGATCGTCGAACGAGGTGCCCTCGTAACCGCGTTCCCAGAACAGCTTCATCGCAGCATTGAGCGCGGCGCCGCGATCGAACACCGCAGGCCGTCCTCTGCCACGCTTGCCTTCCTCGAATTTCATCCCTTGATTTATTTTTGATGTCATCGCTCCAAAAATCCTTGAACGGCGCCTCCCCAAGTCTATATGCCCGTCTCCATATTGGAGCGTCGCCTCCAAATATCAACCCGCCGTGAACGAATTTTACGAAATACCGGGGCAGCCTGATGGATCAAATCAGCGATCATTCGAAGATTGAACGAGAACCACTCAACGAGCCGACGCGCCGTCGGACATGGCGAACGCCAGCAATCGCAGTCGTGACGGTCATTGCAGCGCTGCTCCTTTATTTTGGCCTCGCGCCCCGCTCAGGAAACAAGGCTGCGGCGGTGCCAACCCCCGCCCCGCAAGTCACGGTCAGCGCACCCTTGCAGCGCGAGGTCGATACCAGGGTCGGTTTCCTCGGACAGTTCTCCGCCATCGACAGGGTCGAGTTGCGCGCCCAGGTCGGCGGGACGCTGACCGAGATCCATTTCAAGGACGGTCAGGTCGTTCACAAGGGCGACCTGCTCTTCGTCATCGACCCACGCCCTTACGAGATCCGGCTTGAGCAGGCCAAAGCCGCGTTGCAGACAGCCGTGGCCCGCGTCGAACTCGCCAACGCCCAGTTAACGCGCGCGCAATCGCTTCGCCGCAACGAATTCGCAACGCAAGAGACGGTCGACCAGCGCACTTCGGATCAGGATTCGACGAAAGCCGCGGTTGAAGATGCCAAGGCGCGTATCCGCGACGCCGAGCTCGACCTCGAATATTGCCGGGTCCGTGCTCCGTTCACGGGACGTATCGGCGCGCGCCAGGTTTCGATCGGCAGCCTGGTCGCGGGCAGCCGCGCCGCCACCAGCCCGACCACGCTGCTGGCGACGCTGGTTTCGCTCGATCCGCTCTATCTCGACTTCGACATGAGCGAATCCGACTTTCTGACTTTCTCGCGCGAACGCGCCCGCGTCGGCGGTCCGCTCGCCAACAAGGTCGTGATCGGCCTCAGCGACGAGAACAGCTTTGGCCGCGAAGGCACGCTCGACTTCATCGACAATGCGCTGGACCGATCGAGTGGCACCATTCACGCACGGGCCACGGTGCCGAACCCCGACCTGTTCCTGGCGCCGGGCCAGTTTGCCCGCCTTCGCGTCGCGATCGCGCCGCCCACCCCGGTCTATCTGCTGCCGGACGCCGCCGTGATGCTCGACCAGTCGCAGCGGCTGGTGATGACGGTCGGCCCCGATGCGACCGTGAAGCCCAAGATCGTGACGACCGGCGACCTTCGCGGCGGCCTGCGCGTGATCCAGTCGGGTCTTGCGCCAAGCGACCGCGTCATCATCGACGGTCTGGTGCGCGCCATCCCCGGAGCCAAGGTCGCGCCGCTGGACGGCACCATCCATTACGACGCGGCTGCCGACGAGCAGGGCTGAAAAGCCGACTAAAGAAACAATCGAGGCAGGAGCCTTCCATGACCCACAGCTTCATCGACAGGCCGATCTTCGCCACCGTGCTCAGCGTCTTCCTGACGCTGATCGGGCTCGGTGCGCTCGCGATCCTGCCCATCGCACAATATCCGGAGATCGTGCCGCCGACGGTCCAGATCACCACCAGCTATCCGGGAGCTTCCGCCGACGTCGTGTCGCGGACCGTTGCGACGCCGCTCGAGCAGGAAGTCAACGGCGTCGAGAACATGATCTACATGAACAGCCAGTCGACCGGCGACGGCAAGCTCACGATCACCGTGACGTTCAGGATCGGCACCGATCTCAACGTAGCGCAGATGCTGACGCAGAACCGGGTGCAGGATGCCCTGCCCCGCCTGCCGGAGGACGTGCAGCGGCTGGGCGTTCAGGTGAGAAAGGCGACGCCCAATATTCTGCTCGCCGTCCATCTTTATTCGCCGGACTCATCCCGCGACCTGCTCTACATCTCGAACTACGCCACCTTGCATGTGAAGGACTCGCTGACGCGGCTACCGGGCGTCGGCGACGTCACGATGCAAGGCGGACGCGAATACGCCATGCGCATCTGGCTCGATCCGGACAAGGTCGCGGCGCACAATTTGAACGCGAACGAAATTTTGACGGCGCTGCGCTCCCAGAACATCCAGGTGTCGGCGGGCATCCTGAACCAGCCGCCGGTCGCAACCAAGCAAGCCTATCAGCTCAACGTGCAGGCGCTCGGCCGGCTGTCGACGCCGGAACAATTTGCTTCGATCGTGCTGAAGGCTGACGGCGAAGGACGCGTGACGCGCCTGCGCGACGTTGGCCGCGTCGAGATCGGCGCCTCCGACTACGGCTCGACCGCTTTCATGGACCGTGAACCGGGCCTGCCCCTCCTTATCTTTGCCCAGCCGGGCGCCAACTCGCTCGCCGTCGACCGCGAAGTGCTCGACGCAATGCAAAAGCTCGGCAAGGATTTTCCGCCCGGCCTCGAATACAAGATCATCTACGATCCGACCATTTTCGTCAGCAAGTCGATCGACGAGGTGATCAAGACGATCTTCATTGCGATCCTGCTCGTGGTCGGGGTCGTGTTCCTGTTCCTGCAGAGCTGGCGCGCCGCCATCATTCCGGTGATCGCGATTCCCGTGTCGCTGGTCGGCACCTTCACCTTCCTCTACGCGCTGGGCATTTCGCTCAATAACCTGTCGCTGTTCGGCCTGGTGCTGGCGGTCGGCATCGTCGTCGACGACGCCATCGTCGTGGTGGAAAATGTCGAGCGCAATCTCGAGCGGGGCATGAAACCGGCAGAGGCCGCCCACGTCACCATGAACGAGGTCGGCGGTGCGCTGATCTCGATTGCGCTGACGCTGTGCGCGGTGTTCGTTCCTTCAGCGTTTCTGTCCGGGATTACCGGGCAGTTTTTCCGACAATTCGCCGTCACGATCGCGGCCTCGACCCTGATCTCCTGTTTCGTTTCCTTGACGTTGAGCCCGGCCCTTTGCGCGGTCCTGTTCAAGGCCCATGAGCCCGGCCACGCTGCGCGCCGTTCGCGCATCGCGCGCCTGGTGCAGGCCGCATTCGATCGCTTCAACTTCGGCTTCAACTGGCTGTCGACCGCCTATGGCCGGCTGACGCGGCGCCTCCTTCAGATCACTGGTGTCGTGCTCGCCGTCTATCTCGTGTTGATCGGCATTGCCGGCCTCCAGTTCGCCCGCGCCCCCACGGGCTTCATTCCCGAGCAGGATCAGGGCTACCTGATCACGGTGCTCCAATTGCCGCCGGGTGCAACGCTCGACCGGACCGAAGCCGTGGTCAAGAAGACGATCGAGATCATCATGTCGACGCCGGGCGTGGAGCACGTCGCGCCGTTTGCGGGACTCGATGCGACTACCTTCACGATCGCATCTAATGCCGGAACCATCTTCTCCGGCCTGCCGTCGCTTTATAATCACGAGGTCGAGGGCGTAACCTCGGCAAGCGTGCTGGTCGACCTGCGCAAGCGCCTCTCAGTGATTCAGGAAGCCCATGTGCTGACGATCCCGCCGCCTCCGGTGCAAGGCATCGGCAATGCCGGCGGCTTCAAGATGATGTTGCAGGATCGCGCCGGTCTCGGATCGGAGGCGCTCTCGAAAGCCGCGCAGGCGATGGTAGCCGCCGCCAACAAGGATCCGAGCTTTGCCGGCGTCTTCACGCTGTTCGGCACAAGGTCGCCATCGGTCTATGCCGATATCGATCGGGAGAAGGCCGAGAAAGTCGGCCTGACGCCGACCGACGTATTCTCGACGCTGCAACTCTATCTCGGCTCGCAATATGTCAACGACTTCAACTATCTCGGCCGCACTTATCAAGTGATCGCGCAGGCCGACGGCAGTTTCCGTCAAGGCCCGCAGGACATCGCGCGGCTGAAGGCGCGCAACACATCCGGCGAAATGGTGCCGGTCGGCACGGTGGCGCGGATGAGATCGGAGAACGCGGCCTATCGCGTTCCGCGCTACGATCTCTTTCCCGCCGCCGAAGTCATGGGCGTTGCGGCCCCTGGCGTAGCTACCGGCTCGGCGCTGCACCGGATGGAGGAGCTCGCCCACGAGGTGCTGCCGCCGGGCATCGGTTACGAATGGACCGAGCTTGCGTTCCAGCAGCAATTGCCGGGGACCTCATCGCTACTGGTGTTCGGCGCCGCCGCTCTGTTCGTCTTTCTGGTACTCGCGGCTCAGTACGAGAGCTGGAACCTGCCGCTCGCGGTGGTGATGATCGTGCCGATGTGCCTGCTGGCGTCGGTGACCGGCCTCTTGATGCGGGGCATGCCGATCGACGTGCTGGCGCAGATCGGCTTCGTCGTGCTGGTCGGACTAGCCGCCAAGAACGCAATTCTGATCGTGGAGTTCGCCCGGCAAACCGAGGAAAGTGGCGTCTCCCCGGCTGAGGCCGCCATCACTGCGGCACGCACGCGGCTCCGTCCGATCCTGATGACGTCGCTCGCCTTCATCTTCGGTGTCGCGCCGCTGGTGGTGGCGACCGGCGCAGGCTCGGAGATGCGTCAGTCGCTGGGTACAGCGGTGTTCTCGGGCATGCTCGGCGTGACCGCGTTCGGCCTGCTGTTTACGCCGGCCTTCTACACCATCGTGCGCAAGATCGGCCGCAAGGGCGCGAAGCTTGAAGCGCAAGAGCGTGCTCAAGCCGAGCACCCCCGAGCAGCTTGAGGCTGTCGGGATGCGCGGCTTTTTAAGCCGCGCGGATGTTGGCGAGGAACCGATCGACGTCGGTGCGCAAGGCCGCCGCCTGCTGGCTCAACTGCTCCGCCGAGGCGAGCACGCCATTGGACGCCGATCCGGTCTTTTCGGCGGCGTGGTTGACGGCTGCGATGTTGCTCGAAACCTGGCCGGTCCCGAGCGCTGCTTCCTGCACGTTTCGGGCGATCTCCTGAGTGGCCGAGCCCTGCTGCTCGACCGCAACCGAGATCGCTGACGTAATCTCGTTGATGGCGCCGATGGTGCGGCCGATGCCCTCGATCGCCTGCACCGCCTCGGTCGTCACGTTCTGCATGTCGCCGACCTGC
>Ga0265342_10004677_pt1 | contig 10655 bp, 4 predicted proteins | sample 4CB327metaG_FD_203125 | JGI IMG/M metagenome (GOLD analysis project Ga0265342, IMG submission 203125) | Rhizosphere microbial communities from Carex aquatilis grown in University of Washington, Seatle, WA, United States - 4-CB3-27 metaG | ecosystem: Host-associated > Plants > Roots > Rhizosphere...
GCTGATATCGGGATTCAGAAGCGCGTTCAGGGCAAAGGCCTGCTCGGCATTGCGGGGCACAATTCCGTACGCCCCCACTTTGTTGACGTGGCGGATCTGCTTTCGCTCGCTGTCGAAGGTCGCCAGCGCTGACTTGCGACCGTTGCGCAGAATCAGGCCTTCGTTGGGCAAGGGCGCAGGATCCAGTGACAGCTCGCCAATAGCCACAGAGTGCGGCGGGGCATACAGGCGGTCAATCAGCTGGTCGCTGATGTGTTCATACAGGCGAACCCCGTGGTAGAGCGCGGAGATGTCCTTGACGTGGTCGCTGCGGTAGTCCTGTGCGGTGAGGCCAATGGCTTTGGCCTTCATGCGCAGATTCACGTCTTTGCTGACCAGAATCACCTGTCGCTTGGGCTGTTTGCGCGCCAGTCGGTAGGCGATGTTCAGGATCTCGTGATCCGCGGTGCGGGTATCGAAGGCCAGCTTGAGATCGGGATGAAAATCCTGCCCGACCTTGACCATCAAGCGCCCCAGGCCATCGCCGATCTTCACGCCCGTCTCAAACAGTGGTTCCGAGGACAGGGCATCGATAGCGCGCAAGAACTCGCGCGCGTGGTAGTTGAGCGATTCGTTCCCCTTCTTGAAGTTGTCGAGTTCCTCGATGACCGTGATGGGAATGACGATGTCATTCTCCTCGAAGTGGTAGATGCACTTGCTGTCGTGGAGAGGAACGTTGGTGTCGAGAACGAAGAGTTTGCGTTTGGCCATTCGTGAACTCTGACAGCCTGATGTTTTCAGCATAGGGGGAGGCCCCACACCTGTCATCAGCGAAATCGCTCACCCGATGGTCGGCACGGTGTTTCCGACCGAACCGCCACGCGTGTGGCACATGAATGTCACGCAAGGGTTTCGTGGCTGTCAGATTCATCAGGTGCCCACGGGGAGCGCGAGCCCTTGGTTCGTCACTTTCGCCGTCGCGACCAGCCTATTCACCCCCTTATTACCAAGGGTAATGATGTCGCGCTGACGGACACAAGTCCATCGCACGATCGCATATGCAGCGGCCCGCCAGCTGGGGTAGTCGCCGTCCGCGCAGCGGCACGCGAGTAGTTTGGTGGAGACGCCGCCGCGCCCAGAAAGAGCGTCCACCCGCCTTTGTCGAGGATCGCTCGTGACGGATTCGGTGCGTGCGGGGCGTCATCGGCCGCCGCAGCGAGCCAAATGCAAGTATTTCAGGCAGATGGCTAGATCAAGAAACTGCATTCTTGTGACATAGTACTAACCCAAATCGCCAGGCAGCTACCCCTACATCTACAAGGGAGTCTTCACATGCGAAGCACAGGTTCTATCGTCCGCGTCCTACCGGCAGCGCTGCTGTTTGCATTCGCCTGCTCGAGCAGCAGCAATAACACCAATCAAACGGGTGGGAGTCCCAGCGGCGGCGCAACAACTCCCGGTGGCACGTTGGGCGGTGGAGGCACGCGAGTGGGCACCGGTGGAATCGCATCCGGCGGTTCGACGGCAGCGGCGACCGGCGGAGCTCTGGGCGGTTCGACGGCAGCAGCGACCGGCGGTGCTTCGGGCGGTACGTCGGGTGGTGGAGGCACGTCATTGGGCACCGGTGGAGTCGCTTCTGGCGGTTCGACGGTAACGGTGACTGGTGGAATTCTCGGCGGCACGTTGGGCAGCGCAGGTAAGTCATCGAGCACCGGCGGAATCGGTTCCGGCGGTTCGACGGGACCTGCGACCGGTGGAACTCTCGCTGGATCCGGCGGAGTCGGCGCCGGTGGAAAGACTTCCAGTAGTTCCGGAGCAGGACTGACCCTGCAACAGGCCTGCACGGCAATGTGCGCGTCGCAGGCCACGGGCGATTGCCCCGTGACTGACTGCCAAACCAGCTGCGTGGCGGAAGCCGACGCGACGGTGAGCAAAGTAACAAAGTGCGACGTGCAGTACACGGCCATGGCCCAATGTGAAGCCAACCTGGGTGCGGACAAGTGGACTTGTTCCTCGGATGAGAACGTCCCGATCCCTGTCGACGGCCAATGCACAGACACGGTCTGTGCGTGGGCCTGCTGCGCGACCGATCTGGTCGTACCGTCTGACATCTGGGGGCGCTGCTTGGATACTTGCAACCCGGTGGGGACCGGCGGAACGTCAGGCACGGGAGGAACTTCTGCGGTGGGTGGCAGCGTCGCGACCGGTGGGGCGGGCGGAAAAGGGGGCTCAGGTGGCGCCACCGGGACGGCACGGAGCGGCGGCACTACGAGCAGCGGCGGCACCACGAGCAGCGGCGGCACGACAGGCGCGGCCGGAGCAGGCGGATCCCCGCCAGCAAGCACAGGGATCCCGGCCGGATATCCCGCACCCACCGCGGACAATGCCGCCAAGTGCACCACCGTAGCCATGTCCGGCGGTTTCTGTCCGGGCGGCGGCTCGGGGCCCACCTGTTTGCAGTGCCTGTTTGGCGGCACCACCTACAACACCTCCGAAACGCCGCCAGCGCCAGCGGACGCGACTTCATTGGCCGGGGACTACGTGGTGACGGTTCAGCTGGGCAGCGTGGGCCCTGTCTTTGTCAGTGCGGAGTCGAGTCGCGGTCTTCTTTCTCAGGGAGCGGCCTCGCAAGAGTACGCGTTTGTCGTGGACGTGCGGCCCATGGAGGGGCAACCGAACCACGCGGGCGGTCCGGTGGGATACCCAGGCCTCGATATGTTCTTCTCCGGCCCTGCCGGACTCAAGGTCACAGGGATCGGATATGCTCTGGCTTCGACTGCCACGAAGCCTGTCATGGTCTACATCGCAGGCGACTCGACTGTGTGCGACCAGACCGGAAATGCCTTTGGGGGTTGGGGGCAAATGATCCCGCAGTATTTCGGACCGCCAGTTGGGTTTGCCAATTACGCAAACAGCGGGGCTGCTTCCGGGTCATTCGGCAGCTATTGGAGTATGATCAAGGCGAAATGGAGCGCGGGCGATTGGGTGATGATCCAATTTGGTCACAATGACAAGACCGACTCGGACGCCACTGTCCAGGCGAATCTCGAGAAGATGGTGTCCGACGCACAGGCCGCGAATGTAAACCCAATCCTGGTATCTCCTCCCGCGCGCCTGAGCAGCATACCCGTCGGAGACCAATCCAGCCTTCACGCAGCGGCAGCCAAGGCCGCCGCCACGGCAAAGAATTGCCCCTACATCGATCTCACGGCCCTCTCGTCTGCCTGGTACGACTCGCTCACCATCAGCGTGTCGGCTGCGCAGACCATGTACCACCAGGGCGGCGCCACGCACACCAACCTCCTGGGCGCTGACAAGCTGGCGGGCCTGCTGGCCAAGGCCATCAAAGATCAGAACATCGGCCTGGCGAAGTACTTGAGATAGTCGGCGCGGGTCCGCCGAGACTCACAGCCACGCGGTCGTCATCGCGCAGGACGCTGTCGGACACCGACAGCGTCCGAATCGCGAGTCCTTTCGGCTTCATGCTGGATCGAAAAACTGGGTGGTGCGGCGTGCTTTCTTCAAGCCGATGCGACTTGTCGTGTCACATCTGGCCGGTGGATCCTATTGTGTGAAGGTTCGGCCTGGTTCTGGCCCTCTTGTCGGTTGTCCGTGCATCCCTTCGTCCTTGGCGACCGGGGATGACTGATTCCGAAGGAGAGCTCGACCCATGCCGAATTCCAACCTGAATACGCCATCCGCCACTTCTTCCCGCTGCCTCCGAGTTCTGCACCTCACCGGTCTATTGTTGATCGCGGCAACCGTGGGGAATTGCTCGAATAGCGAGGGGACTGTCAGCCAGCCCGATGCGAGCTTTGCTGGTTCGGGTGGCGCTACCGCGACCGGTGGGGTGAACGTCCCAGGGGGGACCACAACCATCGGGGGGACAACTTCCGCCGGCGGAAACGTCGTCACGGGTGGCCTTACCACGACCGGCGGAGCCAGCGCGAGCGCCGGAAGCGTGAAGCCGGATGCCGGACCCACCAGCTTCGCCGGCACTGTTACGGGCGGGGCCACGGGCAGCGGCGGTTCGGGACAGATTGGCGGCACCACTTCGTCCGGAGGCGCCAGTTCGACAGGTGGGGACACGAGCAGCCGGGATGCGGGCAATACCGACGCGCCTTCCCATGCGGATGTGGGCGGTGGCACCGCCGGAGCGTCGAGCAGCGGCGGAAACACGGGCACGGCTCCGCTCACAGGTGGAAATACAGGCACGGCTCCGCTCACGGGTGGAAATACAGGCACGGCTCCGCTCACGGGTGGAAACACCAGCAGCGGCGGTACCACGGGCCCAGGTGGAGGCACGCGCACCGGCGGAAGTACGAGCAGCGGCGGAACTGCCGGCATGGGCGGAACCACGAGAGCCGGTGGAGCCACCGGCGGCACTACAAACACCGGCGGAGTCGCGGGGAGCGGCGGCGGCAGCATGGCCGGCTGCACCGCTGTGCCGGTCGTGCCCAATGCGACCCAACAAACGCGCAATGTTCTGTGCTATCTGCACAGCATCTACGGCAACGGCATACTTTCGGGTCAGGAGGAGGACAACAACGACAACGGGATGAACACGGTCTTTTCGGCGACGGGAAAGTACCCGGCGATTCGCGCCTTCGATGTGAACAACAGTCAGGCACCCACTCAATGCGTGGCGCACTGGAATAATGGTGGCATTTGCATGTTCGGCTACCACATGGGCATCAACGGCGGAACCTACAATACCAAGACCAATATCGCGAACGTACTGACTGCGGGAACCGCCGAGAATACGAGCTTCAATGCGGACTTGGACCGCATCGCCCAATTCGTTGAGCCGCTGAAGACCGCCGGTGGTGTTGCGATTCTCCGGCTGTTCCACGAAGCCGGCGCCGGCTGTGCCTGGTTTTGGTGGAGCATGGGGACTTCAGCACAGTGGCAAAGTCTTTACAAATACGCGTTCAACTACCTGACAGCCACCAAGGGGCTGAACAATGTTCTGTTTCTCGCCCCTCTTTGCCAACATCCAACGACCGACTACAACCCCGGCGCGCAATACATCGACTTCGGCGGAGCGGACAACTACGTGGCCGCAGGGGACACCGAACCCATGACCAGCATGTTCCAGCAGGCGCAAACCGCCTTCCCCAACATGATGGTCGCGCTACACGAGTGCGGAACGATCCCGGATCCCGATCAACTGAAGTCCACAGGAACCAAGTGGTTGCTGTTCAATGTTTGGGCAAACCCGTACTTCAATTCGCCCTATAACACGACAGCCCATCTCCAGGCAGTCTACTCGAACCCCTACGTCATCACACGGGACAAGCTGCCCAGTTTCAAGTAAACCGCTAGTGCTTGCAGGTGAGCGTGGAGGGTTTGAGGGTGCAGCTTCCTGCATGACAACAGACATTGGCCGGACAGCTTTGCGTGCCCGAGCAATCGACAGCGCAGGTTCCGGCGGAACAAGCCAGATTTCCCTGGCAGGAATTCGTACCCGTGCAGCTGACAGTGACCGCGCTGGCGTACCCGTCGACGTCGCCTGCGCAAGAGTGGTTCCCCGAACAGGTCAACGCGCACGAGTTGCCTGAACAAACCACGCCCGAGGCACAGGTGTTGTCTCCGCTGCAACTGATTTCACCCGTGGTGGCACCGCTGCTCATATTGCTGTGGCAGGCATTCGCTCCGCTGCAAGCCACTGTGCACGTGTTGCCAGCGCAGTTGATTGAGCCGGCGCACGAATTCGATTGTGTGCAGGCGATGTCGCAGTCGGCTGCCTGACCACACTCAATCCCGCCGGCACATCCGTCTTGCCCGCAGGTGATGCGGCAGGAGAGTTGGTTGGGGCAGGTGACCTGGGACGCGCAAGCGCCGGGCGCGCTGCAATCAATCACGCATAGGCTGTCGGCGTAGGTTCCGCCAGCGGCTACGCACCGGTCGGCATCGGTTGGCTCGTGTGGGGCGTCGTCGCCCGTGGTGCTGGTCGTCTCACCAGCCTGGCTGGCTCCCCCGTCGTCGTCGGCGCCGCCTCCATCGTCTGCGGGTTGGCTATCTTCCGCGGCTGCGTCCGCACCGCCCGTCCCCCCATTGCCTGCCGCCCCACCAGAGCTTCCGGTGTCAGTGCCCCCGCCGCTGCCCCCATTGTCTCCCGCCCCACCAGAGCCCCCACTATTATCTGTGTTTCCACCGCTAGCTTCTTGCCCGCCTGAGGCGGCGACTCCCCCGCCGGACGGCTCTCCACCCGAAGCGGCGCTGGCCCCGCCATTCGCGATGCTACCTCCGCTGTGCGCGGCCGAGCCCCCGGCCGCCGTGCCGGCGTGGCCACCGGTTCCGTGGGGCGGACTGGGCGGTGTCTGTGTGCAGGCAACACCAAGAAGAGCAATAACGAGCGCGCTCAAGACGGGTACGTGGTTCTGAGGGGCTTGAGGGAGCTTCATCATGACGTCCTAACACGCTGTGGGGTGAATAGGGGAAAGGTGGGATAGCCAGAGATCGCAACTGGTCATAGGGACAGCAAGTCTTCAAATTCGGATGACAGGCGGTCGGAGGGGCCGGGCGACAACGCGCCGCGGCTGCGTCGCGGCCGTTGAGCTATTGCCTAACACAAAACCATCTCCCCCTTCCAGCGGGTGGCAGTCAGGGCGGTTCAAATGCGGCTACTGCGGACGAACAGTGCCCACGATACGCACTTCGCTGATGCGGGCTGGCGTATTCGGCCGCAGGCCGGTGAAGGTGATTCTGACGAATCGACCGCCGGTCCCAGGCGGGCAGGAATGGCTGCGCGTCTGAGTCTTGCCGAGGGTTTGCGACTCGTCCACAGCCAGATGCCAGCGTTGACGGTCGTCGGAGGTTTCAATCTTGTAGCGATGGTTCTCCGCGCCGGGGAAAGTGAGTTTCGTCTGCTTGATGACACACAGGCGCTCCAGATCGACCTCCCACCAGGCGCCCGCGGCATCGCCAGGCGCTGACCAGAATGTGTCCTCATGGCCGTCGTTGGCCAGCCGGGCCGGATGATCGGGAGCTTCCCCCGAAGCCCGGGCGGGCGCATCTTTGCCCAGCGTGAGATCCGGCGCAGACGGCCCGGCTGCTGAAAAGCGCTTGTACGGTCGCGCGACCACAGGCGTCTTGCCGCGAATGAATCGCGGCGAGCCCTCGGTCACAATGGTCAACGTCGCGTCCTGCAACCCGAAAGAGCGCGCGCGGATCACCGTGTTGCCCGCGTAATACGATCTGAATTCTATGGCTGCCTGGCCGTCCCGGATGGCGATGTCGCTGCTGGCGCCAAATGTTATCGCTGGACCGGTGGGAAACTCCCCTGGCCCAGATTGCACGGTCAGCATGACTTCGGGCGAGTTGCTGATTGGTTGTCCGTCGGCATCGACGACGCTGACCACCACCTGCACATCGTCAAGCGAATCGGTGCCGTGAATAACCGTCTTGTCCGCGGTCAATTGCAGACGGGCCGGTGTTCCCGCCGCTGGCCACGCAGGCGGTGGAATGTGGCGGTACTCATTGCGATACCAATACCACTGACGCTTGGGCAGCCGAAAGTAGTCCACCATGCCCATGCTGCCAAAATGTCCGGCGATGCTACCGTGGTCAAAAGCGCACCAGAGGGCCTGGCCGCTGCGCCACTTGAATTGCTCGGTCTGCAGATCACCCCAGCCTGGCTCGTAGCGGCCGGGACGGTCACAAACCGTGGAGCCGTACTCGCTCACCACATTGGGAATTCCCGGATTCATGAACAGGGTCGCGCCGTCGCCGTTGTAGCCAGCCACGTCGCCGATCTTGTCGATGTCTCCGCGTTGAGCGCCGCCCACGGCCGCCGGCCTGGTCGGATCCAACTGATGCACAAGAGTGACCAAGTCTTTGAGAAACGGGCGCACCTTGGGCATGGTGGAGGGGTCGGTGAAGAAATCCTCGTTCCCCAGGCTCCAGACAATGATGCTGGGATGATTGCGATGGATGCGGATCTCGTCGCGCAAACTGGCTTTCACGCTTTCCTCGAAGCCGGCTTGGTGCTCCGGCTCAGGTGGATAGGCGCTGGCGCCCCACGGGTTCTTGAAGGGTGCGGTACCCCAAAAACAATTCTCCGACCAGAACAGCAAGCCTTGGCGGTCGCAGGCCGCCGAGAAGGCGGGAGCGTGAGGGTAGTGCGAGCCGCGAACGAAATCGAACCCGGCATCTTTGATCAGCTTTATGTCGCGCTCGAATCCGCTGTCCGTCACGGCGTCGCCCCAGCCGGCATGATCCTGATGCGCATTCACACCTTTGAAGTAGAGATGTTCGCCATTGAGAAAGAAACCTTGGTCCGCGGTCCATTTAAACCAGCGGAAGCCAAAGGTCGTGTGATAGCTGTCGACCAGCACCTTTCCCTCAAAGACCTTCGTCACCAGCGAGTACAAGTTCGGATGGTCCGGAGACCAGAGGGCGGGACTGGGGATCTGCGGGGTGCTCTGATCGAAAGTCACCAAAGCACCGGCCGGCACGGATTGCGAGGTCTTTGCCGTGGCCACGATCTGACCTTTGCCGTCGACAACATCCGATTCCACGGTGCAATCTCTCTTCTTGGCCGCATCATTGCGAACCTCGGTCTGCACGCTCACCACACCTGACTGCGCGGAGACTTTGGGCGTGGTGACAAAAGTGCCGTACCACGTGACGTGCAACGGCTCGGTGATCACCAGACGGACATTGCGATAGATGCCTCCGGAAAAAACGTGCTCGCCGGCACGCGGCGCAAGTTCCGGATTCCACAGATTGTTGACCCGGACGGCCAGAACATTATCGCCCGCATGAATGGACTCGGTGATGTCGAAGGAAAAACCCGTGTAGCCCCCTTGGTGCCCGCCCACTGTCCGGCCGTTCACAAATACCTCGGCGACCTGAAATACGCCGTCGAATTCCAGAAAGACGCGCTTGTGCTTCCATTCCGGCGACACAGTCAGATGTTTGCGATACCAGCCGTATCCCGTGTAGAACTCGGAGGAGAGAAAGTAGGGCTCGCTGAACGAGTGCGGAAGCCCGACCGGATCCCAGGCTTCGTCGACGAAATCGGGAACTTCAGCGCCCGCAAAGTCCCCCAGCGCGAACCGCCATTCTCGGTTCAGGCTCAACTCCAGCCTGGGTGATGGTTCCAAAATCGGCGGCGCGGCTCTGCCAGCGTTGGCGCCGAGCAAAAGGAAAATGATGCAGAGGTGATGACGGGTCACGCGACGGAGTCTCTCAGATTTCGCGTCTCGTGAAAACGACCCAACCAACATGGGGATGCCCTGAGTAACGTCCAGCGACGGACAATAGCGCCTGAAAACGGTCGCCGCCGACGGCCAGCTCGGCGTTGCGCTGCAGGGGGCGCCCGCTATACTCGCCGTCACATGCCAAGGCTTGGAATTCGTCTTGCGACGCTTCTCCTGAGTTTCTATGTCGCCGCCAGTCCACTGGGTTGCAAGGCGCCGGCTCCAGACGATGTGGCCGGCGGCAGTCCGGCCACGGGCGGCACCTCCAAGAATGGTGGCACAACGTCTGGAGGCACCCATGCTGCCGGTGGCACCACCAGCGTCGGCGGGTCCAGCACAACCGGGGGCCTGGCCAGCGGGGGCAGCATTTCTGTAGGCGGCACGCAGTCAACGGGTGGCACGCCCGCCACAGGTGGCAGCCGCGCCACGGGTGGTAGCTCGGCTGCCGCGGGGAGTTTTGCCACTGGCGGCGGCTCCGCTGCCGGAGGGAATTCTGCTGCGGGCGGCAGCTCTGCTGCTGGAGGCAGCGGCGCGGCCGGCGGCAAATCCGCGAGTGGCGGTAGTGCCGCGACAGGCGGCACCTCCGCGACCGGCGGCACGGCCAGCTCGGGCGGATCAAAGGCCACTGGCGGCAGCGCAGGCACCGGTGGCGCCGCCTCAGGCGGAGGCACGGCGAATACTGGCGGCTCGAAACCGGTCGGGGGCACTTCCGCCAACGGAGGTAGTTCGTCAACGGGTGGTGCCTCGACGGCTGGGGGTTCGTCATCGACGGGCGGCAGCACAGCGGGTGGCGGCAGCGTTTCCTCGTGCTTCGGCTTCCAGCCGGTTCCCAACAGTCAGAATACCGCCAACTTCGATCCGGCCGCCTGGTACAAAACCTGGAAGACCAAGTTCTATGTCGACTGTGGCGGCGGCCAGGCGCGCATCGCCAACGGTCAGGGCAGCAACAACACCGTCTCCGAAGGAATGGGCTACGGCATGCTCCTGGCGGTCGGCAATGCCGACAAGACGGCTTTTGATGCCCTGTGGGCCTACTACAAGGGACGGGTCGATTCCAATGGGCTGATGAATTGGTCGATCGACGGTTGTACCGCGGGAAACAACAATGCCTACGCCGCTACCGACGCCGATGAGGACGTCGCAATGGCTCTGGTGCAAGCGGATGCCAAGTGGGGTGGCTACAAGACTGATGCAACGAATCTGATCAATCTCATCAAGAAGTACGAAACCGCGGCGGGCACGCCCTCATATCTGCGCCCCGGTGATGCCGCAAACAACGGCGGCAAGGGTGACGGAATCGTCAATCCTTCGTATTTCGCTATCGGCTACTGGCACGTGTGGGCGACCTACGTGGGAGACACCTTCTGGAATCAATTGGCCACTGACGCCTACACGATGTTGGCCGCTTTTCAGAAGCTGACGATTTCGGGTTCGACGGGGGCGCTCGTGCCGGACTGGGGCAATTCGCAG
>Ga0265342_10004682_pt1 | contig 10651 bp, 6 predicted proteins | sample 4CB327metaG_FD_203125 | JGI IMG/M metagenome (GOLD analysis project Ga0265342, IMG submission 203125) | Rhizosphere microbial communities from Carex aquatilis grown in University of Washington, Seatle, WA, United States - 4-CB3-27 metaG | ecosystem: Host-associated > Plants > Roots > Rhizosphere...
CCTTTTGAGGTTAACCAGCGACTGGTGCGGGGGTTGGACTATTATTCCCGCACGGTTTTTGAAATCCAGCCGGAAGAAGAAAAATCTCAGAGCACGATTCTCGGCGGCGGGCGTTATGACGGTTTGATTGAAATGCTGGGCGGTAAACCAACTCCGGCGATCGGATTTGCTGCGGGAATGGAACGCATGGTCATGAATTTAAAACGGCAAAATATCCCCGTCACGCCGGTGCCGGCGCCGCAGATTTTTATCGCCTGCTTGGGGGAAGCTGCCCGGAATGAAGCTATGAAACTGACCGCGGCGTTGCGGCGGCAGGGCACCGGGGTGATTTCCGCCACCTCCACCAAAAGTTTGAAAGCACAGATGCGCCAGGCCAATAACCTGAAAATTGCGCGGGCGGTTATTATCGGCGACGATGAAGTAAAAGCCGGCACGGCGATTTTGCGTGATATGACCACATCGCAGCAGGAAACCATCAAAATGTCCGAATTGCCGGAGAAACTGAAATAGTTCCCGTCGGTAATACTGTGATTTGTTGCCTGTCTACCAACCGCGAATGTTTGCAATTGCGAATTGTTGAAGTCGGGTTCAGCTTAATTATTTCTTGAGATTTAGAACTTGGATGTCCGAATTTGTTATTTTACTGATTGCCCGCGCCGCGGATTCCACCCCGGGGAATACGGCAATGCCGGCTTTAGTCAGGATATCCCTGGCGGCCGCGGCAGCCAAAACCGTCTCGGCCCGACCGCCGGTAAACAGGGCCACCGCCAGCGGTTTTCTGATTGAATCTGACGCGGCGCATAATGCATAGGCAGACTCTGTCAAAGTTTGCTTCAGATCCGCGTCACCGCCTCCATAGATATCCACCGCCATCTGAATCAGAATGATATCCGTTTCCGTATCCATGTCGATTATCGGCAAACCCCGCAGGTAGAATTCCGTCGCGCCTTCCATTCCCAGTTTCGGTTCGACCGGATTTCTCAATCCGGCGCCGGCATCAGGCCTGATTTCGCGCAATTTAGCCTGTGTTTCTTTACTGAAGGGCGGCACTTTCAATCCGGCCCGCTCGCAGATATCAGTTGCCACCACCCCGATGCCTCCTCCCCGCCCGATAATCGCGACGCGCTGTCCCTTCATTGTCCTAATGCGGCTCAACGCTTGAATAATATCGGCCGTTTCATCCGTCGTCAGCGCCGGGATTGCGCCGGTCTGTTTGAAAAAGGCATCCCAGTTCTCTTCGGGCCGAGTGATTGATGATGTATGATAAAGCGCAGTTCGGGCGCCGTTTTCAGTGGTCCCTGCCCTCATAATGATAACGGGCTTTTTTACCCGGCCTTTCCGGACAGCAGACACAAACGCCGGGCCGTCCCTCACCCCTTCGACATAAACGGCAATTATATCGGTTTTCTGGTCATGCGCCAGGTATTCCAGAAAATCCGGCGCGTCCAGGTCGGCGGCGTTTCCATAACTGATTACCTTGCTGCAATACAGGTTGACATCCCGGCAAAGCAGCACCAGTCTGGAAGCTTCGGCTCCCGATTGGGAGACAACCGCAATCCGGCCCTCCGCTTTGGGGAAATCCTCACTGAAGGTCATGCCCGACTCCGGACAGTAGATGCCCATGCAATTCGGACCCAATAGACGGGTACCGGTGCCGGTGCTGATGCGGACTATTTCGGATTCGAGGCGCTTCCCTTCAGGGGTGCCTTCTTCGCCGAAACCCGCAGAATAGCAGTGCACAAATTTCACCCCTTTGGCGACACAGTCCCGCAGTGCCTGGGGCGCAGCACGCGCCGGAATGTTCAAGATCGCGTAATCGACGGGGTCAGGCGCATCGCAGATATTGGGATAAGCTTTTAAGCCCTGAATTTCCTTGACCTTGGGATTAATTGGATAGATTATTCCTTTATACCCGAAATCCAGCAGCCGCTTGACCCAGCCTGTCTCCGCGACGCTGGAAGATGCGCCCACGATCGCAATCGATGAGGGGTAGAACATTCTCTCCAGAGGTTTAATTTTATCTGCCGGCAATTTGTCCGCCGCCTTTGCGTAATCAATCATTTCTTCCGTCAGTATTACATTTCGGACGGACAGGTGTCAATCTGTGCCGTACCTGCTGCGGCTCCGCTTTATACAGCATCATATACAAATAAAATTGACATGTAATAATCAGTCAAGTATAATTCCACTATGAAAATAATGGCACGGGCGCTCCGGGTGCTGCTGCTTCTGCCTTTAGTCGCCGCCGTTATCTCTTTTTCCCGGCCGGTATCCGCAGCCGACACCGCGCAGTGGGGGCCGGTGAACATCCCCACCGAAGGAGTTGCCGGAAAATGGACCCTGGCCGCCGGCTCCGACATCCGCTGCTTAACCATGTCCAATGACGGCACCCTCTACTGTTATGCCAACCCGTCGGGGACTACGTACACCCTCTTTAAATCCACTGATTCCGGCCGCAGCTGGACGACAACGGGTAAAGTCAGCGACTTAATAGTAGATATTGCGGTTTCACCTCAGGATAGTTCCAATATCTACTATGCAACCGCTTCACGCGTTTACAAATCGACGGACGCCGGCGTTACGTTTACCCCTTTGCCTTCAAATCCGGGCGGCGCCGGCAGCGGGACCGTTGCTGTTACTTCAATTGATGTAGTAAACACCGGCAGTTCCAATACCGTCGCTGTCAGCACGACCGATACTCATGCCGCGCAATACGGCGGGGTCTATCTGCTGGACGAAAGTCAAAACGGCAGCACGTGGGTCAACACCAATATCGGTAATTATGATGTCTGCCGGGTTGCGTTCTCTCCTAATTATAATACCGACCGTCAGATCATCGCCGTTGCTTCGGATGAAACAAATACTTTGGTTATCAGCAGGGTCAATAACCTCAATTGGGGCCAGACGCTCGGCAATGCCCGGGTTAACGCGCTCGTCCCGGCGGCATCAACGATTGGCTTTCCCGACGCTTACAACGGCATATCAAATAATGCATACTTTTTTATCGGTATCGATACCGGGGCCAACGGCGGTGATGTCTATAAAATCAGCACCGCCGCGGTGCCCGCGGCGTCAGTCACTAAGGATTTAAAAATCGGCTCCGGCAACAGCCTGAACGCTGTCGATGTCGGCAGTCTGGCAGTCAGCGGCAGCACGATTCTCGCAGGCTGCGCCAGAAATTCCTGGGTTTATTTCAGTAATGATAGCGGGACGAACTGGCAGCAAAATAACAAACCGCCCACCGGCCAAACCGATACCTGTTTGTTAACCGCGCCGGATTTTGCCAATCAGCATAAAATATACGCCGTCACGCGCGGCATCGAAAGCGCTTTCTCTTATTCCGGCGACGGCGGCCTTACCTGGAATCAAATCAGTTTGATTGATACTAAAATAACGGATATTCCCGATTTTGCCGTGCCGTTAAAAACGACTTTTTTTATACTGACCTTTAACAGTAGTAATCTGAAACAAAGCCTCTGGCGCACCACGGACAGCGGCGCTACCTGGGACCGGATTTTCTGCAGCAGCATTAACGGCATCGATAATCTGAGTAAAATAAAAACTATACCCCAATACAGTACGGATAATCCCATTATTCTTGTCGCCGGACAGGGGAATAACAATCCGGTAATCTGGAAATCAACAGATAACGGCCAAACTTTCATCGGCCGCCCTGCTCCCTGTACCGTTGACACGCTGACTGTCGTGGACGGTAATACCTGGTTTGTCGGCGGTCACGATTCGAGCAAAGGGCTGATTTACCAGACGACCAACGGCGGTATTTCCTATGCAAGCCCGGCGGCGGCCGGCATTGTGGCGCTGGTTAGCATGGTGTTATCCCCGGGTTACTCACAGGATAAAACAATTTTAGCAGGGAACTCGGTCGGTCAAGTTTACTTGTCGCAGGATAACGGCTCGAATTTTGGTTTGTTGGGACAAACTCTGCCGATCGCCACCGGGATTGGTAATATCAGCGTTGCCTTTGACAGTAAATTCAGTGAGAACAGGATTGTCTATGCTGCCAGCGATGCCAAAGTAATTTCCACCAGTAAGGAACGTATTTATCGGCTGACGCTTGGTCAAGGCGCCGTCTGGAAAGGCATCGGTTCTTCGCTGCCGGATGCCGCCGTGATTAAGCAGTTGACAATCGCCAATGACGGCACGCTATACGCGCTGAATGCGCAGCCCGTCGCCGCTGCCGATGCCAAAGGCGGTGTGGTCCGTTCTTTAAATCCCACTTATTCAGCCCCGACGTTTGAAACCGTGCTACCCGGACTTGAGGATGCGGTGACGTTAAACGGAATGGCATTGTTCGGAAATCAACTGTGGGTAATCGATACGAAAAACATGCGTCTGATGACATTTGTCGATACCCTGACATTTCCGGTGGCCATGACAACCCCCGTCGACAAAGCCCCGGGACTGGATACGATTAACCTTACTCTAAAATGGGAAGCCGTAGACGGCGCCGGCGGGTATGAGTGGCAGGTCAGTGATAACGCCAGCTTTTCCGGCCTTCTGGTCGGGTTAACAGGCAATTCCAACTCAACCACGGTCCGCGTCGCCGCTCTGAATCCCGCCACATATTATTATTGGCGTGTTCGTATAAACAGTCCCTACCTCAGCCGCTGGTCGGATACCTGGTCGTTCTATACCTTGCTGGGAGGCACTGATGTCGTGCCGGTATTATCGGTGCCGGCGGCCGGTGCGAAAACTGCAGTGAAGCCGATTTTTCAATGGAGCACAATTAATTCTGCCGAAAAATACGATTTACTGGTAGCCGCGGATACGGCATTCAGCGACATCGTCATTGACAAAACCGGTGATAACGCGGTGGATACTAATGCCTGGGAGAGCGATATCCTGTTGAAAAATGACACTACATATTATTGGAAAGTAAAAGCCATATCTAAAAACAGTTTTGGCGGCTGGAGCGCTGTCGGTGCCTTTATCACGGATACTGCCCCGATTACCTCCACTGCTGCCGCGCTGGAAAAGCCGGTGGTAACGACTTCCACCACGGACACGACACCGACCCCCACCACCGCCACGACTGCAACTACCTCTGCTCCGCAGACGACGGTTGAAATAACTTCAACGCTGATCGTGCAGTTACCGGATACAACACAACCCGTGAATGTTAACGTTACTATCCCGCACTGGGTAATTTACGGCGGGATCGGGCTGTTGGGCATTATCGTGATAACGCTCGCAACTCTGGTGGTGGTCACAATCAGACGGCGGCAATAAGAAAAAGCTATTATTTGTAACTTAACATCACAACCTGCATCGTCAACGGCAGGCTGCTTTTGTTCACGGACAGCTTAGGTTGGGGCACAGCTTCTTTGACGCCCATTTCTTTCAGAAAACGTTCCGCTGTTTCCAGGTCCTTCTTTTCCGCTTCTGTTTTATAATGCATCGGGATGATGATTTTAGGTTCAAGCTGCCGTACAATCTGGGCGGCTTGAACTGCGTCAATTGTCGAAACGTCGCCGACCGGGATCAGCAGCACATCCACGCCGTTGATTTCAGCGACCTGTTCTGCGGTCAAAACATGTCCGAGGTCCCCGAGATGGCAAATCATGACATCGTCAACATCAATTACAAAAACCGTATTCTTGCCGCGCTGGGCGCCTTTTTCATTATCATGAAATGTATGCACCCCCACCGATAATACTCCGCCGGATTCATATTCGCCGGGACTCTTCAATATTCTCGGTTCGTCGGCAACACCCTGAACATAAGAATGTCCGGGATGGGGATGGCTGACAGTGACAATATCCGCCGTTACTTTCCCTAATGTATAACCGATGGCCGGGGAAAACGGGTCGGTGATAACAGTTGCTTGTTTGCCTTTTAATTTAAAACAGGAATGTCCTAACCATGTAATTTCCATGAATTTAGTTTATCACAGTCTCGTGTTGTATTCAATTATGTGACTAAAATCTCTTGACAATCATCCATCAAAATGATACTTTAATATGTATTAGCAGTCAGAAGGTTAGAGTGCTAAATATGGGTAAAACACTTTCGCCAAGAACAGAAGCGATTCTAAAATCTATTGTTGAACAGTATATTGCGCGGGCAGCACCGGTCCCGTCGCAAAGCGTTCTGCATAATAACGGTTTGGATGTTTCTTCCGCAACAATCCGTAATGAGATGATGCGCCTGAAACAGGAAGGTTATATTATCCAGCCCCATACCTCCGCCGGCAGTGTACCTTCCGATAAAGGATACCGGCATTATGTCGAATCGCTGGATGATATCCGTCTACCCCTCAACCAGCAGCGGATGATCAACCATCTCTTTCATCAGGTCGAGACCAGGGTGGAGGAATGGGCGAAATTGACCGCGACGCTGTTGGCAAATATGTCTCAGAACATGGCGATTGTCGCCACTGCCAAACCGGATAATTGCCTTTTCAAGCACCTGGAACTGGTCAGCATCCAGGATTCGACTGCTCTTCTGGTGCTGGTTCTCCAGGGAGCGGTGGTCCGGCAGCAGCTGACCGTTTTCGACCAACCAGTAACACAGACGGAATTATCCGCCATCAGCAATCGGTTAAACGGTCTTTTTGAAGCTTTAAATAATCCCGGGATTCAGGCAAAAAAAGCGGGGTTATCCGATTTGGAAAAAAGCATCACCGATTGCATATTGAACATAATGAAAATCGAAGATGAAATTGAATACGAAGCCCCATATATGGATGGGCTGCAGTTTATTTTTAACCAGCCGGAATTTGCCGGTACTCGTCAGACCACGACCTCGCTGGCGTTAACTGAAAATAAAAATCTGTTGAGGGTGATACTGCCGGACAAGCTTACCGACCGCGGCGTGCATGTCATCATCGGCAAAGAGAATAAATCGGAAACGATCCAGAATTACAGCGTGGTTATCAGCCAATACGGTTTGCCGGGCGAGGCTATCGGCTGCATCGCGGTCATCGGCCCGACGCGTATGCAGTACGCCCGCAGCATTGCCTCCGTAGATTATCTGGCGGAAGTACTGACCGGTTTGATGGCATGGCTGTACGGCCGTAAAATCGTGCCCGAATCGGACAATTAATAACAATTACGAATAAAGGCGGAGAATAAATGATTCCCCAAGAACCGGAAGCGACCACACCTGAAATTAAAGGAGAGCCGGAAAAAGAAACCAAAGCCGATTTGCAAAAGATGCTGGCTGAGACCAGGCAAAAAGCTGATGATTACCTGGACAGTTGGAAAAGGGCGCAGGCGGATTTCATTAATTATAAACGCCGTCTTGACCAGGAAAAAATGGAGATGGGGGTTTACGCCAACACTCAGTTGATACTCTCATTATTGCCGGTGCTGGACGATTTTGAACGGGCTGTCGATTCGCTCACGCCCAAACTGGCCAAAATGGATTGGGTGCACGGTGTCAGACTGGTGGAACGTAAATTGAGAACAACGCTGGAAGCGCAGGGACTATCCCCGATCAAGGCAGAGGGAGAAGATTTTGACCCTAACCTGCACGAAGCCGTGATGCATGTCAAAGGCGAGGACGGCAAGGTCGTCCGGGAACTGCAAAAAGGCTACCGGCTGCATGATAAAGTACTCCGTGCCAGCAAGGTCGCCGTCGGTAATGGCGAGCCCGTAATTGAAGAGTCGGTAAAAGAACCGGAAGAGGAAACAAAACAGGAATAATACATCCCGAAATAATAAATACAATTAAAATACTATCAGGAGGTATTTAAGTGGGAAAAACAGTTGGGATTGACTTAGGAACAACATTCAGTGAAGTGGCGGTGATGCAGGGCGGAGAACCGGTGGTAATTTCTTCGGCGGAAGGCAGCCACCTGTTCCCTTCGATTGTAGCCATCAGTAAAACAGGCGAACGTCTCGTCGGGCAGATTGCCAAACGCCAGGCCATCGTGAACCCGGAAAATACCGTTTACAGCATTAAACGTTTTATGGGTAGAAAATATGGCGAACCAATCGGGCGCGAACTGCCGGTGGAAGAAGATGCCCGCCGTAAAACATATAAAGTAAAACCCGGCCCTAATAACGAAGTCCGTGTATTAATGGGCGGTAAAGAATACAGCCCGCCGGAAATCTCCGCGATGATCCTGCAGAAGCTGAAAACAGATGCTGAGGCTTTCCTCGGGGAAAAAGTTACCGATGCGGTGATTACGGTCCCGGCGTATTTTAATGATGCACAGCGCCAGGCCACCAAGGACGCCGGCACCATCGCCGGATTGAATGTCCTCAGGATTATCAATGAGCCTACGGCCGCGGCCCTGGCCTATGGATTGGATAAGAAAAAAGAAGAAATCATTGCGGTTTATGACCTCGGCGGCGGCACCTTCGATATTTCCGTCCTGGACATCGGCGGCGGCACTTTCCAGGTAAAATCTACCGCCGGCGATACTCATTTGGGCGGCGACGATTTCGACCAGAGAATCATCGATTGGCTTTGCGATGAGTTCAAACGCGACCAGGGTATTGACCTGCGTCAGGATAGAATGGCCTTGCAAAGACTGAAAGAAGCGGCGGAAAAAGCCAAAATCGAGCTTTCCACCGTTCAGCAGACCGATGTCAATTTGCCGTTTATCACCGCCGATGCCAGCGGCCCGAAGCATATGAATGTTAATTTAACCCGGGCCAAGCTCGAACAGCTGGTCATGGATCTGGTGGAAAAAACGCTTGAACCATGTAAACAGGCAGTCGCTGATGCCGGTAAAACCACGGCACAGATTGATGAAGTCATCCTCGTCGGCGGTCAGACCAGAATGCCGATTGTACAGCAAAAAGTCAAACAGTTCTTCGGCAAGGAACCGAATAAGAGCGTTAACCCGGATGAAGTGGTCGCCATCGGTGCCGCAATTCAGGCCGGCGTGCTGGGAGGCGAAGTCAAGGAAGTATTACTGCTCGATGTTACGCCGTTGACACTGGGTATCGAGACCCTCGGCGGGGTCATGACACCGCTCATCTCGCGCAACACAACTATTCCCACCTCCAAGAGTCAGATTTTCAGCACAGCCACGGACAGCCAACCCAGTGTGGAGATTCATGTCCTTCAGGGCGAACGCCAGATGGCCAACGATAACCGTACTCTGGGCCGGTTTATGCTGGACGGCATTCTCCCCGCGCCACGGGGTATGCCCCAGGTTGAAGTTACATTTGATATCGATGCCAACGGCATTTTAAGTGTAAAAGCCCTGGACAAAGGTACCGGCAAAGAACAGAAAATTACCATTACTGTCTCCAGCGGTCTGAGTAAGGAAGAAATCGAAAAAATGCGGAAGGAAGGGGAAGCCCACGCTTCCGAAGATTCTAAACGCAAAGAGGAAGTTGAAATCCGCAATACTGCCGATAATATGGCTTATATGGCCGAAAAGACACTGCGTGACAATAAGGACAAGGTGCCTGAAGCACTAAATAAAGAAATCACAGACAAGGTAACTGCCGTCCGTGAGGCAATGAAGGGCACTAACATGGATGCCGTCAAACAGGCTTCTCAGACCCTCAATGAAGCTATGCAGAAAGTCGGCGCGGAAATCTATAAACAGCAGCAACCGCCGCAGCAGCCTCCGCCTCCCGGCAATCAACCTCCTCCTCCCGGCGGCAAGAAAGATGACGGTACCGTCGATGGCGAGTTCCACGAGGTCTAAACGGTAGACGGCACATCACACAAGGTATAAAATGAAATAGTACCGGAGGGGCATTGGCCCCTCCGGTAAATCTTTAGGCCCCTTTCAGCAAGGAAGTGTATTTAGAACCATATGGCAGAAAAACGCGATTACTACGAGATCCTGGGGGTTGCCCGGGACGCCGCCGGTGACGATATCAAGAAGGCCTTCCGTAAACTCGCTTTCCAGTACCATCCCGACCATAACCACGACGATGAGGCCTCCGATAAATTCAAAGAAATAAACGAGGCTTATGAGGTCCTTTGCGACCCCACGAAGCGCGCCGCTTACGACCGTTTCGGACAAACCGGCAGCGTTAATCTCTTCGGCCAGGAATCGGACGGCTTCGACATGGGCTTCGGCGATATTTTCGAGGCTTTCTTCGGCGGCAGCGCAGCCGGCGCGCGCCAGGCTCCGGAAAAAGGCGCGACGTTGCAAATTAATGTCAGCCTGACACTGGAAGAAGCCGCTTTCGGTTGTGAAAAAGAAGTCACCGTTGTCCGCAGCGAATATTGCAGCGAATGTCAGGGTACCCGCAGCAAGACCGGCAGCCAGCCGGAGCGATGCTCTAATTGTAACGGCAGCGGGCAAATCAAACAGGTCAAGTCCAGCGTCTTCGGACGTTTTACGAATGTCACCGCCTGCCCGAAATGCCGGGGAGAAGGCCGCATCATTACAGAACCGTGCACTAAATGCCGCGGTACCGGTCGGGAAAGGCATCAACGTACCGTCCCGGTGAAAATTCCGGCGGGCGTAAATGAGGGTAATCAGATGGGCATCCGCGGCCAGGGCGACGCCGGTTCGCGCGGCGGCCCCAGTGGCGACTTGATTGTTAATATTACCGTTCGAAGACACGAATATTTCACCCGCCAAGGTGACGATATTTACTATGAATTACCGATTAACTTCGCCCAGGCGGCTTTGGGTACGGAAGCCACTGTGCCGACGCTGGAAGGCGATACTAAACTCAAGATTCCGGCCGGCTGTCAGAGCGGCGCT
>Ga0265342_10004687_pt1 | contig 10648 bp, 5 predicted proteins | sample 4CB327metaG_FD_203125 | JGI IMG/M metagenome (GOLD analysis project Ga0265342, IMG submission 203125) | Rhizosphere microbial communities from Carex aquatilis grown in University of Washington, Seatle, WA, United States - 4-CB3-27 metaG | ecosystem: Host-associated > Plants > Roots > Rhizosphere...
TGAACCTCACCGGCGGCGGCAACGACACGGTGAAAGGGCTGAGCGGCAGCGACACGTTCAACCTTGGTGCGGCACTGACCGCCGCCGACAAGATCGATGGCGGCACAGGCACCGACACGCTCAATCTGAATGGCAACTATTCGGCGGGCGTAGTCCTTGGCGCGACGACTCTCATAAATGTCGAGACCGTCAATCTGGCTGCGGGTTATAGCTACAAGCTGACGACGAACGACGCGACGGTTGCCTCGGGACAGACTCTGACGGTGACTGCCTCCGCTCTCGCCGCTGCCAACACCCTCACCTTCAACGGCGCCGCCGAGACCAACGGCAGGTTCGTCATCACGGGCGGCGCCGGCGCGGACACGCTGACGGGCGGCAAAGGTGCGGACACCATCACCGGCGGCGGCGGAGCCGACAAGTTGAACGGCGGGGCGGGCGCGGATAAGTTCGTCTACAAGGCGGTGGCTGACTCGAAGAGCACGACCTACGACACCATTACCGGCTTCGACGCATTGTCGGACAAGATCGATATGTGGTTCACCGTCACCGGCATCAACACGGCACTCACCACCGGGGCGCTATCGAGCGGAAGTACGTTCGACGCCAACCTCGCGGCGGCGATCGGCAGCAGCAAGCTGGCGGCCCATCATGCGGTCGAGTTCACGCCGAGTTCCGGCTCGCTCGCAGGCCAGCATTTCCTGATCGTGGACTGCAACGGTATAGCGGGTTATCAGGCCGGCGCCGATCTCGTCATAAACCTCGCCAGTCCCGTCCACATGAGCAGCCTCGGCGTCGGCACCTTTACCTGATATCTGCGGCCGTCACTGTGCCCGCTGACGGCGGCCATTCCCTTTCCGGAATCGGGCAGTTATAATCCCATAATATTCTTATGGTCTTTGCGCCGCACTTGCCGTGCGCGCATGAAAGGGGGAGGACATGACCTTCGTAACCGGCGCCACCGGAGGCAGCACGAATGTCCTTACGTCGAGTGTCCTTTCCGTATGGACCCATGCCGCGATCACGGTCGCAACAGCGACGCAATTCAAGCTGGTCGCAACGGACACCTATGGCAACCACTACACCGTCTCGATGGGCGGCACGGACTTCACCTACGCAGGCTCGAAGCCCACGTCAGGAACGCTCACCAGCATAGCGATCACCGATTGGAAGGCCACCACACACCAGATCTGGAGCGCCTTCTCGCTCCCCTTGGCCACGCTGTGGGACGCGGTGAAGACTGGCAATGTCTCGACTCTCAATAACCTGCTCTTTGGCGGGGTCGATGATTTTGTTTCCCATGCCACCGGCGGTCACAAGAACCGGTTCTTCGGCTACAACGGGAATGACATCTTCGAGATGCAGATAACGGCCGGAAATGATCAGCTCAATGGCGGCCCTGGCGATGACTGCATCAATTTTCGCGCGGGATTCTCGGCGCAAGAACAGATCGACGGCGGAACCGGAACGGATACGCTTTATCTCGATGGCGATTATTCGGGCGGCGTGACGTTCGCCTCCACGACGTTGAGGAATGTGGAATACCTCATCCCCCTGCCCGGCCACGATTACTGGCTGACCACCGCCGATGCGACAGTCGCGGCCGGCCAGACTCTCAACGTCAACTCCAGTTCTCTGGGAAGCGGTAACTGGCTCTACTTCGACGGCACGGCCGAGACCGATGGAACATTCCTAGTCCTTTGCGGCTCGGGCAACGACACGGTCCTGGGAGGCCGCGGCAATGACGTGATCTACGGCTATGGCGGGAACGATCTGATCGTCGGCGGGGGAGGAGCCGACGTGATCGATTGCGGAAGCGGGAACGATACCGTTGAATTTCTCAACGGTATTGCGCTGAATCCGCTCTGTATTATCGATGGCGGGACAGGAAGCAACACGCTGCAATTGGACGGGGATTATTCGGGCACCCATGCGCTGGTTCTGAGCGCAACGACGGTGCGCAATTTCTCCACGCTCTCGCTCTTCACCGGACACAGCTACAACGTGACCACCAACGACGCCACTGTGGCCTCGGGAGCCCAGCTCGAAGTCGCGTGCTTGAGTTTCACGTCCGGCAACACACTCACATTCAACGGCGCGGCCGAAACAAACGGATCGTTCCGCGTGGATTGCGGCTCCGGAAACGATTCCATCACGGGCGGCGCGGGTGCTGACATTCTTTACGGTAACGGCGGCAACGACGTGCTGAACGGCGGCGGTGGCAACGACACCCTCAATCCGGGCACGGGCACGGACAGGGTTTCCGGGGGCACCGGCGACGACACGATCGAGATGGGCGCGTTCCTGACTGCGGCCGACGCAATTGATGGCGGCGCCGGCAGCGACGCGCTGAACCTCAGCGGCAACTATGCGGCGGGCGTTACGTTCGGACCGGCGACCGTGACGAACGTCGAAACGATTGGCGTCGCGGCGGGGAATTCCTACGCACTCACGACCAACGACGCGACAGTCGCGGCCGGCGCCACGCTGACCGTGAGCGCATTGACCCTCGCGGCAAGCAACACCTTACGGTTTACGGGGTCGGCGGAATCGAACGGACGGTTCGCTCTCGCTGGCGGCTCCGGCAACGATGTGCTCACCGGCGGCCACGGCGACGATTCCATCGCGGGAAACGCCGGAGTGGACACTATCACCGGCGGACAGGGCGCAGACAGATTGATCGGTGGCACAGGTGCCGACAGGTTCACCTATGGCTCGGCGAGCGATTCAACCAGCACGGGGCATGACGCCATCTTGGACTTCGACGCGGCGGTGGATAAGATCGACACGTGGTTCACCGTCACCGGCATCAACACGGCGCTTACTACCGGAGCGCTATCGAGCGGAAGTACGTTCGACGCCAACCTCACGACGGCCATTGGCAGCCACTTGGCGGCACATCACGCGATCCTGTTCAAGCCAAATTCGGGCTCTCTTTCAGGCACGCAGTTCCTCATCATCGACGCGAATGGCATTGCGGGTTATCAGGCTGGCGCCGATCTCGTCATCGAGCTTGCAACCCCCGCACACCTGTCCAGCCTCGCCCTCGGAACCTTCACCTGACGTTGGACGCCATCGTCGCCGACATCTCCCGCTCGGTCTTCATCCGGATGGCGACACTGATTGGAACCATCCGATAGCCCTTCAGGTGCACGCTCCAATATGCCAGCGCCGCCAGCGTGACGTCATGCGGATGGCCGATGGCGGTGGCGATGCCATGTTCTCGCGCGTCCTTTTCCAGCAACGCCAGTTGCGCGGCGACCGCATCGGGCGTCTGCACGTCGTCAAGGAAGACGTCGCGACCCGCGCTCGGCACACCAAAGGCGCGCGCCACGGGAACGACCTGCGAGCCCGCCGACGTACGCGAATCGAAGAAGAAGATGTGACGATCGTACAGCGCCTCGGCAATTGGGATCAGCGCGCCCCGATCTTCCGTGAAACGGCTGCCCATATGGTTGTTGATGCCGACATGAAACGGCACGCGCGACAACGCCCAATCCAGCCGGCGTACGTTTTCGTCGGGCGAAGTACCGATCCTCAGTGCCATCGGGCCGGGATTTTCTTCGCCATCCTTTGCCTGCATCGGCAGGTGGACCAGGATTTCGTGGCCGGCACGCGCGCCCTCGCGCGCCAGCATCGGAGTCGCCTCGGGATATGGCAAAAACGACAGCGCCACCGCGCGGGGCAAGGCGATGGCGCGGCGATTGAGCGCGAAATCGGAACCCAGATCGTCGATCACGATGGCAATCGCCGGAAGCCGTACCGCGTCCTGCCGCAGTGAGATCGCTTCCGAAGACGAGACGACGAGCGGCGCAGAGGCGCTTTGCGACAGGCCGAACAGGCTCAGCGCGACAAAGTCCGCCGCCGCCTTATCGCGCGCCTCCGCCGCAAAAGAACCGCTCGGCAAAAGCAGATCGCCTAGCTTGGGCAATCCGGAGAGTACGCTCTGCCCGCCGACACCGGCGGCCACCGCCAGAACGAACCAGAACGCGGCCTCGACGCGGCGCAATGTGCGTGCATCAAGCCCGACCTTAGGTTTTTTCCGAGTCGGTCTCAGCCGGAACATACGGAAGTACTGCCTGCGCCGCCGGTTCTGTCAATGCCGCAAAGAGCGTCGCAGCGCTCAAGGAATCCGGTAGAACGGATTGGGCAGCAGCACGGCTTTTTCGGCGTGTCCGCCCGCCAGATCGCTGGGCTGGTCGCCCATATTGACGACGATTCGGTAGCCCACCGCCTCGAATCTCGCACGCGCCACTGCCCTAAAGTATGCCGCCCAAGGCGCGTGACTGTACGCCGGCCGATAAGTTCCCAGGCGCGCGCGGACTGCGACAGCGCCACGACCGATCATGTCGGACGGACGTTCGCTCACGACCACCGTGTAAGTAGCGGCGGCGCATATGGACAAGCTCCTGTTTTCTTGGAGCAATGCCGAAATGAGCGCACCATCATTTCAGTCCTAAAATCCTCCCTCATCGGCTCCGCGACAGGCTGAGTATATTCCGTGTCTACCGCTCACCATTCGCATGAGCCTAGGATGAGACGCTTGATTAGGTGTGGACGGGCCTGAGTGTTCGATCCTCCATCAAGGTTGGCATTGAGCCGTATGCAGACTTGGGCGTCTGAAAGGCAGTCGGCCGCGGCGTTTCGCGAGCACGAACGAACAAGCGCACCGGCAGTCTGAAGACTGCACGCAATGCGTTGCCATCTCTGCGCCATAACTTCCTTAGGAGAATCAGATGCCTACTTTGACCGTTGGTCCTACTTCAACCTATGCGTCCATTGCAATCGCGATGACCCACGCAGTCGCAGGCGACACAATCTCCTTGCAGGCCGGTTACAGCAACGAGACCGCCACCGTCACGAAGAACAACATAACCGTCACCGGAGGCGCATCCTCGACCGGAATCGTGATCCAGATAGGCACGACCTCCCCCGCCATCGCCACCTTCACCCTTGCCGGCGCTGCACCGATCAACATACTCGACTCTCCGCAAGGCAACGGCTTGGTCGGCAATGCCGGCAACAACGTCGTCACTGTTACGAACGGTTCCGACGCGGTGAATGGTGGGTTGGGGATCGATCGGCTGGTTGTCGACTATCACCTCGCCACCGGTGCCGTAACCGGAAACTCGACGTCCAACTTTGCCGAAGCCGGCGGCTCTCGCCTCGTTTCCATCACGAATGGTACGTTTGAGAATTTCACGGTTTTGACCGGTTCTGGTGCAGATACCCTCACCGTCGGCAACGGTGACAACATTATTAATGCCGGTAACGGCGCAAACACAATCACCGCCGGCAACGGCGTGAACAACATCACCGGAGGAAGCGGCGCCGACACGATCACGGCCGGGGATGGCGGCAATTACATCAACGCTGGTAACGGCACCAACACCATCACATCCGGCAGCGGCAACGATGTCATACTCTCAGGCGTGGGAGCCGATACGATTGTCTCCGGCAGCGGCAACGATACGATCACGCTGCGCGGCGGCGCCGATAACGTGAAGAGTGGGGCCGGGAATGACCGGTTGATCGTTGACTACTCAGCTTCAACCACTGCCGTGATCGGAGGCGTCACAAGCGGCAATCTCGGCAGTGGCTATACCGGTCACATCGCAGATTCGGCCGGAAATCTGGTGGATTTCGTCGGCACCGAGACTTTCGCAATCACCACCGGCAGCGGCAATGACCAGCTTACTGGCGGTGCCGGCGACGACATGCTCAGCGGCGGTAGCGGTAACAACACGCTCAACGGCGGCGGCGGCAACGACACCATCCGTCCGGGGCTCGGGAACGACACGGTGAACGCCGGTGACGGCGATGATGGCATCAACTTCACGGGCGGCGAGCTGACCTCTGCTGACAAGATCGACGGCGGCGCCGGCACCGACACTGTGGTGTTGAACGGCGACTACTTGGCCGCACGCGCGGTGACCTTCAACGCCACGACGATGGTCAATGTCGAGGAGATCGTGCTCGCGGCAGGCCACGGCTACGCTCTGACGACCAATAACGCGACGGTGGCTGCGGGTCGGACACTGACGATCAACGGAGCGGCGCTGAACGCAAGCAATATGCTTGCCTTCAACGGCTCGGCCGACACCGACGGGCATTTCATCATCATCAATGGGCTGGGCGCAGACAAACTGACCGGCGGTGCGTTATCAGACACCTTCGTCTACACGTCAGCGGCGCAATCGACCAGTACGCATTACGATACGATCAACAATTTCAATTTTTCCTCCGACATCTTCGACACTCCCGGCGCAGTTGGCACGATCACCGGCATCAATACGAAAGTGACAAGCGGCGCACTCTCCACTGCCACATTCGACGCCAATTTGGCCTCAGCCCTATCGTCGAGCCACCTGAGCGCGCATCATGCCGTCTTGTTCACGCCAAACGGCGGCACGCTCTCCGGAGCGACTTTCCTGGTTGTCGATCTCAACGGTGTGGCCGGTTACCAAGCCGGCGCGGATCTCGTCGTCCGCATAAATGGCAGCAGCGGAACTCTCGCGGCGGGCGGGTTCCACTGAACTGGGGTCTCTAACCACACGCCAAGACATGCCGGTCCGCAGCACTAATGTCTGATCAATATAGCCATCATGAAAGTCCATCGCGCGGCCGGCACTGCAACAGGGGGAGCAAAATTAAGCGACCAACGTCGGCCGGAGTGGGCGCAGCATGAAAGCCCACTAGGTCATCGACGGCAAAGGCCGCCCACTGAACTTCATCGTGACGGGTGGTCAGGTCCATGACATCCGAGCTGTCGAAGAGGTTTTGAACACCCCAAAAAACCGCTGTTCGTCGGTTCCTCCGATAAGGTCAATAACAGCCAGATCCGGATCGACTCCTTGCTGGCGCCTGTATTGACTCAGAGGTGAGTTCGCAGCACCGGCCTAAACCTGCGGCGATTAAGGCGCGGCGGTTGATATGCACCTTCGGCGCGGGTCGAGCAACCGGCCGGAACACGGAGCTATCGAGTGGCGCAGTGCGTTTGTCGGTTGCGTTGAGGTGGGCGGCAAAAAACCGCCGGTGTTCGGTACTCTGGCGAGGAATGCGGGCGGAAGTTGTTGCTATCGGCGACCCAAGACCGGATGGCCTAGTAGGCGTTAGCGGGCCCGAAGAACAGGCGCTCGTTCAGCAGTTCGTCACGCATGCGCCAGCCGATAGAATCGACGTTACCGTTCTGCATGGATTTTCCCGGAGCGATGTAGTGCCACTCAATTTGGGTTGTGGCTCTCCAGGCCAGAATGGTAATGGACGTGAGTTCTGTTCTGTTGTCGAAAATGATTATCCCCAGCTTGCGGCGTCTTACGATGATGTCCATCAGATTCCGCGCCATTTGGGCGTCTGAGATCGATGTGTCGGGGATCGCGCCCAGACATTCTCGGGTTACATCATCAACGACAATTGAGGTTGCGAAAGGACTGCCGTTGGTCAACTGATCACGAACAAAATCCAGCGACCAATGAGCGTTCGGCCTTACTTTGACGAGGGTAGGCGTCCGTGTCCCGATGGGTTTGCGCCGACCTAACTCTTCTCGGAGAAAAAACTCAGTGGAAGGTCAGTAAGTTGTTTGAACTTGATGTGCTTGCTCTGATGTAGGCTCAACGGAGAGAGCAAGGTTGGAACCTGACGCCGTCCTGTACCAGGCCGTCCCCTCCAAACCACGCCTCCCCCAAACCGCGATGGCGATTTTGGCGCCATGCGCCGGCTGAGGGTCCGTGGTCAGAATGGATAGTGGACTTCTTCGGTGTCGACTGTGATCCAGCGCAGCTCCGTGAATTCGGCGATTCCTGCCTTGCCGCCGAAACGGCCATAGCCGGATCCTTTCGTCCCGCCGAACGGCATCTGCGCTTCGTCGTGCACCGTCGGACCGTTGATGTGGCACATCCCAGCATCGATGCGCTTGGCCATCTTCAGCGCCCTACGGATGTTTTCGCTGAACACGGATGAGGTCAGGCCATATTCCGTGTCGTTGGCACTCTTGATAGCTTCCGCATCGTCCTTGACTCGGATCACGCAAACAATGGGGCCAAAGGACTCTTCGCTGTAAACCCGCATGTCCCTGGTCACGTTATCGAGCACGATGGCGGACATGATGGTACCGTTCACTTTACCGGCCACGACGAGCTTGGCGCCCTTGGCCACCGCATCGTCCGTCAACTCCTTGAGCCTGGCGACGGTCTCCGGCCCAACGACGGAACCGAGCACAACATTGCCCGATCTGGGATCGCCAGCGGGCAGGGCGGCTGCCTTGGCGGAAAATTTCTTGACGAAGGGGTCGGCGATCCCGCCTTGGACGATGATCCGCTCGGTCGACATGCAAATCTGTCCCTGGTTCATGAAGGCACCAAACGCCGCTGCGTTGACGGCCTCATCGAGATTGGCATCATCGAGGATGACAAGCGGCGCCTTGCCGCCAAGTTCGAGCAACACCGGCTTCAGATGCCGCGCGGAGGTTTCGGCAATGATCCGCCCCACTTTTGTCGAGCCGGTGAAATTGATGCGTCGCACGGCGGGATGAGCGATCAGCGCATTCACGACCTCCGCGGCATCGGACGGCGCGTTGGTGATGACGTTGACCACACCCGGCGGCAGGCCGGCTTCGCGCATCACGCTGCCGATCAGACGATGCGTGGCAGGGCAGATTTCGGAGGCCTTCATCACGACCGTGTTTCCGCAGGCCAAGGGCGTCGCGATTGCGCGCACGCCAAGGATGACCGGTGCATTCCATGGCGCAATACCGAGAACCACGCCGGCGGGCTGACGTACGGCCAATGCAACACAGCCAGGACGGTCCGATTGCAGCACCTCGCCCGTGACCTGCGTGGTGAGAGCCGCAGCCTCTCGCAGCATGCTCGAGGCCAGCATGACGTTAAAACCAGCCCACCCGGCGGTGGCGCCGATCTCGTTCATCATGGCTTCGGTAAAGTCGGGCACGTGCTGTTGCAGGATGTCCGCTGCGCGCAAGAGTAACGCGCGCCGTTCGCCAGGACCGGTTTCGGACCAGGTGGCGAAGGCCTGTTGCGCTGCATCCGCTGCTGCCGCAGCGTCAACGACCGTTGCAGCCGCGGCGCGGGTTGCGACCAAACCGGTCACGGGATTGCGGCGTTCGAAGGTCTCGCATCCTTGCGCCCCAACGTCCTGCCCTCCAATCAAGAGGCTCACATCCATGGCACTATTCCTCATGGCGTTTCCCGAGGTCGGCAATTTAGCACTGCCGCTATCGAGCGAATTGCGCTTATTTACATTACGTCTGTCTGTGCGGGAAAACCGTCGTGTCAGCCAGCTTAGCGTCATCGACCCGTACCTCCCCCGAGATTGTATCAAGGGATTTAAGGGCACTGTGCGACACTTGGTCAAGGCCGCCCGGCCGACCCACGCGAATTGCGCGCAAGCAAAGTGGGATCGCGCAAGTACGCAAATAATCACGCTACGGCAGGCTCGTCCCAACGGCCTGCTCCAGTCCAAAATGGTGGGCGAACTCGTGGAGCGCATTTTAGCATCGGCTGTTGATGATGATGAATGTGACGGACGGCTTAAGCTGCGCCGCAGACGCAGGCCTTGGACGGAGTACATTGTCGATCCATTGCGGAGCACGGCTGTGACCCTAGCGGCGGGCCAATCCCAGTGCACCTCCCATGCGCCGGCTCACACCGACCTTCAATGACGATCCGCGTGACGTTGCCGCAGCCCAAATGCGGTCAGATCCGACCGCGGGGGTTGCCGCGCAATTCTGGCGATTTCCATCAAGACGCCGTGCCGTGATGCCGCGGCATGGCGCGGCCTGTAAGGGCAAGCCCTGATTGCTGCCGCTGCTGCGGCTTCTTAATCTTTCAATCGACAAACCCCTGCGATTTCGAACAGAGGGGGAAAAATGTACTGCACGCTAGCGGCCGTCCTGTGGTTTACGATCGCGTCGGCCTCAGCCGGCAGTTACGATCTTTTCAGTCGTGGCATCGACGCGAACAATCGTGGCGACAGCGAAATAGCAATCTCCGCATTCACCGGTGCAATCACGGCCGGCGATTTGACTCCGTCATACCTGCCCAACGCCTATCTCGGTAGAGCGCGAGCCTATCTGCAGACGAACCTGTGTGTGCAAGCGCGCACTGATTTGGACGCGGCGATCAGACTCAATTCGAGCTACTTCGATGTGTATGGACTGCGAGCCGACGCCAATAAGTGCGTGGGCCGGCTGGACGCTGCGCTGGCCGATGTCAATACAGCGATAACGATGCGGCCGACGGCTGCGCTCTATTTTCTGCGTGCGCGGCTGCACTGGGATCAAGGGAGCTTTTCGCAGGCCGCGGCCGACGCCGTGCGAGCTGCCGACTTGGATCGGAAGAACGGCTACTACGCGCTCTGGACCGGCCTTGCGGCTATCCGCACCGGCAGGTTCGACCGGACCGATCTGTCCCGCCGGGCTTCGAGCTTTAGCCCGGACGCATGGCCCACACCGATGCTCGATTTCTATCGCGGTGCTGCAACGGCAGACGACGTGTATCGCGCCGCCACGCACGTCGACGCGATATCCGCAGCTAACCGGAAATGTGAGGCGGATTTCTACATCGGCGAATGGCAGCTCCTGGGGGGGAATAGGGCTGCCGCGCGCGTGCTTTTGAACGCGGCTTTGAACGAATGC
>Ga0265342_10004690_pt1 | contig 10645 bp, 9 predicted proteins | sample 4CB327metaG_FD_203125 | JGI IMG/M metagenome (GOLD analysis project Ga0265342, IMG submission 203125) | Rhizosphere microbial communities from Carex aquatilis grown in University of Washington, Seatle, WA, United States - 4-CB3-27 metaG | ecosystem: Host-associated > Plants > Roots > Rhizosphere...
CGGTTTGCCGGCAGGGAAACATTATAGTCCTTGAAGATCTTACTTTGTCAGCTATACTTTACATTTTCAGGAAAATATCCGGATGATGCCGGGGGACAGCCCGATCATATGGAGAAGAACGAAACCGCAGGTAATATTCTGGGAACAACCGGCAAACGGATTGATTACAAGTGGATCGTACTCTCGATTACCACCATCGAGATGTTCATGGTATCCGTGAACGGCAGCATCACTTTAATCTCGCTGCCCGCGATCTTCAATGGCATCAATATCGATCCGCTCACGTCGTTCCAGTACCTGATCTGGGTACTGATGGGGTACAGCCTCGTCACCGCAACGCTGCTCCTCAGTTTCGGCCGGCTCTCGGATATGTACGGGAGGGTGAAGCTCTACAATATCGGCTTTGCCATCTTCACCCTCGGGTCCGTCCTGCTTTTTCTCACGCCGGACAAGGGCGATGCAGGCGCCCTTGAGATCATCGCGTTCCGTCTCGTCCAGGCCGTGGGCGCGTCATTCACGTTCTCCAACAGTGCGGCAATCCTTACCGATGCATTTCCTCCGGATGAACGGGGCAAGGCGCTGGGACTCAATACGATTGCATTCCTGTCGGGCCAGTTCGTGGGCCTTGTCCTTGGCGGCATCCTCGCGTTCTATAACTGGCGGTACGTGTTTCTCGTCAGCGTCCCGGTCGGCATCCTCGGTACGATCTGGGCATTCCTGAAACTCAGGGAGACCCCCCTGCTGAAACGGAAGCGGAAGATCGATGTCTGGGGCAACGTCACCTTCGTTACCGGCCTGACCATCCTGTTGATCGGCATCACCTATGCACTGCTCCCGTACGGGCAGGACCCGATGGGGTGGGGTAACCCATGGGTCATCACATCACTTGTCATCGGTATCGTTCTCCTGATCGCATTCCCCCTCATCGAAAGCCGGGTCGAGGACCCGATGTTCCGGCTGAACCTGTTTAAGATCCGGGTATTTTCTCTCGCCAACATCGCCGGGTTCCTGAGTGCCCTGGCCCGCGGCGGCATGATGTTCCTCCTGATAATGCTGCTGCAGGGCATCTGGCTGCCCCTCCACGGGTACAGCTACGAGTCAACACCGTTCTGGGCCGGTGTGTACATGCTGCCGCTCACCGCAGGATTTGTGATGATGGGCCCGCTCTCAGGCTGGCTATCCGATAAATACGGTTCGCGGTGGTTCGCCACTTCCGGCATGCTCCTTACTGCCGTCGCGTTCCTGATGCTGGCCATGCTGCCCTATGATTTTGATTATCCGGTCTTTGCCGTCGCGCTCCTGATCATGGGCATTGGCAATGGCATGTTCGGGTCGCCGAACATTGCAGCCATCATGAATTCCGTACCCCCGGAAGAACGGGGGGTTGCTTCGGGTATGCGGTCGATGCTGCAGAACAGCGGGATGGTCGTTTCCATGGCCCTGTTCTTCACCATCGTCATCGTCAGCCTGACGCACCTGTTTCCCCCGGAGCTTGCGACCTCGCTTGCCGGTGCCGGGGCCCCGGAACTGGTCGGTCCCATGAGCGTCATTCCCCCGACCGGGGCATTGTTTGCCGCGTTCCTTGGTTACAACCCGGTCAATGCCATTCTGGTAACCGTTCCTCAGGCAGTCGTTGCTGCTATCAGCCCGGCGACCATGGCAACCCTGACCGGCACAATCTGGTTCCCGACAACCCTTGCGAACGCCTTCATGCCCTCGCTCCGGATCTCCTTCTGTATCGGTGCCCTGCTCTGCATCGTCGCTGCGGTACTGTCCTCATTGACCGGGTCACGGTTCGTCCATGAGATCCACGCGAAAAAGGGGGAGACCCCCGGGGAGAGACCCGTGCCCCCGGATGACCCAGGCTGGGACCTCATCGAATAACAATCCCTTTTCATAAAGAGGGATGGAGGAAGAGAGGAGTTTTTCCCGGTTTGTCCATCAAGCGCTTCCTAAATCCCTTTCGAAAGATTGTATTGCTGGATCAGTTTTGCACAAAGGATGAAGAGCAGGATTACTATGACAAGGACAGTGACGTCAAGAAATGCGGGGTAGACCGCATTGCCGTTGATCGCCCCGTTAAACAGGTCAACGAGGTAGGTGAGCGGGGAGAGCGACGTGAGCATCCATTCCCAGTCCCCCAGCTGGCTTAAGGGAATAAAAATTCCGCTGACAAATATCAGGGGAAGGCGGATCAGGTTGGAGACCATCATGACGTTGGAGGGATTGCTCATCGCCGGGGATGAGAGCAGGGTACCGAGGGCAGCAAAAGTCAATGCCCCCAGCACCAATGTCACCACGAGAAGCCCCGGGTTTGAGAGAGGCAGGTGAAGGATAAGCGATCCTGCACTCCAGACTATTGTTGTGATAACGACCCCGAAGATCGAACCTGCGAGGATGTCACCAAGAATGATACTTTCAAGCGTGACGGGCAGGGACAGGAGGCGTTCATAGGTCTTTTCCCGTTTTTCCCACGGTGTGATGAGCGGCCCGGTGGAGGATGAAGAGAAGAACAGCATCATGCCAAGGAATGCCGGGAAAAAAAGCATGAGGTTGAGGTTCCGCCCGATAAAAAACGTCAGGAACATGATGAACGGGAAGAGGAGACCGAAGATCACGACCGCCCCCTTGTAATAGTAAATCCGCATATTCTTCTCGGTGACCAGGAGAACGCTCCGGGTAAAAAGCCGGAGATCCATCATGTGCCTCCCGTGAGCTGGACGAACGCCTCTTCAAGGGTCGGGGTTGAAGTGGCAATGGAGAGGATTCGTAAGCGTTCCCGCTCCGCGAGCGCTGCACAATATTTTACCGTCTGGTCCGGATCATCCGTATACAGCCGCCACTTGTCCCCGTGGGACTCTGCCCGGGATATACCCCCCTGAGCAAACCATTCTCTGGTTACCGGTTGTTCAAACGCGATCTCGACATAGTTCGCCCGATCAAAACTTTTCTTGAGTTTTTCCGGGCTCCCCGTTGCTATGATAGCTCCCCTGTTGATGACGCTGATGATGGTGCAGAGCTCGTTTGCCTCCTCGATATTGTGCGTGGTAAGAAAGACCGTACTGCCTTCGTCATTCATCCTGCGGATCGTATCGATAACCAGCCGGCGGCTGTACACATCCAGTCCTCCGGTGGGTTCATCAAGGAAAAGAACCGGTGGCGAGGGGACGATGGCACATGCGATGCTGATCCGCTGCCGCATCCCCTTAGAGAAGTTACGGACAATGTCGTTTCTCCGTTCGGAGAGTCCCAGGTCTGACAGGATCTCGTCTGCCCGCTTTTTGCGGGAGACACTGTCCATACCGTAAAATTTTGCCGTCCAGAGAATGTTCTGTTCCGCGGTCAGGTCGCTGTAGACCGTGCCGTTCTCGGGGATGATCCCCATCTTCATCTTGGCTTCGAGCGGGTTTTCGTGGATATCAATCCCGCAGATCCGGGCCGAACCGGTATCCGGTGTCAGTACCCCCGTCAGCATCCGGATGGTCGTGGTCTTCCCGGCACCGTTCGGCCCGAGAAAACCAAATATTTCCCCTTCCTTTACCGCGATGCTGACGTTATCAACCGCTTTGAATGACCCGAATGATTTGCTGAGATGATCTGCTTCGATAATTTCCATGCACGGTGTCCCGGAATCAGGATTATCAGGTTAAACCATATGAGAGTATCTGTCAGGCTGCGGCCCGGGATATTTTTGTCGTTCGTGGATGGTGAGAGGGGATCGGACGCGTACAATTTGATCCCGTGCGGGATGGCTTGTCCAGGAAGTTTACGTCAGGAATTTAGGACCATGCCGCTACGCCAGCGGTCCCGGTTTTCAAAATGTACCCGCCCGACCCCCTTCATCGCTCCCAGATTTTGGCCGGTTTTTTGTATAAAATCATGTGATTTTTACGATTTGAACCCGATGATAAAGCAGGTTTAGGAATGCTCCTGGAGGTGAAGGGGGGTCTGACAGGTACATTTTGTTTACATGCCTGCTGGATTTGGACGACGATCGGGACCAACGGCTTTTGCAAGATGTGATCGGAGGGGATATTTTTTCGAAAAGACTTCAACGTTTCCGGGCAAACATTTTCCACTGATTTTACCCGTGGGAAACAGCATGAGTTTTAGCATCACGACAGAATGGCTGCTGCTGGAGGCCCCGAATGGGCAGGACCTTGCAGGTATCCAACGCATCGCCCTCAATCCCCGCGTGATGCGGTACGTGCTCCTCTGGCTTGAGAACGATGAGCAGGTTGCCAAGTTTCTGCAGCACGCGATCGATGAAGCACAGTGAGCAGGCCGGATAGATTACATGGTTGGGGTGAAAGTCCCGGGACCGGGATCGTTTGCCGGCCTTACGTTCATCAATATTGATCTCGGGCAGATGAGCACCACGGAGGTCGGGGTTTTCTACTGTCAGAATACTGAAATGACGGTATGCCTCAGAGATTCTCCGGGCGGTGCTTACATTCGGGTTTGGCGAGTTCTCCCTTTACCGGGTGTACTGGAAGGACGATGAACCCAATTACATCTCGGCCTTTTTCATGGAGAAACGAGATCACTCCTGTTTTTTCTTGAGAACTTTCGCATTTCGGACAAGAGAGTTTTTCCTGGAGTGCCAAAAAACCTCAACCCTCCAGATTTCTCTGAAGAGGTGTACTAGTGTTTGGCGGGCAATGTGGAAAAAAACGTACTTTTTTCATTCAAAAAAATAAAGGTTTATTATAATCCGGTGCAAGAGATGATTTACTTAATAAATATCGCGTTTCGACAATCCGTACGTGCTTGGTTCCGGGAGGGGAACGTCGGGACAGCTTTTGAACGGGTTTTCGCTCCCTTGCCGGTTACTATTAAAAGGATCACATTTTTCGGTTTAACGGAACGGGTTTCATGATTGTTTTTAATTCTATTGAATATATCCTCTTTCTTCTTCTGGTAGTAATTGCTTATTGGTTTCTTCCACGAATATGGCAGAATATTCTCCTGCTTGTCGCCAGCTATTTCTTTTATGCTACGTGGGACTGGAGATATCTCGGGATAATCATTTTTTTAACATTGATGAACTTTTACATCGGAAATATAATCTGGGTTTCATCCGATGACCGGACGAAAAAACGGTATGCTGTTTTTCTTATTGGAGTGAATGTTCTTACCCTTGGTTTTTTTAAATATTATAACTTTTTTCTCGACAGTCTTGATGTTCTGTTATCGTCTTTCCATCTGTCTGTGGCAGGACTGCACCTTGATATCATTCTCCCGATCGGGATATCCTTCATTACCTTCCAGAAAATTGCATATATTTACGATCTCTATACAAAAAAAACGCAGCCGGCAGATTCCCTTCTCTCATTCGCACTCTTCAGTTGTTTTTTCCCGCAACTGATTGCAGGTCCTATAGAAAGACCCAGCCACCTGCTTCCGCAAATCCAGAACCCGCGAGTGTGGGATGTGAATAACCTCCTTGTTGGCTGCGATTTCATTATCTGGGGGATGTTGAAAAAAATTTTCATAGCGGATAATGTTGCGTACTATGTAAACTTGATCTTCTCCCTGAAACAACCTTCAACCCTCCTTATTTTTGTTGCAGTATTTGCATTCGGTATCCAGATCTATGCAGATTTTTCAGGATATTCAGATATCGCCAGAGGATCTGCAAAACTACTTGGAATAGACCTTATAAGAAATTTCAATCACCCCTATCTTTCACAAACTCCCCAGGAATTCTGGCGGCGATGGCATATTTCACTCTCGTCATGGCTGAGGGACTATGTGTATATCCCCTTGGGAGGTTCAAGATGCTCGAAAGCCCGACATATCTTCAACCTGTTCGTTACTTGGTTTGTATGTGGATTGTGGCATGGAGCTGCGTGGCATTTTGTAGTATGGGGACTCTATAATGGTCTGATGGTCACGCTCTCAAGTATGCGTCATAAAATAAACAAGGTAAAAGAGGAGACGCCCCGTATCGCTTTTGGTGTGATTGTCTCAATAGTAATAACCTACCTGATAATGAATTTCGGATGGTTATTTTTCAGAGTGGGGAATATGTCAGATATTGTTCGGTTCTTTTCCCTGCGTGCACTCCTCCGGTCCCCTAGTGATCTGTCAATAGCTATTGTGATTATTGTAATAATGATTTTTTATTCATTACCCTTATTGCTCGCAGATATTTGGCACAGTCCGGGAACCAATGCCTTCTTCCGGAAATATCTGAAAAAACCCTGTTGGATCTGTGAGAAGTTTCAGTCCATCCTTCCCTATAAACGAGGGATCTGCTATAGTATTCTTATCCTTGTGATCGTTATCTTTGGTGCGAATGGTAAGGCCGATTTCATTTATTTCCAGTTTTAAGAGGCTGTAAAAATGGAAATCAATCGAAAAAAAATGGTTATTACGATCATAATAATCATGTTGATTTTTTCTGGTGTTGAGATCGGAATGAAAAATTACTTTGACGGCCGAAAAGATAATTTTACCGAAGAGATCAATTCCAATAGTTACGATCTGATTTTTATCGGCAGTTCGATGCTGGCTCGTAATGTTAATATTTCGATTCTGGATGAGGAGTTATCCCGTTTGACCAAGAGACCGATAAAGTCCGTGGGCTTTTCTTTTAATAGTTATTCATTTCCCCTCTGGTATCTTATTATAAAAAACCGGATAATTCCATCCCAAAAAAGTAATATCCCCATTGTAATTATCGGCCATCTAATCGAACCAGAGAATGTGCAAAATAGTAAGGGGGAAAATATTCCCCGGATGTTTATGGCATTTGATGAACCCGAGTATTATCGGATTCGTGGAACTCCGGTTGGAATTACCGATAATCTCGAACGAAGGTTTTCCATTCTTTTCGCAAAAGAAGATGTTGCCGCGGAAACCCTCCGCGAATTCATCAGCATAGTGACGATAGGGATATATCCGGATGGAGAATCAGTCCTTAAAAAACGTTTTACTATTGGCCAATTCAAGAAGACCCCCGAAAGCAAGGTTGAGAATCTTGAGTCTCTGTCAGCTTTATGGGACCATATTTATGTCACCATCTCCCAGAAATCTCTAAATATAACTGCCAAAAAACCCATGAACGACGAAGATTACCTCAAAGCAGGATTCTTTCCCGAAATTATCAGATTAACCCAGGGACGATTCCCGGTAGTGTATGTTGATTCGCACCTCAATCCCACCTACGATACCGCCAATTTCAAAAAAACCCGAAAAGTCCTGAATAAATTCCTGACAGAAAATAATGTAACCTATCTTGATATGAACCGACACGAAGAACTGAATAATAGCAGATTATACTCCGATATTGCACATTTCAATCAAAAAAATTATCTGACATTGAATGAGACGACAAATACAAGTGGTGTTGAGATCAACTCTCGCCTTATCGCACGAGATCTTTATCAGAAAAAGATCATCCAGTAATCCGTCAACCGGTGATTCGGATTATCGGGTTTGGCAGTTCGAGAAAAAAATATCCCGTAACTGTTAAAGGAATATTCCCGCTCTGCAGAAAGCATCATTTTCACTGTTGATGCTCCTTTCGGCCTTGGCATTATGATGCCCTGAACCCATCGACGCTCATGGCATCCTCCTCTCTGACACTCACTCTTCAGAAGATTTAGGAAATTCTCTAACAAAACCGGAACAACAAACGGGGGTCGGACAGGAAAATTTTTTTCAGGCCAGTGGCATTCGCTGGGAGCGGCCAGATGAGATGTGCATAAAAAAGATTTTCAACGTTTCCGGAGAAACATTTTCCACAGATTTTACCCGCGGGGGAATACTTTCCCGCGGGCCCTGCAATCGTCATATCAAAAGAGTGAAATGATATCAGGCCGGCCTGCCAGCTTTTTTCCTTATCTCGCTCGCCGCATTACGCCTCTTTGATGCAGCGGCATAGAGTCCTGCTATAGCCTGCGGGTTCTTCCCGAACTCTGCCATGTCTGTTTCCTTTCCCCCGATGCCATGCGGTTTGTAGGGGGTTTCCCCGATTGCAGAGAAATCGTCCTCTGCGATCATGGCGCAGAATTTCCTGCCGATCTCCGGCTCGATAACCGTGTCGAGCGGGTTCTCGCCCCGGAATTTCACGCAATGTTCAGGGCATCCTCCAGTTGTCCGAGCGTTGTGGTTGAAAAACCCAGTACGATGACCCCCCGCGGATCGAAGATATTGGTGAGAGTGAACATGCGGTTGCCGCTCCCTTCCACTTCTTTTCCCTTAACGCCGAAGCCGGTAGTGTGGAACCAGGCTTTGCGGAAATCATCGTACGTCTTACTTTCCCTCAGCCGTTGCGTGAGGATGGAGACCGTTGTCACGAGTTCTGGGTTTTCTGCCGACATGAAAAGCCACTACGGGTAATTGCGCAAAAGAGTATTTAAAAATTGGTTGGAGTTCCGGAATGGGGCTGGATCCTCGCGACCCGTTATGAGTGTGATGAGCATACCCGCATCCTGACTGTGATTGGAGTAATATCTGTGGACACTTTTTACCGGTATTTTATACCCGCCAGGTCTGCCATACCATCAGCATGGGCTTTACCGACCCGGTGCCGGAAAAAAAGAAGGGAACGTCTGTCTCATCTGATGGTACAGACCTCCGCCTCCGGATGACGCGCTTTAATAGAGATAGAGAAAAAAACGATTTTTCATTCCGGGACCTGGTTGAATGTCCCGTGGAGGCGCCCGTGTGAATCGGTTTTTTTCATCACCCTGATGATAAAAAGTGTTCCTTCAGATGGTTCCCGTTCAATAGTCCCGTCGAGCTGATCGATCAGCATGCGAATGAGGCTGAAACCAAGGCTTTTTGTTGCCTTCCAGTCAAAACCCTCGGAAAATCCGATACCGTTATCCATGAACGTAAGGGTGAGACCTTTTTGATCATCGAGGATACCGATGGTAATGCGGCCTTTTCTCCCTTCGGGAAAGGCATGCTGTAACGAGTTCGAGACCAGTTCATTGATGACAAGCCCCAACGGAATTGCCGTGTTGATATTAATGAAAATATTTTTTATATCGAGGATAAGCGAGATGGTTTCGGGGGGTACCCCGTAGAAGGCAAACAGCTGTGTTGCCAGGTATTTTACATACGACTCCAGATCGATACGGGCAAAATCTGCCGAAGAATACATTGTTTCATGAACAAAAGCCATAGCCCGTATACGGTTCTGGCTCTCCCGCATTGCCCGGGTAACCTTCTCATCACCCATGTCGCGTGACTGGAGGGAGAGCAGGCTGAGGATTATCTGGAAATTGTTCTTGACCCGGTGGTGCAATTCCCGCAGGAGCACAACTTTTTCATTGAGCAATGTCTCCAGCTCCTGTGTGCGGGATCTCACCTGCTGTTCCAGCTCTTCAGTAAAGTGTCTTCGTAACTCCTCCGCCTGTTTGCGCTCGGTTATGTCCTGGTTTGCACCATGGGTCTTAACCGTCCGGCCTTCTGCATCCTTGGTGATAGCGATCCTGACTATGATATACCGGATCTCACCATCCCTGCGGACAATCCGGTGCTCGACCTGCCGGGTATAGGCCGGGCCCGTGGCCGCGATCGCATTTTTCACTTCTTCGGCAACGAGATTTGCATCGTCCGGATGAACAAATTCCCGGGCATACACTTCTGCCGGCATCCGGTACCCGCCTTCACGTTCTGCAGTGGTTCCGTACATGGCATAAAACCGGTCATTGAACGTAAAGATTCCGGTGGAGACATCAAACTCCCAGTGTACGAGGTGTGCAAGGTCCATTGCCTCGGCGAGTCTGGCCTGGCTGTCCCTGAGTGCCTCTTCAATCTGTTTTCGTTCGCTGATATCGAAGACCAGGAGGCCGAGCTGGATAACTTCCCCATCGCTCCCAAGGACCGGGTAGAAGGACATGAAAAGGGTCTTCCCCTCAAGTTCGTTCTCGAAATGGACCGCCTCTTTTTTCCGGATTGCCTCCTTTACGAACCGGTCGTAATTTTCAATGTCCTTCACCGGCATGCATGACCGGATATCTGCCCCGACAATCTCTTCCACGGGCTTATCCAGGTATCCCGCAAAGGCCGGGTTGGCAAGGAGGACCCTGCCTTCACGCGAGAAGAGGGCCGCCGGTCCCGGCATGGCATTGACAAAAACCCGCAGCTGCTGTTCGCTGAGGAGGAGATCCCTGCGGGACGCGATGATCGTCTTTTCCAGCCCGGCGAGTTCATCGTTACCGGAGAGGACCGGGCCGGGCACCCCTTCCCGGTTCCCGGAGAGCGACCGGACATGTTCTGTCAGCACCCCCATGCGCTTCAGGACCATCCGGTCCATGATGATGACGACAATAAGCCCGGTCATGATCGCCCAGAGGGCGAGGATGACCAGGTACGTCGTGATATTGGCAAGGCCGATACGGTACAGTTGCCGATCCTTTGTTACTCCGACCACCACGTCCTTTCCCGCGAGGTCCTGTACCGTGCTGTACCCGGTAATCGTGGTCTCATTGTCTGCCACGAGGATGAGTTTATATTTACCGGGCAGACTGTCAGGTCCGGCCGGCAGGCCGGTTCCGGAGACTTCCGTTCCCTGCCAGTCAAAGGCCACGTTAAACCCGGTCATGTCATTGATACGCCGGAGAGGACCAAAATCCAGGTACCTGCCCATGATAAGTGTTCCATGGACCGGACCGGTCCTGTCTGA
>Ga0265342_10004694_pt1 | contig 10641 bp, 10 predicted proteins | sample 4CB327metaG_FD_203125 | JGI IMG/M metagenome (GOLD analysis project Ga0265342, IMG submission 203125) | Rhizosphere microbial communities from Carex aquatilis grown in University of Washington, Seatle, WA, United States - 4-CB3-27 metaG | ecosystem: Host-associated > Plants > Roots >...
AGCCCCGCTTCTCGCCGGTTGGCCACCATCATCGCCTGAGCCGGTCGCAGGTGCTGGTGATGGCCGCAGTCGCGGTGGCGATCGTGGTCGCGTTCGCTCTGCGCAAGCTGCCGCGGCGCCGGACGGCGACCAGCAGGGCGCGGCGCGGACAGCGCGGCGAGGCGCCCATCTTCCACGTGTACCAGAAAACCCTGGACCGTCTGGCCGCGGCCGGCGTCGGCCGACACCCCGAAGAGACGCCCCACGAGTATCTCGCACGTGCGCGCAAGCAAGGCGTGGCGTCCGCAGACGCTCTGGCCCGACTGACGGACTGCTACGCCGAAGCCCGCTACGGCGAAATCGAGGTTCCAGCCGAGGTCGTGCGGCAAATGCGCGCCGAGGCCGCGTCCATCGCCCGAGACACATAGTGTTACCGGCAGCCTTTGCCCTTGAGCTGCGGCCACCAGATCTCTTGCCAAATTGGCGCGGTCGCAAGGTTGCGTGCGCCAGTGGATCAGCCCCGGCGCGCCGCCGGCGCCTGGCACCTCGCACGCCCCTGCGACCAGGCCGTACTTCGGCCTGGACTCGACGGCACGACCGTTGCAGAAAGCAGAGCCATCCATGGTTTCTTGTCGCCGATTGCTTGTGACCCTGCTCGGCTTGAGCGCAGCACTCTGGGCCAGCCCAGGCTTGGCTCAGACCACAACCGGCGGCACCGGTGGAACTGCCGGTGTCACCAGCTTGGCGGCGAGCGACTTCACCATCACTTTGCAGAACCAAGACAAGAACGGCGTCTGGGACAACCTGGCCACGACCGACGCCAATACCTACCTGGACCAGGCGCGCTGCCAGTGCGCCACTCCTGTACAGATCTTGGTGCAGATGGTGTCAGCGTCGGTCTACAAGCTGGCGTCATCTATAACCCCAGGCACGGCTGCGAAGCTCTACGTTGGCACTGATTGTGCGCAGTTGAACGCCAATGGTGCGCCTTATTGCCCCGATTCTCAGATTCTCGGTACGCAGAATGGCATAGGAGCGTTGGCGCAGGGACCCTGGACTGTGCCGACCAGCGTGTACAAGCTCTTCGCTCCTGTCGGGGGCTGCAGCACGAACCGCAACACGACACTCTGGCTCTGGCTCGACCAGACAGGCACAAACATGCCGGATTCGAGTGTGACCGGAAGCAGCGCTCCCAACCTGGGCATCTCGTTGATTGGCGCTCCCCCTGCAGCGCCAACAGGCATCACGGTGGAGGGCGGCGACCAAGCACTGGTGGTGTCGTGGCCACTTATTTCGACAACCACTGTGACCAATCTGGCCGGCTACCTGGTGTTCTGCATGCGCGGGGACGGCCTGCAGGTTTTCAACCCGAGCTACTACAGCGGCATCTACAACAACCCCCAGTACCTGACCAGCCAGATTCTGTGTCCGCCCGGCACACCGCCTACGGTCACCGCGACGGGTAGTGCCGCCGGGACGACGACGGCGGTGCAGGTCACAGCCCCGCCGTTCTTCCAGGACCTCGACCCGGACTACCTCTGCTCGGGCCTCTTGCCGCCCACGCAGTCCAGCGTGCGCATCGAGATTCTACAAAATGGGATTCCCTACACCGTGGGCGTGGCCGCGGTGGACACCAGCCTCAACGCCAGTCCCATCGCGATGGGCTTCGTGCAAGAGCCGGTGCCAACCATCAATCTGTATCAGGCATACCGGAACGCCGGCGGCCAGGCGACCGGCGGCTACTGCGCGCTTGCCGGCCGGGGCGCGCGTCTTGGGACCATTTCGTTTCTGGCTGGCGCGGGACTCTTGGGGCTGGTCATCTTCCGTCGCCGCCGTCGCGCCAGACGCGTCCTCTCTCGCGGTCTACCCTGGCTCATGGTGACGCTAGCCGCCGGTTCGGCGCAGGCACAAGTCGCGGGCCATGTGCAAACCGAAGAGGCGTCGGCCGCCCAGCGCGGAGACTACCGAACCCCAAGGCAATGGGCCATCGAGCTGCGCTTCGGCCCCTACGCCCCTGACATCGATTCCGAGTTCTCCGGGCGCGCGACTCCCTACAAGGACTTGTTCGGCAGCAAGCGGCACCTAATGTCGCAGCTGGAGTTCGACTGGCAGTTCTTCCAGGCCTTCGGCTCTCTCGCCGTCGGCGCGGTCATTGGCTACTACAACGAAAGCGCCAAGGCCTTCGTCCTCGATCCGGCCACCGGCCAATGCCGGCCTGACCCCAACTCGACCACGGGCGCCTGCTTGCGCTCAGGCGACAACACCACCTTGCGGCTCATTCCACTTGCCGCTCTCCTGGTGTACCGCTGGGACGTAGCGGCCGAACAGTGGAAGGTTCCGCTCGTGCCCTATGCCAAGCTGGGGTTGAACTACACCTTCTGGCAGATCAATGACGGCAATGGGGACGTCCCGTACTATCAAGGCGGCCACGGCTCAGGCGGCACCGCAGGTTGGCAAGCAGCGGCTGGAATGTCACTGATGCTGGACATTTTCGATCCAGACGCCGCTCGCGGCCTGGACATGGAGACTGGCGTGAACCACAGCTACGTGTTCTTCGAGTGGAACCACGTGGACGCCTCGGGATTGGGGATGAGCAAGCAGCTGCACGTGGGCGATAGTCGGTGGGTTCTCGGTTTCATGTTCGAATTCTAGGTACTATGACCAGGCTGTGACTGCCGACGCCCCGCCCCCGCGGACCCTCCGCCTGACTGTCGAATACGACGGGACGGACTTTGCGGGTTGGCAGCGACAGGCAGGCCAGCGCACGGTCCAGCAGTGTTTGGAGGAAGCCTTTGCCGTGATGACGGGAGGGCCGGTGTGCGTGCGCGGCGCTGGTCGCACCGATGCCGGCGTGCACGCCGACGGCCAGGTTGCTAGCGTGGAAGTCGCCTCGCGCATCCCTGCGCTGGGCTTCATGCGCGGCCTCAATTCCAATCTTCCCCGCGACATCGCCGTGCTGGATGTGGCTGACATGCCCGCGGGTTTCAATGCCCGCTGGGGCGCGCGTGGCAAGATCTACCGCTACCAAATCTGGAATCACCCGGTGCGGTCGCCCCGTCGCTCGCGCGACAGCTGGCATGTCTTCGCCCCGCTCGACGTGCATGCCATGCGCGAGGCGGCGGCGATTCTATGCGGCGAGCACGACTTCCGCGCGTTTCGCGCGGCCGACTGCGAACGCAGGACCACCGTGCGGGTGCTGCGACGATTCGACGTATACCGCGACGGTGGCCTCATCACCTGCGAGGTGGAAGGAACAGCTTTTCTCAAGAACATGGTACGCATCCTGGTCGGCACCCTGGTGGCCGTGGGCCACGGCAAGATGGCCGCTGCCACGATTAGCGAGCTGCTCACCCACGGCGATCGCACCAAAGCAGGCATGACCGCGCCGGCCTGCGGACTGACCTTGGCGAAAGTCATCTACTGAGTCGAGGCGGACGGCTCTTTGCAGGACAATTTCCGGCACAGGTCGAGCAGGTCGGAGGCCTGCTTGAGGCGAGCGGCCACGGCGGGACCGCTCGTGTCGATCTTGGTTTCAAGCCGCGCCTCGGGTCGCAGCGAACCGGCCAGCCTGCTGGCCTCGCGCAGACGCGCGTCGATACCATTGGCCGACATATCCGCGCTCATCGATCACTGTCCTTCAGGTTCTGGATGTCCGCCACATCCTGCGGTCGGGCTGCCAGGGCTTTCATGGCGATGAGCGCGTCGCGCGAAACCACGACCACATTCCGCTCGGCGAATGGCAAGCTCACTCGGCTGGCCCAGGCAGGTTCCAGATTGCGGTCGACCAGCATGAAATCCACGACCATCAGATTGCCGGCCTTGTCCACCCTGCTCATCCGCTGGAGTGTGGTTCCGTCCTTGAATTCCATCGGCAAGGCCTCAAGTGTGAATCCACGCGCGCGTACCGCAGCCATGGCTGTTGCAAGACGTTCACCTCGCACCAGCAGGTCGATGTCCTTGGTGGCGCGCGGTGCACCCCACACAGCAACGGCAAGTCCACCGACCAGCGCGTAGTCCACACTCGCTTGATCGAGCGCTTCCAGCACCGAGCGAAGCTCGTCGTAGAGATTCACGTCGAAATAATACCAACCGCCTGGTGAGGCGGTATGAGGAACAGGTCACCTTCCTTCAACACCGCACTGCGCCCTCGTTGCTACGATTCCGCGACCATGGCTGCAATCGCGTCGTGCACACGCTGGATCAGCGCCGGGCGATCGTCGATGGAGAGGCCGCTGGTGGGAATAGGGGCGCCGATGGTGACGAACACCTCGCCGCTCCGCACGCGCAGGCTCCCCCGCGGCATCAGCTCGCGCGTGCCGCGCAAGGCGACGGGCACGATGGGCACGCCTGCTTCCATGGCCAGGTGGAAGCCGCCCTTCTTGAAAACTCCCAACTGTCCGTCGCGCGTGCGTGTGCCTTCGGGGAAGATGAGCACCGAGACACCACCCCGGATGCGGCGGCCGGCATCATCGATGCTTCGTCGGGCGGACGCCGCATTCTGTCGGTCTATGAAGATGAAACGGCCGGCCCACATGACCCAGCCAAGAAACGGAATGCGCGCAAGCTGCTTTTTGGCAATCATGCGGACCCGGCGCGGGATGGCCAGAAAGAGAGCCCAGATGTCAATCGTCGAGGCGTGGTTGGCCATGAACACGTAGGGCTGCTGCGGGTCCAGGTTGGCCCGGTTGTCCACGGTGATACGCACGCCTGCAAACCGGGTCACCCACCCTGACCACCAGCGCGCCAGATCGAGAACCCAGTCGCCAGTGGGATCGCGCAGGCGCATCAGCAGGCCCATCATGCTGCCGAATGCCGTCACGATCGCGATGTGGGGAATCGTCAGTAAGGATCGCAGGAATCGCACAACTGCATGGTATCCTTGCTTTGTGGATTTCCGGAAGACCTACTACGTCCTTCCGAACCTTTTCACGCTGTCATGCGTTCTGAGCGGGTTCGCTTCCCTTGCGCTGTCCGCCTCTGGCGACAGCGAGGCTAACCTCTATCTGGCAGCCCTGGCCATCTGTTTCGGATTGTTCTTCGATACCTTCGACGGCCGGGTGGCGCGGCTGACCAAGACGCAGACCGATCTGGGCCGCGACCTAGACTCGCTGGCCGATGTCATCACCTTCGGCGCCGCACCCGCTCTCCTGATGTACAAGTGGGGCCTGAACCACTTCGGCCTGCTGGGTATCTTCATGGCCGGGCTGTATGTGTGCGCCGGGGCCATGCGGCTGGCGCGCTTCAATGTCCTGTCCCGACGAAGCCAGACCGCCGGCAAGGTCAAGCCCGGCAAGTTCATGCTGGGCCTGCCCATCCCGGCCGCAGCCAGCGTGCTGGTCTTCATGGTCATCGTCAGCCACAACGCCGGCTCGTATCAGCTGGTCAGCGAGGGCTCGACCGCGCTCATCGTGCTCGTGCTCTCGGCCCTCATGGTGTCGCGCGTACGTTTTCGCTCATTCAAAGAGCTGCGCCTCAACCTCAAGACGGTGGCCATTCTCCTGCTGGTGGTTGGCGCCTGCGCAGCCATCGTCATGGCCGGCATGGAGAAGGCATTCATCTTCCTGTTTCTCGTGCTCGCCTACGTCGTGTTGGGCCTGGCGGAAGAGGTGATCTTCTTTCGTCGGCGGCGCGCCCAGGAGCGCAGCGAGCTGCACACCCCGCCACCCGAACCAGTGCCGACGCAGGAAGAGGAAGTCCTGCGTGAACTGGGCGCTTTCGACGGCGAGGACGAAGAGTCAGAGCCGGTCAAGGATCCGCTGGCCGGCCCTCGCCACGCCTGAATCACAGTTCAGGTCTGCTTGGTGGCCTGGCCCTTGCCCGACGGCGCCGATTTGCCACCGTCGTCCACTTCGACGAACACGCCGTACACGATTCCAATAAGCGGGCCCAGCAAGGCCGGCACCGACACCAGGGCTCGCCCGTCGGTGATGCCCAGTGGTCCAAGTAGTTGCGCCGGCGCCTGCATGCCTCCGAGCACTTTGCCGGCCACCCAGAAGAGCCCCATGCACACAGCCAGCCCAATGACACCCTTGACGATGGACGTCCACAGGGTTTCCTGCCGCCAGGGAGGCTTGCCACACACCAGACCCACCAGGAATCCCACGGCGCCGTAGATCAGCCACGCTGTGGCACCCGCGCCCATGCCGACACGTGAAGCTGCAAATCCAACGAAAGCGCCTACGATGCCGCCTTTGACGAAACCGAGGAAGACACGCACCATGGGGTCAGTATACCCCTCGCTCAGTTCTTGGCGACGGCAGGTGACAAACTGCGCAGGGCCGCTAGCCGGGCGCGGATAGCATCAAGGTAGGCCGAGCGGTTGGCCACCGCCGGCTCGCGCGAAATGGTGAGCTTGCTCGGATCGACAAACGCTCCACCCTGCGTGACGCTGAAATGCAGATGCGGGCCGGTGGACAGGCCCGTGGTTCCCACGTAGCCGATGACTTCTTTTTGCTGAACTTGCTTGCCCGGCTTCAGTCCCTTGGCAAAACGAGAGAGGTGGTAGTAGCGCGTCTGCAGCCCGCTGCCATGGTTGATGACCACCGTGTTGCCCGAGCCCGACTTCATACCGACCTCGACCACTTTACCGCCTGCGGTCGCCCAAACCGGTGTCCCAACGGGCGCCGCATAGTCGATGCCCAGGTGGGCTTTCATCCGGTGCAGAATGGGGTGAAAGCGGTGCCGGTCGAACTTGGAGCTGATGCGCACGAAACGCAGAGGGGTCTTGAGCATGCTCTTGGCAAGCGCCTGGCCCTTTTCGTCGTAGTAGTGGCCGCGCCCGCGCTGCCCTGAAGGATTCCAGTAGAACCCGCGAAAGGTGCCTGCCTTGCCCCCGTATTCCGCGGCCAGCAGGCTGCCGTACTTGTAGAATTGCCCGCCCAGGTATTGCTTTTCCACCACGACCTTCCAGTGATCGCCAGGGTGCGTGTCGATGTAGAAGTTGATGTCCCAGGCAAACAAGTCGACCAGCAGACTCACCAGCGCGCCGGATTCACCAGCCTTGGACACCGATTCGTAGAGCGACGAATCGATTGTTCCCGAAACATCGGCGGTCTTCACCACCAGAGCCTTCTCTTCCCTACGCGCCTGCCATGTGCCGTCGGGCTTCTGGGCGACGACGTAGCGGAGTACAGGCGTGGGCGCGTATTCAAAAGATGTGGCCGCGCCTTCGTCGTCGCGAACCACCGCGTAGTGTTCGCCGGACCGGATCAACTTGGGATCGACCAGCTTGGATAGTGCCCGCGTTACCGCGCCTGCCGCTGATCCGAAGTTTTCCCTGGCCAGAACCGTGCTGAGCGCCTCCGAGGGCCCAAACTCGCCCTCCAGTACATGCCCGTCGCTATCTCCATTGGCCGAGTGCGATGCAGCAGGTCCCGTTCGATCCGCTCCAGCTGCCGTGGACTGGGCCCCGCCTGCGCCTTCCTTGGCCTTCCACGAAGCGCCAAGGAGCGAGCGCGGAATCGACTCCTGGGCCAGATCCTTCCGGTTGTCAGCCAGCGTCCGTTCAGTGGACACGGGCTGCATCAGCTTGCGCACCGCCGTGTCCGCGCGGAAGAAGAAGAAGTAGACGTTCACCCCGGTGAGAACGACGAGCAGGGTTCCCAGACCCAGGGAGCTGCGGACATGCGACGACCGCCGCTTTCTTCGTTTGGGAACTAACGAACGAGCCACCCTATGAAACCACCACACCGTCCAACAAACGTCAACTTCATCGTTGTCGGAAGCTAGCTTTTTGCACCACAGAGAGCACAGAGAACACAGAGGTCGGAGAAGAAGAAGGGGTTCGGACCGCCCAAGCCGACCCCCTTCCTTTTCCCCTCCGGCTCTGTGCTCTCCGTGCTCTCTGTGGTGGAAAAACTAGCTCTTGGCGCGTCTCAGCATCTCGTCGGCGTGGGCTGCGGCCTCGGGCGAAGGGCTGGAACCACCCAACATACGGGCGATCTCGACGCCACGCTCGGCGCCGGTTAGGACTGCCACATGGATCGTGGTGCGCCCCTTGCTGGTTTCCTTGGTCACTCTAATGTGGTGGTCGGCAAAGGCCGCGATCTGCGGCAAGTGCGTCACGACCAGGACTTGGCGATGGGCCGCCGTGGACTTGAGCATGCGACCAATCACCTCGGCCGTTCCGCCGCCCACGCCTGAATCGACCTCGTCGAAGACATAGGTCAGCGCTTCGTCTTCCTTGGCCAAAGCTTGCTTGACCGCCAACATCACGCGCGACAGCTCGCCACCTGAGGCGATACGGTCGAGTGGCCGCGGCTCTTCACCCCGATTCGGCGCAAAAAGGAAGCGCACGCGGTCCTTGCCGCGCGGACCAGGCTCTTCGCGATCTTCGACGGCGATGGGCACCCGCGCGCCGGCCAATCCCAGATCGCGCAGCGTCTCGTCCATGCGCCGGCCCAGGACGCGCGCGGCCTTGCGCCGTTGCTCCGAGATCTGCTCGCACACGATCGTCATGCGCTGCAGCGCGGCTTCCGCCGCGGCCTTGCGCGCCGCCAGCCCCTCCTCGAAAGAACCCAGCGCAGCCAACTCCCGGCTGATTGCCTCACGCCGCTCAATGGCCGTTTCGACCGAGCCGCCGTGCTTGCGAATCAGGCGGCCAATGAGAAAGAGGCGCTCCTCGATTTCGGTCAGCCGTTCCGGGTCGAAACGAATGCTGCTGGCATAGCGCCCCAACTCGCCGGCCGAATCCTCGACCTGCGCCTGGGCCGAACGAAGGGTTTCCACCAGGGGCAACAGCGCCGGGTCGAGCTGCGCCAGGGCTGCAATCTCGCGCACCACGCCCGCGATGCAGCCCGAAACCGCATCGTCAGATGAGTACAGAACTTCCTCGCCGCGCGTGCATGCAGCCAGGAACTTCTCCGCACCCTTGGTGCGTTCGCGCTCGGCTCGCAAGGCCTCATCCTCGCCAGGCTGCAGGTCGGCCTGCTCCAGTTCGGAAAGCTGGAAATGCAAGAGATCCTCGCGCTCGGCGCGAGCCCGCGCATCCGCATCGAATCGAGCCAACTCGGCGCGCGCGTCGCTCAACGCCTGGTACGCCGCGCGCACTTCGGCCAGGGCGGCGCCATTACCCGCAAACGCGTCTACGATCGCAAGCTGACTGTCGGCATCGGTGAGCAGGTGCTGGTCGTGCTGCGAGGTGATGTCGACCAGCTTGCCTACGCTAGCCGCCAGGTCGGTGGCGCTGGCCAGGCTACCACCCAAGTGGATACGGCCCCGGCCAGACCGTGCGACTGCACGACGGACCACGAGCCCGTCCTCCACGCTGCGGCCTTCGGCCAGCAGACGCTCGCGCACCTCCCATCCGGCGGGCAGCTCGAACACGGCCTCCACCCTCGCCTCATCGCACCCCGCTCGGATCATCTCGGCACTGGCCCGGCTTCCGCGCAGCAGGCCCAACGCCTCGACCAGGATACTCTTTCCAGCTCCGGTCTCGCCGGTTATCACGGTCAAGCCCGGCGCCAGGGGAACCTCGACCTCGTCGATGAGGGCGAACCCGGATACGCGCAAGAGGTTCAGCATGACCAGAGTCTCGGCAACCTGGCCTGGGCAGTTGCGTGCCTCATGCCTTACGTTCTCCCCAAGAAAGTTTTTGGCGCAAAATGCTGAAGAACGAGCTGCGCGGCCGGAAAACGCGCAAAGGCCGCGTCGCCTTGCGCACCTCGACCACGTCCCTGGGCGCTACCTCTCGGCTCCACAAACCGTCCACCGTCAGGGTGGCGTGGTCAGTGGACACGTTGGTGACTGACAGCCCTTGGTCAGCGCGAACCACCAGGGGACGGTTGGTCAGCGTGTGCGGGCAGATGGGAGTCAAGACGATGGCCTCTAGATCGGGCGTCAGGATAGGACCACCGGCTGACAGGTTGTACGCTGTGGACCCGGTGGGCGTGGAGAGAATGAGTCCATCGGCCTTGTAGGTCGCGATGGTATCTCCATCGAGAGACGCGGCTAGGTCCATCAGCCGAGCGAGGTTCCGTTGTGTAATGACCGCTTCGTTGAGTGCGCTGTGGCTCTCGATTTCTCCGCCAGCGGTTCGCAGAGTGACATGTAGCCGCATCCTCTCCTCGATGCCCAGGCGGCCTTCGGAGGCGTCGACAAGGGCCGCACTGGCCTCGGATGTGGCGTAGGGCGTGAGGAAGCCCAAGCTGCCAAGATTGAGGCCTAGCAGAGGGACATCGTGATCCCCAACCAGGCCTGCGCCGTACAAGAATGTTCCATCGCCGCCCAGCGCAACCAACATGTCAGCGGATCTGGCCACCTCGGCGCCAGGCCCGCTGGGAAAACCCGCCGGAGGGCATTCGCCGTAGTCGTTGACGAAGACGGCGTCGATTCCACGGCCCCTCAACCCATCCGCGAGGGTGGTGGCCAGACCAAGCCCGTCGGGATTTCCGCGCCTGACGAGAAAGCCAATACGCATTGCGCGGATTATTGCACGAACACGAACACCCGTTGCTGGACTCAACACGCAATCGGCGATTTGGGCCAGAAGGCTGGCCCGGGAGCGAGACTACGCGCCCTACTGCTGCATCTCGTAGAAGATTGTGATGCTGAGACAGTGGAATTCGCGGTCTGAGCTTTGCGTCACGACTTTATCGATAATCCGCGCTTTAGGATTGTCGTGGATCCATCGAGTGAGCACTTCGCCCAGTTCGTCTCGGTCCT
>Ga0265342_10004703_pt1 | contig 10626 bp, 8 predicted proteins | sample 4CB327metaG_FD_203125 | JGI IMG/M metagenome (GOLD analysis project Ga0265342, IMG submission 203125) | Rhizosphere microbial communities from Carex aquatilis grown in University of Washington, Seatle, WA, United States - 4-CB3-27 metaG | ecosystem: Host-associated > Plants > Roots > Rhizosphere...
GCTCTGTGTCCCATCGCGCACAAGATTCCATCCTGCTACGCATTCTGTTTGCGTGCATCGGATCTCGTGCGCCCAGAAGGTTCCGATCGATCCCTGCTTTTTCTGCTTGCACTTCCTACGAGAGCTGCAACGGCTTGTTGGACGCCGGAGGTCACCTTTCTTCGCGGGCCCCCCGCTCACGTTTGCAGGTTCCCTTGCGGACCGCAGCCCTGAGGCCATCCAACTTTCGAGAGAGGGAGCCAACGCATGCATACGGAACTGTGACATCGTCACCATCTCCCATCATGACCACGAGGTGGTCATGTCCGCCGCGCCCCCCATGCTCGTACATTACAAATGAGATATGGTGCCCGACCCCAGCCAGAACAACTCGGCGACGAGGCAGATCCCTACCACCAAGAACGTCCGTGGCTTCGTACGGATCGCCCGGCTTCGCCACGGGCGCGTCTCCGACATAAAACTGGAATGCTCGCCTCATATCGGAGGATAGTTCGGCCACGCCATCAACCAAGCGAAACTCGCTTCGCAAGAATGCCTGAATCGGCTCGCTGTTCTTGGCAAACGCAACACCGCACGTGGCCAGGAGCGAACCGACCACAACTCCGGGACTCATCCACTTCATTCGAGACATTCCGTGCGTCCAACTAGGTAATCACCTGCAAAGAATAACATTGGCGCAGCGGCGGGTGGTGGGTTTTGCGGGCGGGTCGGGGCCTCGAATTCCTGCGATTTCGCGCTGTTGGCGGTCGCGGTTCGGTCCTTGGGGTCCCGTCGTCGCTTCGTAAGCAGGATTCCGTCCGCGCGCGGGGGCTGCCAATGAGCGGTCGAGCGGGCTGCGCCACGCGAAACCGGGGGCGCCTCTACAGGCGCCCCCGGCTCGTGCCAGCTCTTCGCGTCGCCACTAACTAGGCTAGTAGTCGCACCCAGGGACGACGGAGGAAACCGTGCTGGCAGCGGGGCAGGTTCGGCACTGCATTCCGAGCTTGGTACCAGGAGTGAGGGGGCCCGCAGCGATTTCTGCCGCGGTACGCAGCACATTGACCAGTTGCCCGTTTATGGGGCACTTGTCGAAATCGCTCACGAGTTGCCAGCAGTCGGCCGCAATGTTGCCATTCGTCGCACCCGCGGGGCACTGGGGAAGGCCCACGGGCTCTTCGGTGTAGTAGATTTGGCTCGGGTTCTGATTCTGTGCCGGTACGCGGTAGGCCACGCGGCAGTCGGCCTGGACTCCGGTCGTGGCGCTGTCGGTATCGACCAGCCTAGCGTCGTCGAGGCAAGGGTTCTGTAGCTTTCTGGCTAGGGCGTTGCCAATGGATTGCATCGGTATGGCGAAATCGGGCTCGCAGATGCTGAACTTGAGGCCGTTGGCGCCGAATTCATCGATCAACGCCGATTCGCGCAAGCCGCCCGTGGCACCCCAGGCCGCCGCCGTGGCGTCGAAGCCGGTGGCCCCATCCGTGGTCGCGACGGATGGCACGTGGTTGGGGTCGTAGCAGACCGGCCAGTAGTCGTACACGGTGGGATGTTGCGTGTCCGCAGTGTTGGGGTTGGGAACGGGGGCGATCTTGTACTCGGCGCTGGCCATATCCGCGTTGCTGCGTGGCCAGCCGAAGATACCGGCGACGAGGAGCTGGTTGTCCGGGTCGGACTTGAGCGATTTGAGCTCACTTGCGAGGTCATGGATGTCTTTGAGCGGGCTACAATCGGTTGGCACGGAGGTGTCGGTCGGGGTGGGACAGCTAACGGTCCTGGCCTGGCAATCGCTGAAGGCGTGGGTGAAGGAGGCGGTCGTTGGATACCCTGGCCCAGAGGTGGAGAGATTCATCCCCGCACAGGTATGGGCGCGAGTGGCGCAGCGCAAGCTCGCCGATTCTCCGTGCAGCTCAGGCTTGTCACCGAACATGAGGTCGTTGGGGGCAGCCGAGCAATCATCCTCGTCAGTCAAGAAGACCAGTCCTAGGTAGGCATCGGGACGCAACATCAGCTGCTGCTGCTCGTTGCCTAACCCCTGAGCGACCAGGGCAAACTCGAAGGCCTGGAGTTGGTGCTCCTCGCCGCAGCCGAGTGTGCCGAGGTTGCTGGCCAGGCAGGTGAAGACGGTGCTGATGTCGCCCGTGTAATTCAATGCCGCCCCGGACTTGTATTCCAAGAATTGGGCACCGGCGTTGAAGGGACAGGCCGTGGGTGAGTTGAGCATCTGGAACCGGCCTAGGTCGCCATACGGGGTGATGGTCCCATTGGGGAGAGTCTTGGGGCCGCAGCTGCCAGAGCTGTACGCGCCGTCAGTGCCGAGATCGCTGTCGATGATGGCGATGCGCAGATCGGGCAGGGTGCCGTCGTTGCGATCCTTGAGCGCATCCATCAGTTTCGGAAACTGAGCGTTCAGCTTGCTGACTTTGGGGGCCATGGACGGCGAATTGTCCACCATGATCACCATGTCGAGCAGGCGCGCAGGCGTGATGCTTACGTAATTATCCGTCTGCTCTCCGACCCCTGTCACGCTGCTGATGGGGGGGCTGCTGGTGTTCCCGTCGCAATACGAGGCACCCTCCCCCTGGCAGGCAATGGGCGTTGGCGCACCGACCGGCCCCAAGAAGTCCTTGCACACACACAGTTTCTTGCAGCAGAGATCGCCCTTCACGAAGGGAATGCCGCAGGCAAAACCCGTCGCGCACCGCTGGTCGAGAGGGTTACTTGGGTCGCGCAGCTCGCCGTCGCAGTCGCTGTCCAGGGTACACTCGGCAGAACAAGTGGCCCGCTCAGTTGTGGCTGGCATGGTGGCGCCTGTTTGCACAGCCGGCTTGAGACAAAGGTTGCTGGGGCACTCGCTGGCACTGGCGTTATACACACTCTGGCCCACCCCGGCCTCTATCCCAATATCACATGGACGTCCAATGGCGTTCTTGGAGGCGATGGCAGGGGTGTCTGGCGACGCGCCTGAGTCCTGCTTGGGGCAAATCTCCCCGTCCGGCAGACACCGATTCGTGGAAGGGCAACAAGAAAAGCCCGTCGCGCAGGGGCAGGACTTGTCTGCAAGGGGAACGTCGCCCACGCAGGCTGCAAGAGAAAGCGAAAGCGAAGCCCATACCAGAAAGTTCGCATGGTTCATGTTGAGTCCTCCAGTCTTGGAAACGAACGAGCCTTGGCTCTTGGACAAGTCTTTCTCAGAAATGACCCGAGAATCGGATCTGGCCCAAGCCAACTTCAAATTGCGGCGATGGGGAATCCGAAATGGAATTCGTTGGGCGCTTTGTGAGAAGCCAAGTCACCACGCCTGTCGTGAGCGCTGCCCCTGCCACGCCAAACGCCACCATGGCCTCCACATTGCGCGTGTGAATGCCATCGTTGAGCTGGGCCGCGCGCTTTTGCGACGCATTCCCTGCCTCGTCCCGCAGGCGCGAGGCGTCCCAGAATAGGAGCCCTCCTGCCACCACACCTGCGGCGGCGGCGACGCCGCTGGACCACAGAATGACCTTGCGCCCGGATACCGGCTGGGAGGGAGGCGGCTGGCGATGCACCGCCACCAGGCCTTCCGAGGTTTGCTCGAACGGCAAGGAAAAGATCAGGCTGAAGGCTTGGTGAGCCGCCCCGCGCTCTGCAACACGCGGATCCACGAAATTCGAGGCCACGAGGGCGATGCTCTCGTCGGAAGCCGGCACGGTCAGTTCCTTGCCGTCCTCCATGCTGCGCACGTAAAGAAGGCTGGCGCCGCCGGGACGTACGAGGCGAAAACCCCGCCCCTTGGCATTGTGGAAGTCCAGAAAGCGCACGCCTCGTTGGTCCTCGATCAAGTAGTGGGCCGACGGAAAATCCCCACCCACGGCGAGCGAGCGCCCAAGCCCGGTCCTGAGATCCAGCAATTGGGCGGACGCTGCGGAGGCGCGGGCGAACACGTGCGGCCGAAATTTCTCGTTCACGATGGCCTGGTTCGCGCGAGAGAGAAAGGACGCGATCTCGGCGTAGGTGATGCTGCCATCGCCGTCCAGATCCGCCGCTCCGTACAGGCCCGAGCGCACCTCGTGGCTGAAGATGCCAGCCTGGAAGGCGCCCCACTCGTGGCTTTCGTCGCCGGACGAGGTGGAAAGCAAGAGCCCAAGATTGCTCCGTCGCCCGAGCTCAGAGGTGGCAGAAAACCCCTGCACCTTGCGGCGCTCGCCGCCCGGACCACGCTGTCCCACCAGGAGATAGGAGTAACAGGCGTCCACGATGAGGTGGTTCTCGTCGGCGGCGATGGGATCCAGGATTTCCCGGGCCAATTGATCCCCCGACAGCCGCGCGTCTTCCAAGGTCAGATAGGAAACCTCCCCGTCCACGTTGCCGTGACCGGCGTAGAGCACGTAGAGCGTGGTCTTCACGCCACGTTCGTGGGCCGTGGCGATCTCCGAGGCGAGCTGCGCAACGACCTTGCGTAGGGAAGCACGCGTAGGTGGCAAGGCCTCCGCCGCGGCCTGCGGAGACAACGCCGTGGTTTCGCCGTCCAGTCGAGCCAGCAACTGCGTCCGCGCGCCGAGGGCGCGAAAGAGCTCCTGGTATCGAACGGCATCGTCGTCTGCGTAAAGCAAGGTCTTGAGCTCGGTATCCACGCTGCGATTCACGCCCATGATCAGGGCGAAGACGGCATTGCTCGGACGCTTGTTCGCTCCACGAGCTGGCCCCACCGCCAGCAAGCCCAGCGCACCCAGGAAGGTCGCTACCATGAGCTTTTTCACGGCCGCACCTCGAACACCATCGCGCGCACGATCTCGCCCGCGTCGGTACGTGCCGCGAATTCGCCGCGTGCCACCCTGGACTCGATGGCACGCACGTCGAGAGCTTCGTCCATGAACAAGGCATAGACGGTCAGCGAAGGGCCTTGCAAGGAGTGCCGCACGGCCTCGGGCAATTCCTTGAATCCAACCTGCTTGGTGATGGGCACGGCCTTGGGGTTGTCCGCAGGATCCGTCCAGGCCGGGTGGTACCAGGCCACCTGACCGGTCCCATCGATGGCGAAGATCATGAGGAAAGCCTTGCCCACCTCGTTGCGGTAAGCAAAGGCCAATTCATCCTCAGGGGATACAACCTCATTCACGCGCATCGATTCCCGTTCGCCCTGCATACGAAAAACCGCAATCTCCAGGGATTCTGCGTTCTCGATGCCCTTCCCTCGTGAGGTGATTCCCTTCCCCGGATCGGAAGACGGGGTCGAAGAGGTCACGACCAACAACAAGGCCATGGCCCCTGCCAGGGACGCGGTTCCGATGGCCCAGCGCACGCCCCGACGCTGTGACCACTTCGCCTGCGAGGGGAGACCGAGCGCCGTGGCCAGACGCGCACGCGGTCCCTGCGCCTTGGGATCCAGCCTTTCCGCGGCTTGGTAGGCCGCATAGGCCTCGCGGCAGCTCGCGCAGGCTGGTAGATGGCCGCGCAAACGCGCCTCGTTGGCCGGGGAAAGTCCTTTGCTGAAATGCCGATCCACCAACCTTCGTACGTCATCGTGGCTTGTGCTCATGGCAGTGTCCTTCCGCGCAGATAGGCGCGCAGGAATCGCTTCACCCGTAACTCGCGGTACGCCAGCGTGGTGCGAGGCACACCCAGGCGCCGCGCGGCTTCGCGCTGATCGAGTCGCTCGAGGAAGCGGGCCTGGAACAAGGACCAAAGCCGCGCGGGCAAGCCATCGCGCCTGAATCGCTCCACGAACAGGTTCAGCTCGGCCCGCTCTTCCAGCTGACGTGACATCGGATCGCCGAGCGGCGGCGCGTCCCCATCATCAAGGCTCGTTTCCCGTCGGTGATGCCGCCAGAAATCCACAGCCAAGTTGTGCGCCAGGGTGGCGAGCCAGGAACGCATGGAGCCCCCCGAAAAACTTCGGCGGAGCTCGGCTTTGGAAAGCAAGTGGAAGTACAGGTCATGCACGACCGTCTCGCGATCGGCTCCGCGCAAAACCCGCCCCACCGTCGCGTCCACGGTTTCGTAGGTTTCCCGATAAAGGAGCCCGATGAAATCACGCTCTCCCGCGTGAAATCGCGCCAACGCCGACTCGTCGTCCAGGCTGAGCGGTGCCTTCAAAGCCATGGTGGGTGGGGAATCGACATGGACCACGCTAGGGTAACGTTCGGGCCCCGCCCTTTGGACGAAGAAATCGCAGCTGGGCTAGGGCGTACAGGCCGCGACATGCATCGAAGAGAGCAGGTCGTTGTGCCCGGTCTGCGTGTCCCCGCTCCGGCTTAGGCATTGGTTGAGCCCGACGGATACACTGTCATCGGGCCAGAGCGCGCTCTTGATGGAGAGCGTGCCCGAATCGACTCGAAGCATGGTGCCGGTCCAACTGCTGGTGATCGTCAGTGCCTGGTCGGTGGACGACTCAGGTGGCAGGGTGACCGCCGCATTGGCCGGCGCGCTGATGGATAGCGTGTCTTTGCTGAGGAAATTCGCTGGGTTATGCAATCTCGACATGATGGGCTCGAATCCATAGGCCAGGGCCATGGTCAATCCTGCGGGAAGCGCCATCGCGAGGGCGTCGTCAGCCTTGGCAGACAAGGTCGCCGCGATCTGCGCCTGGGCTGCGCCTGCCGCATTGACCGACAACAGGCTCAGGCTGCCTTGCACCATGGTGATCGGCCCTCCCCCGAGATCCAGCTTGGTTGCGGTGATGACGTCGCCACTGCCTAGCTTGAGCTCGCCCCGCAGCCCTGGGATATGGATGTCGACCGGATCCTCATCACTGGCATCCACGAGATCCATGCCAAGGACGTCCCACACGGCCTGTGCAAGCGTCTGTCGCATATCGAATGCGCCTACATTCATGGTCAACGTCATGGTTCTGGCAGTGCCATCGGCAGCGAGAGTGGCCACGTTGGTCCCTGCGGCCAGCCGAATCCGGGTTGGCGAATCGTCGTTCGTGGTGAAATCGATGGCTTGCGACACCGAGATGGACCCCGTGCCTTGATTGGCCCCGGTGAGCGCCAGCGTTCCGTGCAAGGTACCGGTAGCTGCGCTGACCAGGGGCTTGGTGGTTATCTGCTCCGTGCCTGCAGTCGAGACCATGACTGACGTGGTTACGGTCGACGCGCGCAAGTAGGCACCCAGATCGAGATCGACTTCAGCTCGGTCCGCGTAGAGCTGGGCAGCAATCAGCCTTTGGCCCGGGCTGTCGCGCAGAAGCTCGATCTCCAGATTGTCCCCCTGGTCGCAAGCGATGCGGGAAATGCGAATCCGGATGGGGTGGTCCGTCTGTTCCTTCACGCATTCCGGGTCGGCGGTTGATCCACTGGGGGCGCTACTTTCTCCGCACAAGGTCTGGGGGCCGAGCAAGAAGGTCACCACGCCATTTTGTGCGCTCTCGACATTCAAGGGGACCAGCTGCTCGTCACGAAGCTTCACCAGCGAGTCGTGCAAATCGGATTGCGATTGGGCGACGAAGGTACCGATTACCTTCGCGTAGCCGAATGACAGCAGCCGGGCGGCCGTCCTCGAGTTCTCGAGCCCGACAAGTGCTGCCAGGCCGGTGGTCCCGAAGTGCTCGAGCCGCGAGGTGGCCAGCGTTGCTGCTTGGGCGGCATCCAGCTCTCCGCAGGTCACAACCGGGACGCTGCCGGAATCTGGGTTCTGGACGGTGCCGGGACCTTGGTCCTTGCTACACCCGAAGAATGCACCTGCAACCGAAATCCCAATGGAGAGCCCAAGATAGCCAAAACGCCCAAATCCTCGACTGATTGTCATTGGCCTATCGTGCCAGGATGGGTGGACTTGTCAACGCGAAGCCGAGCTGGCGGCTGGATGTGGGGGTGCGCGTGGTCACTAGCCGCCGCTTCGGGCGCTAGCTTTGCCTTCGTGTGGCTGGGCGACGCAAGGGCGGTAGCTGGGAGGCCAGCTCATCGTAGGCCTGGCGGGAGATCTGGCGACGTACGTGGGTCAGCTCGTACCAGATCTCGGCTTCGCTTTCTTCGGCCTGGGCCAGCTTGGCCAAAGGCAAAGGCGAATTCTGTTGGGTCGGTGCTTTGCCCAGAATCTGGCCGCCCTTCTGATCTGCCAGATCCCTGAAGATGCCGCTGCCGAAGTGGTCGTAGTAGAAGATCGTGTGGGCAGTGGAGAGTGAGCCGGCCCAGGGATAGCTGCGCAGCAACCAGCCCGAAGCCAGCCGATCCAGCGCTTGCTCCAGCCGAAGGCGCTCGCGGTCGTGCTTGCTGGGTTTTCGTTCGGTGAAGAACAGGGCTGTGCCCAGCGCATCGCCCTGCACGGTCCACGTCTCGTGCAGCCCGAAGTGCCCTGGCTCGCGCGCCACGCGCGAGCCGTGCGTGAGCTCGAACTGCCCCACAATGAAGGCCGCGACGTGCGCAGACTGCTTCGCCAGGAAAGCTAGCGTTGCCATGGCCTCGTCGAAGGTCTCGGTGGGAAAGTCGGTAAAACACATCACCTCGGCGGCGATGCCCGCCCGGGCCAGATTGCGCATGGCTTTGCCCGCAACCGCGGGCGTCACGCCCTTGTCAATCAGGCGCAAGACGCGCGGGCTGGCCGACTCCACGCCTAAACTGCAGGCCACCGCCCCGCCTCGCCGCAATCCCGCGCAGCGCTCGGGCGTCAGCTGTGCCTCGGGCCGCAGGTCGGTTCCCCAGCGCAGGTCGAGCCCGCTTTCCGCCAGCGCGTCGGCCAATCGCCCCAGGGTCTTCGGCGCCACCGAGTCCTGCGACAGATAGAAGAACCGCGTGCCGTGATGGGCCGACAGCGCGCCCAGATGCTCGAGCACCGTCTCGACCATACGTTCGCGGTAGCGGGCAGTGCCCTTTGCGGTGAGGCCGTAGTGGCAGAAGGCACAGCGGCCCCAATATCAACCACGGGTGGGATCGTAGGGCAGAAGCAACCGGGGCGACAAATAGCGATCGAGCGGGAGTCCGTCGAAATCCGGCGCGGGCAAGTCGCGCAGCTCAACGGCGGGTGGTCCGGGCAAGTAGCCTGCGCCTAGCGATGCCTCGGGTAGTACCAAGTTGGCAATATGGGTGTCGGCCAATGCCCGCGCGCTCGTGTGCCCCTCGGCCAGGGCGCGGCACAGCGCCAGCAAGGTGTGCTCGCCTTCGAAGACCACGGCGCTGTCGAACGGCCCCAGCGCCTGCCGGAGGGCAGGACCTTGCAGTCGCAAGAGCACCTGCGTGATGGCGGGACCGCCAGCGACTAGGTGGGTTTCAGGAAAGGCTCGTTTGAGCTTGAGCGCGAACGAGTACGCAGGAACCAGCTGGCCTGGAAAGCACACCGACAGGCCAATAGCGTCCACGCCCGCGCGGCGCAAGCGTGGTACCAGCGTGCGCGTGAGGTAGCCGTCGAAGGGATCGCGCTCGGGCTGTGCATCGTGCGCCATCTCCTCGGGCGTGGTTAGCGCGAAAGGCGTTCGGTAGGCGGTGAAGTCGAGCTGCAGGGGCGCGTGTGCGGCCGAAATCACCCGCAGGGCTGCACCTATGGTGACGACTGCGTCGGCGTACATCCCAGGTTGGAAGAAGCGCTCGGGCTGGCGTAGGGTACGAAGGGCCGCGCCGATTCCGTCTGGCACCACCCGCGCCTCCTGTGCCACCCGCCCCAGGGTCAGCAGCTCCAGCTGCGCCTGGTGCTCGAGTGACCGCCGGCCTTGCAGGCGGCCCAGGCGCCTCTCGATGCGGTCGGCCAGTTGGGTCAGAGGTTCGCGCCGCAAGAGTGCCAGGAATCCCTCTAGATTCGCATCGATAGACAGAACGTCGATGCCTTGCGGGCGCAGAAACCCCGCCAGTGCGGGCACGGCGGGGTAGGGCGCTGTGGGATCGCAAGCCGGCGGAAAGATGAGGGCAAGTTTCAAGGGAATGCTCGGGGACGCTTCTTGAGGTGAATCGGTCTCGGTGAAGCGGAGACTACCATCCGCGCCTCCCGCGCTGGCCACTTGGCGAGGGCCAGCCCGCACAAGCCCATCACACCAACTAGAGCTTGTCGGGTCATTGCGGGCCGCCCGAAGGGCCGGCCCGCGGCTGGCGGCTTTCGGGCCGCGAGTTCGAGGGCGTGAGCGAGTTCGAGGGCGACACGCGGAAGGCGGAAAACGAGGGGTATTTCGCGTGTCGCGCATCGCTCACGCTCGCGCAAGCCGCCCACGCGATCCGCGTGCCGCTGATCGCTACCGCTCACGCTACCGCCCACCCGTGCCGCGCCCCGCGGCCCGTTTCTTCGGACTTTTCCGAATTTCCAGACAAGCTTTAACTACGGAGCCAGAGAACCGACCCACGAGCTGGCAGTGAACCAGATCCTCCCGTCCGGGCCCAGCGTGAGGTAGGTAGGCGTGCCGGTGGACGACACCGAGTACTCCGTCAAGACACCCGACAGCGACATGCGGGCGATCCTCTTCAAGCCGGTTTCCGTGAACCAAAGGTTTCCGTCGGGGCCCACGATGATACCGAACGGGCTCGGATCGTAGGTCTGCGAGGGCGGCAGCGTGAACTCGGTGACCGCGCCGGCAGTCGTGACACGGCAGATCTTGCCGTCCAGATTGTCGGTGTACCAGACGTTGCCGTCCCCTGCCGAGACCATGCCTTTCGCGGCACTCGTGCTGCCCTTCGAGGGGAAGGAGCTGACGGTTCCGTCAAGGGTCATGCGGCCAATTGCCGTGTTCCACAGGTCGGCGAACCACAGCGCTCCGTC
>Ga0265342_10004704_pt1 | contig 10625 bp, 12 predicted proteins | sample 4CB327metaG_FD_203125 | JGI IMG/M metagenome (GOLD analysis project Ga0265342, IMG submission 203125) | Rhizosphere microbial communities from Carex aquatilis grown in University of Washington, Seatle, WA, United States - 4-CB3-27 metaG | ecosystem: Host-associated > Plants > Roots >...
CCCGCCGTCCTTGCCCCGTCCATCCTTGCCCTTGGGAAACACCCGCCGTTCCATGGGCTGCTTCAGCCGCGCCGCCTTGTTCTCCTCCAGCGTGTGCAGGTCATCCAGCCGCCGCAAAAAGAGCAAATACGTGATCTGCTCGATGACCTCCAGCGGATTGGCGATGCCGCCCGCCCAAAAGGCATTCCAAACAGCGTCGATCTTGCTCTTGATGTCACCGGTCATCATGGGGGTGCGTCCTTGGTTCGGCGGCGATTGTACAGGCGCTCGGTCCGGACGAGGAAAATCCAGCCCCATAACTCAAGGCGCCAGTCTGCCCCGCTGGTCGGAGCGGCTGGCACTTAGCGCCACCCCTCCTGGTGCCTGACCAAGGGTAGCGCTAAGCTACATGCGGAATGAAGGCCCGAGCGTACGTGGAGACCTCGATACCCAGCTTCTTCTTTGAAGCTAGGCCCCAGCCCGAGATGCTCGCGCGTCGCGACTGGACTCGATCTTGGTGGGCCAGAGCCAAGGAAACCGTCGAGTTGGTGACTAGCGTCGCGGTTGTCGATGAGATCGGGCGTGGAAACTTCCCAGCGCGCACGGAATGCCTGGAAATGGTTTCCAGCCTGCCCGTTGTGGCAATCGACGCGTCGGTTCTCGAAATCGTTGAGGCGTACATCCGCCACAAAGTCATGCCCGCCGATCCAACAGGCGACGCCCTGCACTTGGCGCTGGCCTCGTATCATCGCTGCGATTTTCTTGTGACGTGGAATTGCAGGCATCTCGCCAATGCCAACAAGTTTGGCCACATTCGCCGCGTGAATGGCTTGCTTGACTTGCTCACTCCAGCGCTGGTCACTCCCCTCGAACTTCTTGGAGACGACGATGAAGACTGATCTTGGACTTGAGGCCGTCCGAGCCGCCAGGCACGAGATATCGCACGAGTTCGGCAATGATCCGGCTCGATTGATCGCCTACTACATCGAGATGCAATCCAAGCACGAGGGAAGCGCGATCATCAGAGGTCCGGTGGATCCACCATCTGAAGTCGAGCCAGGGATCACCGGAACTGGCCGATCAGGCGAACGCCACACCGACCGGCCGTGAGGAATCTGCCTGCCAATTGCCCCTTGCCCGGCGATTCGTCGGGCTGCCCAAGAATTCGTGGCGCGTGGGCTTTGCCAGAGAACGCGCGCTTGCCCGAGAATGTGACAGGCTGCCCAAGAATACGTCCCATCGCGTCTTTGAGTAGTCGCACCCGGACAGCTATTTTGTGATTCTGCGCCGCCACGTCAACCCTAATCAGCAATCTGACATAAACCGTCATTGGCGCTGATTTTACATGCCAAGTGGGATCTCCCGTGACAGACTCTTGTCATCATGGCGACAACCAAGGCGAAAAGAGCCATCGCAATCGTTGCGAAGATTGAGGCGGCCAAGAAGCAGATCGAACTGCTGGAAGCTGAGCTAGAAGCCCTATTTGAAGAGGGATCTGGAAAACAGAGTTCTGTTGTCGCGTTTTCGACTGTGAAAGGATCAGCGCCGCAATCAACTGCCGAGAGCCTCCCATCTGGAGCCAACCAGAGCATCCCCGATAGGATGCTAGCAATCATGCAGGCGAAGCCGTCGTCACATCTCTTCACGTCCCACGACTTCGATTCCCTCCTGAGAGTGACGACTATCCAGAACATACGATCCACCCTGATCCGGATGGCAGCCGCGAAGAAGATCGCCAAGGCATCCCGCGGCCAATACCGACTTCCAATCGTCGAACAGACCCAGTTGCCCGGCGTTGCGTCCGGCGGGAAATAGCCCAAGGAGTTCAAACCACCGACCACTTTGCCAGCTCTCATCACCAACAACCCCAAAAGCGAAAGCGACCATCGGTGACAGCCGAGGTCGCTTTGAGGTGAGCGCTATCTAGCCTTTGGGGACAAGACAGCCGCAACACCAAACACGTACAGGTTGACCCTCTATGGTGCGGTCGTCAAGTCCCTCGCGTAACCAGGTGCGAGAAAGGACAGTCGAGCCATGCCTAGAAAAGCAATTACTCGGTCTGCGGGTGGCCATTGGATTTTTCGTCCTTGGTTTGTTCATCCCACAACCGGAAAGACGATAAGGGCTTGCGATTACGGCCACAAAGCGTTCCGCATGTGGGTCCGCAATCGTAAGATCCGATAAAGTAGAGTGGCGAATGGCTCCCGCCTTCATGGTCAACCGTGGCGGGGGCCCTGGCCGTCTCGATGGCGACATGCCTCAGCCACGTCTTTCGATTCCGCCTACGGGATCTGCACCAGGCTGGCCGTCGCGCTTTCTTCACCCACGAAGGCGAAGACAGCGTATCGACCAGAACCGATTGTCGGGTTGAGCGGATCGAGCGCGGAGATGGGGACGGCGAAGCCGCCGACAACATGCTCCCTGTCATGGCGGTAGGCCAGTCGGAACTGGCGCTGGAGCATTCCGCCTTTCGGTCCCAGTCGCGCCAAAACGATGGTTGCGAATGGTGCGACTCCGTCATTCTTGGGAGCGCTGGTGCGAAAGGCGCCGAAGACAGCGGGATAGCCTGCCATCTCACCGGTCCGCACGATCACCCCGCGCGCGGCGGGAACCGGCTCGTTCCATGGGGTGTCTGGCGTGAGATCCACTTCGCGTTGCTCCGGCGCCATCGGCCCATCGGGATCCACTACCCTCAGTCGGGCAGGTCCAGACCAGGCATCGGCGAACGCCCTTCCATCAAGCGTGACCTTCGCTCCTGATCCCCTTCCTGCTGTCCTCTCAGTCGTTCAACGAGATCCGACGTTTCCATCGCGGGCGTCCTGCATAGTACACACGACAGAGATATTCAAACTACCGTCGGCGGGGCATCTGCTATCGTCATGCCATGCATATCGCCTGCATACTACTGGGCTTAATGTTGCCGGCTGCGCCCTCGGTACTTCGAACCAGGAGCCGGCGCCGCGTCTTCGTCTCCGCATGATGGTTCCAAGATCGGGAAGTAGTCGCCACGAACGTCCCGCTGATCTGACGTGTGTCTCCCGGGCAATTGGTCAATCAGCCAAACGGAAGGAGCCCCTCATGTCCACAAAGTTCGATTTTCCTTTCCGGCGAATGCTCGCCGTGTCGGCCCTTCTCGCCTGTGTGACGCCGCTACAGGCGCGCGCAGAGGCGCAACCGGAAGAGGCTTTTGAGGCGTGGAGCAAGGGTGTTGCCAAGCGCGACCATTTGGTCATCTGCCGTTGGGGCCAGTTGACCAATCCGGTAACCAAGGACTCGGGATACTTCGCGTGGTTCACACACAAACTAGGGACGAAGAACGACGCCGACGAAGACTACGACGATAACAATTCCTTCGCGTTCATCGTTTTCACCGCCGGGGACAAGAAATGGATTTGCGGCGACGTGGAGGAGGACGCATTGGTCTTGAGGTGCGAACCGAAGAAGGGCGCCTTTGAGAAGGTGGAGAAGCTGCAGCTCGACCGTTCGGACACGATGGGTGAGCACAACTGGGAATACCGAACAGTGACCATCGATGGCGCGCGGGGACCGGTCGTGCTGGCCGAGGAGGACGGGCACAACCAAGGCGGCGATGATACGATGGCGGTGGACTGGTTGACCCTTACTCGCAAGGCCGAGACTGGCGTCGGCTCTAGTGATGAAGATGGCGCTTCCGCAGAAGGAACCGTCTTTCTGATCGAGAAGGAAGGCGTGCCTAGATTTGACGGCCTACCTCCTGCGAAAACCTACGTCATCTTTGGCAAGAAGTCCTGGTCCGGGGATGCAGACGCCTCAATGAAGGTCCGGGTGACAGGGGCAGGCGCCAAGATCCGCCTTGCTCTGACCATTCAGGACGATAAGTTCGTGCCGGTGTCCGACGGGGCGGACGCTCACGCCCTGTTGCGCGGCGATCACTTGGAAATATGGTTCTGCCAGGGTGGCGCAACGACACCGTGTGATAGTTCCCATGTCCGTCAATTCGGATTTGCCGTGCCATCGGACGTTTCGGCATTGGTCAAGCCCATCTGGCTCTATCCTGCGAAGATGCAAGGGCCACCTCCAGCACGTATCACATCCAACGAGAAAGACATCGTGGCTGAGCTCGACTTGGCTGCTATGGGCATCAGGAAGCCATCCGCCAGATGGCGTATGCCCTTTACCGTTGTGTTCTCAGACTCCGACGATGTCAAGGCGGGGCAGCAAACCCTGGTGGCAAGCAGCAAGTTGCAGCGCCTGGATCCATCATCGTTCGGGCTACTCGTGGGGGGCGTGGAACAGCGATTTCCATCTTTGGCACGCGTCGCGGACTTCGATTCCAAGCTGGGTCGGAAGATCCGGAAGGGGCGGTAGTGCCCCCGCCCAATCTCTAACCAGCGAACTTGAACGATCCGGGGATCGGGCGAAACGGCTCGAATGCGCGGGGCCTCCGTGGGCCCTGTGAAGTGCAACCACGGCATCGACCAGGGCTGGCTTGCGCCTTGATTGACCCCTTGACGAGATCCAGGCGAAGAGCAAAGTACGAGGTATGCTTCCAAACAATGCCCAGCCAGGTTTCGACAATCGAACTATTCAGGTTTCCCGCACTCGCCTGTATTCGTTCCTCGGAAAGTTGCCTTGTCTGCTTCTCGTCGGAATTGGCATCTGGCTTTTGATGGAAGACCGGGCCATGTCCGAAGAGAAGGGCACCACTGTGTCACCTTCCAACTGTCCCAAGGGTAGACTGCATGAGGCTCAACGGTCCTTTCAGGGCTTGTACGATGCTCGCAAATTCAGTGAGGCCGTCGGGACGCTTGAGCCGGCGCTCAGCGAGTGCGAAGGTTCGCTGTCTCCGGACGCTCGCGCAAAAATCCTGTCGGACCTTTCCATCGCTGCGTTTCGCAGCGGGGACAAGAAGCTCTGCTTGAGTTTCATCGACCGCGTGCCAGCAAAGATTTCCTTGTTTTCAGATGTTGCTTTCGCCATCGAGCACAACCGTGGGTTGTGCGACGGTGAGGCAATGGATGACGATCCTGTCGACTGCCGAAAGGACCGGGATGCGAACAGCGAGATCCTCTGCGCCGGTAGGATGGCGGAAGCCGCAACAAAACAGCTCAAGCGTGTGGTCAAGACCGTGGAGGAGAAGCTTGTCGCCGAGACGGGGAAGCCCGTGGCTGGGTGGCGAAAGCAATTCCAAAAGGCAACCGAAGCGAGGGCTGGTCTGGTTGATGTCGAGTGCCGAACTCTGCTTTCCTTGGATTCGGGAGGGGGAAACGAAATGGCTGCCGACATGGCCCAATGTGAAGTCACTCTGGTCAAGAGCTGGATCCAGGAAATGCAGGATCATTTCGGCCTCCCGGGCAAGGTGCCACGCCCAAACGCTACTTCCTGCGCGTCGCCGAGTGCTTTCGATTGTCCAGCCGTTCGCGAGGCGGAACGAAAGCGGGCAGCCGCAATGAATGCCAAGATCACCCGCGGCCCTGCCCTCACCGATGAGGAGAGCGACAAGAGCAAGAGCCAGAAGCTGAAAGAGTGGCGTCGTGTGTTGATGTTGGACGATCAACGGTGGCTGGCGTGGCGGGAGGCGTGGTGTGTGTCGTTCTTCGCGGCAGAGGCGGCCGCTAGGACTGCCAGGCAGGCCGCGCTTCAGGCAGTCGACACCACAGCTGCTTGCCTGATACGAGTCACAAAAGACCGCTTGCACGAAGAGAAGGCCATCCCCGGTCCTTGAGCCAAATGCGACCGTGGCCACCATGCACTGCCTAGTCGACACATCCCATCGACTCGAAATCACCAACTCTCTCGACCCCTCGGATTGGCGAAGCCTCAGGCGCAGGGCACGATCCACTGCAATTTACGGCGGGAGCTGGAATGATCCTCTCTCTGCGGATAGCTGCAGTTCACTCTTGGGAACCAGCTCTTTGACCTCCACTGGAGGCTTCTTTCCATGCCCTTTCGGTTTCTTCAATACTGTAACTTCGACCAATGGAAACCATGTGTGCGTCTCGTAGGGCGTTCGAGCCCCCTTCGAGCCCGCAGGAAGCTGGTTCGCGAAGGGCCAAAACCTTGCCTGCCTTGAGCTCGTGGCAACCTCGCCGACTCGTTTTGCCATCGCCAGCATGGCGTCGACCAGCGCAATTTCGTGGCTTGTGTTCCACTTGTTCGGGGGCAGCGTAGCCCCGGGTTTCCCATCGGGCTCTTTCGTCTTGAAGAGCTTGGTGTTCATCACGGCCTTAAGGGCATCGTGAAGAACTGCATACTTGCCGGTGGGAGAGGTCAACATGGCTGGGAAACGCACGTGAAAGCGAAGCAACACTGCAGTGCCCTGTTCGCTAGTCAGGATGTCCGACATGATCGCCTTGCGAGTCGAGCCATCGCTCTCGCGAATCTCCGGCACCCAACTGCCCACGTGGGACATTAGCCGAATACGCCGGATTCGCCTGACGGCATATTCCCACATGGCTTGGCGGAATTCAGGAATCGTAGGGGCGGACATCTCGATGCGGTAGGTCCACGTCCAACTCTTGAGCCAACTGCTTTCTTCGAAGTCCCTCTGGGCCGCACTCGCATCGGGAACCTGCGTGAAATTCTTGCTGCCCGCCGGCTTGTTGAGATAGTCGCTTCCTTTTACGTATACAAATCCGGTCGGATTGTGGCCGGCGCCGCACCAAGGTCTGCCTTCTTGCTCCTTCTGCTTGCCTGGAGGGCTACCCCATTGCGGTCCCCAGATACCAAGCCGTGAGAAACATCGCTCGAAGAGGGCTGGGTGTTCAATTTCCCAATAGGCCATGAGCCCGCACAACTCGCCGGGGCCGACCACCCCCTCACCCTTGTCCATTGGACCAGTCCAGTGACAGGGGCCGATCGAGCCCAAGCAATTGTCATAGAAGTTCACGGAATCCAGGTAGCCACGGCACTCTTGCTCCGAAACGCCCGCAACCACACGGAAGGTTGACCTCTCTGCTACAGACAGGTCACTTGCGTCCCAGTCCTTGTTCAGGAAGTTCTTGGGGCTGACTTCAGCCTCGGGCAAGCATTGGCCCTTGCTCGGCACAGAACAAGGACCAGCCCAACGCATGTACGTCTGATAGTCCCCCACGACGACACACTCACGGACTTCCTCTTCGAAATAGCCGGAGAAGTCCCATGCATGCATTTTGTAGGCTGCGCGGGGGATCTCGTTGTAGCACCAGATATTCTCCGCGTATGCGGCGACCGGCGCGCGGTCCCCAGTGGGATTCTTGATTATCATCGCTTGGATCACGAGAGGGCATCTGTAGCCATTTTCCAACCAGAATTTGATGGCTTTGGCCGTAAACACAGTCAACACGCCAGTCGGTTCTTCACTAAAGTCGTGCTCGTTGGCTTTCCGGGAAAGCCGAAAGAGACGCTTCCCTTTTAGAGAGAGCTCCTTCTTCTCCTCGGGGGTGTTGGCCTTTCTCTCAGGATTGTCCACGGCGACATGTTTCATTCGCGCAGCGATCTGGAACTCGCGCACGGCCCATTCTGTGCGCCAGTCGAATGTATCTGAGACCACAGGCTCCTCGACCCCATCCTTGTTCGTACGCGGAAACACCCAGAACCCCAAGGCCCACAAATCCCGCTGCAACTTGGCGATGAGATTTTCGCCCTTGTCTAGAACGGTCGTTGTGCTGCTGGGGCCGCCAGCCCCGCTGGCTGCGGGGGCTTTGTTGGATGCCTTGAAGATGACCTTGCGAATCGCGCCTCCGTATACGGCAGGAAGAGCACCGCGCCTGTCGTGGTCATAGATGCGCAGAACGAAACCGCCGTACATCTCGGCCCTGTCGCCAGCACCTCCTTCTTGGGTCGGTTCGGCATGTGCGGTTGGCGTTGCGTCAGCAGGCGCCAAGGTTCGCGTGACCCTAACAATTCATGACGACAAGTTCGTGCCCGTGTCCGATGGCACCGACCCCCGCGCCTTGCTTCGTGGCGATCACGTGGAAATATGGTTCTGCCACGGTGGCACGACGACAGCTTGTGATGACTCCCATGTCCGTCAGTTCGGGTTTGCAGTGCCGGCGGATGCTTCGGCGCAGGTCAAGCCCATATGGCTCTACCGGCGAAGATGCAGGGTGCGCCTCCAGCTCGTGTCACGTCCAATGGCAAGGACATCATGGCTGAGCTTGACCTGAACGCGATGGGCATCAAGAAGCCATCTGGCAGATGGCGTATGCCTTTCACTGTTGTGTTCTCCGACTCTGACGATCCCAAGGCGGGACAGCAAACCCTGGTGGCGAGCAGCAAGCTGCAACGGCGGGATCCATCATCGTTCGGGTTACTCATGGGAGGCGTGGAACAACGATTTCCATCCTTGGCACGCGTTACGAACTTCGATTCCAAGCTGGGTCGGAAGATCCGGAAGGGGCAGTAAGCCCTCCGGCCAATCTCTAGCCGGCGAACTTGAAGGATCCTCGATCGGCCTTCGATGCATAGGCGGCCGGATCGTCACTATCTGAAATCCATGAAGCGGTCATCCAGATGCCCGACAGGTACCTTCTTTCACGATTTTTGCTTGACCTTGGATACCTGAGAAGTTCTGAATGTTGCATGCTTGAACACCTACATCGAGGACGACAATCCCCTCTTTGGAGCCGTATGGCGCTTGCCGCCGTGGATTGGCTATACCGGTCCGTCTGGCTTATTCCGCTTGCCTTCGTAGTGCCGCTAGTCGGTCCTGCAAGGGCCGCCCACGCAGCGGTGCCCGGATGTGCGGAGGCTGATGTGCAGAAGGCGATGGATACCATGCCCGCAAACAACGTTGCCGGCATCACGGCTGCAACCCTAGAAGCGCTGAATCGGTGCAAGGGCAGGATCACAAGTCAGCTGAAAGCGGACACTCTCCGTGATTTGCTTCTTCTCTTCGAACATCAAGGTTACAAAGACATCGAGGGATGCCGACATTTGGCGGAACTAGGGCTCGGCCTGGATCGCAAAAACGCGGGACAAGCGGCCGAACAAGTGGCTCAGTACTACGGCCGGTGTGGGGGAGATTGCAGCAAAGTCAAAGACGACCAGAGTCGGCACTCCTGTGAGAAGGAGGGCAAGGTCCTGCAAAAGGAGATGACGGGAAAGTTGGCTCCCGAGATTGAGTCCGAACAAGCCGTGCCATGTGACCCCAAGAAGGCGCGCAAGCTGGTTGAAGGCATGGATCGATTTTCCCTGCGCGAGCAAGCCCTTCGTTTCATGGCGAAATACCACGCCACCTGCGGGAGGGCCGTAGCCTCGAAAGACATGGAGGCACTGGCCAATGATGAAGCCCTGGTGAACTTCCACCATGGCAACGATGTTGGTTGCCTGAAGGCCCTCGATGCTGTAGCAAACGCGAACTTGCCAGCCACAGCCTTCAACCGCGCCTTGTGTGGAGGGACTTGCAACCTTGAAGCGCCAACGTGCACATCCGCCGCTGACGCGAGGAAGAAGGCGCTGGCCGAGCGCGTGCTGCGAGACAAGCTACGCGAGGTGACGCAAGCCTATTGCTGGCGCTGCACCGCAGGCAAGACCTGCAAGGCCCCCAGGCGAGATGAAATCTATCGCGGGAGTTTTGGCGAATCCCATGCGTTGAACTGGGACCTCAAGCCGTTCTCCGATGGGATGCAAGGCAAGTACCACTGGATCGAAGACATCAACGGGGATGGCATCGGCGATCTAATGTTCGAAGAACGCAATGTTCAGGAGGACCTTTCCAGCAACGCCCTTGATGGGGTCGGCAAATGGCCTGACATCAAATACAGACGCTTCACCGTCTATGTTGGTTGCGGAGAAAGCCGATACATGGTCGTCTTCGACGCTAGTACCAATCGGGATCCCTATACCGATAATGCATCAGCCACTGGTCCCTGGGATGATTACGCCCTTCGTATTACCGAAAAGGGGACAACGCCAATCAAGTCGATCTGCGTATATGAAGATCGAGACATAAAATGTACGAAGCCCAAGTGCGATGGCAAATCCATCGAGTGCGCAGAGCTTTCGCAGTGGGAGGCTGTAGTTCACGGCGCACGATAAACATGTTCATCCGACGAGCGGACGAACGGCTTACTCTGCATTCGATCAGCCGGTGAATTTGAAAGATTGTCTGGTCTGGCTCGGCGCGTAGTCTTCCGAATCGGCTTCCTTGGGGATCCAAATCTGATCCAGAAGCTTGGGTCCCATCGTGCCGTCCTTCTTCTTTACCATGACCACTTCATGTGGGGGCTTCTTGTTAACCTCCAACGGGTAGTACCTTGCTTGTTGCGTACTCCTACCGGCGCTGGCTGTCCAGGCACGTAGCCGCTTGATCATCTCATCCAGTAACGCCGCTTCGTGAGCCTTCTGCCAAGCAGTTGGTCCCAGCAATACTCCCTTCTCGTTCTTTAGGGTTCCGTCCTCGTACAACGCCTTGAGGGCGTCGTGGAGGATTGGCATGCAAGTGATCTTCTTCTTCTTCGTGATCGGCTTGTCAATCGTAAGCGCGGCTGGACGCCATACGTGCAGTCGAAGTGCGACCGCTACACCCTGCTCACTGGTCAGAACATCACCCACGGTGAGACGCTTTGCAGAATTGCGGCTGTCCGTCGGCGGAAGCTACCTCAGGCGCGAATCACGGCATCAACAATGGTTAGGTCTTTGGATTCGCGTTTGGCGGGGCCACGCTGTTGCTCGCCACCACTTCC
>Ga0265342_10004705_pt1 | contig 10625 bp, 7 predicted proteins | sample 4CB327metaG_FD_203125 | JGI IMG/M metagenome (GOLD analysis project Ga0265342, IMG submission 203125) | Rhizosphere microbial communities from Carex aquatilis grown in University of Washington, Seatle, WA, United States - 4-CB3-27 metaG | ecosystem: Host-associated > Plants > Roots > Rhizosphere...
AGCAGCTCCGAAAAGCGCGCCGCGTCAAGTCAATTATTCGTCAAAGATTGTTTGACCAACAGTTGACGACAGCGCCCCGATTTGAGATACTAACCACGTCGAAGCAATACCGCCTCGACACCCCGGATACCAGCGGCGGCAACCGCTCCGGGGAATCTGCGAAGGAGATACAAAAAATGAATACCAGCACCTTTCTAGAGGACGGCGATTTCCTGACGAAAGAAGACTTCCTTTCGTTCGCTAAGGGGATGCGCAAACCGGAGGCGGCAACCATGGATTCTCAGGCAGTGATCCAACACCCGTTTAACGTCTGCGCGGTCATTGTTCTGGCCGATCTCATCGACCTGATCCGTTACGAGCTGGAGGTGATCGAGGACGACGAGCTGGGTTCGCGGAAAGGGGTGGACCTGTTCAATGAGATGCTGGTCAACATGCACAGCGAAACCGAAAAGCAATTGCTGATCGAAGCAATCAACGACGCATTCATTTAACCCAGCGTGCCCGGTCTAGACCGGGCACTTTCGCGAGAAAGGAGACTCATCATGGCCCGTGGCGTAAACAAAGTGATCCTCGTTGGCACTTGCGGACAAGACCCTGAAGTCCGCTATCTGCCCAACGGCAACGCCGTTACCAACCTGAGCTTGGCCACTAGCGAACAGTGGACAGACAAGCAGAGCGGCCAGAAGGTCGAGCGCACCGAGTGGCACCGCGTTTCGCTGTTCGGCAAGGTCGCGGAAATTGCCGGCGAGTACCTGCGCAAAGGCTCCCAGTGCTACATCGAGGGCAAGTTGCAGACCCGCGAATGGGAGAAGGACGGCATCAAGCGTTACACCACCGAGATCATCGTGGACATGCAAGGCACCATGCAGCTGCTGGGCGGGCGTCCGCAGAACCAACAGCAAGGCGGTGATCCGTACAATCAAGGCCAGCAGCAGGCACCCCGCCAGCAGGCACAGCGACCACAGCAGGCCCAACGGCGACCAGCGCAGCAACAGCCGCCGCAACCCTCCCCGCAGCCCGCCGCCGACTTCGACAGCTTCGACGACGATATTCCGTTCATGGATCCGTACCGCTTCACTTGGATGATGCAGTGACGCGACTGCCTTCCCCGCCCTGGACACGTCCGGGGCTTTTTTTTGCCCTGTGATCGGTGGAATTCCAGTAAACTTTAGGTCAAATATTGTTTGACGAATAGTTGACGTAAGGGCCGCTTTTTGAGATACTAACCACGTCGAAGCAATACCGCCTCGACACCCCCGGACACCAGCGGCGGCAACCGCTCCGGGGCAATCTGCGAAAGGAGATTCAACCCATGACTATCTGTAGCGACCTGCATTTGAAAACGTCCCGACCTGCAATCATCGCGGTTTTCGACCAGAATTAACTGCGAATGACCGACCCGGCCAACCAGCATTGATTGCGAATGAACCAGCATTGATCCGTGCCGACCTGCATTCCATCATCGCCAGCCAGGATTAGCTGCAAATAATGGGGCTCAAATCGGCAAGCCCGCTGCCAGCATCTTGTCGCGCAGCTCGACGGCCCGCGCCGGGTCGAGCGTATTGCTGAACAACGCCTTGATCTCGGTGGGCTTGGCGTCGAACTGCTCCACCAGTTCCTTAAGGCGGTAGCCGTGGCGCGTGAGAGTCGGCTCCAGGTCATCCAGTTGGCGGGACAAAACTGAATGCACGAGTTCTGCCGACACGGGCTTCTCACCGGTCAGGTAGCCGGCCTCCAGGGCCAAGCTAAGATGCAGTTGGATTTGCAGGGGTGTGCGCAGCTTGGTGGCGAGCAAATCAATGGCATCTTCAGTCAAGATCGACTCGGATTCGACCTTTCCCGCCGTACAGGTATCCAGCAACCAATGAATATATTCCCGCTGGCTACCAGTGATGCCGTCGAGCGAGAAAATGTCAGTGCGGTAGCCGATTTCCTCCATCGTCGGTCGGCGCAGGTCGTTACGCAGCTTGGGGTGCCCGGCCAATACAATGGACAGCCGACCGTCGCCGTCCTCGACCAGCTCCATCAAGCGCTTCAGGCCGGTCAGGGTGTGGCCGTTGAGGTCATGCGCCTCATCGACGAACAGGGCGACCGGGCGCTTGTTCTTCCTCACCAACTCGCGCAGGTCACGCTCTCGTTTTTCGCCCTGGGTCGGGATGCGTACCTGTTTCTCGGTGGAAAGGTCGTAGAAGAGCGCGGCGATGAAGGTGGCCAACTTGATGCTGTGCTTCTCGATGGCCAGTGATTTCGAAACCGTGATCTTCTTTTCCTCCTCCATCGCTTGTTGCAGCCGGCGCAGCATCACGGTCTTACCGCTGCCGATGACACCGCACAGGGCAATCAGCCGTCCTTCGAAGATTGCCCCCTTGATGTCCTTGATCAACTGTTGATGGTGGGCGGTTTCAAAGTACCCGGCCTGGTTCAGTGGCAACGTCAGTCCGTAGTGCTGCATCACTTCAGCCCGCATGTTCTTCTCCTATTTTCTTGTGGCGGAAGTAGCCCCGCACGCGCTCCAGTACGATGCACTGTATGAGGGTTTCGCTCAGCACCTGATGGATGTAGGCTTGATCGTCGGCTGAGAGCTTAGCCAACGGCTGCGCCAGATCATCGGCGATGGCCAGTTTGGCGGCGATGACGCTGGGAAACCGGTATTCATGTGCCTCGGCATCGAAGCGTTGGCGGGGCAGTGACACGGGAACGGCCGGCGGCATCAGCCGCACATCGTCCCCGGCCAAGGCGGCGATGGGCAGGCCAAGCTGGTCAGCCAGCGAGCGAATGCGATCCGATCGCTCATCCGCCTTGCCACGCTTGAAGGCGCGGTAACGGTGCAGCGGAATGGGGCCGGAAACCGGGTAATAAGGTCCGAAGCGCTCACCCTCGAACTCGGCATAGAGTTCGTCATCGAACAAGCCCCAGAGCAACATCACGGTTTCGCCGGCCATGTCGGGCTCCACCTCGTAGGCCGTACCGTCGATGCTGACCCGCGCATCGACGCCGACCTTGCGCCGCTCCGGCTCGCGGGCGAAGCGGCAGAACTGCTCCCAGGTGCACATCTCGCGCAGGCCCTCGACAGGCAAGTTGGCGAGCCAGTCATCGATCCGTGAATGCGGTTCGGCGCGATGATCCTGGGTGTTGTAGGTGCGCACCAGGTAACGCAGCAACCATTCGTTGGCCTGCGCTTCAGTTTCCGGCTTGTGGAAGTGATACAGCGTCTCGTGGGCTTCCTTCACGGTGCGAAAAGGTCGCTCCACCTTGCCTTTCGAGCGGGCCGTGGTGCGGGTGCCATCCTTTCCGGCGGGTATGTGCGTCTGCCAGTCAATGCCCAGCGCCTGCATGACGTTCTGGAAGACGCGGCGCTTGGCCACCGGGCCGTTGTCCAAGTAGATCAGCTTGGGACGGCCCTGGAAGGGAAAGGTAGGGTCCGCTTTCGGCGCCATGGCGTTGAACAGGAAGCGCAACGCCGACTCCGCATCCTCGCCATACACACAGTGGTATTCCTGATAGGCCACGCCACTGCGGTCGTCAACCACGCTGAACAGCATCAGCGTCGGCTCGCCCCTGGCCGGGTCGATCCAGTCCGGTTTGTCGATGTGTTTGAGGTCGGAGGGCGAGAGGTCGAACTGCCAACAGTCGTTGCTGTGCGTCGCCTGAAAACGCGTGGCTGGAGGCTGCCGCAACAACCGTGACTGATCCAGATGCCAGCGGTTGAGGTATTCGTTCACCGTGCTGCGGGTCAGCACCCCTTTGGGCGCCTTGACCAAGCCTTGCTCGCTCTCCACCCCGTAGTCTTCCAGCAGCTCAATGGCGCGGCGGGTGGACAGGTGCCTTCCTTGCTTATTGGTGGTTCGCAGTTTCAGCGCGGCGATCAGCTCGCAGTAGCACTCCAGCTCGGCTTGCTGCAACACACGCGGCTTGCCGTAATCGGCCCGATGAGCCGCATGGGGTTTATGGATGAGATTCAGCGCCCGGTATACGGTGCTTGGCGACACGCCGTACAACTCGGCTATCGCGGCCACCTGAGCAGTCCTTTCGGGGCTTTTTTTCGGCAAGCGGTCGAGCCGCTGCCGCAATTGAATCAGCGAATCGGTCGGAATGATTTTACGCCGCCCGCTGGGCATCACGCTCGGCCTCGGTCAGGTAGTTGTAGAGCGTCGAGCGACCGATGCCCATCATCCGGCAAATTTCCGCCACGGTGTGTTGCCGCTCGTGATAGAGGCGCAGGGCCAGTTCTTGCTTGGCCGGATCGAGCCGTTTCTTGCGCCCGCCCTTGCGTCCGCGAGCCCGCGCGGCGGACAAGCCGGCTTGGGTGCGTTCGCGGATCAGGTTGCGCTCGAACTCGGCCAAGGCGCCGAACAGGTGATACACCAAGCGGCCTCCAATTGAGGCGGTGTCGATATTCTCCTGCAAGCTGCGCAGGCCAACGCCGGCGGCGTCCAGCTGCTCGACCAATCGGATCAGGTCCTTCAGCGAGCGGCCGAGGCGATCCAGGCGCCAAATCACCACGGTGTCGCCCCGTCGCAACGTGGACAGCAAGGCGGTCAGCCGCACGCGCTCGGCCTTGGCACCACTAGCGGTGTCCTCGAAGAGGTGCTCACAGCCCGCTTTCTCCAACGCATCGCGTTGCAGATCGAGGAGTTGATCGTCGGTCGAGACGCGGGCGTAACCAATCAACATGGTTTTGTCCAACTATTCAGTGATAGCTCAGTGTAGACGGATACTGAAAGTTGGAAGCTGATGTTGGATGTCAATTTCAGGAGCCGGCTGCACAGAACGTGTCATTTTCAGAAGTCGATTGCACCAATGGTCAGAAGTCGATTGCATTACTGAGGAAGTCTTTGCTACCGCGGGCTGATGAACTGACGACGGAGGACCTCGTAGGTCAGGAGCAAACGAGCCCCACTCGCACATGCTATGTGGGTATTTTGAGGCATCGGCTATCGCATTCCGCCAAATGGACACTTCATGTGCATGATGCCTTGTACAATACGCTGGGCAAATGGCCATCATGATCGTTGCATTGACGTTCAACAGGCCAATGGCAACTTTTTTAAGATGGGGTATTGCTCTGCCAGCCGCACCGCCAATTCTGTCTACCGGCCTATGCCCGCAGTGGCGAGGCCCCTACATGGCTGGCGCCGGCTCTCTGTGGAGGTCAAGCGACTTAGAAGTAATAGCCGATGTTGGTATACAGTTGATTTTCCCACTGGTTGGTACCACCGGCTCCCGCGCTTTGCGTATAGCTGCTGGCCCCTACGTAAGGATCATTTTTTCCATTGAGCCATTCGACAGCGATGAAAGTACTGCCCACAGAAAACGAAGTTCCCAGAATGAATCGCTGTGAATCTTTGAACGCATCTTCGTCCTTGTCGAACAGGCTGTAGTTGCCATACACCTTGATGTTCGTGGACCAGCCTAGTTTTTCTGCAATGTCGTAGCTTAGGTCGGCTACATACAAGTCGCCTTTTGAGGCAACGTTGAAGGTACCGTCCAGTGCACCGAATGTCACTACCTTGTCAGTGCCAGGGTTTTGGGGGTTCACTTCCTGACGAGCAGCTTGCAACTGAACACCCCAAGGGCCATTTTTCCCCTTGTAGTGGACTGCAACCGCATTGCGTCGGCCGTTATCATTGGTGTCCCGATTTTCCAGAGAGGATGTAAAAATCGATCCGCCGATCTCGGATTGCCAATTCCCAAGTTTGAAATTTCGAACTAAGCGTCCGGCCACGATGTCGCGTTCTTTGTTGTTACTTCCATCAACGACATAGACGTCTGCCGCTGCAACGCTTGGAGACCAAGTCCTGCCGCCCCGACTGGTGCCTTTTCCTTGATCTGCTGGGCTGATGTAGTAGCCAGCCTGCAAATTCCAATCACCGCTTTGCTGGATGTACTTGATACCCAAGTCCTGAACGTCTTCGAGGCCAATGACGTTGCCCAACGTTTCGAAGAATATACTGCCAAAGTAATGCTGCAGGCCGAATGGGATCTGGTTGAGGCCTACCTGTATTTGATGGGCATCGTCAAATTTGTAGCCCACCCAGGCGTATTCCGGAAATGATATGTCCCCCACCTTACCGGTAGATCCCCTGAAAGGATAATCGCCGCCATAGAAGCGGTATTTCGCAGCACCGATCCAGCGCTCAGAAGTGTAGGTTGTCGTCAGAATTAAAGTGTCGAAGCTGAGTTCCGAAATGTTTTCATCCGGGTCGAAGTCACCACGGGCGCGGATGGCTCCTCCGATGTCCAGATTATCAGTGACCGCCACAGCGTAGGAGGGTGAGTTCATGAGCATTAGTGTTGGAAGTAATGCCAGACCGATCAGCTTGCGTTTAGCGCACAGGTACATTGATGCTCCTTTCTTATGGATGTAGCTGCCCGTTCGGCCACAGGCAAGCGGTGGCGCGTCGGGCTTTTATTGGTATGGGGTGTTACTGACTGATGCCTAGTGTCCTGTTTGTTTAACTTGAGTTCTGGGCGAATGGCGAAGAACTGCAGGAGCCCTTCAACGCCTGGGTGGTGAAGGGAAGCAGAACAACACTCGAGCGAAAGGGCCGCAAAGCGGCCGCTCCGAGACTCGACACTCAAACATGATCCCTGATAGAGGGGCCGAGCCTTATTCCCCTCGCAGTCGCATCGTGGCGACCTCATCGATCCTGAGTGTGCGCGGATCGATAACTACACCGTAGTGCTCCCTGGCCGAGTCGACGCTGATGTACTCGTCCAGTACGTCTTCGAGCACCTCGTCAACCGTACGCTTGCGTGGATCGCCCCAGCCGCCGCCACCGGTGCTTTCGAACATGAACACATCGCCTGCGCCGAACTTATGCGAAGACAGCAGCGGATTGGTCCACGCACCGTGGGGGTCGAGGCCGCCGATTACCTGTGCGCGCCCGTCGGCGTGCAGGTGACTGGCGCGTTGCACCGCGCTGGGCAGGCCGCCAGCTGCACCCGGGCTGCCTTCGAGGGTACGGGAGGTTTCCATGCCAAGTTCGCCTCCGCCCAAGAAGCGCACCTTGAACACCGCACCTAGCCCACCACGATGACGTCCAGCGCCTGCGGAGTCATTGCGAATTTCGAAGGCTTCATATGCGATCGGGAAGAACAACTCGGCGGTCTCCGCAGGCATGTTCATGCAGTTGCCCAGGGGATCCATGGTCACGCTCATGCCATCGGCGTACGGCGTGCCGCCCCAGCCGCCTGCAGGCAGATCAGAAAACACGTCGGTTTTTCCGTCAGCCGAGGTACAGCTGGCGACGAACCAGTTGCACTCCGAACAGGTCGAGCCGGTGATGCGATCGGGGATTGCCTTGGCTAGGGCCTGCCAGATGGCACTGGTGATCTTCGAGGACGTCAGGGTGGTACAGCCGATGGTCGGTGCTGGCCACGTCGCGTTCAGCCAGCAGCCCTCTGGCAGCACGACCTCAATGGGGTTGAACATCCCTTGGTTCTGCGGAGCATCAGGCGCCAGGAAGAACTGCAGGGAATATAGCGCTGCCGAAATAGTGTTGGCCCGCGGCGAGTTGATCGCGCCCTGGCAGATCGGGTCGGTGCCGGAGAAGTCGACGGTGATCGAAGTGTCGCTGATCGCCAGGCTAACCTTGAGCTTCACACGCTCACTGCCAATGCCGTCGGTGTCGGCGTAATCCTCGGCTTCGTACAAGCCGTTGGGGATCTTGCGGATGCTTTCACGGATCATCTTCTCGGTGTAGGCCTGGATCTTCTTCATGGCTTTCTGCACGGTGGCCGCGCCGTAGCGGTCACACGCACGTTGTAGTTCCTGCTCGGCCGCCAGCAGCGCGCCGAGATGGGCCTGCAGGTCGCCCTTGATAAAGTGTGGGGTTCGCGAATTGTTCAGAATGATCGCCAGCAGGTCTTCGTTGATCCTGCCTTGCGAAAAGATCTTCAGTGGGGGCAGGCGCAGCCCCTCGGCGGCGATGTGGGTGCCGAACGCCTGGCCGCCAGCGCCACCGCCGCCCAGGTCCATCCAGTGGCCACGGCTGACGCCGTAGCCGATGAGTTCACGCTGGTAGAAAATTGGCTTGATGAAGGATATGTCGTTGATGTGGGTGCCGCCCCGGTAGGGGTCGTTGACCACCAGCACGTCGCCTTCAAGTACGTTGTCCTTGCCGATGCTGCGTACCGCTTCTTCGGCGCTGAACTTCATCGCAGCCAGGTGTACCGGGCAGTTGGCGGCCTGGCTGATCAGCTGCAGGTCTGCGTCATAGATCGCGTTGGAAAAGTCCAGCATGTCCGCCAGGATTGGTGAAAACGATGAACGTTGCAGGACCGTGGCCATGCGGTCGCTGGCGTATTCGAAGATGCTGCGCATGACCTCGAAGGTGATCGGGTCGATGTCCTGGCCAAAATCGGTGTTCGAAAGGTTCTTGCTCATGGAGGAGTCCTCTTATTGTTGTTCGAGGTCGATGATCAGGGCGCCCATGGCATTGACGTGGGCACGCGTCTGCGGCGGCATGACCGTGCAGGCATGTTCGTACTCAATGATTGCCGGGCCTTCGATTTGGTGCTGGGTGCCGAGTGCTTCACCGTCATAGACCTTGCACTGCAGCCACTTGCCGTCGAAGTACACATCGCGCACCGATTTGACGACGTCGGCGACTGAGGTGTTCACCAGGTCGATCGGCGGCGGCGAGTCCATGCGGCCGATGGCGGTGACACCGAACGAGACGAACGCAGGGGCGAAGTCCTCGGAGCTAACCCCAAACTCCTGTTTGTGCGCTGCGTGAAACGCCTGTTCGATGCCCGGCAGCAGCGCGTCGCTCAGAAGCCCCGCCGGAATGGGCGTTTCCACCTCGTACGACTGGCCGACATAGCGCATCTGCGCGGTGCGGATCAGTTCGATGTCGCTGTCTTGCTCAATGCCTTGCTCACGCAGTACCTGCTTGGCGCTTTCCTCGAGCTCCAGTAGCATTTCGTTGACCTTGCCCAGGTTCGCTTCCTTCACCGGCGAGTAGTAGAAACGCTCCAGGTCCTGACGCAGATTCATGGCAGTGGCACCGAATGCGGACGCGACACCGGCATAGGGCGGGACGATGACTTTCGGGATGTTCATCGACCTTGCAACGAAGCAGGCATGCAGCGCGCCAGCCCCGCCGAAACTGGCATAGACGAAATCACGTGGGTCTCGCCCCCGCCCGACGAGGATCTTCTTCACCGCCTGCGCCATGTATTCAGAGCCGATGCGGATCATCCCCTCGGCGGTCGCCAGCGGCGGCAGGCCGATTTGTTCTGCCAAGCGGTTCATTGCCTGCTCCGCGGCGGCGATATCTAGCTCGAATTTGCCACCCAGGGTTGGCTCCAGACGCCCGAGCAGCAGGTTGGCGTCGGTAATAGTCGGCTGAGTGCCGCCCTTACCATAGCAAACAGGCCCCGGTTCGGAACCGGCGCTCTTGGGCCCCACGCGCAGCGAGCCACCCTGGTCGACCCAGCCGATGGAACCGCCGCCAGCACCGACGCTATGGATGTCGAGCATGGGCACCACAATGGGCACTTCCCATTCGAGCTCGTGGTCACGAGTGATCAGGCCCTTCCCGTGCTCGACGATGGACACATCGAAACTAGTGCCGCCGACATCGGTATGCAGGATCCGTTCGAAGCCGCTCAACTGAGACAGATAGCCAGCATAGGCGACGCCTCCGGCCGGACCGGATTCGAGCATGTCCTCGGGATGCTGGCGAGCGAGCTCTGCCGACATAACGCCGCCGCTGCTCTTGAGGATCAGTAACTTGCCGGTGAATTGGCGCTGGCGCAGACGGGCTTCCAGGTCGTCCATGTATTTGACCATCACTGGCATGCAAGCTGCGCGTACCGCCGTGGTGGTGAAACGACCATGTTCACGAAAGACCGGGCGAGTATCGGAGGACAGCACGACGTGCACGTCCGGGCAGTGCTCAAGCAGGATGTCACGCATCTGCCGCTCGTGATCGCCGCTGGCATAAGAGTTGATGAACCCGATTCCCACGGAGCGGATACCGGAATCCCGGATGCGCCGAGAGACCTCGGTAGCGGCCGCGACATCCAGCGGGCGTTCGGATTCGCCACGGACATTGGTACGCTCGGGCACGGTGTAACGGTGGCGGCGCTTGATGATCGGCTTGGGCTTGGTCTGGTACGGATCGTACAGGTGTTCCCGATGTTGCCGACCGATTTCGAGGGTATCGCGGAAACCCTCCGTGGTAATAAAGACTGCGTCAGGGTAGCTGCGCTCGATCAGCGCATTGGTCGCGGTAGTGGTGCCATGCATCAGGTGCGAGATATCGGCGATGGCGATACCGGCCTTGTCGATGGCTTCTAGGACCGCAATCGAACGGTCTTGCTTGGTGGTGAGGACTTTCGCCGTCACCTGCTTACCTGAGGTTTCCTCCCAGGCGAACAGGTCGGTAAAGGTTCCACCCACATCAACGCCTACTCTCCACATACGATGTTTCTCCGCGTTTATTGTTTTTGGTTGCACGTCCCTACGTTCCTACTTGGGGCGCGCGGGCTCAATCGGTCGCAACCAACAAATGGGCGGGGTGGCTCATACATTCGTACGATTTCATCGCGGGCAAGGCCGCACCTACAGGCCCTGCGCAGTGAGCAAGCACGCGCGGTGACAGATAAGGAGTGCC
>Ga0265342_10004708_pt1 | contig 10624 bp, 11 predicted proteins | sample 4CB327metaG_FD_203125 | JGI IMG/M metagenome (GOLD analysis project Ga0265342, IMG submission 203125) | Rhizosphere microbial communities from Carex aquatilis grown in University of Washington, Seatle, WA, United States - 4-CB3-27 metaG | ecosystem: Host-associated > Plants > Roots >...
CCGGCCGACGATGTTCGCTCCTGAAGGATGAACCGACGTACTACTCGCCCGGGGTCATTTCCGCTTCTGACTCGAAGCGGAAATGGTCACTTACCAGATTGCCAATGAGCGCGCGGCCTCGTTTGAAAATCGGATAAATTATTTGACGTCGTGCTCCTGCGCCCTAATCTTCAATTCAGTGAAGCATTTCTTTGAGGGCGCGCCCAATGACGATTCACTACCGACCCGCCCGCGCGCAGGATCTGGAACGCGCGGATCACCTCGTCGTTGCCAGCATCAATGACCTTACCGTCCGCCACGGCTTTGGAGCGATGGCCGCTTCGCATCCGCCCCATTTCCAGTTGTTTTCGTTGCAGGACGATCCCGGAGGCCTGTGGGTGGCCGAAGAAGGCGATGAAATCGTCGGCTTCGCATGGAGCTGGGCCTGCGGCGATCTGTGGTTTCTCGCGCAGTTATTCGTGTCGCCTGAACATCAAGGCCGCAGCATCGGCAACGAATTGCTGCAACGAACATTTGAACATGCAAAGAATTCCGGCGCGACCACCAAGGCTCTGATCACTTTCACCTTCAACAGGGTGTCGCAAGGCCTTTATATTCGCCACGGGCTATTCCCGCGGTTTCCGATCTACTTTTTCGAGGCCACGCGTGACCATCTGATCGGCCGGCCGTCGGGCTGGCAATTCCGACATACCCAGCTCGCCGAAACCACGTCGGACCTGAAGAGCCTTGACGAAATTGACGCTCGCGTGCTGGGCATATCGCGCGAGAAGCACCACCGTTATCTGATCAATGAGCCGGCGACGCGAGGCGTCCGCCTTTACACCGGGGACGACTGTATCGGCTATGCTTACGTCAGCAGCAGTGGCCACATCGGACCTCTCGCGGTCTCGCGGCCCGACGCACTTGCCACGGCCTTTCGGACCGTCATCGCCCTGGCCGTGGAGAGCGGCGCTTCGAAGGTCTCGGCATTTCTTCCTGGCGCCAGCGAGACGGCTTTGAGCATCGCGGCCGAATATGGGATGCGGATCACCTTTCCCATGCTCTTGATGTCGAGCCGAGATTTCGGCGATTGGGCCGGCTATCTGCCCCGCAATCCGGGCTTCATGTAGTTGCGAGGCTTGGGCGACCTTTTTCAAATTCAAAGGGTGCGGTGTCCGCTTGTGAGCAGTGCTTTTGCTCGGTTTGAGGTCTTGAATATGTGCCTCGGGGCTCGGAAGAGACTGGGGGCCGCGGTACCCTCGTTAGCCCGTTTCGTTCGACGGGTTGCGTGGCCCGTATCTCGGCACCGGTCGCATCGTTTCTCGCGCCAGAGTCACAGGGCAAACCGATCGGCGGATGTGTGTTACGAGGCTGCCGAAGAGTTTGGCGTTTTCGGAAATGTCGCGCATGTGAGCTTGAAGGAGAGCAACGCTCTCTTCGAGCGCGGCAAATTGCTCAAAGAACTTTTCCTCAGTGAGCGCCTGTTCCGGGAGACTGCCCCCGTTTTTATCGTCAGCGTTGACAAGACACATGATGATATTCCCTTTTTAGATCCGGTGTCGGAGGAGCGAGAGGACTGCTCGTCTGCAGCCGCCGCCTCGCACCTCCAATCCCATGGTCACTCGACGACCAAGGACGGTCTGAGGGCCACAGGCCGTGACAGATTGAAGAAATTCGGCGAGGTCGCCATGACCGCCTCGTGGACTTCGGCGAACTGGTCTTTTGTGCCGTTACCTTTGATGTGGACAGTGTAGTTGAGGTTCTCGTAGCCGTTCGGTACGGCTGGATCGATTCCGAGAAAGCCGCGGAGATCGATCTGTCCGTCGGTCTCGATCGCCAGGCTCTCGAGGGTGATTCCGCGCACCGCGCACTGCGCCACGTATCCGACGATCATGCAGGCGTTGAGCGCCGCAATCAAATGGTCCTGCGGATTCGCGAAACTGTTCGATCCGCCGAGTTCCAAGGGCTCGTCGATGTCGATCGTGAACCGGCGCGGCACCTTTTTTCCTCCGATATCATAATTCTCGATTTCTGCGCGGCTGCGCGCCTGACCGCGCCAGGTCGTGGTGACGTGCCAACTTGTCTTGCCTTTTGCAGGTTCGCGCCTCACTCCCTCGATCAGAGCAAACAGGTCGTCGACATTGATACCGTTGACGATGGTCATTTCAGCAGTTTTCTGTTGTGCAGCCATGATAATCTCCTTGCATGGGTGGCGATCGGGATTTCGGATTTGGATTATTGCAACGTGGCGAGCGCCGACTGGATGCGCTGGCCTTGTTTCTCTGTGATCAGGCTAGAGAGCACCTTGCCGAAATGCGGATGCTGGGCGCCTGAATGGATGTATTGCCAGCGGTAGGCTTTGAGGAATGCGGATTCGATGGCACGAGCCTCTGCCTCGGGAACCGCACGGCCGCACGTGGTTGTAAAATAGCGTGCGTCGGCCTTGGCCTGGACTTGCAGAATGCCGTCCACCGCGGCGACCAGCTCGATGAACTCGTCGACCGCTGAATCGCGTTGCTTCGCCGTTATGCCGGCGTCGTGGCGCACCCACTCCAGTTCGTCGAGGATTGCGTGCTGGCTTTCCTCTTTCCAGTGAAACAGGAACACGTCCTTGAACAGTTCGGAGAGCTGGGGATCGGAATCGATGCTCTGGCGATAGTGGAGCTGGGTGAACAGCTCGATATCCAGCGTCAGTGCCAATACCGCCCAGGTGCTTTTGCCAAGGACAACATGGGCGACAGCGTTGTGATCGACATCGAAGCGATATCCACCGGGCAGGACGTCACCGACCATCGCGTCGACCAGACGGAACAGCGCCTGGTGCTTCAGCTCTTCGTCGCTGAACCGTACGAGCGCTTCGAGCGCGACCTGATCGCCGAACCAGTGGTCCTCGCTCAGCTCCAGGACCTTGGCATTGATGAAGCGTTCGACCAGACCAAAGATATTGGCGTAGGTGCGGCCCTGGATCTGGCTGACATACCGCTTTTCATCAGCCGAAAGGGTTGAGAACGTATCCGCCAGGGAAAGGCCGTCCGGGAGAAACTTGTGCGCGGTATCGAAGGTGCGCCCGCGGATCACGTCCCTATCGATGTCCCAGCGTACCCGCTTGGACGTTTGAATACAGCGTGCGTATCGTTCGCTGCTGTCAGAGATGCTGCTTATCACGTTCATTTCGATCTCCCTTCGCGGAGTGATACGCCGATGCACTTGCAAGCGATCGGCTGATGCAGCGATCTATAGGTCGCTGAACGCGTAAGGGTCTATGACCGGGCTACCTTGAGACATGACTGGGACACCGGCTTCTGATAGTGAGGTCGGTATGGATGCATTATCCGACGTTCTCAGAGTGGCGCATTTGACCGGCGGCGTGTTCCTGCACGCCGATTTCACTGCGCCATGGTGCATGGCTGCCCGCGTCGCGCCAGAGCACTGCGCACCGGCGCTCGGGCCAACGTCGCACATGATACTTTATCACTACATCGTCGAGGGCGAACTCCACATCCGGGTTGACGGGGAGAATGAAGACCTCGTGCTTGGCGTCGGTGACGTCGTTCTGCTGCCGCGCAACGATTTGCATCTGGTGGGTAGCAACCTGAACCTGCCGCCAGTCGCTGGCAGCGATATTATCCAACCGCCAAAGCAGGGTGGGCTGTTCACGATCCATCACGGCGGCGGAGGGAGACGCACACGGATGATCTGTGGGTATCTCGGCTGCGATGGCGCCGAAGACAATCCGGTGATCTCCACCTTGCCGTCGCTGCTGAAGCTCGATGCCGAGCAAGGCGGCGCGGCGGAATGGATCCGCTCGACCTTTCAGTACGCAGCCGAGGAGGTCGCCGCTGGCCGTCCAGGTTCGGAGACGGTGCTGGCGAAGTTGTCGGAGTTGTTGTTTGTTGAAGCTGTGCGTCGTTACGCTGAAGCCCTGCCACAGGGGCAGACCGGTTGGCTTGCCGGTTTACGTGATCCCCATATTGCGCGGGCACTGGCGCTGGTACACCGGCACATCACCCGGCCCTGGAATGTGGAAGACCTCAGTCGAGAGGTTGGTCTCTCACGCTCGGCGCTGGCCGACCGTTTCATCAGATTGATCGGCATGCCCCCAATGCACTACGTCGCCAGTTGGCGCATGCAGGTCGCGACTCAAAAGCTCCGCAACACCAACGCGTCCCTTGCGCAAATTGCCGACTTGGTTGGTTACGGTTCTGAGGCTGCCTTTTCTCGCGCCTTCAAAAAGGCGTTCGGGATTGCGCCCGCCACCTGGCGACGTTCTAACCACTAGGCCACACCGACGGGCAAGGCGTGCCCGCCTCCCCCAATTCGGGGTGGCGATGCTGACGTTGAGCAAGAAACGAGCGCGGCGATATCTAACGATCTGGGAATCGTTCTATGTTACGGCTGCTAGGTGATTGGATAGGCCATCACTTCCGCCTGTGGTTGCGTTTGTGCAAATCGATGTGAACCCTGACGTTGCAGCGCGTAGAACGCATCAGCGGTCCGGAAGAATTTGGTTCGTCGGCCAAAAAGGACCTTTTCAGCACAATCGACCCAGAACGGACCTCGTCAGGGGACGAGGGGCAATCATGACAACGCCTCAAGCTCCTTCACGCCGACGGGAGGTTTGATTCTCCAGCCGATCATGAATGCCCGTCTTGCAAGTCCACTCTGAACGCGAGCAATCTGCGTGCGCTCCTTTGCGAGCCGCAACCGCAGCAAGGGATCGTGGGTTCCCGAGGCAAGGAGGCATTTATTGATGACCCAACCGAATGGCTCGATGCTGGCGCGCCGCAAGTCCTCCTGAAGCGCAGCGGCCTCTGAAACTGGAGTTGTCTCCGGCAGAGTAACCAGGATCACCCGGGTGTGGGCGGGGTCCTGCAACCTCATCAGCGGGGTAACGATACGCCCCGGTCCGCTCGATTCGAGTTGGCTTGTCATCTGGCGATGATAAGCGCCCGTCGCATCGAGCAGCAGCAAGGTATGTCCTGTTGGAGCCGTATCGAGCACCACGAACGCGCTTCGGGCTTCCGCAACAATGTGCGAGAAGGCGTGGAAGACCGCGACTTCCTCGGTGCATGGTGAAGCAAGGTCCTCAAGCAGCAGAGCCTTGCCCTGCTCATCGAGGTCGCGGCCACGGCTTGCCAGAATCTTCGCTACATAACGTTCCGTCTCAAGCCGGGGATCGATCCGATCCACCGTCAGGCCCGGCATCGTACCGTCAACGACGAAGGTGACGTGGGCTGCAGGATCGGTCGTGCTGAGGTGCACGGCATGCCCGCGCTTGGCGAGACCCACCGCGATAGCAGCGGCTATCGTCGTCTTTCCGACGCCACCCTTGCCCATCACCATGATCAGGCCGTGCTTGCCCTGCGCGATGTCGTCGACCAAGCGGTCGAGGCCCGGCAAGTCAACCGGCTCGCCATCTTGTTCGCCGGTTGCATTCGCAGGTAGCGGGTTGGAGGTCGACAACAGCGACCTGAGCGCCGCGAGACCGACGATGTCAAAACCAAACAATGGGATTTCGTCTTGCGGCAGTTTCTTCAACGAAGCTGGCATTGCGGCAAGAGCCTCGTTCTGGTCCCGCTCAAGGGCAACCGCCACCACATCGGTTGGGTCCGTGGCGTGAAAGCGTCCGTTCACAGCGAGTATCTGGTTCGAGAGATTGAGCGCATCGAGTTCGCCCGAAGTTCTGGCCGCCTCGCGGATCGCGCTCCGGTCGGCCCGGGTGACCAGGATGATGGTCGTGCGCTTGGGATCGCCTAACGCCTGAAGCGCCTGCTTAAAGCGATCCTCCTGCATCTTCAAACCCGAATGTGGGCCGAGGCAGGACGCCCCCCGGTCGTTGTCCTTCAGAAAGCCGGTCCATGCCTTTGGTAGGCTAAGAAGCCGCAGCGTATGGCCGGTTGGGGCCGTATCGAAGATAATGTGGTCAAAGTCCGCCATCTCGCCATCCAGCAGTCCCACGAATTCATCGAAGGCGGCTATCTCGGTGGTGCAAGCGCCGGAAAGTTGTTCGCGGACGGTCGACTTCTCGTCGGCAGTAACTGGAGGCCCAAGCTGGTCGAGCACGCGGGTTCGGTAGTTCTCGGCTGCTTCTTCCGGGTCAATGTTCATCGCAAAGAGTCGGGCCACGTTCGGCACCGGCACCGGGCTGTCGGTCAGGCTGACTTCCAGCATCTCGTCGAGGTTCGACGCAGGATCTGTGCTGACGAGAAGGACACGCAATCCACGGTCGGCGAGACCGATGGCGGTAGCACAAGCCAGCGAGGTCTTGCCGACGCCGCCCTTGCCGGTGAAAAAAAGAAATGGTGTCGGAGCCTCCAGGGCGCGAAAGTGAAGCGTCAAGATGATCCATCCCAAGGCCAGGCCGGTGGCGCGTGACCGGCTGCAAGTAGCACCTCTGACGAAACACTTGGTTGCGATGGATCAATTGCTCGGGACAATAACCGACCCCGAAATGCAATGAATATGAGACGAAGTCTGTTGCTGGCCGATTTTGTTGCGGAAGTCTTTCCGTTGCCAGGACCAACTTTCCAAGAGCGGGTGATGCGCTTTCTACTTTGGGGCGTGAGGGACCGCGTCGATGTGGGCGGATTCATTGAGTGGCTTTCGCTGCAATACCGGGAATGGTACAAGTACGAGTTCTGGCGCTTCGTGCTGGTCCATGATGTCGTCGAGAAGCTGGCGATGACCGCGATTGAATTTCCGCCGATGCAAAAGGGCGCGAGTTTCAATCTGGATGCCGTCAAGGAGAAGATTGCGGCGGCAAGGAATGCCATCGCCAGGTAGGCCGCTAAGGCATGCGGCGGGTGCCTCAAACCTGGGGCGCCCTTCGGACGAAGCATAACGCCTCGCGCTAATTGTCGTCCGTCGACCGTGGAGGGTCTTAAGACGGCTCGGCCATCAAGTAATATGACTAAGAAAGCCAGCCGAACGGCGGCGGCAGTTAGGTGACGCGTTAGGAGCGATGAGCATGGCTTCGCAAAATTGGCCGGTCTGGCTTCGTTTTGTCCTGCTTGTCGGTGTGATTGGAATTGCGTCGGGCGCTGGTCTGCTTGCCTATCGGTATTATACGCGTCCGGTGACGCTGAGCGTGGCCGTGGGGTCGATCGACGGCGAAGCCGCCAAGGCGATGTCGGCTATCGCGAGCCAACTGGTTTCGACCAGCGCGCCGGTCCGCCTCAAGGTCATCGACAGCGGCACCGCGCTTGAAGCGGCCAGTGCGTTTTCGGCTGGCAAGGTCGACCTCGCGGTGGTTCGTGGTGACGTCGGCGATCTATCGCAGGCGCAAGCCGTCGTCGTCGTGAGCCATGTGGTCGTGCTTATCATTGCGCCGCCGGGCTCTCCCATCGACAGTATCGACAAGTTGAAGGGCCGCCGCGTCGGCGTGATTGGAGGGGATGTCAATACCAGGATCGTCGACGTGCTGAGCAGGGAATTCGGCCTCGACCGCGCCAAGGTCTTCAAGGACATTGCGTTGCCGGATGCCCGGCGCGCCATTCAATCCAAAGAGGTCAGCGCGCTGCTGGTCGTGATCCCACTGGCTGGAAAATATCTGTCGTTGGTGCGGGACTTCTTTCAACAGGGAGGCTCCAAAGCGTTGCCGGTGCTGGTGCCGATCGAGTCCGCCGGGGCAATCGCACAAGCCGAACGCGCTTATGAGAGCTTCGACGTTCCCAAGGGCACGCTGCGCGGGTCGCCACCAGTGCCGGACGATGACCTGACGACCTTGAGGGCTTCATTGTATCTGGTTGCGCATAAGAAGCTCAGCGCCGATTTGATCACCAGCCTTACGCTCACGATCATGAAAGTGCGCAGGGAGCTTCTCGCCGAGGACCCGATTTTCGCACAGATCACCGCGCCCAGCACCGATCAGGATGCCTATCTTCCGCTACATCCCGGCGCGGCAGCCGTATACAACAGCACCCAGCAAAGCTTCATGGATGAATACGGCAACTGGATTTACCTGACGCCGATGGCGTTCGGGGGCGCCGCCACCTTACTCGCCGCGGCCTGGAAATTCCTTGGGCTAGGCCAGCCCGAAACCGGCCAAGGCCCGCTGGATTCTCTTTATGCGCTGGGACGCCGGATCCGGAAGGCAAGCACCGAGGCCGAGTTGTCAGATATCGAGGAAGAGATCGACGACATTCTCAAAGCGCAACGCGCTAAATCCGCCGGCGGGGACGAGACCGCGGTAGATGACGCAACGCTCAATGTGGCCGCGCATCGGCTGGAGGGCTTGATTCACGATCGACGAAACATCCTTGCGAGGAAGCCGGCGATCGTCTCGGAAGCCTGAGCGACAACCAGGAAAGGCAACACGAGACAGGGGCGATCGACAGTGGTGCGCGATACTCGCATTTCGATCTGGCAACCGGACATGAGTTCTCGGCCGTGACAGAGCTGACTTACAACTTCATCAACCCGGTCACCGCCTATCGGAGCGGCGTCGATTGGCATCTAAGCTGGGACATTTCACAATTTCTCTCCAGGCAGGTTCACACCGGGTGCTGGTCCATCGCACGACGTCTTCCAGCGGCGCAGGCGTGATGTCGAGGCCCGGGGGCTCGGTTCCGTCGCCTCGCCTGGGACAGGTCACGAAAAGACGTCCAGTGTGGCAAACGCGCACTGGACGACGGCCAACATGCGTGTAGCGTTCCTGTAGGGACCGTGCCGCGGAGTTGGGGCAATGAGAACCTTGCAGGCCGTCTGCATCGTGGGTGCCATCGCATTCACGGGGCTGATCGATCAGGTTGCAGACACGTCAGGCGCGACCGTGCCGGACGCAATGCAGGAAGCGGCGGTGAGCGGCGAGACGCCCGCTTGGCCTGCGCTCGCCGCCGCCGTGCCGGAGGCATCCGCCGGACCTGGAATAGTTGCCGAGCCTGAAACAGTGCCCGCGGCGGTTTCCGCACCGTCGGTGATGGCCAAAGCCGAAATCGTCGACGATCCCGGCGAAACAAAATCGGTGGAAACAAAATCGGCGGACATCAAGTCGACGGACACCAAGTTGGCGGACACCAAGCTGGCGGACTTGGGCCGGCAAGATGCCGTTCAGCCGCTGCCGGCAACGCGAGATGCGCCTGACGATGCGTCCAAGCCGGCGCCGCAGGATTTCAAGTACCTCATCTATTACGTCTGGTCCGAAGTACCGCCTGTCGAGAAGCCGGCGGCAACCGTCCTGAAGTCACTCAAGGACATTCCGGTCGGCACGCCGATCGAGGAGATCAAGCGCGCTTCCGACGCGTTCGGCCTGGATTTCAACTTCATGAAAGCGGTGGCCAAGATCGAATCTGGTTTCGACCCCAAGCAACGGACGGGATCGTATGTCGGCCTGTTCCAGCTGAGCAAATACGAGTTCAACAAATTCGGCTCCGGGCAGATTCTTGATGCCCGCGACAATGCCATTGCGGCGGCCTACAAGGTCATCACCGAAGGCATTCTGTTCGGATGGGTGACGCACCGGACGCCGGACTTGAGCGATCTTTACCTGATCCATCAGCAAGGCTGGGAAGGCGCGGCCGAGCACATCAGCCAACCTGATCGCATCGCCTGGAAATCCATGTGCGCGACCGGCGAAGGCAAGGAAAAAGGCGAGAAATGGTGCAAGCGCGCGATCTGGCGCAATACCCTTCCGAAAGTCAAAGACACGTGGAAGTCGGTGGACAATCTGCCATCGGGGGCGTTCGCCGGAATGTGGCGCGAACGGGTTGCTGAATTCATGTCGAAATACATGGCCACGGCGACCGCGGCCGCCGAACGGGCGAACCAGTAGATTTCCGAAGGCTCGTCAGTTCAAGCTTTCGATCAGTTCAAGCCTTGGTCAGCCAGGCAAACGCCCGGCCGATGAATGCACGGCCGTCGCGTTCGACCGGGGTGCCGTGCGCCATCAGAACTTTTTGAGCAGGCCAGGCCTGAATGCGCGCCAGCGTGGCCCGCGCAGTGCGGCGATTGACGAAGGTGTTGCGGAATTTTCGCGGCACGGCCGGCTCGGCTTCCATCATGAGATCGAGGCGGGCCACGGTCTCGCGCCAGCCGCCGAACCAGCCCGGTGGAAATTGCTGGATCAAGTCGGTGAACAAAACGGTCGCGCTCTTGCGGTGAAAGAACACGACCTCTGACGTGATCAGGCAGCCGCGCATCACGACCTGATCGATATTGGCAGCCCATGCGGGGGCGCCTTCATCGCCGAGCTCGCCCGCAAATTCGATGTCGTTCCGCTTGCCGCGCAAGCGTGGGGCAGCGTAAGCCCGCGCGTTCGGATAGGCGCGCCGCCAGTCGTCGAGAAACACATGATGCAGCGAATTCGGCGCGATGAGATGGCGTACCTCGCCGCGTGCGTCGACCGCGTTGCGAAGCTCTTCCGTGAGCTTGACCGGCGACCAGATAAAAAGACCGCCATCCGACAGGCGGATGACGGCCATTCGTGTGCCGTAGTGGAAGCCGCCGGTTGATACGGTGGCTCCATCTGCGATCCAGATCTCGGGGCCGAATTGTTTCAGCATGACAGGGCAATCCACCTTTGCTCCGTCATCACCGGGCTTGTCCCGGTGATCCACGTCTTACTTCCTTTGCGCAATGACCGAAGACGACGATGGCCGGGTCGTAGGCGAGCGGAAGCGACGCCGTTCTTCGAACGGCTAAGCCCGGC
>Ga0265342_10004717_pt1 | contig 10610 bp, 7 predicted proteins | sample 4CB327metaG_FD_203125 | JGI IMG/M metagenome (GOLD analysis project Ga0265342, IMG submission 203125) | Rhizosphere microbial communities from Carex aquatilis grown in University of Washington, Seatle, WA, United States - 4-CB3-27 metaG | ecosystem: Host-associated > Plants > Roots > Rhizosphere...
CTTACCGTTGCGGCACAGTGTTGGCATCTCACCAACTTCCAGCAATCAATTTGTTAAGAATTAAATAATAGCATGTCCCGCAAGCCCTGTGTGTAGTGCTTTTTGCAAAACCAAGGCCATCTATTCTGGATACTTAACATGTTAAGTATCTGCTTACCCCGTTTTACGCGGAGCCGTGTAAAACGGAAAGGAGCAACAATACAAGACCCCGCTAAATTTTGGCCACTTGATTGCCAAAATTTCTAGCGGGGTTGATATTAGTTGCGACGTGGCTCCGGAGGCCGGACTCGAACCGGCAACAATCGCCTTAACAGGGCGGTGCTCTACCATTGAGCTACTCCGGAATAACAACCTGGTCAGTTTACACTGATATTATACCGGCTTCAACTTCCCTGTGACAGTTGGCGCAAATCAAAATGCACTTATCAAGCTCGCTTTTCACTCGCTCCCAAGAGCGAGAGTGCCCCCTGTAGCCAATACTGAATTCTTTTTGCTTAGGGTCTATATGATGCAGTTCCAGCGCCCCTTGATATTTATTGTAGCCGCACAGCTGACACTTGCCGCCTTTGTACTCAATAGCTTTGGCTTTAATTACGCGCCTTCTTTTGGCTACCGCTTTTATGATATATTCCCGTCTGTCAGCATAAACCCTGGTGTCTTTTTGCCCTGCCCTCATGAGCTAATTATACCATAATTACCCCTGTAGATGGCTCAATAAATGGTGTAATATTTGTCGAGCAATCCTCTCCCCGGAGCCATGTCTTTACAAAATGCCACTTTTGTGGCATTATTTAGTTATGTACGAGCTAGGGACCGAACATCCTGAAGTGGTGCCAGATTTTAAGGCTGGCCTTGATGTTATTACAAATAGATCTCTATCCGTCGAGGTCATAGATACTTACGCGGAACAAGCACTTAATGATCTGATTGACCTTATTCAGCATGTTTCTACCGCGTACAGCCGACAACCATCTTACTCCTTTGAAAATGCCAAGGACTTAGAAAACGCAGCCTTTACATACTTTGAACTCAGCCAAATTGAAGAAATCTTGGATCATATTGTTGATAAGGCAAGAGAGATAAGTCAACTCGATCAAACTATTGCTCGCGCTCAAGTTATCGACCAAATAATTGTTCCGCCCGACCCGCAGGAAACAAACATAACTAGCGGTGACGGCACATTTGAAGAAAAAACAATCATACCGAAGCTTAAAACGCTGCTTTTTATTCTTAGCAATGACTTTGAGGTGAATATCCAAGACAAAAAACAGACCCAGATTACTAAAGGCTTGGTGTCTGAGGATATGCTAAGAAAGACTAGCTATCACTTAGTTGAAGTGCCAAGGATAGATAGGGCTGTACTCATATGTGACGAAGAAGGCAATGCGACTTTTGTATTCAATACTGATCTATTGGGCCAAATTGGCATACCTCCTGCCGGCTTACTGCAATTATCAAAACTCGAGCTAGCCACTCTGCTTACAGAAAACCGCGGACTTGGCCAAAGAATTAGCTATTCGACTAATTTTATCCCTAACCTCATTCGGGCACTAGAAGCAATCAAGGGTGATGAATCCAGCTCAGTTACAGATGAAGCTGAGGCCAACTCAGCAAGATATCTGCGCCCCAAGCCGCCTGAGGGGTTTCTTCACGAGTATGGTGTAGCTCAGCAATTTGGCGTTAATAACCATGTTATTCATAGAGCAGTTAAAGCTCTTGAGAGTTCTTTGGGCGAAACTCAGACATTCAAATCAAAATCTCGGGAAACCACTTATTATTCTCCTGCTCAACAGGAACTTATTCGCCAACGGCTAGAGGCTGAAGGGACGCTCCTGGACCAAACGCCAGAAGGATTCATCAGCATAATTACTTATGCTAGGGCAAATAGAGTTGCTTACAACACCGTAATAAATGCCATTGAGAAAATCGGTGACGGGTTAGGAGACTTAAGAACTTTCAAATTTCGTAGCACGCCTGCAATCGGCTTATCGCCTAATCAACAGGAGTTGATACTCCGTCAATTGGAGCTCGATGGCAGTTTGGCGGAGAGGCCGTCTGACGGGGTCTTGTCCTTTTCTAAATTTGCGGGACTCTTAGAGGGTGTGAGCACGAAAACGCTTGACAGTATTGTTAAAGAAATGGGTGAAGCTTTTGGAGAAATAAGAAATTTTAAATTTGGCAGTATTACAGTACCTGGGGTTACGCCAGGACAACAACACTTAGTCCGTAGATACTTGGCGGAGAGAGGAATGCTTGCTGAACCAGCTCCCGAAAGTATCTTATCAATTAAGGGTTTGGCTAGGTTATTGGACACTTATGAAAAACCAATAGAGGATGCCCGCTCTGCTCTCGCAGATAGCCTTGGTGAGGTAGCTACTTACAGTTTTAACGGCAATATTACATTAGGATTTTCACCTACCCAGCAGGAGCGTATACGCCAGCATCTAGTGGATCAGGGCTTTTTTGACTCAGCACCTGAGGACTTTTTGTCTATAACGGGTACTGCGGATAAACTTAAGGTTTCTTCCGATACTATTGTTAAAGCTATTAGTGAATTAGGTGAGAGCTTGGGTGAAGTACGGCAGTATAAATTTAAGACTGTATTTACAACAGGTTATTCGCCCGAACAGCAAGAACAAATCCGGCAGCATTTAGAGGCTCAAGGCTACTTTAACTTAGCGCCCGAGGGCTTTTTAACGACTAACGCCTTGGCAAAGAATCTTGGTGTGCCCCACGGCGCGATTGTAAGGGCTACTAATGAGCTTAGGGAGGCGATGGGAAAAGTAGAGACCTATAGGTTTAATTACATTACTTTAGGCTATTCGCCTGAGCAGCAAGACATTATAAGACAGTACCTGCTTGATAAATCTTCCGAAGCAAGCTGATAGTGATGGTTGTTGCTAAGTTCGTCCACTAGCGGGAGCCAATGGTTCTTAAAATACTTAACAAGTTAAGTATTTATGTGGCTGTCGGTGTTATACTGCTAAATGATATTCAAAAAAGATTGGAGGTAAGCTGTGGCTCTCTTTCATACCTCCAAAGCCATCGGAGAAGGAACAAAAGATTTTGGCTATTTAGATAGCCGGGAACTTTATTTTGACTCAGCCTGCCAAACTCTCCGCCCGCAGCAGGTCATTGATACTGTTAACGAATACTATCTTGAATACAACGCCTGCGGCGACCGCGTTAAGTACGACTGGGGCATAAAAGTTGATGAAAAAGTCAGCGCCGCGCGGCAAGGCCTGTTGAAGCTAGCCGGTAAATCCGAGCGTGATTACGCTTGCGCCTTTACGCTCAATACCACCTACGGAATTAATTTGATTTTAAGCCAGCTGCCGGGCGGCGATTACAAAAAAATGGTCACGTCCGAGACCGAGCATAATTCGGTATTCCTCCCGTCTATAACCTGGGCTAAACATTTCGGGTTGGAGCGGGTCGTTCTGGCCCGTGGGCCCGATGGCTCTTTGGTTTACGAAGCCAAAGATTTAGATAAAGCCGTAGTGCTGGTTAACGCCACGACGAATGTTGACGGCGGCAATTTGGTTAACGCCAAACGGCTCGCCGACGACACGCATGCGGCTGGGGGCATAGTTATTTTTGATGGCGCGCAGACCATGGGCCATGACCCGCGCGTTATCAACGGCGTAGATTTTGACGCCTTGTGTTTTTCCGGCCACAAAATGTACGGCCCCAGCCTTGGCGTAATTATTATTAAGAAAAAATTACTGGGGCAGTTGGACCTAAAGTTTATTGGCGGCGGCACAGTGGAAGACGTGCAGCGCGATAGCTACACCTTGCTACGTGATGAGCCGGCCAGCCGCTTAGAAGCCGGATTGCAAAACTTTTCTGGAATTATTGGTCTGGCTGCAGCTGTGGAGTGGCAAAAAAGCTTCCGGCCGGGGGGCAAAAGTCCGCAGCAACACCAAGAGCTACTGGCAAATAAACTCTTTACTGGCCTGCAGTCAATTCCTTCGCTACAGTTGCTGAACCAAACACCGAGCTCAATCGTGAGTTTTTATTCCGACAAAATTGACGCCCACAAACTAGCTATTTACCTCTCGGCCCAGGGTATCATGGCCCGTAGCGGCTACTTTTGCTGCCACTACTGGTTGGATGCCAAGAAACATTTACCGCCACTGCTGAGACTGTCCGTGGGGCTCAACAATACAGAGGTGCAGGTTGATACAGTTTTGGAAACGCTAACCAAGATTATAGGAGGCCGGTAGGCGTGTTTTGCATAGCGGCATTCATCATCCTAAGTATTTTGAGCATCTTTTCAGCTCGCTACCGCCGCCTGGCGGCCGAGGCCTGGAAGTGCGTTGCCCGCAAAACCACTTTTAGAAAGTGCGACACCAACTTTAAAGAAAATCTAAAGAGCCGTTTGCTTAGTGGCCTGGCGGTACGCCGCCCGCGCTTGGCACGCTTCTTTGAAAAATGGATTGAGGTGCTAGCTTTTATATTCGTGGTTCTGACCATCTGGAGTCTACTGACTGTCCTGCGCAGCGGCCTCAATCTTTATGTTTATGACACCTGCAATCCCGGCCATCCCGAATCATGCACGCTCAGCGCCCAGGCTTGCTCTATTGATTCTGCCACACCAACTTTTTGGCACTCGCTGCGCACCGGGCACTTGCTTAGCTGGGGGCACGCCGATATTAAACAGCTGGTAGATACTTTTGAACGCATCCCGGACCGGGCAAAAAAATGGCAACCGCTTAGCTATACCAATAAATCCAGCACTTACTTCAAACAGTTCAACCCAAGTAAGCCGACAGCTCTGGAAATCCTAGACCCCGGCTGCAAGTTCTGCGCCCAACTTTTCCGCAACATGCAAGCCGCCGGTATAGAGAACCGTTACAATCTGACTTACATCGCCTACCCCATCCCCAATCCCGGCAGCGACACTTACAAATTTACAAACTCTTATCTAATCGCCTCCTACCTTGAGGCCATCAAGCAGCAGCCCAAACTCCAGCTGGCGACACCGGCCGACTGGCAGATTCTGCAACGAATTTTCAGCTGGCAGGATGCTAATGGCGTGATTTACCAGTCGCGCTTGGACTACACCTACTCGTCAACGCAAACTGAGGCTACGCTGCAAAAGTGGTTGGGGCAGATTGGTTACTCGCCAGAACAGATCCAAGGTATCGCCAACGTTGCTAAGTCTCAAAGTGTTAAGGACGCTATCGCCGCTGACCGCCAGACAGTAGAAAAGCAAATCAAAACGGTAAAAATCCCAACCCTGTTGCTGAATACCCGCCGTTACGACGGAGTAGTTAATACCAAAGAGTTGGAAAAAAGGTAGAATAAGCTACAGACATGGATGGTGGGATTTTTGATAAGTACTTGCGCGCGGCCAATTATTTAACGGCGGCGCAGATTTTCTTACAGGATAATTTCCTGCTGGAGCGCGAACTTAAGTTTGAAGATATCAAGCCGCGGTTGCTGGGACACTGGGGCTCTGGACCTGGTGTCAACTTTGCCTACTCGCACCTGAGCAATTTAGCTAAAAATCACAACCAGGAAATCATGTTCGTGCTCGGCCCGGGACACGCCTTCCCGGCCTTGCAGGCTAACCTATTTATGGAAGGCACTCTGGAGAAATATTATCCCGAGGCCAAGCAGACCTACGACGGCATTGGCTACCTGTGCCGTAATTTTAGCTGGCCGTACGGTTTCCCCAGCCACAGCAACCCCGGCACTCCAGGGGTGATTTTAGAGGGTGGCGAACTGGGATATTCGTTGTCTACATCCTACGGCGCGGCTTTGGATAACCCCGGCCTGATAGTTGCCTGCCTGGTTGGCGACGGCGAGGCCGAAACCGGGCCGACCGCCGGCGCTTGGCACCTTAATAAGCTGCTCAACCCCAAAACCAGCGGCGTGGTGCTGCCAATTTTGCACCTTAACGGCTACAAAATTTCCGCGCCGACGATTTTTGGTCGCATGAGCGACGAAGAACTAATGAGTTTGTTTAGCGGTTACGGCTACCAACCACGGATTGTCAGCGGCGATAACGTCCACCAGCAAATGCAAGAGGCGTTGGAGTGGGCTTACGCAGAGATTCAAAAAGCCCGTGATTCGGGTAGCCCAACCTGGCAGCATTTACCAATGATAATTATGCGCACGCTCAAAGGTTGGACCGGTGTTAAGGAACTTAACGGCCAAAAAATTGAGGGCAATTGCCTCAGCCACCAGGTGGTTTTGACCGAGGCCAAGACCGATGTTAATCAGCTGCAAATGCTACAGCAGTGGTTAAGCTCGTATAAAATCAGCGAGTTATTTAACCGCGATAGCGGCTTTGGCGACTTTGTTGCCAGCACCCTGCCCGAGCCCGAAAAACGCCTGGGCCGGAGCCGCCACGCTTTTGGCGGCGAGCCGGTCTACAAACCGCTAAACCTGCCCGGCGCCGAAAAATTCGCCGAAGACGCTGCCAAACCCGGCACCATTGGCAGTAGCAGCATGCGCCGCGCCGGACTTTACTTGGCTGAAACTTTCAAGCTAAATGAGCAGTCCAAGAACTTCCGAATGATGTCGCCGGACGAGACCTACTCCAACAAACTGGACGAAATATTTAAGAGTACGCCGCGGGCTTGGATGCTGCCGCTAGAAACTTGGGACAAGGACTTATCGCCGGACGGCCGGGTCATGGAAATGCTCAGCGAGCATAACCTCCAAGGCCTGGCCCAAGGCTACACTCTCACCGGCCGGCACAGCGTTTTTGCCAGCTACGAGGCCTTTGTACCGGTGGTCACCAGCATGATGGACCAGTACGCCAAGTTTTTGAAACAATCAGAAGAGATTGAGTGGCGCGGCGCCATCCCGTCATTAAACTACATTCTGACTTCATCTGGTTGGCGGCAGGAACATAACGGTTTTTCGCACCAGAACCCCGGCTTTATTGCCGACGCCCTACGCCGCCAAGGTGACTTCGTAGATGTTTACTTTCCGCCGGACGGCAACACCACACTGGCGGTTTTGGAGCACTGTCTTGCGACCACCCGGCAAATCAACATTATTGTAGCCGGAAAAACTCTGGAGCCGCGTTGGTTAACCACCGAACTGGCTAAAAAATCCATGCAAACCGGTGTGATGAGCTGGGATTTTGCCAGCGACGAAGACCCCGACGCGGTGCTGGCCGGCATTGGCGACTACATGACCAAGGAGGTTTTGGCCGCCATTGATATTGTTAAAAGCCAAATGCCCGCGGTGCGCCTGCGTTTCGTGAATATCATGACCCTGACCAGTTGCGGGCTGGGCCAGGGCGGCACCTGTTTGACCCACGAAGGTTTCAATATGTTGTTCACGCCCGACAAACCGGTTATCTGCAATTTCCATGGCTACCCGGAGACGCTCAAGGCCATAATCTTTGACTACGTTAACTCCTCACCGCAACGATTTAGCATTCACGGTTATATAGAGAGCGGTTCTACCACCACGCCATTTGACATGCACGTCCGCAACCACACCAGCCGCTACCACTTAGCTATGGAAGTTTACGAGAAACTGGCGGCCACGGGCAAAATCCCTTACGAAGAGGCCAAGCATGCGCAGGCCGGCCTGCAACAAAAGATTGATGACAACACAGCCTATATTAAGAAAAATGGCGTAGATATGCCGGAGATAGACGCATGGCAATGGAAGAGATGATTTTAGTGAGCAACCCCGGTAGCGCCAGTCGTAAATATGCGCTTTACGAAGCCGAGAAGTGTTTGGCAAAAATCCATTTTGAATTTATTGGCGACAAAATCGTCTACAGCCTCGCGCAAGACGGCAAAATTTCCGAACCCATCGCCGCAGACCTCAGCCATCTAACTTTTGCGGCCAGTAAGGTTCTCGCCATCTTGCAAGAAAAGCAGTTACTAAAGTCCAAGGAACAGATTAAGACCATTGTTATCAGGGTCGTAGCGCCCTCTAGCTATTTTCAGCAGGACAGACTACTTAGCAAACGCGTGTTGGATGAATTGGCTGAGCTTGAGCCCAGGGCATCACTGCACATTAACGCCAGCTTGCAAGAAACCCACATGCTAGAGCAGGCTTTCCCGAGGGCGACCCTCATCTCTATATCTGACAGTGCTTTTCATCGGACAATGCCAGACCATGCCCGCAATTATGCCTTGCCGCTAGACGATGCCAACAACTTGGATATCAAACGCTTCGGCTACCACGGTCTATCCGCGGAGAGCGTGGTGTACAAACTAAAGGCAGCTGACAAATTGCCGCTGCGGCTAGTAGTCTGCCATCTGGGCAGCGGCGCCAGTATCACGGCCGTCAAATCCGGCAAAAGCGTGGACACGACCATGGGTTATTCGCCGCTTGAGGGTTTGATGATGGCTACGCGCAGCGGCAACCTTGACGTAATGGCCGCCATGGTTTTGCAACAGCAGCTCAAACTCAGTGACCAAGCCCTGGAAGATTATTTGAACCATCGCAGCGGGCTGCTGGGTGTGAGCGGCACCTCCTCAGATATCCGCGAACTCTTAAAAATGGAGGGCGAGGGAGACATCAGAGCTAAATTGGCACTCGGTATGTATACCTACCGTATTCAGCAGGCCACTGGGCAAATGGCCGCCGTCTTAGGTGGCGTGGACGCGCTGGTTTTTACCGGTACGGTTGGCGAACGCTCAGTCGAAATCCGCAAACGGATCGTTGCCAAACTGCTCTTCCTGGGGTTGGGCTTGGACCCGCACGCCAACCACGCCGCGCTAGGCGGCCAGGAGATGGCTTTAATCAGCCCGCCGCACCATCCGGCCAAAATCTATATTGTCCCCGCTGACGAAGATAGCATGATGGCTAGGCACGCCAAAGCCCTGAGCTAAAGCTTGTTGCCTTTTAGGCACTTTGGGTATTAGATAAAAGCATCAATTTAGGAGGGTTCTGATGCCAAGTGTGGATATCAATTATGCGGCCGTTTTGGTAGCAGCCGTTATTAACATGGCGGTTGGAGCCGTTTGGTACTCGCCGTCCCTTTTTGGTAAGGCCTGGTCAAAACTAACCGGCAAAAAAGACATGAGAGGCAGTGGAAGAACGGGCTACGCCGTCTCGGCGGTCGGAGCACTAGTTCAGTCCTGGATTTTGGTACACTTTGTGCAGTACGCCGGCTCTACTTCGGTGTGGGAAGGCGCGATAACCGGTTTTTGGCTGTGGTTGGCGTTTGTAGGGGTAGTTATGGCCGGGGCTTACGTGCTTGAGGGCCGCCCATGGAAGCTTTGGCAAATCAATGCCGGTTATTTCCTGGTAGTGCTGGTTGCTAACTGTGCTCTGCTGGCGGCCTGGCGCTAAAATTAACATAAGCACCTAAGCTCGTCCGTGCTACAATAAAAAAGTAATAAGGGGTTATAGAATCTATGCAACCGCAACAAGCTACACAAGATCCGCCAACACAAACAGCACCCGAACCGCCAACGCCGGGACCAATGCCCGGACCTACACCACCGGCCGACCCAACACCACCGGTATCAGTGCCAGCCGCAGCCGGTGCGCCGGCCAAAAAATCCATGAATATGAAATGGCTAGTTGTCGCTGGCGCCGTAGTCGTCGTGGCGCTGATAGTCTGGTTAATGACTAAATAAATCTAATGGAAGAAAACAAACCCTCACCCTCCAAAAAAGGCTATGGCAAAAGATCAAAGCGCCAGTGGGTTGTGATTTACATAGTTGTCGCCGCAGTAGTATATGCGGCCATTTATTTCTTGTTCATGCGCAAGAGCGGCAGCTCAACCGGCTCTGGCTATTAGTTTTATACTCGCAATAATAATTAACCCAGACAGACATATGTTTGCCAGTTTAGCCACTTAGCAGCTATGCTTTAGTTTGAGAATTTTATAATGATTGATTTACCAACCCGCCAAAAAGTGACTATTATGCTGGCCGTGATGAGCGGTATGTTGCTGGCCGCCCTGGACCAGACTATTGTGGCCACTGCCCTGCCCAGGATTGTATCCGAGTTGCATGGTCTCAGAGACCTCAGCTGGGTTGTCACCGCTTATCTTTTAACCTCCACCATCAGCGTGCCCATCAGCGGTAAACTATCGGATATTTTCGGCCGCAAAAAAATAATACTGATTGCCATTTTAGTGTTTGTGACGGGCTCGGCGCTAAGCGGCTTATCGCAAAATATGACCGAATTGATTGGTTTTAGAGCACTGCAAGGCATTGGCGCGGGAATGCTAATGAGCAACGCCTTCGCGGTTATTGGCGATCTATTCAGCCCCAAAGAACGGGGACGCTGGCAGGGTATTATTGGTGGAGTATTTGGCTTGGCATCGGTTATCGGCCCACTACTGGGTGGATATTTGACCGACCACGCCAGTTGGCGCTGGAATTTTTATATCAATATACCGGTCGGCATTTTGGCGTTTTTTATGATAAGCACCTTTATGCCACATATTGCGTCGGGCAAAGAACGCCAACGCATTGATTACTTGGGAGCCGGGTTGCTAGCCGGCGGTTTGTCCAGCCTACTGCTGGGGTTCGTTTGGGGCGGCAACCAGTACCCCTGGGCTTCGTCCCAGGTCATTGGCATATTGGCTCTGGCGGCTGGCCTGCTGCTGAGCTTCGGCTTGGTGGAACACCGGCACGCCAAGGATCCAATTCTGCCGCTCGATTTATTCA
>Ga0265342_10004718_pt1 | contig 10610 bp, 9 predicted proteins | sample 4CB327metaG_FD_203125 | JGI IMG/M metagenome (GOLD analysis project Ga0265342, IMG submission 203125) | Rhizosphere microbial communities from Carex aquatilis grown in University of Washington, Seatle, WA, United States - 4-CB3-27 metaG | ecosystem: Host-associated > Plants > Roots > Rhizosphere...
GACTCTCACACGCGGCTTGAAGGAAGTTGCCGCTGTCGTGCGAGCTTTCGATGCCTTGGAGGCCACTTGTGACTAATGGCGAGCCCCCCCGGGAGAGGGGCCGGGGGTGAGGATTCATTCCTCCTCGGTGGCACTGGCCGTCGTCTCGCGCCGAGGGTCGTCACCCATTCGAACCTCAGCCCTGAATGCCAATTCCTGGACGCATCTAATTGGGTGGAGCAGAAGCATGCTGATTGCTCTGTAGGACACGCTCCAGGATAATGGGAAACCTGAGCCCGGAGGGAGAGGGAGCATTTGCCTTTCCACGGCTTTCCGAACCACACTGTTCCGATTTCATAACTGCCATCGGACTTTTCAGACGCCCTCTACGGGACCGGCGTTTTGTCCGGGTTCGTCGCCTTGGCCGGCAATGCTGCGTAGGCGAAGGTCAGCTTCTCGCCGTCGAGGCCCACGCTGACACTCCCGCCATTGGCCAGCGCGCCAAACAGCAATTCGTCGGTGAGCGGGCGTTTGACGTCCTCCTGGATCACACGGGCAAGCGGGCGGGCGCCGTTCATCGGATCGTGCCCCTTCTTGGCCAGGTAGTCGCGCACAGCTGGCAGCAGCTCTAGTGTGACCTTGCGATCGGCAAGTTGCGCTGACAGCTCGGCAATGAACTTGTCCACGATTTGCAGCATCTCAGCCCCGCCGAGCGGCGCGAAGTCGACCTTGGCGTCGAGCCGATTGCGAAACTCGGGCGAGAACATGCGCTTGAAGGCCTCGTCGGAATCGCCGAAGCGGTCGCCGGCGCCAAAGCCTGGCATGTGCTTCGAGAGATCGCGCGCGCCCACGTTGCTGGTCATGATCAAGATCACGTGATGGAAGTCGGACTGACGGCCGTTATTGTCAGTGAGCGCCCCGTGGTCCATGACCTGCAGAAGAATGTTGAACAGATCCGGATGCGCTTTCTCGATTTCATCGAGGAGCAGCACCGCGTGCGGCGTCTTGTGAATCGCGTCGGTGAGCAGCCCGCCCTGATCGAATCCGACATAGCCGGGCGGAGCCCCGATGAGGCGCGAAACCGTATGCCGTTCCATGTATTCGGACATGTCGTAGCGAAGAAAGCTCACGCCCAGGATCTCGGCGAGCTGTTTGGCCAATTCGGTCTTGCCCACGCCGGTCGGTCCAGCGAAGACGAAACAGCCAATCGGGCGGCCAGGTTGGCCAAGGCCAGCGCGGTTCATGCGGATGGCCTGGCACACGCGTTCCACCGCCTTGTCCTGGCCGAAGATTTTTGCCTTGATCTCGGTTTCCAGATTGCGCAGGCGTTCGCGGTCGCTGGAAGCCGCGCGCCGGGGCGGAATGCGCGCCATGGTGGCGACGACAGCCTCGATGTCGCGTGACCGTACCCGCAAGACTTCGTCGGATTTGCTCTCGGGATCGCGCTCGCGCAGCTTCAGGATCGCGCCTGCCTCGTCGATGAGGTCGATGGCCTTGTCGGGCAGCCTACGCTCGGACAGATAGCGGTCTGCCAGCTCGGCGGCCATGCGCAGGGATTTCGGGCTGTATTTCACGCCGTGAAAATCCTCGTAGTGGCGGCGCAGTCCCTTGAGCACCTTGACCGTGTCGGCCACGTTCAGCTCGGGTACCTCGATGGTCTGGAACCTTCGCGCCAGCGCGCGATCTTTTTCGATGTGCCCGCGCAGCTCCTTGTGCGTGGTGGTACCAATGCAGCGAACGCGACCGCTCGACAAGAGCGGCTTGAGCAAGTTCGAGGCGTCCATGCTACCACCCGAGACCGCACCCGCACCGACGATGGTGTGCAGTTCGTCGACGAAAATGACCGCGTTTTCCTTTTCTTCCACGGCGTGCAGGACCGCTTTGAAGCGCTCCTCGAAGTCGCCACGGTAGCGCGTGCCGGCCAGAAGCGACCCCATGTCGATGGAGAAAATCGTGGTCCCGAGCAGGGCCGCCGGAGCCTCGCCCGCTTCGATACGCGCGGCCATGCCCTCGACGATGGCGGTCTTGCCCACGCCGGGATCGCCGACGAACAAGGGATTGTTCTTGCGCCGCCGGGCAAGCACGTGCAGCGCGCGCTCGACCTCCTTGTGCCGACCGATCAGCGGATCGATCTCGCCCTTGCGCGCGCGCTCGTTCAGATTCACGGCGTAGACCGAGAGCGGATCCTTCGCGGGACCTTCCTCGCCCGGCTCGTCGGCCATGCCGGGCCCCGAATCGCCATCGCCATGCGTGGGCCCCGGCAAAAGCTTTGCTGTTCCGTGCGAAACGGCGGTGAGCAGATCCAGGCGAGAGATACCTTCCTCCTTCAGGAAATGCACGGCGTGGCAATCACGTTCGTTGTACATGGCCACGAGCACGTGTGGCCCTTGCACCTCGGAGCGGCCCGCACCAAGGATATGGTTCACCGCATTCTGGATGACGCGCAGAAAACCAAGACTGGGTTGTGCGTGATGAGCTTCCTCATCGTGCTCGTCGCCTTCCGCATCGTTGGACTGCGACTTGTCGCTCGCGATCTCGCGCGCGGGCGGTGCCGGCATGGCCGGAACCGATGTGGCAAGGAACCCCTCGAGCTTTCCACGCAAACGCGACAAGGACCCGCCGCATTTCTTGATGGTGTCAGCGGTCCTGACGTCGTCGATCAGCGCCAGTAGCAGGTGTTCAAGGCCGGAAAACTCATGGCCGCGCCGGGTGGCATCGGATAGCGCCCTGCGCACTGCCTTTTCGAGCTCTGGACTTAACATGACTGCCTTCTTACCGAGCACTCGAGCGGCATCTCGTTCTTGCGCGCGAATGTTACCACTTGGGTTGCCTTGGTTTCCGCCATGTCGCGCGGGTAGACACCCGCGACGCCGATTCCCTTGGTATGAACATGTAGCATGATCTCGTTGGCCGTGTCGGCGTCGTGGTGGAAGAACTTCATCAGCACATAGACGACGAAAACCTGGGTGGTGTAGTCATCGTTGTGCAGCACGACCTCATAGAGGCGCGGAACTTCCACCTTGACCTTGTCGAGGGTCGCGATTTCGCGCTCGTCTTGTGGGTTGTGCTTGGGCATGGCTTCGAGAGCAGTAGCTTGGCACGAGCACGGCAGCGATCAAGATGGGAACCGTCAAGAACCCTCGGGAATCCCCTCGGGAACCCTCGAAAGGGTCGGCGACGTCACTTTCCGGCGGTCAGACCCTGAAGGCCCGCACCAACCATGGCATTGGGACCCGGCAACGCGGGAGATGCCCGAAACGAACTGCTGCAAGTCGCCTAGTGCCGCCGGTCAGAAGAGCGGCCATGTTTCGGCGGACGAAGCGCCCGGCCGGCAAGGCACGACGAGGGCGCATACTTGACGTATGTAACCGAGGAGCAACGCAGCCGGCCGGGATGGATCGGCCGCCGAAACATGGCCGAAATTATGAACGGCGGCACTAGCATCGAGTCGGATCGAAATCCCTGGTTCGCGCATCGTATACTTGGGCCATCATGGATCTCTCGTTCTTCGACAAGTCAGCCTGTGCCGAGCGACGTGCGCGCCTGGCACACCAACTCGGCAACCGCCCTGCCCTGATCGCCGCTGGCGCCCCACGGCCACGCGGTACCCACCGCGGACTGCATCCCTTTCGCGCCGCCAGCCACTTTCTTTACCTATTCGGGTTGCATCTGGAAAAGGGGATGGGGCTTTGGACCGGCGAACGCTGGCAACTTTTTCTTCCCGAGCCAGGAACGGATGCAGCGCTGTGGACAGGGCCTGTGCCGGGATTCGCCGAGTTGGGGGATATCCTCGGTGTTCCCGTCAACGCCATGGCAAAACTGCGAGAGGCGCTCAATCCTGGAGCAACAGCCACCCTGCCCTCGCCCGACGTAGAAACCTGCGTGGAACAGTCGAGTCTGCTTGGCCGGGAAATCCGTCCGGGCAAGCTGGCTACGATCGATGAGCCCTTGGCCGATGGCCTCATCGAACTGCGCCTAGTGCACGACCAGGCGGGCATAGCCGGTCTCCGCGAGGCCGCCCATGCCACGATTGCGGCGCACTCGGCAGGCCTTCGCGCCACCCGACCTGGCATTCGCGAATGCGTGGTCCGCGCTGCCATCGAGGCCGAGCTTGTCGCTCGCAATATGACCACCTCTTTCAATTCCATCGTATCCGTGCACGGCGAGGTGCTGCACAACGAAGACCATCACTTCACCTTGGCCGACGGCGACCTTCTCCTCGTTGACGCTGGCGCCGAGACCGCTGGGGGCTGGGCCGGCGATGTCACCCGCACTTGGCCGGTCAGCGGGCGCTACTCGTCCACGCAACGCGCTCTGTATGATGTCGTGCTAAGTGGCCAGACTGCCGCCGTAGACGCCATCAAGCCCGGCCGACGCTACCTAGAATTGCAGGGCATCGCTGCGCGCGCCATCGCGGAAGGGCTGGTTGGGCTAGACATTTTGAGGGGCGATCCGGCCGAGCTGGTCGGCGATGGCGTCGTAGCCTTGTTCTTTCCGCATGGGGTCGGACATCTTGTTGGCCTTGATGTGCACGACCTCGATGACCTCGGCGACCGTGCGACCTATGCGCCTGGCCGCGTGCGATCGACCGATCCCGGCCTCAGGGCGTTGCGCCTGGACCGCGATCTGGTCCCCGGAATGGCCGTGACTGTCGAGCCGGGCTTTTATCAGGTGCCGGCAATCCTGGAGGATCCCGAGCGAACGCGGGTGGCCAAGGATCGATTGCGCCGCGATCGGCTTGCCGCATTTCACGACGTGCGCGGCATCCGCATCGAGGACACCATCCTGGTGACCGCCGACGGTCACGACAACTTGAACGCGGAGCTGCCCAAGGCTACGCCAGCGATCGAGGCCGCCATGGGCGCTACTTGACGCACTTTATCGCCACCACCGTGGCCGCGATCAGAAGCGCCAGCACCATCACACCACGAACGATCTTCCACACGCGCCAGGGCATTCGAAGACTTACTTCCGTGGTCCTCCGGACTGGACCTCCGACTGAAACTCCGCCGCGCACCGATGGCGCGGCAAGCGGAGGGACATAGGTTCGTTCCTCGACCGGACGCGCGGAGCGACGGACTTTCGGTCCGACTCGGAGCAGTGGCAAGGAGTGTTCGTGCGTTCGCGGCGGGCCAGTGCATTCGGTCGAAGGGGGTTGGGGCGGTCCCAGGTCGATGACCAGGGCGCTCATCTGCTCTTCCTCCTGGCTGTCCGAGGCCGGCTCCTCGATGTGCAGCCCCAGGCTCGCGCGCAACTCCTCGATTTCTTGCCGGCGGTCTTCCTCGGAAAAGGCGGCCTCGGGCAGTTGTACTGCGGGCAAGTCCTCCACCGTTGTAGAGAGCTCGTCGTAGTTGGCGAGCTTATGCGGCAACGGGACGAGCACGGGTGACGGAGCTCCGGCCTTGACCGCGCCTGAAGGCGAAAACGAAACCAACGACGGCCTCGACTGACCATCCTCGGCAAGATTCTCCAGTGCCGTGCAGAAATCCGTCGCGGTCTGAATGCGTTGCTCGGCCTTCTTGGCCAGGAGGCGCAGGATGATCGTGTTCAAGGCGGGGCTGACCGCCGTGGGGGCAAGATCGATGGGTGGCCGAGGCGCCTTCTCGACATGGGCCTGCCAGATGTCCACCGGGCTCGAGCCATCGAAGGGCAGCCGTCCCGTCAGGGTCTCGTAGAGCAGGACGCCGAGTGCATAGAGATCCGACCGCGCGTCGACCTTCTGACCTCGACACTGTTCGGGCGACATGTAGTGAGGCGTGCCCACGTTGACCCCAGCGGCGGTACGCGGTCCACCAGCGCTGAGATGGGCAGGTACGCCTTCGACCAGCTTGGCCAGCCCAAAATCTACCAGCTTGACTCGCTGTCCGCCGGGCTGAACCGTGGCGAGCAAGAGAATGTTCTCCGGCTTCAAGTCCCGATGAACGATTCCTTTCGCATGCACGGCGACCAGTGCACGTCCCACTTCCATGAAGAGCGGTAGGGCTTCGGCCATGGGCAGACTCACCCTCTCACCCAACACGTCGCCCAGGTTGCGCCCTTCCAGATACTCCATCACGTAGTAGTGACGCCCGTCGGTAAGCCGACCGAAAGAGAAGATGTCGACCAGCCCCGGATGCTGAATGTCGTTCACGGCGCGCGCTTCGAGCACGAACCGCCTGATGGCGTTCTTGTTCTTGGCCAGCCTTGCCGCCAGTACCTTGATGGCAACTTTCTTGCCGATAATGGGGTGAACCGCGCTGTACACCGTCCCCATGCCACCCTCACCTATGCGATCCAGGATCTGGTATTCGCCCACTTTCGTGCCTGACGAAAGTTTGGTGCCGAGAGAAGTGTCAGGGGCCTCGAAGCCAGTCAAGCTCTGGGATGGGGTGGCAGTGTGGGGATCGCTTGGCGAACCAATCACCCGAGCGCCGGTCGCCACGGTTTTCGTGTCGGATCGACCGGGACAGTCGAAGTTGGATTCGGTACTGTGCGCCTCCTTACCGCAGTATGGGCAAAGGTCAGGTGCCATGTTCGGGAACAGTGTAGCCTGAGAATGAACAGGACGGGCGATGACTTTCCGTCAGTTTGATCGTCACTTGACCGCCCCTGTTCCCGCTGCGTCTGGGCGGCCGAAGATCAAGCAGGCGTTGGCGCCGCCGAAGCCAAAACTGTTGGTGAGCGCGTGGCCGACCTTCACATCGCGCGCGATGTTAGGCACATAGTCGAGATCGCATTCGGGATCTGCCGTCGTGTAGTTGATGGTCGGCGGGACCTGCGCGCGTGCCACGGTGAGGGCAGAGAACGCGGCCTCGACGCCGCCCGCCGCGCCGAGCAGGTGCCCGGTCATCGACTTCGTCGAGCTGACCATCAGCTTACGCGCGTGGTCGCCGAACACCTTCTTGATAGCCAGGGTTTCGGTAGAATCGTTCATCTTGGTCGAGGTACCGTGCGCGTTGATGTAGTCGATGCTCTCCGCGTTTAGGTTCGCGTCCTTCAGCGCAGCACGCATGCAGCGCTGGACGCCCTCCCCTTCCTCGGCGGGGGCTGTGATGTGATGTGCGTCCGCGTTGGCGGCGTAGCCCTCCATGATGGCATAGAGATGGGCACCACGCTTCTGCGCGTGCTCGAGCTCCTCCAGGACCAGGACTCCCGCGCCCTCGGAGAGGACGAACCCGTCACGATCGAGATCGAAGGGGCGACAGGCCAGCGCCGGCGCGTCGTTGCGCGTGGACAGGGCACGCATGGCCGCGAATCCGCCCACGCCGAGCGGGGTCACCACGGCCTCGCTGCCGCCGCAGATCATGGCATCGGCCTCGCCGCGCTGGATGAGTCGGAAGGCATCGCCGATGGCATGGGCGCCGCTGGAGCAGGCAGAAACCTGGCCATAGCACGGACCCTTGGCGCCATATTTGATGGAAAGCTGCCCAGCCGCCAGATTGATGATGATCTGGGTGACGAAAAAGGGCGATATCCCGCGGCGCGGCCCCTTGGATTGCAGGGCCAGGTGGGTAGCCTCGATGGTGGCAACGCCACCCATGCCAGATCCGATGAAGCAGCCCGTGCGCTCGGCCAGCTCCCCGTCGAGAATCAGCCCGGCATCGTCCATGGCCATCGTGCCTGCGGCCATGGCAAATTGGATGAACAGATCCGACATGGACGACTTGGCTTCACGCGCGGAAATCCAGCGCGTGGGGTCGAACCCCCTGACCTCTCCGGCAAATCGCGTGGTGAACTCGCTGGCGTCAAAGCGTGTGATGGGACCGATGCCCGATACGCCCGCGAGCAGCGCCCGCCAGGTTTCCTCGGTGCCGATTCCCACGGGGGTAACCAGCCCCAGGCCAGTCACCGCTACCCTGCGTGGCATGGCCACACTCTACTTGGCGCGCGCCTTGACGTAGTTGACCACGTCGCCAACGGTCTTGATCTTCTCGGCATCCTCGTCGGGTATCTCCAGGTTGAAGGCCTCTTCGATCGCCAGCACGAGTTCGACCACGGACAGCGAGTCCGCCTTGAGATCATCCATGAACAGGGACTTCATGGTGATCTTCTCCGCCGGCACCTCAAACTGCTCGGCAACGATCTTGGTGACCTTCTCTTCGATGTTCTCAGCCATTCTCGGATCCTCTTCTTACAACTGGTTCTGTGAGCGTCGTGGAACGCATAGGTTACATCAAAAGACCGCCATTGACCCGCACGACCTGCCCAGTGATGTAGGCGGCCTTGGGTCCGGCGAGAAAGACCACCGCGTGCGCCACATCGTCGGGCACGCCGAAGCGGCCGAGTGGGATCGTGGTCAGGACCTCTGCTTTGCGCGCTTCCGGCATTTCGGCATCGGTCATGTCGGTGGCGATGACCCCAGGCGAGACGGCGTTCACCGTCAGTCCACGCGAAGCGTACTCGCGTGCCCAGGACTTGGTAAACCCGATGATGCCCGCCTTGGCCGCGGCGTAGAAGCCCTGCCCAGCCGAACCTCCTTCGCCAATGATCGATGCGATATTGATGATGCGGCCACCGCCTGGCGCGCGCATCAGCGTGCGCAAGGCCGCACGCGTGCAGTTGAACGTTCCACCCAAATTGACGTCCACTGCTCGGCGAAAATCCGCATCCTTCCCGCCCAGGGTCAACCCGTTGACCGCCACGCCCGCATTGTTCACCAGGATGTGAATGCCCCCGCAGGTAACCACGACTTCCTTCATGGCCGGCTCGACCGCGCCGGCGTCGGCCACATCGAAACGCATCGCCGTAGCCTGGCCACCCGCGCCGACGATAGCGGCCACGGTCTCACCTGCGCAGGCCTCGTTGCTGCGAAAATTCACGATGACCTTGGCCCCCTGCGCGGCAAGGCCGATGGCCACGGCTCGGCCGATGCCACGCGAGGCCCCGGTCACGACCGCCACGCGGCCGGAGAGCTCCAGCACGGTGCTACGCCTCCTCGGATGCCGCCGGCGCGCTGTCCGACCATAGAAATGCGTGCACAGCCATGCAACGCTTGATTTCGCTGCGCAGGTCGATCTTGGCGTACTCGCCTGCGGTCAGAATAGCGTTCTTGATGGCCCGCGCGTCCGAGCCGCCGTGACAGACGATGACCACGCCATCGACACCGATGAGAGGCGCACCGCCGGTTTCGGCGTAGTCCGAGCGATGCTTGAACCGGCGCAACGCCGGCCGCATCAGCCAGGCACCAAACTTCTCGATGAAACTGCCGCGCATCACCTCGTCCTTGACCGCCTCGCCGATCCACTCGACGAGCCCCTCGCACCCCTTGAGCAACACGTTACCCGTGAAGCCATCGGTGACCACCACATCGGCCGTGCCCTTGAAGATGTCCCGGCCTTCGACATAGCCCAGGAATTCGAACTCGGTGCCAGCCCCGTCGGGGGATGTTCGGCTGAGAAGCTTGAAGGCCTCGCGCGTAAGCACCGTCCCTTTCTGCTCCTCGGTCCCGTTCGACAGAATGCCAACCCGCGGTCTCGGCTTCTTGTGCTGCAGGCGTGCGTAGGTGGACCCGAGCACGGCAAACTGGGCCAGGACCGAGGGCCGCAGATCGACGTTGGCGCCCATGTCGAGCAAGGCACACTGCCCCGTCCGGGTCGGAAACGTGGTTGCAATGGCGGGCCGTTCTACCGCGCCAATGCGCCCGAGGACGATGAGCGCGCCGGCCATGAGCGCGCCCGAATTCCCTGCAGAAACCACGGCATCCACTTCGCCCGCCTTGGCCATGTCGAAGCACACGCGCAGCGACGACGCCTTCTTGTGACGGAAGGCGATGGCGGGTGCCTCGTCCATCCCGACGGTGTCCGGGGCGTGGCGGATCTGGATTCTTTCGAGCGGCGCCCCGGGCCCCGATTCGCCCAGCACCTGGCGAAGCCGCGGTTCTTCTCCAACCAATACAACGTCTAAGCCGCTCGATGCGACCGCGGAAAGGACTCCTTCGATTTCGATGCGTGGCGCCCCCTCCGAGCCCATGGCATCGACGGCGATCCTGATCTTGCTCAGGAGCTCTCCTCTTCGGTCTTCGCTACGACCATGCGGTCCTTGTAGTAGCCGCAGGACGGGCACACGCGGTGGGAGATGCGCGGTTCACTGCAGCGTGGACAAGGCGCAAAGTGCGGCACCGGCTGCTTCATGACCTGAGCCCGGCGGATCGCCGAGCGGGACTTGGACTGTTTTCTCTTGGGAACTGCCATTTTCGCCTCTCTGCTGTTTCGATAAAAATCCCCGCGTGAAGCGGGGTGAAGGTCATCGGGAAGATCTTCGGATGGGTGGGTGTGTTGTTACTACTGAAGCTTGAATTTTGCCAGCGCGCCGAGCTTAGATGTTGCGAGTGCCAGCTTTTCGCAGTCACATGGCGTTAAATTGCGATTGCAGCCACAGACCGGACAGATACCCGCGCAATCGGGTCGGCAGATTGCGGTCATGGGTACTGCCAGCAGGATTTCATCCCGGATGGGGCGACTGAGATCGATGACGCCGTTCTGGAACGAGACGACATCGTCCTCAGCGTCCTCATCCTCGACGTTCTCCCCGTCATCCCGCTCGACGAAGCTCACGGTCATCGCCGACTCGATGGGCACTGGCGCCGGTTCAAGACAGCGCGCGCAGGACGTCATCAATTCCCCACGCAGGGTGCCACGAAGCAAGTAGCCATC
>Ga0265342_10004720_pt1 | contig 10609 bp, 7 predicted proteins | sample 4CB327metaG_FD_203125 | JGI IMG/M metagenome (GOLD analysis project Ga0265342, IMG submission 203125) | Rhizosphere microbial communities from Carex aquatilis grown in University of Washington, Seatle, WA, United States - 4-CB3-27 metaG | ecosystem: Host-associated > Plants > Roots > Rhizosphere...
AGGGATCCGGATTTTTCATCACAGAGGCACAGAGGGCGCAGAGACGGAGAAGAAAGGGGTTATCGGACCTCCTTTGGCTCCGAACCCCTCTATTCGCCGCCCTCCGCGCTCACTGCGTCTCTGCGGCAAAATCCGTCCGCTACTCGCCGAGCGGATCCCCGCTCGAGGCAGGGCGGCTAGACTTCTTCGGCTGAGCTCTCGATGGCGCTGGCAATGGCGGCCTTGCGGCGCAGCTTTTCCACCAGGGTGGTACGACCCATGCCGAGCAAGTGGGCGGCTTCCTTCTTGTTGCCGCCGGTCTGCTCGAGAGCCAGTCGGATGTAGGCTTCTTCGGTTTCGCGCAGTAGGCGCGGCAGATCCACCGGCAGACATAGCGTGGGCAATGGCGCCGGCAGGGGCACCATCGACACCGGAGCCGTGATCTCGTCCGCACTGGGCGCGGGTATACCGAGGATGGCGGCGGAATCGTCGTCGGAAAGCGGGCCGATGGCAAGCTCACCCGTTTCGACGCGAGTTTGCGCCTCGGCCAGGTCGATGAGCGCGCCCGCGCTTTCGATGATTTCGGCGCCGGTGACCGCGCCAGATCCGAAATCCAAGTGCCGCGTCTCGCTATTGAGGAACGACGACGGCAGGTCGGGAAGCAGGATGGCGGGGCTCTCGGCGCAAACCGAAAGTCGCTCGGCAAGATTTTCCAGCTCGCGCACATTGCCGGGCCATGGGTAGTTTTCCAGGTGGCGCAGGACCGCGGGGGCCACGGCGCGGGTTTCGCCGTGCTTGTGCCAGAAATGGAAGAACAGCGGTGCGATGTCGCAACGGCGTTCGCGCAGGGGCGGCAACACGAGTGGGCAAACATGTAGACGGTAGTAGAGATCCCGGCGAAAGCGGCCAGAACGCACGTCTTCGCCGAGGTCGCGATTGGTCGCGGCGACCAATCGAAAGTCGCCGGTCACGGATTCCGAGCTGCCCACGGGCTCGTACGAGTGGTTCTGCAAGAGGCGGAGTAGCTTGACCTGCAAAGGCAAGGGCAGGTCGCCGACCTCATCGAGGAACAAGGTCCCCCCTTCAGCCATCGCCACCCGCCCGCGACGCGAACCTACCGCGCCCGTGAAGGCCCCGCGCACGTACCCGAAGAGCTCGCTTTCAAGCAGGGCATCGGGGATGGCGGCGCAGTTGACGGGCACGAACGGTCGCTTCGATCGCACGCTGTGCGTATGGACCATGCGCGCGAAGACCTCTTTGCCGGTGCCGGTCTCGCCCGTCAAGAGCACCGTGGCATCGCTGTTGGCGATGCGCGTGCATGCGCGAATCACGTCTACGATCGGCGAATTCCCGGCGCAAACGATTCCGTCTTCGTTGGGGGGCGACTTGGGCAACATGGTGGTATGCGATTGGATGGCCGTTATCTGCATCGATACACCTTGTGCAGTTGGAGGGTGTTCCGGCTGCGCCAGCAACCGGAGTCGAACTTGTAGTACACGCGCACCGGCAGGGCGGCGCCCATCTCTGCACCGAGCGTGCGCAGGAGCCAGAGCATGAGGCGAAAGAGCAGGCGCGGGCCTGTCAGCTCGGGCAAACGAACGTCGCCGGCGAATCCGATCTTTCGGGATGATGAAGGCAGGTGACGGTTAGAGTCGGCGGGAAACAGCATCTTTGATCCCCTCGAGCACGCGGTGACAGGTCTCCTCGTCGAACCCGGCAGCGCGGCGGGCTTCGTCGATAAGCAGTCGGGAACGGTCAAGCTCGTCGCGGCGGGTGTGAAAGCCAGCCTTGTATGACAGCGCATTGGCCAGGCGGACGACCGCGCCCAGGCAAAACTTGACGGACACAGTTTGGGCGGCCTCTTCGATCCCGGTCGCAGCCTCGTGCGACAAACCCCAGGCGCGAGCCAGGCGGGCACCAGCGCGGGCTTGGCAGCGCTCCAGGCAGGTGATGAGCATGTCGTCGCTGATGAGCTTTCGGCCCTTGGCATTGGTCATGACCTTCTCGATGTCGAAGAGCAGGGTCGCAGCCACGGGTTTGCCAGCGTCGTGGAAGAGCCCGCTTCGGTAGGCCTCGAGGATCTGTCGCTCATGGCCGCCGTGGGCTTGCATGAGGCGTTGGGAAATCGCGGCGACTGCCAGGGCATGCTGCCAGGGCTGCTTGCATACGGCCTGCAGGCGCAGGTTGGTGTTTTCGAGCAGTTGGTGAAGGGCGATTTCCAGCAATCCTGTGCGAACGCCCTCGGCGCCCAGACGGGAAATGGCTTGTTCGGTGGAACGGGCGAGGGTGCGCGTCGGACCACTGGTGTTGGCGACTTGAACGAGCTGGCTGGCCAGACGCGCGTCGGTGGTCACCAGACTCGCCATGCCGCCAAACGAGAAGTCAGGCGAGCCGAGTAAGTCGAGGCAGCACAGAATCGACCGTGGCAGAAGCGGAAGCTCGAGGTCGCTGTCGGGCTCGGTGCGGGATTTGACCGCTTCCACGAGGCCCTCGACGAGGGTGTGCTTGTCCGTTGCGAGCGGCGAGGGCGCACGGGCGAAAATACTTTGCGCCGACGCGGCGGGTGCAGAGGCCGCAACCACCGAGAGCCGCGCGCCGGAGGAAGAGCCGCGCGCCGGGATCGCGACAGGGGTGAAGCTGGGTGCGGGGGCGGGGCTGTACGTGGTGGGCGCGGTGGAGAGCAGGGTCGATGAAGCCGGCGCCATCGTTGAGACAACCGGGGGCGGCGTCAGCGCCTGCGAATAGCCTTCGTAGGTGGCCGGTGTGCCACCGCCTACACCCGGCGTGGAAAGCAGGATAGCGTCGCGGAACTCGCGCATCGAAGCGAAGCGTTGGTCGGGCTTCTTGGCCATTGCTCGCAGGATGATCGCGCTGGTCGGCGCCGAGATGGCGGGATTGATGGTTTGGGGCGGCGGTGGCGTCTCTTGCACGTGGCTCATGATGAGCCGGCCGGCGGTTTCCGCCGTGAAGGGCAAGCGGCCCGTGACCATCTGATAGAGCACGACGCCGAGGGAGTAGATGTCGCTACGATGATCGAGATGGCTGTCACCCAGGCACTGCTCGGGCGACATATAGGCGGGCGTGCCGATAAGAGCTCCCATCTCGGTGTGGTGCTGGACGTTGCGATCGCTTGCCACGAGTTTGGCAATGCCGAAGTCCAGGACTTTGACGAAGTCGGGATAGTCGGGGTGGTTGCGCAGAAAGATGTTGGCCGGCTTGAGGTCGCGGTGGACCATGCCATGATCGTGACCCGCACCCACCGCTGCCGCGACTTGGGCTACCACGCGTGTCGCGGATGCGGCGTCAAGCATGCGCACGCGGGTGAGGCGTGCTTCCAGCGTCTCTCCGTCGAGCAGCTCCATCACGATGTAGGGCAACTTGCCGAAGGTTCCGAAATCGGTGACCTCGACGATGTTGGGGTGACGGATGTCGTTCACCGCGCGCGCCTCGGTGAAGAAGCGCGACACGAAGTCCTCGTTCTCTGCGATCTCGGCGGCCAGAACCTTGATGGCGGCGCGCCGGCCGATGAGTACGTGCTCGGCGAGATACACGCGACCCATGCCTCCTTCGCCGAGGAGCGAGACCACGCGGAACGAGCCAAGAGTCTGACCCAGCAGCGTGTCTACTGGCGGGGCCGACTTACCACCCTTCGAGGTGAGGCACATCGTCGTGCCTTTGCTTTCGGTAAGGTCTGAAGCCGCCATTTGTCGAGTACAAGCATCGGCGGCAAAGACCCCTTCTTGAGAGAATCAGGAAGGAAAAATCACATTTCTGACAGCTACCGGAAGTGTCGCTTTTCCGACGGTGACAGAACGTCAAAAGGGTGACGGATGGTCAACGTTGTGACGGCAAAACGAACTCGAAGATCGCCCCCCGATCGACCTCCGCCGTGGCCGTCACACGGCCGCCGTGGCGGGCTACGATGCGCTGGACAGTGGCGAGTCCAATGCCAGTGCCCGCATAGTCCTGCGCCGAGTGCAGGCGCTGGAAGGGCGCAAAGAGCTTACCCGCCAAGGCCATGTCAAAACCGGCGCCGTTGTCGCGTACGTAGAAGACCTGATGGTTGTTTTCCCAGCGCGCGCCCACTTCGATATCAGCATTCTCGGTCTTGTTGGTGTACTTCCATGCGTTATCGAGAAGGTTTTCCAGCAAGATGCGCAAGAGTCCCATGTCGCCGCGCGCGCGGAGACCAGCCTGGACGTGAGTGTGCACCTGACGCGCTGGTTCGCGCTCATGCAAGAGCGCCAGAATGTCCGTGGAAAGCGCTGACAAGTTTACGTCTTCGAAGCGCATCTCGGCGCGTGTGATACGGGAGAGCACGAGCAAATCCTCGATGAGCTGTCCCATGCGCCCGGCTGCCTTGCGAACCCGGCCGCAATAGTCGAACGCCCGCTGGTCGAGCTTGTCGCCATAGTCCTCGACGAGCGCCTGGGTGAAACCGTCGATGGCGCGCAAGGGTGCGCGCAGATCGTGCGAGACGGAGTAGGCGAAGCTTTCGAGCTCGCGGTTGGCGGCGCCCAGCTCGGCGGTTCGCTGTTCCACGCGTAGCTCGAGCTGCTCGTTGAGGGTACGCAAGGCCTCTTCCATGCGGCGGCGGGCGGTGATGTCCATGCCGAACGAGATGGTGCCGACGATATGGCCTTCCTCGACGATGGGATTGTTCTGCCAGACGATGTAGCGCTCGTCGCCGGTGGCGGTGAGCATGGGCATCTCGAAGGTGCTCGGCTCGCCGCCGGCGAGCAAGCGTGCGAATTCTTCGCTAACTTGCGGAAAGAGGCGGGGCGGGGCCATGATTTCGAACCAGTTGCGCTGCTCGATGTCTGCGCGCAAGTAGCCGGTGACGTTCTCGGCCGTGCGGTTGAAGGCGCGCACACGGCCGTCGCAATCGAGGCCCACCACCATGAGGCTGGCCAGCTCGATGAGCCGCTCGGCGTGATCTTTCGCTTCTTGGAGCGCTTCTTGCGCCATCACCAGATCGGTGACGTCGCGTTTGACGCCCCAGATGCGCACCAAGTGGCCGTCCTCGAGCTCGCCCGAAAGATTGTTGAGCGAGCGAAATACGCTGCCGTCGCGCCGGCGCTCGGCCAGAAGCAGGTTGTCGAGGCGATAACCCGACATGATGAAGGCGACGATGAAACCCAGTTGCTCCTCGCGCGAGCTGGAAAGCAGGTCACCGAAGGCGACGCCTTGCATGGCTTCTGGCTTGTCGTATCCAAATTGCCGGGCGAAGGTGTCGTTGCACAGTCCCACGCGGGCGTCGCGCGCGATGGCTTCGGCTTGCTCGTGCACAGGTAGGTTGGTGGCCACCGGCGTGCCGAGATCGAATCGCCAAAGTCCTTCGGAGGCCAGCTTGAGAAAGTGGCGGTACTGGTCTTCGATCGAATGTTGCGAGGGTTGCGCATGTGGCAACTTGGGCGAATCGGTCGATTCGCGCGTCGGAGCGTGGGGGGGCGTGTCCTTCATGAAACGGTACACTTGCGGTCGTGGGCGGGCGCGGTGGAGCCCAGTCCATGATAAAAGAGAAGTTGCGTATGCGCTCTACGAGAATTCGGCCAACGGACGCGGATCGCCCCGAGGCCGGGGAAGGTGCTCATGAAGGGCAGGGGGTAGACCAGGAAGCACCCGCTCTTATCCTCATGGCGGAGGCCGAGGACGCACACCTATCCGCACACGCGCGCGCGCTGGAACACGCCGGGTTTCAAGTCGATTTGGCTGGAGATGGCAACGCGGCGCGGGTCTTCATCGAAGGCAATCGCTACGCCGCCATCGTGGCCGACGCCGGGGTTAGCGGGCTTGATGCCATAGGACTTTTGCGAGTGGCTCGACGCCACGATCTGGATGTGCCCCTGGTGGTGGTCACGGACGCGGCCCATGTGGGCTTGTCCACGGTGGCGGTCCAGCAGGGCGCGCTTTGCTTTTTGGAGAAACCAGTGACGCCAGATCTGCTGCGCGCCACGCTGCTTTACGCCGTCAAGTTGCACCGACTGGCGAGGCTGCGCCGCAAGGCTTTGGACGAGCTCGGAGGCACGTGGCGCCAACTCGGCGATCGGGTGGCGCTGGAACAGGTCTTCGAGCGCGCCTTTGGCTGCTTGTCCATTGCTTTTCAACCCATTGTTTCATGGTCGAACCGGCGAGTCATCGGTCACGAGGCCCTGCTGCGCAGCTCGGATCCCAACCTGCCCGATCCGTCGTCCGTTCTGGGGGTGGCCGAGCGTCTGGGACGCATTGATCAGATCGGCCGACTGGTGCGCGAGCGGGTGGCGCGCTCCATGACCCGGGCGCCTGCTGAGTACGTGTTCGTGAACCTGCACGCCCATGAATTGCTCGACAGTGAGCTGTACTCGGCATCGGCGCCCCTCTCGCAGTTCGGAAAACGGATCGTGATCGAGATTTCCGAGCACGCTTTGCTCGACGATGTTTCACACCTTGAATCGCGGGCCGAGGCTCTTCGCAAACTGGGCTTTCGCCTGGCCATGGACAACCTCGGGCCGGGCTATCCCGGGCTGTCTTCTTTCGCCCGATTGCGGCCGGACTTCGTGAAGTACGACTTGTCACTCGTTCGCGGGATCGATCATAATCCGGCCCAAGCGGATATCGTGACCGAGATGACGGCTCTCCTTGGTGCAATGAACACGCGCGTGATAGCGGCCGGCATCGAATCCATCGCCGAACGAGACGCCGTGGTCAAAGCGGGCGTGGACTTGTTGCAGGGCTTTGCCTTCTCGAAGCCCGACATGGCATACCGGCAGCCGGATCTTGGGTAGAAGCTGGTCGACGGTCAGGGTTTTGGGAACATGGTCAAAGGCTTGGGCTTCCGAAATGGCTAGAATTCCTGTACCAACTGGAGGAGAAAGGTCCGGCCGAGCTGTGGGTAGTCAATGCCTGCGAATCCTGGGTCGGAGTATCTGGTGTCGGTAAGGTTGCGCGCGACCAGCATCACGGATGTCTCCTTCTGCGCGATCAGATGCAAGCCCTTCGTCCGCAGACTGCAACCGAGCAGGACGTAAGGGGAGAGCGAGTACCGTCCTCCCGCCTCTAGGGCATTGGCAGCGCTCGATGGGCGGCTGCCGACGGCGGATAACTCCACCCCGGCCCGCAAGGGCAGTCGTGGGACTTCAGCGCTGATGCCGGTATTGGAAACGACCACGGGATAGGCGGCGTTGCTGTAGCTCGACAGATTCGCAGCGTAGTTGTTTTCGCTGAAGCTCGAGACCGTGTGATTGATGGACAAGTTGCCATAGGCGGCAAGCTTGCGTTTGTAGTCGAAGCGTAGCTCGCTTTCCCAGGATAGGGAACCGACGCGAGAAATATTCAGTGCCACTTGATTGATGCCTCGTTGGGCGAACGCAGCCTGGTCAAGCAAGTAGTTGTAGGCGACCCCAGTGGTAACCAGCAGATAGCGACTGGGGCGATAGGATAGCTGCGACTCCACAGTGTGGACGTAGGAAGGCTTCAGAGACTGGTTTCCTGCGATATCGCCCGGCGCAAGAGGCGTGCCGTAGAGCAGCTGCGGCGAGGGTGCCTTGAACGCACTTCCGTAAAGCAGTTTGAGGTGCAGGTTGGAAAGGAGGGTTACAACGCCCCCGAATCGCCCACTGACTTTGTCGCCGTAGACGCTGTGATGGTCGAAGCGCAGACCGCCCGTGAGGGTGACCCTTGAGAGCGGCGACCACATGACAAGGGCATTGGCGCCGACGTTGATCAGGTTCTTGTCGCCCGTACCTCCCGTGGCGAAAATCGCGTCGCCTGCCCGCTCGCCTGGTTGTGTACCGAGAGACGATTTCAAGACATCGTAGACATTGGGAAGATCTTCATGATCCAGAATCACCCCCGCGCCAAGTAACACGTTGAATGTGTACGCGGGGTGCCAGACCAACTCCGTCCCGGCATCGAATCCGCGGTAGCCGAAGTCGCGTTTGACGTAGTAGAGGTCGCTGGCAACTTCGATGCGATCGCGGGAGGTCGGGCCCCCGGCGAACAAGAGGCCGTTCAGGCGCAAGTCGACGGTGGAGGTCAAGTGGAGATCGAGATCGAGTCCCACCATGCCCTGGCGAAGCGAGATGTTGGTCCCGTTCTGGCGGCCGCTGCTATCGAGATTATGTGTCAGCTGTGCCCAGTCAGCGAATTCTGCTCCCCGATCGATCTCGGAAAAATATCCGATGACGCCGAGCGAGCCGCGCTTCCCAATCTGATAGCCTGTTCGAGCAAAGGCTACGGTCGAACCGAGCGTCAGGTCATGTGCTTGAAGATTGGTCGGGGCATCGTTGGCCAGTCTGGGAGCGGGCGAGGAGGATGGGAGCGCTAGACCCGAACGGTCCTCGGCGCTGGTCCTGACCGAGGCCAAGATCTGCCAATCTCCCGCGGTTGCTCCAAGAGCCATGTCGTGGCTCATGCCGTAGTTGCCCTCGTGGTTGCCGCTAAGCGCGATTTCTCCACCTTGCATCTGCTCGGCCTTGCGCGTGACGATGTTGATCACACCCAGAAATGCGTCCGCGCCATAGAGCGCGGATGCAGGCCCGCGAATGACCTCGATCTGCTGCACAACCGAGAGCGGGATGAGCTCCGGTCCCAACCAGTTGCCGGACGTCGAGCGAAAGGCAACGGAGTGACCGTCAATCATGACCTTGACCAGTCCACTTTCGGAGCGCAGGCCACCCGATATCCCTCGAACACCTAGGTTGGGAATGATGTGGTCGTCGATGACGTAGACGCCTGCCACGTGCTTCAGGACCTCCTCGACGGATTGATAGCCCCAGCGTTGGATCTCGTCCCGATTGATGACGGTCGTTATGGCGGGGGCTTCGTCCTCCTTGATCTCTGACTTCGTGGCCGTGACGACTACGTTTTCCAAGAGGGCCTCCAGATCGAGGGTGCTCAGATCTTGGCCATTGATGGCACTTAGCAGGTCGACAACGTCGGTTTCGACGGCGGGCGATGTCGTCTCTTGGAGCGGGATGTTGGCGGCGGGCGTTGTGTCGTCGGAGGGGACTGTGGCGTCCGTCGTAACGCCAGCGTCTGTGGAAGGTGGGAGCTCGGCATCCGTCTGCGCCGCGGCGGTACGGCACCAGGATTGCGTCGCGGCTAGTGCGGTGACCAGACCGAGGGAGAGCCGGAGCGACGCGCCCAAGTGCCGCGTGAGGCGAATGGTCGAGGTCGGGGGGAGAAGGGCTTCCGTCATGACAATCAGGTGCCGTTATCCAATTCCGTCGGGTCACACTGTTCGTAGTCGATGTCCTCGAAGGACGTGCCCTTGACTTGCCAAATGGCGCCACGATTTTGGGTGGAATCACCGAGCGAATCGAGAACGTAGGTTCCGGCGGCTCCTTGGTATTGAACCTCCTGCCCGTCCTTGACCATGGCCAAGCCTTGCGCGAGCTTGTCGAAAGAAACCACTTGGCCGGAGGCAGAAGTCACCTCCAGCATGTGGCTCTTGAGCGCGGCCGGACTCGGGATGGTCCCAGTTGCGGCAATTCCATGGGTGGCAGCCAAGGCTAGGAGCGCTACGGCGTCGAAATAGTAGTTTGAGCCAGCCAACGGTGGAACTGCGGTCTGCTCTTGGAAATAGCCAACGAAATCGGCGGCCCGAGCTCCCAAATCGGCCGAAACACCCTTCATGCCTTCGAGAACTCCCATCGGTACGTTGCGCAGTAGCTCTGGCGTGTTGAGCGTGGGGCCGAGATACCATGTTCCCGGCTTGCCACGCACGGCCCATTCTTGCATGAATTGCGCCGCAACAGCAGGCGAGGTCAGAAGGACGGACGCATCGAGGTCATAGCGGCTGAGGGTCGCGAAGATGTCCGCAAAGCTCGAGTTGTTCGCGCTGATCTGCAGCGAAGGAAGGACGACACCGCCTTGGGTGGTGAAGATCCGGCCAAAGATGGTCGCGAAGGTGCCGCTGTAGTCATCTGGATCAACGACGAGGTTGGCCTTGGCGATGCCGTCCTTGCGCATGCTCTTGGCAAGTGCACAGGCTAGGTACTTCACCGAGGGCGACAGTCGGAACCACGCAGCCTCGGCACTTGGATCGTGAAAGTTTGGGGAGGTGAGCCCTGGCATCAGGTGAACCATATGGCGGCCTTTGACCGCGTTCGTGATTTGGTACGCGATGGTTGGTTCTTCGGGGCCGATGAAAAATGGAACAGGGTCCTCGTTGATCATTTCCAGGGCATTATTGGTGCCGCGGATATTGTCCGAGTGACTGTCGCGCGCCTCGAGCCAGAGCGGCCGGCCATCAAGTCCGCCGGCCGAATTCACGACATCAATGGCGAGGCGAAGGGCGCTCTCCAGTGCGACCCCGGATGCCGCACGCTCGCCAGAAAAAGGGAGCACCGTGCCGATACGAATGGCGTTTTCCGGCACGGTGGGTTCATGATTCGACACGCAGGCGACAGCAGAAAGAACTGCCAATCCCCAGGCCACGCCGGCAGCCCTCGGGCCCCGCCTCTTCGCACGCTGTTGGGAAGCAGCCGTGTTCCCAATCGATGGAGATGTCTGTGTGGCTCCCTGTTCGTGCATTAGGAGGATCCTGGAGAAGGCATAGACGAGACGGTATCGGCTACGGTATCAGCTGTTGATCCCAAGCGAGCTGAGGAATGCGTTGTAGTCGGCATAGTTGGCGGTGGTGATCATG
>Ga0265342_10004721_pt1 | contig 10609 bp, 10 predicted proteins | sample 4CB327metaG_FD_203125 | JGI IMG/M metagenome (GOLD analysis project Ga0265342, IMG submission 203125) | Rhizosphere microbial communities from Carex aquatilis grown in University of Washington, Seatle, WA, United States - 4-CB3-27 metaG | ecosystem: Host-associated > Plants > Roots >...
CGCCAAAGAGGATGTTCCCTATGCGCACGAGCCCAAATCAATCCGAAGCCGACCTGACACTCTCGAAGCTGCCGACCGGGAAGGCCGCTGACATGGCTTCCAAGTCCGTTTCCGACACGCTCGTGGCGCTCCACATAGACGCCGAATCAGGTCTCTCACAAGCAGAGGTCGACTTGAGACGGAAGGAGCACGGCTACAACGAAGTGGCCGAAACAAGTGAGCACCCGATCCTCAAATTCCTTGGGAAATTCTGGGGGCTGTCAGCATGGATGCTTGAATTGATCATGCTTCTGTCGCTCGTGCTGCGGCATTACTCCGATCTCGCCATCGTGGGCGGACTGCTGGTCCTCAATGCCGTGCTGGGCTTCGCGCAGGAGCGTCGCGCCGCAGGCGTGATGGAGACGTTGCGGCGACGACTGCAGGTCAGTGCGCGCGTGCTGCGCGACGCGAACTGGCAGGTAGTTCCCGCCCGGGAACTGGTCCCCGGCGACATCGTCCGCGTCCGCGCCGGCGACATCATCCCAGCCGACGTGAAGCTCCTGACCGGAACCTTGAGCGTTGATCAATCGGCCCTCACGGGGGAATCGAAGGATGCCGACAAGGCTCCGGGCGAAGTGCTTTCTTCGGGCTCCATCGTCCGCCGGGGAGAAGGGAACGGCGTGGTGCTGCTGACGGGGGCCAAGACGTATTTTGGGCGCACCACCCAGCTCGTGCAGGTCGCACGCCCGAAACTCCACATCGAGGCGGTGGTGTCCAGGGTCGTCCGCTGGCTGTTCGTCATCGTCGGCGCGCTGCTGGCCGTGGTCATCGTGTTGTCGCTGATCCGGGGCGCGCCGCTCTTCGAGATGATCCCGCTCCTGCTGGTCCTGCTGATGAGCGCGGTCCCCGTGGCACTCCCGGTCATGTTCACCGTCAGCATGGCTCTCGGGTCGGCGGAACTGGCGAAGCGAGGCGTCCTGGTCACGCGGCTCAGCGCTTCGGAGGACGCCGCGACGATGGATGTGCTCTGTGTGGATAAAACGGGCACGATTACGATGAACCAACTGGCAGTCACTGGCGTGATCCCGCTGGAAAATACCACGGAATCCGACGTGCTGTTCGCCGGCGCCCTGGCCTCGCAGGAGGCCAACCAGGATCCGATCGACCTGGCCTTCCTCGCCGCGGCCCAAGCACAGCACGTCGTCGATGGGGTTCCGGCGGTGAAGCCGATCTCGTTCGCACCGTTTGACGCGAAAAACCGGCGGACGGAAGCCGTGGTCGAGCAAAACGGGCAGCGTCTTCGAGTGCTGAAGGGAGCTGTGCGGACGGTCGCCGAGGTGTGTGGGCTGCAGCCCCCGGCGATCGAGGCCCTGGAAGCCAGGGTTAGCGAATCCGCGCTCAAAGGATATCGGACGCTGGCGGTGGCGCGTGGACCTGAGGCGGCTCCTCCCGGGCTGATCGGACTGGTGACGTTGTACGACCCGCCCCGATCGGATGCGAAACAGCTCATCGCCGCGCTCCATGACCTTGGGGTTCCAGTCAAAATGCTGACCGGCGACGCCCTGGCGGTGGCGCGCGAGATCGGTCAGGGAGTCGGGTTGGCCAATATTCGGCGCGCAGCCGATTTGAAGGCGGCGAGCGCCCAGACCGGGAATCAGGCGACCGACTTCCTGGCGGGCGCCGACGGGCTCGCCGAGGTGTATCCGGAGGACAAATACCTTGTCGTGCAGCACCTGCAGGCCGCAGGACACGTGGTGGGAATGACGGGCGACGGCGTCAATGACGCGCCGGCGCTGCGTCAGGCCGAGGTGGGGATTGCCGTCAGCACCGCGACCGACGTCGCCAAAGGGGCCGCGAGCGCCGTCCTGACGGAACCGGGGCTCACGAACATCGTGGCGCTGGTCGAGCAGGGGCGGACGATCTACCAGCGGGTGCTGACGTGGATCATCAACAAAATCAGCCGGACGATTCTGAAGTCAGCCTACGTTGCCATCGCGTACGTGGTGACAGGACACTTTGTGGTCTCCGCCTTTGCGATGCTGCTGCTTACCTTCATGACGGACTTCGCGAAGATCACGCTTGCCACCGATCACGTTCGGCCGTCCAGAAAGCCGGAGACCTGGAACATCGGCGGATTCATCACGGTGTCGGTGGTGCTCGGCGTGGCGATGGTCGCTGAGGCGCTGTTCTTCTTGTATCTCTGCTGGCCACGCTTTGACTTGGCGCCGACCAGCAACCTCCAGGACACGCCCCTCCATACGTTCAGCTTCCTGATCTTGCTCTACTTTGCGGTGTTCTCCGTTGTCTCCGCGCGCGAACGACGCTCGTTCTGGGCGACAATGCCCAGCCGGAGCCTCATCGCTGCTCTCACCGTGGAAGCGCTCACCGGGACCGTCCTGGCGCTCGCAGGTCTCCCGGGCCTCGCGCCGTTGCCATGGGAGCAGATGCTCGCCATTTTCGGATATGCGATGATTTCCTGCCTCGTCGTGAATGACGCCCTGAAAGTCGTCATGATCAAGCGATTCGTTCCCGCGGCGGTGGGCCAGCAGGCTTGTCGCTCGGCAGCTTCGCCATGACAGGGATAATCATGGGCGGCGATTCGAGAGGCAGTCCGCGCTTCGGGCCGGATTGCGATTGAGGGAGATTCCAGGGAGCGTCGGGATCATCACTCACGGCGATGATCTTTTTGCCGTCGGGACCGGGAATCTCATAGTGACCTTTTTTGAGTCGCTGCACCTCCTGTTCCTGTTCGTCGTAGAGCAAATGGTCCCCTTCGCCCTCGCGCATTCCCGTTGAAGACGCAGAGCGAAGAATTTCGACATTAGTGGGAGATTCTCACGCGCCTGCGGTCCGCGCATTGCGCGTCAAACGCTCAACGTCACGACCCCGGCATGGGTGGCAACGTTGATGCCGCCCGACGTTACGGTGGGGTCCCATCGCAGTTCCGCCTCCACGTCATTCTTCAGTTGTGCATCCGTTTTCACTTCAAGTCCTATCTTCGCCAAAAGCGATCAAAGAGCCGATATGTTGAAATACCAAAATGGACTTCAATGCATCGGCTTACCACGCGCACGGTCCCACGGCCAACCGAGGTGTCTATACCGTGTTGCTGTTGACAGTGGCAGAGCAACTTTCATACCAACACGATCATGACACGAATTCGGTACTGCCGGAAGTGAGCGGCCAGAAACATTGCCGCCATCAGCTCCAACACTGGAACGACAACGACCACACGCATGGCGTGTGCTGCTCCTACGACTCGCACTCGGCATCGGGCGTATGACACAGTAGGACGAGCGACTGGTAGGGCCAGAGCCGTGGCGTCTTTGTTGTGCGGAGCCGGTGGAGGCAGAGCTCCAAGCCGCGGTACCGGTGCTTCGCTGTACGCTGCAGTTCGTGCAGCTAATACGTGCGCGTGCCCTTCTTCAATCTGCGCGACGCATGTGGCCCGGGCTGCTTCTCGCAGCGCGACATCGCCGTTAGCCTTGGCCGCCTTAATAAGTGCTCGACCGGTTGCTCCCTCGTTCATCTCGACCGAAAGCGACTTGCACTTTCGCTGAATCCTTGCGATAACTGCTGCACCCAGCGTGCCTCAGTCATCGCACATTACGCAAAATGACCAACGGCAATTTGTTCAAGTCATTTCTGCGCGGGACCCGAGCACCAGCGCAATCGAAGGGAACGTATGGCATTGCACTTGCGGGCTGGCGAATCTTTCAGTGGGGGCGCTCGGCGCGTCATCCGTGGTGAAATCGATAAGACGCTCCGCGGACTGAGCCGTTCGCATAGTAACCAGCGGAATGCCGTGCATGATGCTCGCAAGTGCTTCAAGAAGATGCGAGCGATTCTCCGCCTGGTGCGCAACGAATTAGGGGCGCGCGCTTACCATCGCGAGAACGCGTGCGTCCGTGACGCAGCTAGACCGCTGACCGAACTTCGGGATGCGACGGTGCTGCTTGATTCGCTGAATGAATTGGTGGATCATTCCGCTCCTCGCATTTCGGTCAAGACAATCCGTCGTATTCACAAGACGCTGTGCGCCCACAGGGCAGCCGTCCAAAAGCAGGCGCGGGAAGGTGTTGGCATACTGGGAAACGTGCGCGCGACGCTCAAGAGCGCTCGTTCTCGAATTCGACGTTTGGACGTTCACGCCAGGCCTTGGTCAGCCGCGCTTGGCGGGTTGAAGCGGGTCTATCGCCAGGGGCGTCGCGCCTGTGGTGCCGCAATCGCCAATCCCACGACCGAAAACCTTCACGAATGGCGCAAGCAAGCCAAGTATCTTTGGTATCAACTTCGGCTTCTCGAAGTTATTCGACCCAAGGCCATGAAGGCGCTTGCGCGGCGGGTACACGAACTGACCCAACGGTTGGGCGACGACCACGATTTGGCCATGCTGCGCCAAGAGCTTGTGACCGAACGGGACACATTGGACGACTCCGATGCCATGGATTCGTTGTTCAAAGCGATTGACTCGCGCCGCGATCAATTGCAGCGCAGGGCAATCGGCCTGGGAAAGCGCATCTACCGACGGAAGCCCAGTGCTCTCAAACGGCAAATCAAGCGGTACTGTACGAACATGACTCGCGGCCACTGACCGGGGCCTTCCCCCGCCCTGGTTTAAGCACCCTTTGATGCGAAGAACTCGCGCGCATGTGCCGGCAATTGGCCCTCGGCCATGTGATTCCGTCGATCACGATTGAGCCGACGATGTGCTCAGCCACGTCACCGTGATTGCATTTCAAGTCGGCCAAAAGCTGCTCCATGGCGCTGCTCTCGCCAGTGCCGTGGCCGAAGATCAGGATTTGATCGGCGCCCCGGAGTGTTGCGGCGATGGCTTCGTAGAAGCTCTTCCGCTCCGGCGCCCTTTTGCCATGGGTCTCTTCGTTGTCGGCAACCAGGTGTCGATGGAAACCGTGCGGGTCGTAAGGCACGAACTGCTCCGGGACAGCTCCATCCAACTCGGTGCGGTAAACCTTCGCCTCGTGATGGTCGATGACGACGAGCACGAGAGCGCCTGGCACTACTGGCGGGGGAATCGATGTTTCGTCCGACTGCTTCAGGAAGCGGCGGATGTCCAGCACCGCCTCGACCGGGGCGGAATCCTTGTGATTGGGAACGTGCAGGATCAGCATATGCCCGTTCCGCGTCGCTTGGAGGGGGCCATTGTGCTGCTCCGACACATTGGCCATCCTGTTAAGCAGTGACACCACGTCGTGCCATTCCAAGTTGCGAGCTGTCGGGTGACGAACAATTGCTTCATAGGTGCGCTGGTGACGCCCACTCAGGTGGGCCGAGGTTGCGAGTCGGTCTTGAGTCTTGAGTTGTCATTGTACTTTTCTTGAAAAGCCTTTGGGTTCACCACCGTTGATTCCATCCGAGGTCAGCCCACTGAGTCCGTCGAAACTCTTCCGGAGGTCGACGGCCTGGGCACAGAGATAGATACTTGCGTTGTTCGGAAAGTTCAGCATTCCGATTCCTCCTGCTGCTCGTCGATGCTCCGTGCCTGCCCGGCGGCCACGATCGCCGCGGCCATCGACTGCGCATCGGTGATCGTCACCATTACCTGCGCGCCGTTGGGCAAACGAATTTCGACGGCCGCGGCAGCCGGCTTCGGTGAGAGAAGGCGAACCGGCAAGAAAGCCGGCTCCTGAACCGGCGCCGATTCACGCGTCCTTAGGCGACGCAACTTCCTGCGCCACTGATAAAACGACGGCGTCGAAACACCCTCGACCAGACAAAAGTCGGCGACGGTCAAGTCGCAACCATCAAATCGTCGAAACCGATCGCCCCAAAGCTTCCGCTTGGTGGCGTCCATCATCCGGGCCATAGCTCGCTCCATTGCAAAAAGGATGTGCCCCGCACTCCTCGCAACGTAGCACGCCCGTCAAGAATGGCCCGGATGTACGGTCACCGACCATCCGCACCTGGTCAACCAACGGGATGACGAAAAAAAGCCCGCCCTTGCTCCCACTGGGCTGCCAATTTGATGCTCGCAGCGGCCGCGGCGGCCGCGAACCAGACGACAGCGACCGCGATGGCCGCGAACACCAGAATGGAAATGTAGTTGTTCATGAATATCTCACTTGGGGAAAACGGCACAAGTAAATTATGCTCGAACCACGCTGATTCGAACGCGCGGATCAGGCCTCGCCGGTATCCGCCCACTTCGGAGGCGAGGCTCCTGCGGAGGGCGGCGACGTCCACAACGCGCGGCCGCAGCGAGCGCGATAGTGAAGATCCTTGCCAGATCCTCCGGGAAGTATTTCGCCATAAGCGGCGGCCAGGCTCAAATCCTGATGGCCACGGAGCCAACACTTCAAACATTGCATCCACAGATTGGGCGTCGGGGGTCTTTGGCTGGTCGGTATTGGATTTCATTATGTGTGCTCCTTCGGCTTTCCCATGCGGCAGTTTTCGTGAGTTGCGGGAAGCCAACCCCTGCGCATTTTATTTGGGGTTCCTTGACTTCCGCTTCAAGTTCCGGCTTGTGTGACTGCTGTCATGCCGGTTTCCCTTCGGTTTGCGGCACCCTGACCCCACTCCGGACGATAGCCAAAAACTGGTCGGCATCCAGGCTGGCGCCGCCGATGAGGGCGCCGTCCACACCGGGGCGGCTAAGCAGTGCGGCGGCGTTGTCCGGCTTGACGCTGCCACCTTACTGAATGTCGAGCGTCTTTGCCGACTTCTCATCGAACAGCTGACCGAAGCGGCGCCGAATGACGGAGTGTGCCTCCTGAGCCTGCTGGAGGGTGGCGTGGTGTCCGAGGCTCCCGATTGCCCAGACCGGTTCATACACGATGGTGAGACGGGGCAAAGTATCTGCCGACAGGCCGGCCAATCCTTGGATGAGTTGCCGGTCGAGTACCGCTTCGGTGCGGTGGGCCTCACGTTGCTCCAGAGTCTCGCCGACACAGAGGATCACATCGAGGCCGGCGGCCAGGGCAAACCGCGCCTTTTGGTTGATGAACGAATCGGATTCACCCAGCTTGTGCCGGCGCTCGCTGTGCCCGAGGATAACGTACTTGCAACCGAGATCGAGGAGCATCGTCGGGCTGACTTCGCCGGTGAACGCGCCTTCCTTCTCGGGATAGAGGTTCTGTGCCCCGAGCGCGACGCGGCTGCCCTGGAGAATCTCCCCGACCAGGGGGAGATAGGGAATGGCGGACAGATGGCGACGGATACGCGGTTCTCAAGGTCCGCGCCATCCACAATCGCCTTGGCCAACCGTTTGGCCTCAGCGGCGGTAGTGTACATCTTCCAGTTACCGACGATGAATTTCTGGCGCATATCTGGTTCCATTTCGATGCTCACGTGCTCACTTTGCGTATTGCCGATGATCCGCCAAGCGCACTCTGCCTATCGGTCCGTTTCCATCGCGGCAGTATATTCGCCACGGCGTGCAGCCCGGTCGCACCTGGCCCGGAGATACAGTGCTTGCTGTGCTGCCGAGACGTGGGCCTCCTGGCCGTGCCAGATCTCCAATGCCGGTTGCTGGATGGCTCGTGCGAACGAGAACGCCAGCGCCCAAGGAATCCGCGACTTGAATCGGACATTCATAGCATTCAAGCGGGCCGAGGCCACTGTACCGGGTTGGCCGCCCGACAAGAATGCGACCCCCGGAACGGCGGCGGGAACGGCCCGCAAGAGACACGTCACTGTGGCATCGGCCACCTCTTCGACCGTTGCTGGCTCGGGGTAGGTGGATCCCGGAAGTACCATATTGGGCTTCAGGATCATTGCTTCCAGCGTCACTCGTTGTGTGTAAAGCTGGTTGAAAACCGTCCGCAGGACTTCCTCTGTGACCTCACGGCACCGCTGTAGAGTATGCTTGCCCTCCATGAGCACTTCCGGCTCGACGACGGGCACCAGTCCGGCTTCCTGGCACAACGCGGCATAGCGCGCAAGTGCATGTGCGTTGGCCTCGATGCAACCCCGACTGGGAAGACGATCGTCCAAGGCAATCACCGCGCGCCACTTGGCGAAACGGGCGCCCATTTGTGAGTATTCAGCCAGCCGGTCGCGTAAGCCGTCCAAGCCTTCGGTGATTTTCTCACCGGGATTACCCGCCATCTCCTTCGCACCAGTGTCCACTTTAATGCCGGGAATGATTCTCGCGTCGGCGAGGACTTCAATGAAGGGAGTGCCATCTTTCCTCCGCTGGCGGATTGTTTCGTCGTAGAGGATCGCGCCGCTGATACACTCGCCGAGACCCGGCGTGGTCACAATCAACTCTCGATAGGCCCGCCGGGCTTCCTCGGTCTGGGGAATCGCCAACTTGGCAAACCGTTTGTTACAGGTTGAATTACTTTCGTCCATCGCCAGCAGGCCCTTGTCGCCGGCGACCAGCGCCCGTGCGGTGTCGACAAGCTCTTGCGCATTCATTTGGATTTGTTCCATTTCCAGTTGCGGATTTCGGGCAGGTCTTGACCATGTTGATCAATGTAATGCTTGTGCTCGACGAGCTTGTCCTGCATCTGTTGCTTCAGGTAGGCCCCCTTGGTGCCCAACTGCGGCAGGCGATCCACCACGTCTTGCACCAGGTGGAACCGGTCGAGGTCGTTCTGCACCCGCATGTCGAAGGCCGTCGTGATCGTGCCTTCTTCCTTGTAGCCTCGCACGTGCAGGTTGCGATTGGTCCGGCGGTAGGTCAGCCGGTGGACCAGCCAGGGGTAGCCATGAAAACCAAAGATGATGTGCTTGTCTTTCGTGAAGAGTGAGTCGTAATCCTTGTCGCTCAGACCGTGGGGGTGTTCCGTGCTGGGCTGTAACCGCATGAGATCGACGACATTGATCACGCGGATCTTCAGATTGGGCAGATGTTCGCGAAGAATCGATACGGCGGCAAGGATCTCCAGCGTGGGCGTGTCACCGCAACAGGCCATCACCACATCGGGCTCGGCGTCCTGGTCGTTGCTGGCCCATTGCCAGATGCCAATTCCCTCCGTGCAATGCACGACCGCGGCGTCCATGGTAAGCCATTGCGGCAGGGCGTGTTTGCCGGCCACCACCACGTTTACGTAATGCCGGCTGCGTAGGCAATGATCGAAGACCGACAGCAGGCAGTTGGCATCAGGCGGCAGGTAGACGCGCACGATATCGGCCTTCTTGTTGACGACATGGTCGAGGAAACCGGGATCCTGGTGCGTAAATCCATTGTGATCCTGTTGCCAGACGTGGGAGGCCAGCAGATAGTTGAGCGATGCGATCTTCCGCCGCCAGGGCAACTCCAGCGTTACCTTCAGCCACTTGGCGTGCTGGCTGAACATCGAATCGACGATGCGGATGAAGGCCTCATAGCTGTTGAACAGCCCGTGCCGCCCGGTCAGCAGATATCCTTCCAGCCAACCCTCGCACTGGTGCTCGCTGAGCATCGAGTCAAGCACGCGTCCGGCGGGCGAGAGAAACTCATCGTCGTCTTGTTTCCGGGCCTCCCACTGGCGGTTGGTGACTTCGAAAACCGCGCCCAGCAGATTGGAGAGCGTTTCATCGGGACCGAAGACCCGGAAATTTCGCTGATCTTGATTGAGCCTGGCCACGTCACGCAGAAACTTACCCAGCACGAGCGTATCCTGGCCGTCGACGGCGCCGGGCGAAGGCACATGCACCGCGTGTTCGTGGAAATCGGGCATGCGCAGGTCGCGCAGCAGAAGACCGCCGTTGGCGTGCGGATTGGCGCCCATTCGCCGGTCGCCCTTCGGCGCCAATTCGGCCAGTTCCGGCATGAGACCGCCATTTTCATCGAACAACTCCTCGGGCTTGTAGCTCTTCATCCAGCGTTCAAGCTGCTTGACATGATCGGGATGCGCGGAATCCACCAACAGTGGAACCTGATGCGCACGGAAGGTGCCCTCGATTTGCAGGCCATCGACGACTTTCGGCCCCGTCCAGCCCTTGGGTGACCTCAGCACGATCAAGGGCCAGCGCGGCCGAGTGGTGTCGTTCTTGTCCCTCGCACTGCTTTGGATTTTCCGGATGTCCTCGATGGCCTTCTCGAGAGTGGCGGCCATGAGCTGGTGCATCGTTTCCGGTTCATCACCTTCCACGAAGTAGGGCGTCCAGCCGCAGCCTCGTAAGAATTGCTCCAATTCCTCGTGCTCGATGCGGGCCAGGATGGTCGGGTTGCTGATCTTGTAGCCGTTGAGGTGCAGGATCGGCAGCACGGCCCCGTCGGAAACTGGGTTGAGCAGCTTGTTGGATTGCCAGGCGGTAGCCAATGGGCCCGTTTCCGCCTCGCCGTCGCCGACGACGCAGGCGACGATCAGATCGGGGTTGTCGAACGCGGCTCCAAAGGCATGGCTGAGCGAGTAACCCAGCTCACCGCCTTCGTGAATCGATCCAGGCGTCGTCGGCGCCACATGGCTGGAAATCCCGCCGGGAAACGAGAATTGCTTGAACAGTTTTTTCAGCCCGGCTTCGTCCTGCGTGATGTTGGGATAAACTTCACTCCAGGTGCCTTCGAGGTAAACATTGCCCACGATCGCCGGGCCACCGTGGCCGGGGCCGGCGACGTAGAACATGTCCAGGTCGTACTTCTTGATGACCCGGTTCAAGTGCGCATAGATGAAGTTCTGACCCGGCGTCGTGCCCCAGTGTCCGACGACCAGCGGCTTCACGTGTGCCAGTTTCAGCG
>Ga0265342_10004722_pt1 | contig 10605 bp, 11 predicted proteins | sample 4CB327metaG_FD_203125 | JGI IMG/M metagenome (GOLD analysis project Ga0265342, IMG submission 203125) | Rhizosphere microbial communities from Carex aquatilis grown in University of Washington, Seatle, WA, United States - 4-CB3-27 metaG | ecosystem: Host-associated > Plants > Roots >...
AACATTTTCAGCGGTCAGCTCTTCGTCTACTATGGCGACAGCTTCGATGCCGATTTCGCCCTGCTGACCGAGGACCAGAATGGTCTGGTGATACCCGCGCCCGGTCAGCCGTCGTCGTGGGCCAAGGCCGACTCGTTCGAGATCCACCCGAGCTACACGCCCGATCAGCACTTCCCCGACATCGGCATCGTCTACCTGGATCGCAAGCTGCCCTTCGATCCGTTGCCGCTTTCCCGCAACGTGGTCGCGGCGAACCGCGTGGTCACCATCTCGGGTTGGGGCGCGAACAGCACGCCGACGCCGACGACCGGCGTCGGCAGCCGTGTGCAGCGCACGGGCACCTCGCGCACCCTCGGTTCTCCCACGGCGGCCGACTTCCATCCCGAAGACCCCAACAACGGCCTCCTCGTTCCGGCAAATCGCCTCGCCCAGATCAAGCTCGACGGCAATCCGACGAACGCCAACTCCTGCTTCGGCGATTCGGGCAGCCCGCTGCTCATCACCGATTTCGGCCAGACCTATATCGCCGGCGTCAACTACTTCACCGGTTTGTCGTGCGCCGACTACAGCCTCTACACGCGCATCAGCTCTTTCTTGCCGTTCTTCGACGAAGCGTACAAGAAGGGTGGCCAGGAAGTTCTCACGCCGACCTTCGATTGCGTCGCCCCGAACGCGGCAGGGACCCTGACCGCCTTCTTCGGACACGACAACAAGAATGGCGTGGCCGTGACGGTCCCCTACGGCACGAAGAACAGCCTCGCGCGGGACACGTTCGCTCAGCGCCCGAGTCGATTCCTGCCTGGCACGCATCACTTCACCTTTGGCGTGGATTTCGCGAGCAATCAAACGATCAGTTGGACCCTTTCGCCCGACAACAGCCCGACCACGACCGTCACGGTGACCCAAAGCTCGCGCCGCTGCGGAGCCGTCGAGGCCGACCAGACGGAGTGCGCTCTCTCGTGCCGTGCCAGCCAGCGCGCTTCGGGCTGCGCGACGCTGCCGACGTTCGAGACCTGCGTCGGCTTCTGCCTGGATCAGATCGGGTTCATCCGTGACTCGCTCCCCAATTGTCTGGCGGCGAACAGCGCCATCAACGTCTGCACTGCCGCCGTCTCTCCCGATCCCGCGAATTGGCTCTGCGACGACTTTTTCGGGGCCTTTGCCGTCGACCCGTGCGCGGCGCAATTCGATGCGCTCAACACCTGCTTCGCTCAGTGATCACGACGCCTTGAGCCTTGTGCGCTGGCCGAACCGTTGGCGTGGCCTGGCTTGGTGGCGTGCCACTGTCGGTGCACCCCTGAGCCACACCGCGACCGCGCGCGGGATCGACGCTATAGAATCTGGTTGATGGCCTTCCTCGAGTCTCTCCTTCACCTAAACCCCTGGACTTACCTCGTCGTCGCCGGCTTCTTCGAGATGGGATTCACCGCCTTCATGAAGCTGTCGGACGGATTCAAGCACTGGGGCTACAACGCCTGCTTCGCCTCCTGTGCGCTGGCGAGCTTTGGGCTCCTGAACCTGTCGACGCGCGAACTGTCGCTGGGGACGGCCTATGCCGTGTGGACGGGACTGGGCGCTTTCGGGACGGCGGCGATTGGAATGCTCTTCTTCGGCGACCCGACGACGTTCTGGCGCGTGGCGTTCCTCACCCTGCTGATAGGCTCGATCATCGGCCTCAAAGCCGTATCCTAGACGGAACGGGGTCAGGTTTTTGCGGCCGGGGGCGCTCGCGACAAACGCACGCGAGATGGACAAGACCCTACCTTGGAGAGTCTCCGGCGGGACTGGTGCTTCCGTAGAACGACGCGCCTTTGAAAAAAATACCAACACCGCCGGCTTGGTTCTCTTAAGGTGTCGCCCCTTATGCGCCCTGGCCAACTGAATATCTTCCGGTGTCTCTATCCCGCTGCCGTCGTCGCGTTGCTCCAGGTGCCGATGGTCTTGTCGGGCTGCGGCGGCAGTAGCCGTGGCGCTCAGTCGAAAGACGCGGCGGCAGGCGCCGATGCTGGCGATGCGGCTGGCGCGGATCGCGCAGTTCTGGACGCCGCCGCGGATTCGTCGGTCGACGGTGCAGCGGACAGCGCAAGCGGTGATGCGGCGTTCGACTCTGGCGAAAACCGCGATGCCGTGAACGGCGACACCGCACGAGCGGACAGCGGAAGTGGCGACGCCGTGACCGTGTACCCCGACGGTGCGCCGCCCGACGCCGCGCCGCCCGTTCGTATGCTGCAGATCCTCGCCGGCACGGTAGGCGGTCCCGGATATGCCGACGGCGTGGGCGCCGAGGCACGGTTCACGGCGCTCCAGCGGGTGGCGACCGACGGGCAGGGAAACCTCTTCGTGGAGGAGGTTCCACGATTCGTAAGATGGAGCTGGCGAGCGGACGCGTGACCACCATAGCCGGCTCGCCTATAGAATCGGGCAACGCCGACGGTACCGGCGCGGCCGCCCGCTTTTCCTTCACCGAGGGCCTGGTAGTCGACCATGGCGCCCTCTACGTCGACGACGGCGGCAACTTGGTCCGGCGGGTGGATTTGGCCAATCGCGCCGTGACCACGCTGGCCGGCAGCGCGGGTTGCACCACGCCGCAGGATGGAACCGGCGCGGGCGCCTGCTTCGGGTTCACCGCCGCGCTTACCGGCAATGGCCAGGGGATGCTGTTCCTCACCGACGCCGCTGGTATCCGCAAGGTGACCACCGCCGGAGTGGTCACCACGCTGGCGGTGACCACGGCGCGACCCTTGAGGACGCTCGGCATGGGGCCCGGGTCCACGTTGTTCGCCAGCGACGGCAACCTGGTCATGGCGGTCGACATCACGACCGGCGCGGTGACGCCAATTGCGGGCGGCTTTGTGGGCATAACCGACGGCGTGGGAGCCGCCGCGGGCCTCTTCTCTGTCAACGGCCTCGCCTACGACGGCACCGGGGTGCTGTACGTCGCGGACGACTCCTCCGTGCGGTCGATCGTCCTGTCGAGCGGGATGGTCACCACTCGCGGGATCGCCCGGTACGATAGGAACCGTCGGCGGTTCCGGCGCTGCTGTACGCTTCACCAACCTCGCCAGCGTGGCCTGGGTGGCGAGCGGCGGTCCGACCGGGCTCTATCTCACTGACGTCACGCGTGTTCGCGTACTGAATCCCGCGCTCGGCAGCGTCACCTCGATCGCTGGGACCGCGCCCACCACCGGCGGCTCCGATGGAACCGGCAGCGCCGCGCTGTTCAAGAATCCGTCCGGCCTGTCCAGCGACGGCGCCAGTTCCGTCTACCTCGCTGACGCCGGAAACCAGACGCTGCGAAAGATCGACGTCACCAATGGAATGGTAAGCACCATCGCCGGCACGGCGGGCATGTCCGGAAGCGATGACGGCGTGGGCGCCGCGGCGCGCTTCGACTTCCGGGTGGCGGGCGGCTACCCCGTCTCGGGGCCGGCGTGGGACGGTGCCGGCAACCTCTTCGTGACCGACGCCTTCAACCACACCATCCGGAAGGTCGCACTCTCCACGCGCCTGGTCAGCCTGTTCGCGGGCGCCGTCAGGACATCCGGCACCGTCGACGGGCCGGCAACCACCGCCCGTTTCACCTTCCCGACCTCCGCCCTGGTGAAGGACGGCTTTTTGTACGTCACCGACGTGAGGGGCACCAAGTTGCGGAAGATCGATCTCACGACGGGCAACGTGGTGACCTGGGCCACCGCGGGCTCGGTGGCCGCAGGCACCGATCGCTTGCCAGGCCTCGCCGCCGACGACAGCGGCAACCTCTATGTGTCCGATCGCGCGGGGCACGTCATTCAGAGGATCTCACTGGCGACTGCCGCCGTGACCACCCTCGCGGGCACCCTCGGTGCGCCGGGCAGCGACGACGGCGTCGGCACCGCCGCTCACTTTCGCGTTCCCACGGGCCTGGCGTTCGACGGCCACGGGCGCCTGCTGGTCGCCGATTCAGGCAACAGCACCGTCCGCCAGATCGATCTAACCAATGGTCAAGTCACGACGCTGGTGGGCGTCGCCGGTCAAGCCAAGGTGCAACCCGGTCCGCTCCCCGTCTTTCAGGCCTTTCTAGCTTCAGGGACGGCCACTGATTGAGCGGTTTACCGCGTTTACCGCCCCGTGAGAGTTCGCGGAGTTACGGGGAGAGGCGAGGGAGGAGCACCGGACGAGCGCACATGCGTTTGGCGGTCAGAGCCCGTAGGTTTGCGATTCTGTGGATGCTGCGCCGGCACACCCGCACTAGCCGCTGAGACTAGCCGTTTGGCCGGCAGTGCCTGGCGACCGAGGAGCAACGGGGTCGAGATGAGCGCAGGTCGCCTCACGCTCGGCGGGAACGGATCGCGGATGACCAGCACCTCAGCGGATGGACGAGGTAGCCATTACGGGGGGGCAGGTCAGCATCAGCACGATACCTCGCGCCGGATGGAACGCACCTAGGGCCACGCTCCACCGATCTTCCCACTTCCGCCAGCCGTCGACGTGCCGACAAGCGCCTCTGGCGCCTCTGGCTGGACATGCCGACGCCATCGCCGAGCCGACCAAGCTTGGCAAAATTGCGGATCTCGTGAGCCCGTCTTCTGAAGCTGCAGTCATCAGGGGCGACGACACCCACAGTCTGCGTGTCTGCTGGGCACTTCCGACAACGCCTAGTCCGCGACAACGCCGGCGTGGACCGCAGAGTTACGTTCCCGCCAGTGTCATCTTGCCAGGAGGCACGCGGGTCTTGCTGCGATCTCGCGGGGGGGGCGAGGTCCGCCCCGGCTAGGTGAGCGGCAACACTGTCGTCCGTCGGGGGCGCGATAAGTCGTCCAGTGCGCATGCGACATCCTCGGCCGCCGTCTCGTTCCCTGACGCGGGCTCAATTCGTCTCCCACCATTTCTGCGCCGCCGCTCGGTCGAACGGCGGCAGCACCATCTTGCGGACGGCGATCTGCCGGAGCCCGGGGAACGCCGCCAGGAACCGTGGACCATCGATCTGCCAGCCGTCCGTCACGGAGACGTCGAACGTGCCGCCCGACGCGCCGGACACCGCCTGGTCGATGAGCGGGATGGGGGCGCCGGCCGTGAACTCACCACCGACGCGCTCTCTGACGGTGGTGTCAACGTGTCCGAGGTAGTAGACGCCCGGTGCGACGACCTGCAGCTTCCCGTGCAGCGGCGCGAAGAAGGTGGCGTTGATGAGGAACCCGTGGTTGAAGGAGGTGAAGCCTCGGACCAGGTACTCGCCCTGATCAAGCTGCATGCGGATGAGATAGTTGTTCCCGGTCTGCGGCGCCTCGCTCTCCGCCCGCCCACTATCGTCCATCTTGAAGTTGAAGCGATCCTTGCTGTCGCTGGCGTTCGGCCTCTCGACGTTCACGACGAGGAGCTTCGGCTGATACGAAGGCTTGTAGACGTTCCGCGAGGTCAGCGTCATGAGGAAGGTCACCTTGCCGGCGGCGGGTGGCGCCGCGGCGTTTTCGGAGAACGCCATCGGCATCACGGTAGCGCAGCCGGAGGCCATCACGCTGAGCACGAGCGATGCCGTTACGAGCTGACGGTTGGACATGCCGGGTACGACACCACGAACGTCGGGAGTTGGACAATGCGACCAAAGTGGTACGCGGTCGACGGGCCGCGAATCGACGCGGCCCGAAATCCGGCGCCGATCGCGACGGAATGTTATGAACCGAGGCCCGAGTGCCGATGACTACGTCTGCTCCGGTTGGTGCCGTCGAGCAGTTTGAGGACCGAGACGTCGATGTGCCAAATTTCGTTGGGGCGAGTGGCGCGAACGCCGACGGTGGGCTTGGCAGGGTAAACTCGAAGGCGAGGGCGGCAGCCGCGGTCGCGAACGAGCCGTGCCCACGTGCTCGCGGAGGCGAAGACCCTGCCGACGCGCTGGGCGTAGAGGCTCAAGGAGCGCAGCGGCATGTGGCGATATTCGTGCGCCAGGAGCATGTCCTTGACGGTGGCGATCTCGGCGGCCGTGAGCTGGCCGGGCAGGGTGCGCGGGCATGGCGAGCGATCGTTGAGGCCGCAGACGAGAGCGACGCGTTTCCAGGCGTGGTAGCGCGATGGAGGCATGCCCAGGATGCGCAGGATCAGGGCGAGGGGCAGGGCGGGCAGGGCGCTGGTGATCGCGCGCAGGATGCTGGCTTTGGTTGCGCCTTCGGGGAGACGCTCGCTGACGAGGCGGAACCCGGAGGCCCGCAAGAGCGCAAGCAGCAGGCGCACGGTCGCGGCCAAGATCCGGACTCGCCCTTCAAACTTCTCGACGGTGGTGAGGAGTTGCTGGCGGTCTTGGTCGAACACTTCATGGCTGACGACAGCGCGCAAGCCGCGGCGCTTCCAGCTGGAGACGGTCGAGCGCGGGACGTGCAGGCGGTGGCCCAAAGCGCGTGCGCCGTTGCGGCGCACGTGCTCTCGGAGGCGATGGTCGTACGCGCGGCGCTGCTGCGGCGCTGCGGGACGTCGTGGAGTCATCGCGAGAGGATCGCCGAGCGAGGGTTCAGCGCAAGGCAGCAGCGCCCGAAATACTCAGCGATATCCAGCGGGCCGCAGTTGCGTACGGGTTTGTTCGGAATGTCTTGGTGCGCAGCTGCGCGAAGACGGCGGACGAAACGCGAGAGAGCTCAGTGCCGGTATCGTTCGCCGGGGCTTGGTGGGAGAGACCGATCGGGGACAGCACGAGCGGCTGCCGGCGATCCTCCGGGGGCGGGTTCGTGTGGAGCGAGCCGGCTCTTTTCACGGGCGCGCCTCACCCGCACCGCGGGAAGACATCGGCAAGGAAGTAGCGGGGCCGGGTTTGCCATCAGCTTTTTGCCTGCTACCCTTTCTTTGCACAGACACCCATGCCCGCACTCCAAGGAGTTCAGCCCATGGCAAACGTGATCATCTCGTACGACCTGCACGACGCTCGCCAGCCCGATGTCTACCAGCGCCTCAACAAGGCGCTCACCGACGCCGGCTACGAGAAAGAAGCCGTCAACACGGTTTGGACCAAGTGGTTCCTGAACGTGAACCACGACCAGGCGATCGAGGCCGCGAACGGCGAGTTCGAGAGGGCAGCCCGGCGCGTCGGTCACAGCGACTTCACGCTCGAAGTGTTCGCCTCGGACGAGGCATGGGATAGAAGAACCGATTGAGTCAAAGCCCGCTCTACCACCCGAAGAGTACACTCAATCCAGGCCAGGCGACGCCAGTTCGTAGCTGGCTTCCGCGGACCAGGCTGACCTCGATCCCGACCGCCCAAAGATTGGGGGTCAGGCGCCGGAGCAGGCTTGAGAGAGACCGAGTGGGGCTCCCCAACCGTAGTCGCTGCTCGACCTGGCTCACGGCACAATAGTAAGCCAGCCGAGGCCATCGGGTCCCGCCGCAGGTGAGCCTGTTGAGAACGTTCCATTTCCTGCTGCCACATGCGAGGAGTCAAACGTAAAGCGAGAGACCGTACCGTCTCCTAGATTGGCGACAAACAGCTCACCCCATGGCGCTAGCGCGAGGGAGACGGGAAGGTTCAAGCCATTGGCGACGATGCGGCCGTTTAGATTGGCAGTCCCCTGGTCATCGACCCGGAATCGAAGAATTTCGTTGGCGAAGAGGTTGGCGACAAGCAATTCGCCCCACGCGGTCATCACCATGCCATGCGGGTTGTTGAGCCCGTTGCCGGTGATCGCGGGCAGGAGAGTAGTCGTGTGATCGAGAGCCACGCGGTAGTGCTGGATAGTGTCGACCCCAACGCACTGGCTCACATAGAGATCGCGTGTGGCAGGGACCCAGAGGAGTCCTCGATTCGCGCCGACCAGGCCAGCCTGCACGGTGCCAACGACCGACGCGGTGCCTTGCGCGTCGAAGGCGAGCCGAATGAGATCCTCCGGCTGTGTGGAGCAGGCATAGGCTTCTGAGTTGAGTACCCACAGTTCGTCGTCGACGAACACGAAGCCCTGGGGATAGTGGATGCCGACGTTCGAAACCATTCCATTGGCGACCGGAGTCCCGAGCGGCGACAGAAATCTAGAGAGAGTTCCGGCGGCCGAGTATTCGTTGACGAAGAGCTCTCCGTTTCCGCGCATCGCCACGCCGTGCGCCAAGCTGACTGGGATCGAGGTAGTCAACGCCGGAGCGCGGTCAGGAGTAATGGTGTAGCGGTAGACAACATTGGAAGCATTGTTTGGAACGAACATCGTTGCCGAGGCTGCGGCGTCCACGCCTCCCGTGCCACCGGCGCCTACGCCTCCTGCACCGCCGGCGCCACCTCTGCACTCTCCAATGCCCGCGGAGATGTAGCTCTGCCGGACTTCCGCGTCTGTGAGGGCGCGATTGAAGAGTTTGACTTCGTCAATCAAACCGTCGAGGTTGGCGCTGGCTCCCTGTTCGACGGAAAAGCCCAGGCGAAGATCGGCGCTATCGGTGTCTACAAAAGAAGGCACAGCCGAGCGCGAGTCCTCGCGGACACCATTTACGTATAGGGCAAAACCGACATTACTCTTGACTGCTGCGACGTGGAACCAGACGCCCGGAACGACGTGCGTCGTACTGTATACCGTGAAGGCGGTATCCAACGGGGTGCACCGATTCTGCGTGCCGCCTCCAAAGCAGAACCAGAATCGATCGTCGGCCTGTTTGATGAGGCGCCAGCCATCCGCGTTCACGCCGCCCGCGGACATCTTGTCGACGACGGACATATCCCCCTGATGCGAGTTGAAAAGAACCCATGCCTCGACGCTGAAGTCAGCGGCGGAGACACGCAGCTTCGGTGCGTTGCCCAGATCAACCCAGTTTGAGCCATTCAACGAGAATGCCTGCCCGACCTGGCCGCTCGCAAACGTCACAGCTCCCTGAAGGACCCCCGGTGTACCGCCGAGGATGTCATCCGAATTCCCATCCCCAGGCCACCACGCAACCATGCCATCGGGAATCGGCGAACATGACGAGCCGCCGGCCCCTCCAGTTCCTCCTGTTCCTGGGGCTCCTCCCGTTCCCGAGGTTCCTCCCTTTCCCGGGGCTCCTCCCGTTCCCGAGGAGTCTGTCTCGTCGCCGCCTCCAACCTCTGTGGCATGAGCGGCATCGAACCCATAGGTAGCCATGTCGCTCGATACGTCCGGCATGGCGTCGGACTCGACCGCGCCATCGTGACAACGTGGCGCCGCCGAGCCACACGCCGGAGCGATAGAGAGGAAGAACATCAGACTGACGAGGGTCCTCCGGCGACACGGGAGATCCGCCGACTTAGTGGGCGTGACGAGGCTCGGTCTGCTCATGTTCCCTGCTCCATCGGGCGGTCTTTGATGCGTGGTCCGTCTCAAGCCCGAAGGGAGACCGGTCCGCCCGGCACAGCCCGACCCTTCGCCGGCGACGATGGAGGATCCGGGGTCTTGGGAGAATCCCACTAAAGTAGTAGAGGGACGCAGGAGACAAGGGTGGTGGCGCGCGAGCGCCGCGGAGCCCCGAATCTCAAACGGTGATAGAAAGAGATCGGGAGTTCGTGGATGGCAGGGGCGCGTACGCCGGGCTCTCGCGAGCGAAAAGCGACGTTCGATCTCATCGAGGCGCTGGGGAGCTCACTGGATATTCGGCTCGTGCTGGAGAGGGCGTACCCTTTTCTCCTCCAGCTCATACCGGCTGACTACGGGGCGCTGGGGATCTCGTCCTCCGGCAAGGCCGAGGACTACGAATGGATCGTGGCGAAAATTCCACCCGCTTTCTTCGCCGCGTACCCTGAGATGGCGCGGCACGACTTCGTGCGGAAGTCAGTGGCCCGGCAGCCCAACGTCGTGCTGCGGGACGAAGATATGGTCTCCCGATCCGAGCTCGAGACGAACATGATGTATCGGAGGGCTCGCGAGGTCGGTGCGCCGCTGGAGCAGGTGATGGCGGTCATGCTGCACATCGACGATCGATGGCAAAGTGGCCTCTCCCTTTATCGCGAGAGACAACGCCCCTTCACCCATCGCGAGCGCACGATATTGCAGGACGTGACGCCAGCAATCGTCAACGCTGTCCGGAGCTGCCATCTGTTCGGCGATGCCGTGGAATGGGCCGTCGCCCTCGAGGCGCTGCTGCACAACCAGGCCGCTTCGATCGTGCTGGTTGCGTCGCCTGCGACCGAGATAGCGCGAACGGCGGGAGCAGCGCGGCTCATCGAGAAGTGGTTCGCCCCCCATGAACGCAGGGTCGGCCAACTGCCGGCACCGCTCGTTGCCCTGCTCGCCCGCGGCGCACCGGGGAGCTGGGCCAGGCGCGGCGCCGACACGACTCTCGACATCTCTTTCGTGCCACTGGCGGGATGCATGGGGAGAGCGAACGGGATGCTCGTGCTGCAGGAACTATCGAGCGTGATTCAAATGCCTGGTGCGTGGCTCGTGCTCCTGACGCCGCGCCAGCAGGAAGTGACCGCGGCGGTGCTGCGCGGCTGGCCGAATGACCAGATTGCCAGCGAGCTGGGTTGCGCTACGGCGACCGTCAAGAGGCATCTGCAAACGATCTTCGACGCCCTCGGCGTCCAGAACCGAGCCTCCCTCATCGCCAACGCGGCCGCTCAGCAACGCCGCGTCTGATTCTCAAGGGCGTCTCCCCAGGTTGGTGCCGCGCGCGAGCGCGACCGGCAGAAATCTGCGGAAATCGTGCGCCGGCCCATCA
>Ga0265342_10004723_pt1 | contig 10605 bp, 7 predicted proteins | sample 4CB327metaG_FD_203125 | JGI IMG/M metagenome (GOLD analysis project Ga0265342, IMG submission 203125) | Rhizosphere microbial communities from Carex aquatilis grown in University of Washington, Seatle, WA, United States - 4-CB3-27 metaG | ecosystem: Host-associated > Plants > Roots > Rhizosphere...
GGCATCCGCAACCACACCGCCAAGCTCAACATGATGAAGATGAAGAAGGGCGACCGCGGCTTCTTCTATCACTCCAACATCGGCAAGGAGATCGTCGGTATCTGCGAGGTCGTCCGCGAGGCCTATCCCGACCCGACCGCGAAGGCCGGCGAGCCGTGGGTCTGCGTCGACATCAAGGCGGTGCAGCCGCTGAAGAAGCCGGTCACGCTGGCGGCGATCAAAGCCGAGCCGAAGCTCGCGGAGATCCAGGTGCTCAAGCAGTCGCGGCTGTCGCTGCCGGCGATCACCGAGGCGGAGTGGAAGATCGTCTGCAAGATGGGTGGGCTCTGACGCGCTTATCCCTCCTCTGAAGGGGGGAGCGTCAGGCGCGCTTGCGCCGGGGGTGGGGTCACACCGCTAATCCTTACCGCCCCACCCGGCTCGCTGCGCTCGCCACCCTCCCCCGCAAGCGGGGGAGGGATAAACACCCTGATCTGGATCAACTGGCTACCCCTCCCAAAGTGCGACGCGTCGCGCCTTGTCCGGCCCCGGACCGGCGGCGCATAATGGCTGAAATTTGTGTAATTGCGCCGCGGGGACCTCAACCTCGTGGGCCGGGAGGAGTGAGCCCATGTCCGACGACAAAACCTATGCCGTGCCGGCCGACTGGCAGAAACGCGCCTTCGTCGACGACGCGAAGTACCAGGAGATGTACGCGCGCTCGATCAAGGACCCGAACGGCTTCTGGGCCGAGCACGCCAAACGCGTCGACTGGATCAAGCCTTTCACCAAGGTGAAGAACACCAGCTTCGACCCGCACAACGTCTCGATCAAGTGGTTCGAGGACGGCACGCTCAACGCTTGCTACAACTGCGTCGATCGGCATCTCGCCAAGCGCGGCGACCAGACCGCCCTCATCTGGGAAGGCGACGATCCGAAGGACGACAAGAAAGTCACCTACAAGCAGCTCCACGCCGAGGTGAGCCGCTTCGCCAACGTGCTCAAGAAACAGGGCGTCAAGAAGGGCGACCGCGTCACCATCTACCTGCCGATGATCGTCGAGGCGGCCTACGCCATCCTCGCCTGCGCGCGCATCGGCGCCGTGCACTCGGTGATCTTCGGCGGCTTCTCGCCGGACTCGATTGCCGGCCGCGTCGACGACTGTAAGTCGGACGTCATCGTCACCGCCGACGAAGGCCTGCGCGGCGGTCGCAAGATCCCGCTCAAGGAAAACGTCGACGCCGCCTGCGAGAAAGCGCCGGTCAAGTGCGTCATCGTCGTCAAGCGCACCAACGCCGCCGTGAAGATGAAGGCAGGCCGCGACGTCTTCTATGACGACGTGGCGAAGACCGTGCCGGCCGACTGCCCGTGCGAGGAGATGAGTGCCGAGGACCCGTTGTTCATCCTCTACACGTCGGGCTCGACCGGCAAGCCGAAGGGTGTGATGCACACGACCGGCGGCTATCTGATCTACACCTCGATGACGCATCAGTACGTGTTCGACTATCACGACGGTGACATCTACTGGTGCACCGCGGACGTCGGCTGGGTCACCGGCCACAGCTATATCATTTACGGGCCGCTTTCGAACGGCGCCATCTCGCTGATGTTCGAAGGCGTGCCGAACTATCCGACCACCTCGCGCTTCTGGGAGGTGTGCGACAAGCACAAGGTCAACATCCTCTACACAGCGCCGACGGCGATCCGCGCGCTGATGCAGGGCGGCGAAGGCCCGGTGAAGAAGACGTCGCGCAAATCGTTGCGCCTGCTCGGCTCGGTCGGCGAGCCGATCAATCCGGAAGCGTGGGAGTGGTACTACCACGTGGTCGGCGACGACCGCTGCCCGATCGTCGACACCTGGTGGCAGACCGAGACCGGCGGCATCCTCATCACGCCGCTGCCCGGCGCGACAAAATTGAAGCCGGGCTCGGCGACCCGGCCGTTCTTCGGCATTGTGCCGGAGATCGTCGATGCCGAGGGCAAGGTGCTTCCCGGCGCGACCACCGGCAATCTGTGCATCGCCGACTCCTGGCCGGGCCAGATGCGCACCGTCTACGGCGACCACCAGCGCTTCATCGACACCTACTTCAAGACCTATCCGGGCAAGTACTTCACCGGCGATGGCTGCCGCCGCGACGCCGACGGCTATTACTGGATCACCGGCCGCGTTGACGACGTCATCAACGTCGCCGGCCACCGCATGGGCACGGCGGAAGTGGAAAGCGCGCTGGTCGCCCATCCGAAGGTGTCGGAGGCCGCAGTCGTCGGCTATCCGCACGACATCAAGGGGCAGGGCATCTACGCCTACGTCACCTTGATGGCCGGTGAGAAACCGACCGAGGATCTGCGCAAGGAATTGGTCAACTGGGTGCGCAAGGAGATCGGTCCGATCGCCTCGCCCGACCTGATCCAGTTCTCGCCGGGCCTGCCGAAGACGCGTTCGGGCAAGATCATGCGCCGCATCCTGCGCAAGATCGCCGAGGACGACTTCGGCAATCTCGGCGACACCACGACGCTCGCCGACCCGGCCGTGGTCGACGACCTGGTCAACAACCGCCAGAACAAGAAGGCCGCCGCCAAGGCGGGGGCATAGGCTCTTTCCCTCTCCCGCTCTTACGGGGAGAGGGAAAGCTCACACCTCGGCGTGCGCCTCGTGCGCGGCGCCATGCGTCAGCTCATGGATGCGCTTCGTGCGCGCCACTTCGTTGCGCGCGCCTTCGTTGTGCGTGAACATCGCCATCGTTTCGACGTCGTGCTCGTCGACCGGCTGCAACGCGGCGTCCATGTAGGCGTGCTTGTTCGGATCCTTGCGCACCTCTTGGCGGATGCGGTCGAGCTCGAGCCACCACCGCGCCATCATGCGAACCTTGCGGACGGTCTCCCACAGGCGCTTGGGATAGAACGACCAAGCCGGCTCGATCGGCATGCCGGTGCGGCGGTCGAGCCGGTACTTGCGCCGCCAGATGCCGCCCTGGAGCGGATGCAGGTTCTCGATCGCCACCGCCTTCGAGAACATGAACAGCAATCCCTGCAAATGCGAGATGCCGAGATCGAAGGCCGCGGCGCGGCGCATGATCGTCTTCATGTGCTCGGGCGTGTAGTAGATGTCCCAGGCTGCGCGGTAGATGCCGTTCCACTCCTCGCTCGACATCTTCGGATGCCCGGTCACGACCTGCTCGAGGTCGTATTTGTTCATGTCCGGGTCCATCCACACGCCCTTCTCGGTCAGGACTTTGTGGTCTTCGGAGCCGGGCAGGGGCGTCAGGCAGAAGAACTCGAGGATGTCGAGCGGCAGTTCCTTCTTGATGATCTCGATGTCTTCGCGGATCGATTGCGGCGTATCGGCCGGGAAACCGAGGATGTAGCCGGCATAGGTGATGACCTTCGCCTTCTTCCAGGCGAGGATCATCTGGCGGTACTCGGTGATCTTGTTCTGGCGCTTCTTCGCCGCCATCAGGTTCGCCGGGTTGATGTTCTCCAACCCGATGAACACCTTGCGCACGCCGGCGCGCGCCGCCTTCTCGATGAAGTTCGGGATCTTGTGGCAGAGCGTGTCGACCTGGATGATCATCTTGATGTTGAGGCCGTCGCGCTCGCGCAACTGGATGATGCGATCGAAGATCGGCTCCCAGTCCTTGTTGCGGGCGAAATTGTCGTCGGTGACGAAGAACCAGTTGAAGCCGTAGCCGATGTGCCGGCGCAGCAGGTGCTCGATGTCGTCGGGCGTGCGGCGGCGCGACTTGCGGCCCTGGACGTTGATGATGGTGCAGAACGAGCACTGATAGGGGCAGCCGCGGCCGGCGTCGAACGACGCGTAATGGTTTGCGGTACGCTTTAAATTCTGCGGCGGCAGGAACGGCGTCGGCGTCGCCTCGATCGCCGGCAATTCGTCCATGTAATTGTAGATCGGCTTCAGTCCTCCGGCAGCGGCGTCGCGCAGAACGACGTCGAAACGGCCTTCCTCAGCCTCGCCGGCGAACAGCGAGCAGCCCATGTCGAGCGCCGTTTTAAGGTCGGCCTGCGTCTCCTTGAGCATGGCGATACACCCGGAGACATGAAAACCACCGATGGACACCTGGATCCCCGCCTCCCGCAGCGCCCGCGCGATATCGAGCGCGCGCGGAAACTGGTTCGACTGCACGCCGACCAGCCCGACCATGCCGAAGTTGTCATGTTTCTTGAGCTGCGCGACGATGTCCTTGATCTTGACGCGGGTGTTGGTCTCGTCCGTCGCGGCGATGTCGATGGCGACGTCGTCGCCGAGCACGTTGCGCTCGGCGGCGTCCATGGCCAGCGCGTAGACGCAGGCGAGCGAGTTGGAGGGGATCGACGACCGCACCCACTGGATCACGTAGCCGTCGGCGTCGTAATGCGACGGCTTGATCAGCACGAGCTGAAAGCGGCGCTGGTCACGCGGTCTCGGAGCAAGCATTCACGACCCCCGTACCCGTCTACTTCTTAAGCATAACCGAACTATACAATCCGGCTACCGGGAACTTGCCGCGGGCCCGCGCGCGGTGCCGCAGCCCGCGCCAAATACCGCGAACCACAGGCGGTTTTGCGTTTACGTTACCCGCAGCTTTCGCCTGACGCCCGCTGTTCCTTGATTATTGTCGCCCTGTCCGTGCATGCGGGGCGCTGAGGTCATGGTTCTGGTACTGCGGCGAACGGCGTTGTTCGTCTTCATTGTGTTGATGTGGGCTTTTGTGGTGGCGGCGGCGCGGGCCGAGACGTACGACATCGTTTCGATGTCGGGCTTCGCGCCGGGCACCGTGGTCGTGAAGACGTCCGAGCGCAGCCTCTATTTCGTGCTCGACGGCCGCCGCGCGATGCGCTTCCCGGTCGGGGTCGGCAAGTCCGGGCAGGCGTGGACCGGCACCTCGCAAGTCTCCGGCAAATATGTGCGGCCCGCCTGGTCGCCGCCCGACGACATCCGCCGCGAAAATCCGCGGCTGCCGAAGGTCATCCCCGGCGGCGCGCCGAACAATCCGATGGGCGCGTTCGCGCTGACGCTCGGCGACGGCACTTACGCCATCCACGGCACGAACCGGCCGCAATCGGTCGGCCGCTTCGTCTCGCACGGCTGCATCCGCATGTATAACGCCGACATCCGCACGCTCTACAGCATGGTTGCGGTCGGCACGCCCGTGATCGTCGAGCGATGAGACTTGCGCGCCGGCTGTCCCTCGCACTGACCTTCGTCGCCGCGCTCTTTGCGGCCGGCGCCGCGCAAGCGCGCGACATGGTGCCGATCCACCCCGGTTACCGCGCCGGCGACATCGTCATCATGACCGGCGCGCGCCAGCTCTATTTCGTGCTCGGCGGCGGGCAGGCCATCCGGTATCCGGTCGGCGTCGGCAAGGCCGGCATGGCCTGGCACGGCCGCGCTTACGTCGCGTTGAAACGGCTGCGTCCGGCCTGGCAGGCGCCGCCCGACCTCGCCGGCGGCCTCTATGGTCCGGTCATCGCCGGCGGTTCGCCGCGCAATCCGATGGGCGCCGCCGTGCTCGGGCTCGACCGCGGCAACTACGCCATCCACGGCACCAACAATCCGTCCTCGGTCGGCGGCTTCGTGTCGCACGGCTGCATCCGCATGTACAACGCGGACATTCTCGACCTCTACGCGCGCACCAAGGTCGGCACCGAGGTCATTGTGCTGCGCTAGTTCGATCGATTTCTGTGAAATCGTGACGTTTTCGGGATAGAGTTCGCGACCTCGACACAATTCGTGTCCAGACCGGGCTCTATGGCGCGTCCGCGCACGTCTCCCCAGCCGGAAGTTCCCGGCCTCGCTGCCCGAAAGATCGCCGCCGACATTGTCGACGGCGTGCTGCGCCGGCGCGTGCCGCTGGACGAGCAGCTCTCGGGGCGCAGCGCGCATATCGGCCTGCCGACATTGGCCGATCGCGACCGCGCGCTGATGCGCCGGCTTACCGCCACCGTGCTGCGCCGTCTCGGCACCTTGCGGCACGCGCTTGTCGGCTTCCTCGACAAGGGCTTTCCCGGCGACGCGCCGCGCGTCGAAACCATCATGCTCGTGGGGGCGGCGCAACTCCTGTGGCTCGACGTGCCAGACCATGCTGCCGTCGATCTGTCCGTGCGGCTGGCGCAGGCCGACCGCCGCGGCGCGCGCTATGCAGGACTCGTCAATGCCGTGCTGCGTCGCGTCGCCCAGAACCGCGACGCGATCCTGGCCGAGCCGGCGACGCGCGACACGCCCGACTGGCTGATGGCGCGCTGGCGCCGCGCCTATGGCAACGAGACCGCGCGCGCGATCGCCGAGGCGAACGGCCACGAACCGGCGCTCGACGTCAGCGTCAAGTGCGATGCCGCGCATTGGGCCGAGCGGCTGCGCGGCCGCGTGCTGCCGACCGGCACGGTGCGCACCGTCGCGCATGGCGCAGTGTCGATGCTGCCCGGATTCACCGAAGGCGCATGGTGGGTGCAGGATGCCGCCGCCTCGATCCCGGCGCGGCTCCTCGGCGATGTACGCGGGCTCGCGGTCGCCGATCTCTGCGCTGCGCCGGGCGGCAAGACGGCGCAGCTCTGCGTCGCCGGCGCGCAGGTGACTGCGGTCGATCGCTCACCGGCCCGCATCGCGCGCCTGAAGGAAAATCTCGAGCGCCTCGGGCTCACCGCCGAGACGCATGTCGCCGACGCGCTGGAGTGGCAAGGCGGCCCGTTCGACGCCGTGCTGGTCGATGCGCCGTGCTCGGCGACCGGCACCATACGCCGCCACCCCGACGTGCCCTGGCTCAAGGGCGAGGCCGACCTGACCCAACTCACCTCTCTGCAGCAGCGTCTGCTCGACCGCGCCGTCAGCCTGGTGAAGCCCGGCGGCCGCGTCATCTATTGCGTCTGCTCGCTCGAGCCGGAGGAGGGCGAGACGCAGGTCGCCGCGCTGCTCGCCCGCAACCCGAACGTGGCGCGCGCGCCCCTCGTGGCCGCCGAAGTGTTCGGCCACGCCGAATTCCTTAGCGCCGAGGGCGACCTGCGCACGCTGCCGCAGATGCTGCCCGATGCCGATCCGCACCTCGGGGGCATGGACGGTTTCTTCGGTGTACGGCTGGTGCGGACTGCCTAAGCCTCGGCACGGCCCCGTGATTTGGTCCTTAAAGGCGCCTTCGCTATCGTGATCGGGCACGCGAATCAGGCGCCGCGCGGGGGACGGACAATCTCATGATGCGGGTCACGGTGGCGGAGCGGCTCGGGCTCTCCGCGTTGATCGGGCGCCGCGCCTTCCGCAGCCTGCTCGCGCGCGTCGCCACGCATCCGCTGCTGCGCTGGCGCTACGGCTCCGGCAAGACCGACCGCCTCCTGATCGCGCCGCAGGACCTGCGCACCGCCGACGCCACCCGCGCCAGCGAGATCTATGCCGGACGCTTCGCCTTCGCCGGCAAGGTGGTGATCTGCGACCGCCGCTCGCCCTTCGAGATGACGCCGCCGTCAGACGAATGGGCGGTGATGCTGCTGAGCTTCCAGTGGCTGCGGCACCTGCGCGCCGCCGACTCGGCGATCACCCGCGCCAATGCGCGCGCGCTGATCGACGACTGGATCAGCATCCAGGGCAAATGGCATCCGCTCGGCTGGCGCAACGACATCCTGGCGCGCCGCATCCTGTGCTGGCTCAGCCAGGCGCCGTTCGTGCTCCAGGACGCCGATGCGCGTTTCTACCGTCGCTTCATCCGCAGCCTGTCGCGGCAGGTGCGGTACCTGCGCCGGACGCTGCGCCACTCGCGCGAGGGTCTGCCGCGATTGCAGGCGCTGATGGCGCTCAATTATGCGAGCCTGTGCATGCAGGGGCAGGCGGGCGCGCTGCGCGGCAATGCGCGCAAGCTGATCGAGGAATTGCGCGCGCAGATCCGGCCCGACGGCGGCCATATCAGCCGCAATCCCGGCACGCTGATCGAGATTCTGGCCGACCTGTTGCCGCTGCGGCAATTGTTCTCGGCGCGCAACCTGCAGCCGCCGCAGGCGATCAACAACGCCATCGACCGTATGATGCCGATGCTGCGTTTCTTCCGCCACGCCGACGGCAACTTCGCGCAGTTCAACGGCATGGGGCCGACGCCGGTCGATCTGCTCGCCACCGTGCTCGCCTATGACGACGCGCGAGGGTCACCTTTGTCTAACGCGCCGCATTCCGGCTACCAGCGCATGGAGGCGGCGCAGACGGCGCTGATCATCGACAGCGGTCGGCCGCCGCCGGTGGCGGTGAGCCAGGAGGCGCATGCCGGCTGCCTGTCGTTCGAACTGTCGTGGAAGCAGCACCGGCTGGTGGTCAATTGCGGCCTGCCGGCGGTCAACCGCGAGACCTGGCGGCAGGTCGCGCGTGCGACACCGGCGCATTCGACGGTGACGGTGAATGAGCGCTCGTCCTGCCGTTTCGTCGAGAGCGCGCCGTTCCGCAAGCTGCTCGCCGGCATTCCGATCGTGGCGGGACCGCGCGACGTCCGCACCGCCCGTGATGAGCAGGACGGGACCATCACGCTGCGCGCCTCGCACGACGGCTACGTCACCGAATACGGCCTTGTGCATCACCGCGTCATGCGGCTTGCCGCCGATGGCCGGGCGCTCGACGGCGAGGACAGTTTCAGCGACGCCGAGGGCAACGAGCCCTCCGGCACGGCGCCGGACGACTATGCCGTGCGCTTCCACCTGCACCCGTCGATCAAGGCGAGCCGCCTCTCGGATGGGCGAGGCGTGATCCTGCTGTTGCCGGACAAGGAGCTGTGGACCTTCGCCACCCTCGCCGACGCGGTGCAGATCGAGGAGAGCGTCTACCTCTCGGCGAGCGAAGGCCCGCGCCGCACGGTGCAGATCGTGGTCTACGGCAATGCCCGCCCCGCGCCCGTGGTCCGCTGGAGCTTCCGGCACACGCCGCCGGCGCAGCCCGGCGCCCGGCCGGACCGGATCGACGAGCCGGAATTGCCGTTGGGCAAGTGATCCGCCGCATTTGAGACGGCAGCGTTTTGTGCTACCGGCGCGTTTTGCAACAGGGCGTCGCCGCATGACCAGCCATCCCCGCCGCATCACCCGCGCGCTGCTGTCGGTTTCCGACAAGACCGGCCTGATCGAATTCGCCACCGCGCTGGCGCAATTCGGCGTCGACCTGGTCTCGACCGGAGGCACCGCCAAGGCGCTCAAGGACGCCGGGCTGAAGGTCGCCGACGTCTCCGACCTCACCGGCTTCCCCGAGATGATGGACGGCCGCGTCAAGACGCTGCATCCGAAGGTGCACGGCGGCCTGCTCGCGATCCGCGACAACAAGGAGCATGCCGGTGCGATGGCCGCGCACGGCATCAAGCCGATCGATCTCCTGGTCGTGAGCCTCTATCCGTTCGAGGCGACGGTCGCCAAGGGCGCGGCCTATGACGACTGCATCGAGAACATCGACATCGGCGGGCCGGCGATGATCCGCGCCGCGGCCAAGAACCATCACGACGTCACGGTGGTGGTCGAGCCGGAGGACTACGCCAAGGTGATCGCGGAGCTGGCCGAGCACGCCGGCATGACCTCGCTCGAACTGCGCACCGCGCTCGCGGCCAAGGCCTATGCACGCACCGCGGCCTATGACGCGGCGATCTCGAACTGGTTTGCCGACACGCTGAAGACCGACGCGCCGGACTATCGCGCCGTCGGCGGCAAATTGATCCAGTCGCTGCGCTACGGCGAGAACCCGCACCAGAGCGCCGCCTTCTACCGCACGCCGGAGGCGCGCGCCGGCGTCGCCACGGCGCGGCAGGTGCAGGGCAAGGAGCTCTCCTACAACAACATCAACGACACCGACGCCGCCTATGAATGCGTCGCCGAGTTCGATCCGCGGCGCACGGCGGCCTGCGTCATCGTCAAGCACGCCAATCCGTGCGGCGTGGCGGAAGGCGCGATCCTTCTCGACGCCTATCGCAAGGCGCTCGCCTGCGATTCAACCTCGGCGTTCGGCGGCATCGTCGCGCTCAACCGCACGCTGGATGCGGAAGCGGCGAAGGCGATCGTCGAGATCTTCACCGAGGTGATCATCGCGCCGGACGCGAGCGACGAGGCCATCGCCATCGTCGCGGCGAAGAAAAACCTGCGTCTGCTGCTCGCCGGCGGCCTCGCCGATCCGCGCGCGAAGGGCCTGACGGCGAAGACGGTGGCCGGAGGCCTCCTGGTGCAGTCGCGCGACAACGCGGTGGTCGACGACATGACGCTCAAGACGGTGACCAAGCGCGCGCCGACCGCGGCGGAATTGAACGATTTGCGCTTCGCCTTCCGTGTCGCCAAGCACGTCAAGTCGAACACCATCGTTTACGCCAAGGACCTCGCTACGGTCGGGATCGGCGCCGGGCAGATGAGTCGTGTCGATTCCGCGCGCATCGCCGCGCGCAAGGCGGAGGACGCCGCGCGCGAATTGAAGCTCGCGGCTCCGATGACAAAGGGTTCGGTGGTCGCGTCGGACGCGTTCTTCCCGTTCGCCGACGGTCTACTGGTGGCGATCGAGGCGGGCGCGACGGCGGTGATCCAGCCCGGCGGTTCGATGCGCGATCAGGAAGTGATCGACGCCGCCGACGCCCATGGCATCGCCATGGTGCTGACGGGGACCAGGCACTTCCGGCATTAGCTTCACCTCTCCCCGCATTGCGG
>Ga0265342_10004724_pt1 | contig 10604 bp, 7 predicted proteins | sample 4CB327metaG_FD_203125 | JGI IMG/M metagenome (GOLD analysis project Ga0265342, IMG submission 203125) | Rhizosphere microbial communities from Carex aquatilis grown in University of Washington, Seatle, WA, United States - 4-CB3-27 metaG | ecosystem: Host-associated > Plants > Roots > Rhizosphere...
GTGTGGCTGAGGGAGCGACCAGCAACGTGTTTGCTGTGGTCGCCGGCCAGGTTCGCACGCCAGCGCTTGAAGTAGGGATTTTGGACGGCGTGACTCGCGGGAAGGTGCTGGCGTCGGCACGCACAAACGGAATCCTGTGTTATGAGGTTCCATTCATGAGCCCAGACGAGCTCCGGCAAGCAGACGAGGCTTTCTTGACCAGCTCAGTGCGCGGCGTTTTGCCCGTGACCCGGGTCGACGGGCAAGCCTTGGGTGACGGCAAGCCTGGCCCGGTGACTCGGCGGCTGATGGTTCTCTATCGCGAGCTGGTCGAGGCGCAGACATGAACCCCGCACAGGCTGGACTGAAGTTCTTCGTCGTGGCGGGCGCCATTCTGATTCTGAGTGGAGTGGGCCAGGCGCTGACCAGGTCTCGCAGTGCGCGCGAGAGCGGAATGCAACGCTACCTCAACGCAGCGACCGTCCGGGCCCTGGTGTTCGTGACCGTGGGGGTGCTGGGTATCATGGTGGGGCTGGGCGTGATTCCGATCAGGTGAGTCTGCCAGGGCAAGATCTCTGAGCTGGAAAACCGGTCCGGGGGAACATGATCCTGTATGAAGGCTCCTGTCACGAACCGGTACGCGGAAAGCAGTCCACGCACGGCGATGGCGCGATTGTCCGCGCTGGCCGCGGTATTCGCGGGCGCCACGGTGGTCTGTGGCTGCTCGTCGAACACGACGGGTGGGTCGTCGACCGGAGGCAATCTTTCCCAGGCCGGCGTGGTCGGTTCGGCGGGCACGGTTGCGACTGGCGGCGGTCTGGACACGGGTGGTGTTGTGGCCGCTGGCGGGAATCCAACTGTCGGCGGAACCGTTTCCTCGGGCGGCGTGATTGCGACCGGTGGCATTCCTCCTGCCCTGGGCGGAACCACTTCTCTTGCAGGTAGCACCAGCACAGGCGGTGCGATCGGGTCGGGCGGGGCGAGCAGCACAGGGGGGGCGAGCAGCACGGGCGGTGAGACGAGCACAGGCGGGGCGAGCAGCACAGGTGGTGCGAGCAGCAGGGGCGGTGAGACGAGCACAGGCGGGGCGAGCAGCACAGGCGGCGCGATCGCTTCGGGCGGTGCAAGCCAATTCGGCGGCTCCGCAAGCTCGGGCGGTGTCGCCGGTCAGTCTGGATTAGGTGGGGCGTCAGGTGGCAAGAGCGGAACAAGTGCCGGAGGCAAGACCGGATCGGGTGGAACGTCAGGCGGAGCGTCGGGTGGAACCGGCGGCGGTCCCAGCACCGGACCGAGCTATCCCTACATCTTTGCCTGCTTCAATGACTCGGCTCCGAGTTCTGACCTAATCATCTATACGTCCAACGATGCCTTGAATTTCACCTTGCTGTACGACACCAAGTACGTCGGCCCCAGCGGATATCTACGCGATCCGAGCATCATGAAGCACACCGACGGCAAGTTCTACGTGGCCTTCACCACGCCCCCGGATGCGGGCTGCTGCGGTTCCCAGACCAGTTTCGCCATTGCCTCAAGCTCCAATCTGAAGGACTGGACCACGGTCACCCAGGTGCCCAGTGGCATCGCCGGAGTGAAGAACGTATGGGCCCCTGAATGGTTCAAGGACACAGATGGGACCATTCATATTCTGGTCAGCATCGACAGCTCGACGACCTATCGCTACGAGCCGACAGACAACACCCTGACCAAGTGGGGCGCGGGGACGAAGATTGGGATGACTGGGGTCATCGACACCTTCATGGTCAAAGTTGGCGACACATACCACTCGTTCTCGAAGGGATCGTACGTCCAACATGGGACGGCACCCAGCCTGGATGGTCCCTGGACCTACGACGGAATAAGCCACTGGCCGGGCTGCAAGGAAGCGCCCGCCGTGATCGGTCTTCCCGACGGAACCTGGCGCCTCTACTGTGACGCCGGTGGGGGCGGTCACGAGAAATCCAGCGACGGTTCGGCAGATTTCAAGACTTGGACGACAGCGACGACGCTGCCCAATGTCGGCAACAACATCAGCCACGGCACCGTCATCAAGGGGAACTAGACCGCCGCGCGAAGCCGGTGGCCGGATCCGGCGGCCGGATCCGGATTCGGCGAGGGCGCGCGCAACGCGCGCGGGGTGGGTGGGGTGGGCTGTCCGTCCCGAAGTCCCCGAAGGGGGATTCGGAACCGGTTACCGGCTACCGGCCCCTGCACCCGCACCGCACCCCGCCACGCGGGATTCGACCTGCGTTGGACTTCGTTGAATCGTGCCCCGTGATCCGCTAGAAGGACACGCTTTCCCGGCACTGAAACATGATTGAACGCTATACGCGACCTGCGCTGGCCGAACTGTGGTCCGATGCCCATCGCTACGAGACCTGGCTGCGCGTCGAATTGGCCGCCTGTGGGGCCATGGAAGCCGCGGGCCGTGTTCCCGCGGGAACAGCCGAAAATGTGCGTCGGCGGGCCGCTGGCAAGCTGCAGGCCAAGCAGATTCTGGAAATCGAGGAGCGGACCAAGCACGACGTCATCGCGTTCCTCACCCACGTCGAGGAATTGGCCGGCGAGCCCGCGCGCTGGCTGCACCTGGGGATGACCTCTTCCGACGTGCTGGACGCGTCGTTAGCCATCCTGCTGCGCCAGGCAGCCGATGAGATCGTGGTCGGCGTCGACCAGCTCATGCAAGCGCTTGCGCGCAAGGCCGAAGAGCATCGCGCGACTCTGATGATCGGTCGTTCGCATGGCATCCACGCCGAACCCATCACGGCGGGGCTGGTGTTCGCCGGTTTTTTCTGCGAGGTCAGCCGTGCGCGACGGGCGCTGGTAATAGCGCGGGAAGAGATCTCGGCCGGCAAGCTGGCCGGCGCGGTGGGAACCTACGCCAGCCTTGACCCGGAGATTGAAATTCGCGCGCTGAGCGCCCTGGGTCTGCGTCCGGAAGTGGTGCCCACCCAGATCGTGGCGCGCGATCGCCACGCCGGCTACTTCATGGCCCTGGCCCGGCTGGGCACGGCGGTCGAGCGCATGGCGCTTACGGTTCGGCATTGGCAGCGGACCGAGGTCGGCGAGGCCATGGAAGCCTTCGGTCAGGGACAGAAGGGTTCGTCCGCCATGCCCCACAAGAAGAACCCGATCCTTTCCGAGAACCTGTGCGGGCTGGCGCGCCTGCTGCGTGCCTATGCCGGCGCGGCGCTCGAGGACGTGGCGCTGTGGCACGAGCGTGACATCTCGCACTCGTCGGTAGAGCGGGTGATCGGCCCGGATGCCACGGGGATCGCTGATTTCATGGTGCGACGGGCTGCCACCTTGATCGACGGCCTGGTGGTCAAGGCAGAGCGCATGCGCCACAACTTGGAGATGACCGGCGGGCTCTACTTCAGCGAGGGCGTGATGCTGGCTCTCGTGCGCAAGGGTTTGGCACGCCAGAAAGCCTATGAGTTGGTGCAGAAGCACGCCCTGGCGGCATCGGCTACGTTGGGCCAGCCGCCTGGATCCGCGCCCAGTTTCCGCGAGCGTGTGGGCGCTGACCCGGAGATCGTTGCCAAGTTGACCGTCGCTGATCTGGATGAGGCGTTCGATATCGAGCACCACCTGCGCTGGGGCGGTGTCATCATCGATCGCGCGCTGAGAGACCTAGACGCCTAGCAGCCGAGGGAGGCACGCCATGGTTTCCAATGAACTTATTCGAGCACAGCTTGTCAAGACACTGGAGAAGACCGACTTTCCTGAGTTGGGCGACAAGTACGTCGGCAAGGTACGCGACTGCTACAGCAAGGACGGCCGGCGCACCATCGTGGTGACCGACCGAATTAGCGCCTTCGACGTCGTGCTGGGCACCATCCCGTTCAAGGGACAGGTGCTCAATCAGATCGCGGCCTATTGGTTCGAGTCGACCAAGCAGATCGCGTCCAATCACGTGATTTCGGTGCCTGATCCGACCGTGATGGTCGCCGCCGAGTGCGAGCTTCTGCCCGTGGAGTTCGTCATGCGCGCCTATCTGACGGGCGTGACCACCACGTCCATCTGGTACCACTACGAGAAGGGCGGCCGCCTGTTCTGTGGCCACAAGCTGCCCGATGGCATGCGCAAGAATCAGAAGCTCGACAAGCCCATCCTCACGCCATCCACCAAGGCGGCCAAGGGCGGCCACGACCAGTCGGTGTCGCGCGGGGAGATTCTGGCGTCCGGCGCGCTGTCGGCCGACGACTTCGACCGCGCGGGCGAGATGTGCGCGCGCATCTTTGCCTTTGGCCAGAGCCTCGCGGCCCAGCGCGGTCTCATCTTGGTCGACACCAAATACGAGATCGGCCGGCGGCGTGACGGAAGCCTGTGCTTCATCGACGAGGTCCACACCCCCGATAGTTCGCGCTATTGGTACGCGGACGACTACCAGGCCCGTTTCGACCGCGGCGATGAACCGCGCGGACTGGACAAGGAATATCTGCGCCGCGTGCTGGCCGATCAGGGCTACCGTGGTGACGGTCCGCCGCCTCCGCTCTCGGACGAAGTTCGTTGTGAGGCAGCCCGCCGCTACATCGCGCTCTACGAACTCATCACCGGGCGGGGTTTTGTGCCGGACTTCGAAGAGCCTGCTGGCAGGATTCGGAGGAATCTCGGTATCAAGTAGGCGCGCGAAAGGCGGCTGAGAACACGGAGGGGAGAGGGGAGGGCACAGAGGGAAGCGAGAGGCAGCTGCCGACAGGATTCTCGCCCCTCATGGGCGTGGACGGAAGATCTGGGGCGTGGAGATGCAGATGCTCGGGAACCCAGGGTGCGCGCCTTTCGGGCTCTGCGATCTCTCCTCTCCCCTCCGTGTTCTCAGCCTACGTCAGCTTGAAATCGTATTCGCCAATATCAGAAACTGGGCTATTTGTCGGTCTTTTCAGCGTCGGCGAGACGTCGGTTTTCCTGCGACGAGGCGAGTGCGACCGCACTTTGCATCATGGTTTGAATCTGGGCCTGGGTCAGCCCGGCAGCGCCGCCCGTTCCCCCAATGTCGATGGGAACGGGGAATACGATGGTCGAACGCGCCTCGGCGGAAACTTCCACCAGCGTTTGGTAGAGCCGCAGCTGCAGCGCGCCTGGCGTGGACGCGATCATGCGCGCGGCTTCGGCGAGTTGCGCGGCGGCCTGCACTTCGCCGCCGGCTGCAATGACCTTGGCACGGCGTTCACGCTCAGCCTCGGCCTGGCGGGCCATGGCCCGCTTCATCTCCTGAGGCAGCTCGATGTCTTTCAACTCCACGGCGGTGATCTCCACTCCCCACTGCTCGGTGCGGGTGTCCAGGATATTTCGCACCTCGGAATTGATGCCTTCCCGGTTGGAGAGAATGTCGTCCAGCTCCAGCTTGCCAACCACGGCGCGCAAGGTGGTGGCCGCGAGCTGCAGAGTGGCGGGCAGAAACTCCTCTACTTCGAGGATGGCGTGGCGGGGTGACGCCACATTGGCGTAGACCACGGCGCTCACGACGATCGAAATGTTGTCTCGGGTAATAACTTCCTGGGGCGGGATCTGGATAGCCTGAATGCGGGTGTCCACGATGCGTGCGCGATCGATGCCGAACGGCAGCAGCATGACCAGGCCCGGCCCGGCCAGGCTCTTGCGGGCGCGTCCCAGGCGAAACACCACGCCCCGCTCGTACTCGCGCAGCACGCGCACGCCGGTCAGCAGAGAGATGCCGGTCAGAACAAGAACTCCCACGAGCAAAGCTTCCATGCTGCACTCCTTCTCAAGGGTAATTGTGACACAGTTGGGCGGGCCGCGGGGCAGGTCCCCGATCAGAAGAACTCGGTCTTCTGTGTTTGACCTTGCTTACCGTCGAGATTAGTCTCTCCCCCCTATTTCCCCGGGTCTGGCTTAGCCGCGTTTCGCAGGGAGGCGACATGCGCAGCGACGCGCACGATGATGAAATGCCAGAGGATGCAGGCCGGGCCGATGAATTTCATCGGCTCGAGCAGAGCTACGTGCGTGAAGAGCGCTGGGAGGACCTGGCCGGCCTGCTTATCGAGCGCATCGAGAGTGTCGCGGACGCCGCCGAGCGATCCCACTATCTGATGCGCGCCGCGCAGATCTTCGAAACCAACCTGGCCGACCCGGACCGCGCGTTCATCACGTTGCTGGCCGCGTTCCAAGAAGACCCTGCGAACGACGAACTGGCCACCGACCTTGCGCGCGTGGCCACTGCGCACAACCGCTGGCAGGATCTGCTGGCTGAATGCAACAGCCTGGTGGCCGCCGAGATGGCGCCGGAGTCCAAGCGTGCCGACATGCTGGTGGCCATGGCAGGCTGGTACCAGCGCGATCTCAACGATGCGGCTGCGGCGGAGCAGTCGCTGGAAGCAGCCATGGCGGCCAATCCCGCCAACCTCGCGGCGCTGAATTCGCTGGTCACGCTGTACAGCCAGCGGGGCGACTGGTCACGCGTGGCGACCTATCTGACCACGGCATCCGCCAGCACATCCGATCCCTTGGCACGGGTACAGTTTGCGTTTGACGCCGCGGAGATCTGTCGCGGCTATCTCGGTGACATGGACGCGGCCGCCGAACAGTACAGCCGGGTGCTCGAACTTTCCCCCGGCCATCCTCAAGCCACTGCCGCGCTGGCTGAGATCGCGTGGGGCCGCAAGGACTGGGCGGTCGCTTTGCCGCTGCTCGAGGCATTGGCCGAGGCGGCGGAACAGGCCCTTGAACCCAGGGCACGGCTTTGGCAACGGGCTGGTTGGTCAGCGCAGATGACCGGCGACGTGGAGCGGGCTCGGGTCAACTACCGGCGCGCGCACGCGGCCGAGCCAGAGTATCTGCCCACGCTGCTCTGTTGGTCGCAGCTCGCCGAGGCCCAGGGATGGTGGCAGGACGTGCGCACGACCGTGCCCCTGGTGCTCGCCCAGGCTGAGGCCAAGCTGACGGCGGTCGATCGCGCCGAGCACCTGATGGCCCTGGGCCAAGCCCACATGGAGCTGGGGGATGCGAGTGCAGCCGCAGGGGCGTTCATGAAGGCACTCGAGCTGGCGCCCGACTTGCCCGACCTGCGCGAGGCGTTGGCCGAGGCCAGCGCTATGACAGAAGGGCGGGGACCTTCCGACGCGACCGCCCTCATAGAGCAGAATCGCGTGCTGCTGGCAGGGGCTGCGTCAGCCGATGAACGCTTCGAGATTCTGGGCCGAATCGGCCGTTTGCAACGAGAGGAACTGAACGACCAGCGAGCTGCCCAGGAGACCTTTGAGCAAGCGCTTGCGCTGCGTCCCCACGATCCCGAGACCCTGCACGAGCTGATGGAGATCTACACGCTGCTGGAGCAGTGGCGGCGCGCGGTGAATGTGCTGGAGCAGCTCGTCGAGACCGAGTCGGGCAAGGACAAGGCTCGCTACCTGGTTGCCATCGCCAATATTCTGAACTACGAGCTGCAATCCCCGGTCGAGGCCGTCGAGCTCTATGACCAAGCGCTCGACGAGGACCCGGACGACCGCCGCAGCTTCGAGCGCATCGAGCGCATCCTCGGCAGCCGGCAAGACTGGCGCGAGCTGGCGCGGGCCTACCGGCACATGATCAAGCGGTTGGGCGCTTCTCCGCCTGCCGACAAGCGAGCCTACCTGCTTGCCCTGTGGCGCGGTTTGGCCGAGATCTCCCGGGTTCGCCAGGCGGACTTGGCGGCGGCGGCGGCAGCTCTCGAGGTGTGTGTGTCGCTGGCTCCGGAGGACAACAAACAGCGCGAGGCGCTGGTTGAGGTGTACGAAGCGCAGGGAGCCGGAGGGTTCGCCGGAGCAGTCAAGCTGCGGGAGCAGCTGTTGGCCGCGGCCAGCGACGCAGAGGGAGCCGCCCAGCAGATCCGGGCCTTGGCCGGACTGTACGGCGAGCACCAGCGCTACGACGGAGCTTTCTGTGCCTGTGCCGCGCTTTGCGCACTGATGAAGGCCAATACCCAGGAGAAGGCATTCTACGCGCAACACGCCTTGCCGGGTGTGCCCCTGGCCAAAGCCCAGGTGAGCGAGGGTTTGTGGCAGGGTTGGGTGTGCACTCCGCGCCAGGACCGCCGCATCTCCCAGGTGCTGGCGGCGGTGAGCGGGGGCGTGACGATTTCGCGGGCCAAGGATGCGCAAGCCTGGGGGCTCGACATCAGCCATCGGGTCGATCTGACCAGGGACAGCTCGTCGGTGTCGCAGATTCTGGCCTACGTCAGCCGACTCATCGGCGTGTCCCTTCCCGCCGTCTACGTTCCACCGACCGCGCTGGACGAGATCGACCTGGTGATCCTGCTGGAGGGTAAGCAGGTGCTTCCGGCCTTTGTGCTTGGCGGAGGACTAGTAACCGGCCGGACCGATCGTGAGTTGGCCTTCCGGCTGGCCAAGAAACTGGTCGGACTGCGCGCCGATCATTTTCTGTTGTGGCCGCAGGTGGTACCGACGCAAATCGAGCTGCGGGTCATTCTGGCTGCGGCGATCAAGTTGCTGCGGCCCGAGTTCGACTTGCCCGACACGGATCCGGCTGCCGTGCGCAAGTACGTCTCGTTCTTGCACAAGGTGCTGCCGCAATCGCAGTTGATATCCATGAACGCGGCGGTTGAACAGTTGGTGGCTGATCCCGCCTCCATCGATCTGAGCGCGTGGGCTGCCGCCGCCGAGGAGAACGCCAACCGGGCTGGTTTGCTCGCTTGCGGTGACGTGGTGGCAGTGGCGCGCGAATTGGTCAAAGAGGCGCGCGCGCGCCGGGGTCGACCCGAGGAGGCCATTCTCGGTCTCGCGCGCTGGAGCGTGACGACCCAGCACCTCGAATTGCGCGAGCAACTCGGCCTGGCCCTGGTGGTGGACGCGCGGGCCGCGGACACAGCCCAGATTTCCTTGCGCACGGGCCGGCGGACGTAGAGGCGACCTGCGCTCGCCCATCATCCCCAACTAAATGGACGTTGGTTGCGGGGACAGCTAACGTCGTGGCCAGTGTCCAGCGCACTTCGTTCCTCGGCTAAGGTCAGCGTCGCCATTCTCGCGTCGCGGGTACTGGGCGTGGTGCGCGACTCCATCTTCGCACGAGTGTTCGGGGTCAGCGGGCTGACCGACGCCTATGTGGCGGCGTTCCGCATTCCCAACCTGCTGCGCGATCTGTTCGCCGAGGGCGCGCTGTCGAGCGCGTTTGTCCCGACCTTCTCCGATGCGCTCACCAAGGGCGGCCGCGAGCGCGCCTTCAGGCTTGGCAATCTGGTTCTGGGAGGCGTGCTGGCCGTCACCGGCGGTCTTACCCTGGCCGGAATGGTCTTCTCTGACCAACTGGTTTCGTTGATCTCGCGCGGTTTCGGCGGCAATGCGGCCCAGGTCGCCCTGGGCGGTCTCTTCGCGCAGATCATGATGCCCATCTTGGCCTTGGTCAGCGTCAGCGCGGTGTGGATGGGCATGCTGAACGCCCAGCACCACTACCTGGCCCCCGCCTATGCGCCGGCCATGTTCAATGTGACCAGCATCGTGTGCGGCGTGGCGCTTCTCATTGCGCATCCGTCGGACCGCAGCGGCCTCGTCGTGTGGAGCGCGGGGACTGCCGCCTCGGGCCTGGTGCAGGCGGTGGTGCAGCTGCCCAGCCTGTGGCGCTTGGGCTATCGCGTGCGGCCGACGCTGGCCGGGCTGTGGCGCGATTCCGACGTAATTCGAATCGTGCGTCTGATGGGGCCGGCGACGGTCGGACTGGCGGCAGTGCAGATCAACATATTCGTCAACACGCAATTCGCCGCAGCCCTAGGCTCAGGGCCGCTCACCTACCTGCAGAACGCATTTCGTTTGTTCTACCTGCCCGTAGGGCTTTTCGGCGTGGCGCTGGCCACCGTGACCACGGCGCGCGCGTCGCAGGAAGCGGCCCGCGGCGATCGCGAAGCCCTGGAGGCGCGCGTGGCAGAGGGCGCGCGCGGCGTGTGGCTGCTAGCCCTGCCCAGTGCGGTGGGGCTCATCGTTCTGGCCAGGCCGGTGGTCGAGCTGCTCTTCCAGGGTGGCAAGTTCGTGGCGGCCAACACGACGGCCACCGTGCCCATCGTGCAGGCGTACATGCTAGGGGTGTTGCCCTACAGCTTGGTCAAGGTCTTGTCGCCGGCCTTCTTCACTGTGGACCGGCCGCGCATTCCCATGTTGGCTTCAATGACTTCAGTGGCGGCCAATCTTCTGTTCAACGGACTGACCTACCGTCGCCTGGGAGCGACCGGGCTGGCTCTGGGCACGACGGTTGGGGCGTTGGTCAATCTGGCGGTGTTGCGGCTTTGGTTCGGCCATGTGGTCGGCCGCGCCTCGCGACCGGGCCGTGTCTATGAAGTGGTCCGGCTGGTTATCTGCAACCTCGTGCTCGCGGCGGTGGCGGCAGGGGCTTGGTGGGCGAGCGCTTGGCTGCTCACCCGCGCTGGCATCACGTGGCCCTGGGGCACGCGCCGGCTAGCCCACGCGATCCTGCTGTTTGCCACCATCGGCGCAGGGTTTGCCAGCTACGGTGTGGGTCTGAAGCTGCTGCGTCTACCTGGCGCCGAGGAGATTTGGGACTTGCCCAAAAGGATCTGGGCGCGGGTGAGAGGCACGCGCTAGCGAGTACCGCCACGAATTTTCGCAAGGCGGTACTACGTCGTCCTGTCTTTGTTCGCACCCGGGTCGTGCGCGGGGGGGATGGGC
>Ga0265342_10004727_pt1 | contig 10601 bp, 11 predicted proteins | sample 4CB327metaG_FD_203125 | JGI IMG/M metagenome (GOLD analysis project Ga0265342, IMG submission 203125) | Rhizosphere microbial communities from Carex aquatilis grown in University of Washington, Seatle, WA, United States - 4-CB3-27 metaG | ecosystem: Host-associated > Plants > Roots >...
TGTAATAATCAAACTTGCGCCTCGGCCAAAAGGTATTTCCAGCGACCCTGCCAATATTCCGATAAAACCGCCGGCGCCGCTGGCTAATAAATCAATTATTCCCAGTCCGGAAATTACAAAAAGTCCCGCTCCTAGCAAGGTGACACCTAGTATTTTTTTCTGTTTTGAATATAAAATCGCCAGAGCCGTTATCAATAAAATTGTCGGGAGCAAGTAATAGCCCCAACCCAAAAGACGGTACAAAATTTGATAAAGAAAATTGCCGACTGGTCCCGCTTGTTTAAAGCTGGCTAGCAGTAAAATTGCCGCTAATCCTATAAAAAGTATTGCTAAAATGCTTTTTCTCGCTTCTGGGTGAAGTGATGATTCTGGGTCGCTGATTTTCTTTGTTTTTCCTCTCGCCATTAGACTCATTTTAATTTATAATCTAGAAAATGACAATAAATCCGAAAATTTTCCGGGCCAACGATATCCGAGGAGAATATCCGGAAGAAATCAACGAAAATATAGTTTCAGAAATTGTTAATGGGCTGGCCGATTTATTTTCGGAAGGAAAAATTATTGTCGCTCACGACATTCGTTTAAGTTCTTCTAGTTTGTACAAAACAGTTCTTAATCAGTTCAAAAACAAAAATCATAATCTGGAAATTATTGAAGCGGGCTTGGCCACTACGCCAATGTTTTATTTTTTAGTGAAAAAAAACAAAGCCGTTGGCGGCATAATGATTACCGCCTCTCATAATCCGAAAAATTATAACGGCCTGAAGGTTATTGACAAAAACGCTTTGCCTATTAGCGGAACAGAAATATTAAAAATTTTGCTTGCCCCGTCAAAAGCTTAGCGGTTACATTATGATTATTTTATGAGACAGATCGCTGACCTCCATATCCATTCTCCTTATTCCCGCGCGGTTTCCAAAGAAATGACTTTGGAAAATTTGAATCTTTGGGCGAAGAAAAAAGGCATTACGATTTTAGGCACCGGCGATTTTACTCACCCTGCTTGGTTTAGCCAGCTTCAAAGCAAGCTCGAAGAAAGAGAATCCGGACTTTTTACGCTGAAATCCGATAAATCAGCTACCGCCACCCGTTTTGTTTTAACCTCGGAAATTTCCTGTATTTACACCAAAAATGGCAAAGGCCGGAGAATCCATAATCTTATTTTCGCGCCCTCGCTGGAAACAGTCAAAAAAATCAACGCTAAGCTTGATTCCTTAGGCAACATTAAGTCCGACGGCCGCCCCATTTTAGGCCTTGACGCCAAAGAGCTTCTGCGAATTGTTTTAGAAATTGACCCGAAATGTTTTTTTGTGCCGTGCCACGCTTGGACGCCCTGGTTTTCTATTTTTGGTTCTATGTCGGGTTTTGACTCGGTGGAGGAGTGCTTTGAAGAACTTTCCGACAAAATTTTTGCTCTGGAAACTGGTCTCTCCAGCGACCCGGCCATGAATTGGCGTCTGTCCAATCTCGATAAATACACTTTAATTTCCTGCTCCGATGCCCATAGTCTTCCCAATCTTGGCCGTGAGGCCTGCGTTTTTGAAATTGAAGCTAAAAAATTATCTTACAACGAAATCGTCAGAATTATTAAAGAAAAAGACAAGAAAAAATTTTTATACACCATCGAATTTTTTCCGGAAGAAGGGAAATATCATTATGACGGCCACCGTCTTTGCCAAACAAGGTTAACGCCCAAACAAACTATTAAATACAAAGGTATCTGTCCGGTTTGCGGCAAGCCTTTAACCGTTGGCGTCATGTCGCGGGTGGAAAAACTGGCCGACCGGGAGGAAAATTACCTTCCTCCCGATAATATTCCTTTCAAAAGTTTAGTACCGTTGCAGGAAATTATTGCCGAGGCGTTAAATAAAGGCAAAGCTACAAAATTGGCCCAGCAGGAGTATGAAAGTTTGGTTTTAAAAGGCGGCAATGAATTCAGAGTGCTTCTGGATTTGTCGGAATCCGAACTGGCGAAAATAACCTTGCCGAAAATTGTTGAAGGAATCATGAGGGTCAGAAAAAAAGAATTGTTTATTTTGCCCGGCTATGACGGCGAATACGGCACTGTCCAAATTTTTTCCGAAAAAGAAAAAATTCCCAAAAAATCAAAAACAAAGCCCGGCCAAAAAAATCTGTTTTAATTTTCTATTTTCTCAGGCAGCTTTCTCGATGTTAAAATACTGCTATTGATTAGTATCTCTTAATTTTCCCGTTTCCCGGAGTTTTTTTATTTTCAGTATGTTAAAATTATGTTAATTCACGAATAAATGAAATCTGCTTTTACCCCCTCCCGCACATCTCCCTCCTCCGGCTTCACCCTGCTGGAGCTCCTTATCGTTGTCAGTATTCTCGCAGTTCTCGCAACAGTTGTCGTTATCGTCATCAATCCGGCCCAGATACTCACCAGAGCCAGGGACTCTAATCGTCTCTCTGAGTTAGCCAGCCTCAATAAAGCTCTCCAGATTGCCCAAGTCCAGGGCATTTCTTCTTTTGGTTCCCCCAACACAGTCTATGTCTCCATTCCTGATTCCTCCTCAGCCTGCTCCAACCTTGGCCTTCCTCCTTTGCCTTCCGGCTGGTCCTATGCCTGTGTTTCTTCCTCCACCTACAAAGATGCCGACAGCACCGGCTGGATTCCCGTCAATTTCAGTCTTCTTCCCAGTGGTTCTCCTCTGAGTTCTCTTCCGGTTGACCCAATCAACTCCACCACCAACGATTATTACTACACCTACACCGCTGATTCTTCCAACTGGGAACTCACGGCTCTCCTTGAATCTTCCGACCGCCATGACCAAGCCATCAATGACGGTGATGCCTTTCCCGGAGTCTATTCCCTTGGCACCAGCAAAGGATTAACCCCAGCCACCAGAGACATGGGACTGGTGGGGTATTGGAAGATGGATGAAGGAACGGGGACGAGCACGGTTGATTCTTCGGGGAATGGTAATATCGGCAGTTTGATAAATAGTCCGGTTTGGACGGCAGGTTGCAAAGTTGGCAATTGTTTGACTTTTAACGGAACGAGCACGAATAGTTATGTGAATGCGGGGGATAATAGTAGTTTAAGACCAGGGAATAATGGTAAAGATTTTACTTGGTGTCTTTGGGTAAAGCCGGGCAGTCAAGTAAGTAGACCGTGGCTTGGGAAAGGAAGAGGAATCACGGATGGCGGATTTCCAAGAGCAGGTTTTACATTCGGTCAGGCCAATGTAGATACCGCAATGAAAATAGAATCTGGTGATGGAGTCCATTATAATTATACTTGGGCGCTCGCAAATGCTGTTGTTGTTGATAACTGGTCTTTTTATTGCCTTGCCTATATTAGAAATAATGGAGTTTATGTATATATGAATGGTGGGCTTAAAAGTTTTGAAACTGGTACAGGAGATGGATATAAATCAATCGGCGATAATATAGGAGCCGCAGGAAATAGTTTTTTTGTTGGTAGGGATTCACAAAGTCATTATTTTAATGGCTCCATTGATGACGTTCGCATCTATAACCGTGCTTTATCTGGAACTGAAGTTTCGGCTATATATAATGCAACGAAGTAATATTTTTTGATAATCCGCCAGCCCTGTCTGCTGAAGGCAGATGGCAGAAAAAAATCCGCCCCGATAAACATCAGCGCGGATTTAACTTGTCAGTCAAAACTTCATTGTGAATCCTCCCAGGATTTCTTGCTCTTTGCTGTTAATGCCCAGCTCAAAACCGAATTTAAAATCCTTCCTGTCTTTTTTATTTTTTAATCTTCTCTTATCGGCGAACCAGCAAAAACCCAGGACGAAACTCTTTTTTCTGCAAAAATTTAAGGTCCGATCTTTTCTGTAGGTGAATTTTAGCCCTTTTCTTAATTTGAAATATAATGGCTCCGGTAGATTCAGCTGATTCTCTACATATTCTTGGAATCCGTTATGCGTTTTCTCGTAAAAGTCCCAAAGGTTGTAATAGCTCGTTTCAAAGAAGCTAGTTTCTTCGTATGCTGTACCAGCTTTTACCTTCGGCGGTATATTTATTTCTCCTGCCAGTTCGCCTCCTTTCAATTCATTCTGTTGGATTAATGTCGGCCCGCCTCTTATGGGCTGAGCAAACAACAACCCCGGAACATAGAAAAGGATTAGCCCTGCCAAAATCACTTTTTTCAACTTAACCCCCTTTTTTTAAGTTGTTAATTTAGTCTTGCTCTATTAATTATACCACTTTGATTAAGACGAGAAGTTTAAATATTTGACAATTCTTCCGCTATCTTATAAACATCACCTGCTCCCAGGGTTAAGATAATCAACTTCGGCCATTTTTTTCCGAGATTTTTAGCTTCTTCGGCAAAAAATTTGGCTGCAAAAGGCGCAACCTGCGTTTGTGGATTATGTTTTTTTACTTCTTTCAAAAGAATCTCGTTCAGGTTCTCTTCTAATTTTTGTTCCCGCGCCGATGCGTAAATAGGCAAAAGATAAACCCGGTCGGCCTTCTGGAAGCACCGGCCGAATTCTTTAAGTAAAAACTTGGTCCGGGAAAAAGTATGGGGTTGGAAAATCGCCATAATTTTGTAATCGGAATATTTCTCCTTGAGAGCCGCTAAAGTGGCCTTTATTTCTTCGGGGTGATGGGCGTAATCGTCAATAATCACGGGTTTTCGGCCGGAAGTTTTTGGTTTCGAATAGAACTCCATTCTTCTTTTCACTCCTTTAAAGGTTTTGAAGGCTTTCTTGATTTTTTCATCGGAAATTTTTAATTCTTTCGCCAGTTTATAAACCAAAAAAGCGTTTTCCTTATTTTTTTCTCCTAAAAGAACGAAGTCGATTCTGTTCAAAAATTTTCTGAATTTTGAAGTAATTTTACCGCCGTTAAAAATTTTTTTGGTGGTTTGTTTTTTTAATTTTTCAAAAGCTTGCCGGTAATCTTTTTTATTTTTAAAACAATCCGGGTGGTCAAAATCAATGTTAGTTATCAGAAGATAATCGGGTTTCAAAAAAAGAAATTTTTTCTGGTATTCGTCGCCTTCGGTCGCTACCCATTTCGGCTGTCCGTCTGGCGTTAATTGGCCTTTTTTAAAATTACTCTGCCAATTATTGCTGATGCCGCCTACAAAAACCGTCGGTTTATAACCGGCAACATCCAGAAGATGCCCCAATAAAGTTGTGGTCGTTGTTTTCCCATGCGAACCGGTAACCACGATTTTATTTTCTCCTTGGTTGAAAATTTCCGCTAAAATTTCCCCGTAGCTTTTGAGCGGAATCCCAAGCTCAAGGGTTTTTTTCACTTCCGGATGGTTTTGGTTATAAGCCGAGGAATAAACAACCAAATCAAGGCCGGAAGAAATATTTTTATCGGAAAAATTGAAGACCGGTATTTTGAGCCGCCGGAAAATTTCGTCGGCCGGAAATGCCGCCGGACTGTCCGAGCCGGTTATTTTGGCTCCGGCAAAATAAAAAAACTGCGCTACTGCCGATATGCCGATTCCCTTAATCCCGATAAAGTGGACTTTTTTGTTTTTTAGTTGCATTTGCCTTCATTATAATTTATAATTTTTAAAAGTCGAAACTTTTTATTTTCAAGATGATTATTCTAAATAACAACTATATTTATGATTTTACCCTCCTTAGTAGTAGGGGGTTTGGTGATAGGCCTTGTGGCGGGTTATTTAACCCGGCAATTTTTCGCTATTCGCCAGCTCAATTCAAGCGAGACCAGGATTCAGGAACAGCTTAAAACCGCCAAAATCCAGGCTGAAGAAGTAATTTTAGCCGCTAAAGATAAGGCCAATAGCCTCTTAGAGCAAGCCCAGCAAGAAGAAAAAAACCGCAAGGTTCAGTTTGACCGCCTCGAAGAAAGATTAATCAAAAAAGAAGACCTTTTGGATAAACGGGGTCAGGATATTGACGTTCGCGAGAAAGGTATCGGAAAAGACATTGAAGAACTAAAATCCGCCAAAGCCAAATTAGATGGCTTGGAAAAAACCGCCGTTGAGAAATTAGAAAAAATTTCTGGCCTTTCCTATCAGCAAGCCCGAGAGCAGCTTCTCAAAAACCTGGAAAATTTCCATCACGATGAAATGGCCGGTTTACTTCAGAAATTTGAAAGGGAAAAAAGGGAATTTTTCGAGAAAAAAGCCCTGGGAGTAATCACTTCCGCGCTTCAGCGCTACAGCCGTTCGCATGTTGCCGACCTTACGACTAGCACGGTTACTATTCCCAACGAAGAACTCAAGGGCAAGATTATCGGCCGGGAAGGAAGAAATATCAGAGCCTTAGAACGTTTAACCGGAGTGGAAGTCATTATTGATGAAACGCCGGAAAGCATTACCGTTTCTTCTTTCGACCCCATGCGCCGGGAAATAGCCAAGATGGCACTGGAAAAACTTATTAAAGACGGCCGTATTCAGCCGGTTAAAATCGAGGAAAAAGTTGAAGAAGCCAAGCAGGAGCTAGACCAACGCATTAAAGAAATCGGCGAAGGCGCGGCTTACGAAGTTAGTATTCTTGATTTACCTAAAGAAATTATTTTCCTTTTAGGAAAACTTAATTATCGCACCAGTTACGGCCAGAATGTTTTGATTCACTCCATCGAAATGGCCCATTTGGCCGGAATGATGGCTGCTGAGCTCGGCATCAACGTTGAGGTCGCCAAAAAAGCCGCTTTGCTTCACGACATCGGCAAAGCCATTGACCACGAAATCGAAGGTAATCACGTGGAACTGGGACGGAAAATTCTTAAAAAATATGGCATTAACGAGGAGGTAATTAAAGCAATGGAATCGCACCACGAAGATTTTCCGTTTTCTTCCCCGGAATCTTACGTCGTGGCCGCCGCCGATATTCTTTCTACTGCCCGTCCCGGCGCTCGCCGTGATACTTTAGAAAATTACTTGCGCCGCCTTGAAGACCTGGAGAAATTAGTTGTGAGTTTTGAAGGGGTGAAAATGGCCTATGCTGTTTCCGGCGGCCGTGAAATTCGAGTTTTTGTTGTGCCGGAAAAAATTGATGATTTCGGAGCTTTGCGTTTGGCCCGCGATATCGCCACAAAAATTCAGTCCGAATTGCAATACCCTGGAGAAATTAAAGTAAATGTCATCAGAGAAATCAGGGCGGTTGAGTATGCCCGTTAGTTCTGCTTGCCCGCTGACAAGCATAATTTGACAGTTATTGTTGTTTTTTACTAGTATTATGCTATACTTTTAAAGCCAAAAGGTCGAAAGTATTACAGTATTACTAAAACGATATTCTTATGAAAAAAGATGATTTAGTGTTGGCAATACAGAGTGCCGCCGGCTTGGAAACAAAAAAACAAGCTCAGGAAATCGTAGAAGCTTTTTTTGATACTATTGTTAAAACCTTGGCTAAGGGCGAAGAGGTGAACATCACAGGATTTGGTTCTTTTCGCGTAGTTAAGAGAGCTGCTCGCATGGGAGTTAATCCTAAAACTGGTGAGAAGATTCAAATTGCGGCTTCAATCAAGCCGAAATTCAGAGCTGGAAAACTCTTGAAAGAAGCGGTTAAATAAAATATTTCAAATCTGAAAATTAAAAACCCCGATAAAATCGGGGTTTTTAATTTTGCATCAAGCAGTTTCCTCACAAAACCGCTTTTATTACAGGACGTTACCGTCCTAAATAAGCAATTTTTTCACAAAATCACTCATTTCAATAAAAATCTGGTAAGTCTCTTTAATTTTATTTAAAGAGTCGCCGACCAGGCCTTTAATTGACAAAAATTGGTCTTCAATGGAAATTGAAGGCGTTGAAGTTGGGTTTATGTCAGTGGAACTGGCGTTCTGCAACGGAGAAATTATTTCCGTGGAACTGCTGTTGTCTGCCGTCGCAGCATTCGAAAGATTCTCTGATGATATTGTGCTGCTGGCGATTGTTGAGCTGGCATTTGAATCCAATGTATTTGCAATCAACCAAAACTTATTTTCGGCTTCTTTGTACAAATTTTCGGCTTCTTTAAGCGAGTTCGCGGCTAAACTTAATGAATTTCCCAGCGCTTCTACGCCTTTCAGATTTTGTTTTTTAAGATTTTTAATGTCGGAAGTTATCTTGTTAAATCTATTTCCCGCCATTTCCAAGGTATTTTGTTGCTGATTGATTAAAAGAAAATCGTTCGCTTTTTCAAATTCCGGCAGATAAGTTGCTGTCCGCCAGTCTTTAAAAGATTGCGCCATTTCTTTTATTTTTACCAAATCGATTGCTTCGGGTTTTTCGAGAGTTTGCTTTTGGTCGTTATAGGATTTAATGAATCCGTCAAATTCGCTAACTAGCTGGTTTCTCAATGAATCCGCTTCTTTGTCTAAATTTTTTAAAGCCTTTAGCTGTTTTTCGGTGCTTGTAGCTTCGTTAATCGAAAGAGTCAAAATTTTTCCGAAAACACTCAGCCGGTTGTCCAATTCTTGTTTCTGTTTTTCTTCTGGCGTTAGATTGTTGTCGTCCTTGCTGGTTATTAAGTTTTGGGTGCCTTCCTGGACATCCTGGACACTTTGCTTGATTTGGTCAAAAGAATCCTGAAGATTAGTCGGTTGGCCAGCCGCCAATGCTTTTGCCGGAATCAGCGCAAAATTAACCGCTGCGAGATTAACAGCTGAGATTATGGCAAAATATTTTATAAAATTCTTCATAGGGGTATTTATTTATAGCAATATTTGATTTAAAAGATTATCTATATTTTGGTTATCTGCCGGCTCTGTGTTTAATTTTGTCTGTTCCGATTGTAAAATAATCGGATTCAAATGGTCTGTCTGCTTATTGGTTATCTCCTTTAAAGCTAGGGACACAGTTTCGTCAATATTTTGGGAATAGTCAATTTTTGCCAATTGAATATCAATATTCATATCGCTTAGTTCGGTTTGCAGTGCCTGGGCATTAAGATTAGGCGCCGTTGGTTTTAGATTCCGTATTAAATTTCCTGAAATTAACACCAAAAGAAGGCTGGCGAGCGTAAAAGCCAGCTGCCAATTGAAAAAATTGCGTTTTTCGGCAATAACCGGAGCCCCCAAAATAGCTATTCTTGATACTCTGGCGTATTCCGGATTTGGCTCAATCAGCCTCAGTTTTTTCAGGATTTCCGTAATATTCCCTGCTAATTTTGAACTAAAACTGGCATTTTCTTCGGCCGCCAAAGGTGTAGTCAAAATAGCCATTTTCGAAATTTGGCTGTATTGCGCATCCGGTTGGATGCTCTTAAGCTTTTTTAGTTTTTCGGTTGTATTTTTCATCGATTATTTTTTTGATGTTTTTCAGGGAACGATGCTGTGCTGTTTTAATAGCCCCCTCGTTTTTTCCGAGCGCCGCCGCAATTTCTTTGTTGGAAAGCTCTTCCACGAATTTCATTATGATAATATTCTGCTGTTCGTCGGGAAGTTCTTTCAGGGCGGCTTTCACTATGTTCAATTCTAACCCCTGGTCTATTTTTTCTTCCAAGTTGTCATTGGTGGCTAATTCTTCGGCACTTTCCAAATCAGCATGTTTTTTGTCTGTTCGGTAATAATCTATGATGGCGTTGTGTGCAATCCGGTAAAGCCAACTGGAAAAAGGGAATCCCTGGGATTGGTAATTTTCAATATTCTGCCAGGCATTAAGGAAAACTTGGTGAGCGATGTCTTCTGATGTCGATTTGTCGCCAATTTTCAGGAGAATGAAACGGTAAATAGCCGGTAAATGTTGATCGTAAAGCGATCCAAAAGCTTCCGGATCTCGGTTTTTGGCCTTTTTTATTGTTTCTTCCTCTTTCATAGTTTAAAACGATTAAGTAAGTTATAAGTTACCGGCCTCGCAGGCCATAACCCGTTTCTGCGGGCGAAGGTCTTGAGCGGGTAAGGGGAATCGAACCCCTGTCATCAGCTTGGAAAGCTGAGGTAATGCCATTATACGATACCCGCAAAGAGCAGCTCTTTTTGCGTCTACTTTCTCTACTCTTTATTATGCCATTATTATTGGATATAATCCATAAATAGTTATAAATATTGGTTTAAAAGTCAAGAATGAACAAAAAATTTTTTGAAAAACCTCCCAATTGGATTAGATTGTTAATCAGCCTGATACTGATTATCGCTCTTGGTTGCGGAATTTGGTTTATGGCCGGGAAGTTTCGGGTTAAACCGCCGGTTGAATTTTTGGCCGCCCGCCAGAATTCCGCCGAAATCAGTCAAAAAATTGTTGAGCTTACTTCCGTAACCAATGGCCAGATTAAAGAAATTAATTCCTTGGATTTACACGGCGATGCCGCTAAAGCTTTAAATCTGATTCAAGCGACGAGAGACAAAAATAAAGAAACCTTAAACCAGGCAACCAAGCTTGCCAACGAAATTCAGAATATGGCTGGCTTGCTTAATGAAATTTCGTCTTCCAAAAATCGCGATATTGCCATTCAGGCCATCACCACCGAAGAGTCTTTGATAACCAACTTCATCAACTATAACCAAATCCTTGACCAGTTTTTGGGCAATCTTAACAATGCTATCGCTTTTTCCAAAGACGAATATCGTCAAGCCGCTGAAAAAAACCTTTCGGATTTAAATTCCAAAACCGACACCATTAATAGTCTCAATCAGCAGTTCAAACAGCAAATGAGCGATTTTGATAAATCTCTCTAGTAATAATCCGTTTTTAT
>Ga0265342_10004728_pt1 | contig 10601 bp, 10 predicted proteins | sample 4CB327metaG_FD_203125 | JGI IMG/M metagenome (GOLD analysis project Ga0265342, IMG submission 203125) | Rhizosphere microbial communities from Carex aquatilis grown in University of Washington, Seatle, WA, United States - 4-CB3-27 metaG | ecosystem: Host-associated > Plants > Roots >...
GAATTCGCCGCCTTTCCAAGCATCGAAAATTCTCCGTGGCGTGGTGGCGAGCGTCTTCGACGCTCTTGGGCGAATTGCTGCCGCGCATTCTCCGCGGCGCCCGAAGTAATACGGTTGTGGCTGCGAGCGAGTGACTGCTTTTTGACCCAAAGCGGACTCTCGCTCTGACGTGGCGCCGTCGTCGATCGCCTCCTAGTCGTCGCTCGAAAGAAAAAGAGAAGCGGCAACGCCTCCAGGCTTGCGAGAGCTGATGTCATTGCAGAGTGGATGATCACTGTCAGGGTTTGACGAACCGATAGGCGAAGCGATCGGTCTGGCCCTTGATCGATGGATCGAACACCTTGATCGAGTGCGTATCGCTCTCGTTCGTGAGCACGGTGCTTTCCGCATCCAGCACGAAGCCGGCCGCTTCCACTTCCTTGCGAACGAATGCAGGGTCGATCCGATGCAGTGACTGGGCGTCGCTCGTGCCCGCTCCTGCGGCGGCGGCGTGATCGACGATGACGTACCGCCCGCCGGGCTTAAGCCGCTCGTGGACAGCTCGATTGAAGTTGGCCGCCGTCGCGCCTTTGGCTTGGATGAGAGCGGTGTGGAGATCGTGGTAGAACAGGTGAAGCCACAGGACATCGGCTGGCTGGGTGACCACCGGCATCGCTACGAGGTCCGCCGAGACGGCTTCGACGTTCTCTCGGCCCGGCTCTTTCGCAAGCGTTCGCATGCGGCCTACGGGATCGTTCTTGAAGTGGGCGACTTCGGCCGGCACGAAGCTATAGACCCGCCCCTTTGGCCCGACGATGTCGGAGAAGAGGCGCGTCCAGTCTCCGTCGCCTGGGTACACGTCGATCACGGTGGAGCCCGCATCGATGCGGGCGAGCCGGATCAACTCGGATAGCTTGGATTGGTCGTACATCGGAATCTCCCTTACGGTTGGGCAACCGGCGAGGAGCGATCGGACTGCGTGCGTTGCATACCTGCGGGTGGGCACGTCGTGTTCATCAGTCGAACTTGACCAGGTCCTTAAAGACCAGCTGACCCCAGCTATTTCCGCGCGCCTGTACAAGCAGGCCACCTTCCGAAAGCCCGCCTAGTTGGACCGGCGCGAAACCAAGATCCTCCGCCAGCGCACCAATCTCCGCCGCAGCGCCTTCATCGTCGCTCGCCAGGAACACGACTCTCCTGCCACCATGCACGGCCGGATCTTGGCCAAGGACGGCAGCGACCAGATGGTTGAAGCCTTTGACCAGTCTTCCACCAGAGAAGGCTTGCCCGACGAACTTTGCAGAAGGCTGGCCTCCCAGTTTCTCAGGGGGCACACCGTAAGCGTTGGTCACGTCAACGATGGTCTTGCCCCGCCAACTGGGCAGCGCCTTCGCGACGTTTGAGTGCGCCTCGAAACGGACAGCCAAAAAGATGATGTCCGCCTTGACGGCTTCCGCCAGTGTTTGGGGGATGATCGTCGGCCCGATCGTGGCCGCCTCGGATGCGAAGCTTTTCGGGTCGCGCGTGGCTGCCACGGACACTTCGATGCCTTTGCGGGCAAATGCCTTGGCAAGCGCTTGGCCGATTTTGCCGAAGCCGATGATTGCGTAGCTCATATATTCGCCTTTGCCCTGGTCGCTGCGATCACAGCTTGTCTCCGCCGCTCGCCTCAATCGTCTGGCCGGTCACGCAGCGGCCCTCATCTCCGGGTGTTTGGAAGGTCCCGAGAACACCCCACATAGGTCCGCCAGAGCCACGCGTTCAGTGCGGTAGCGCGCACATCGCTGGTGCAAAATCGATCCGCCCGCACGACTGACGCCAGCAGGAACGATCTGTGTTCGCCGCTCGGAATTCGGCCGTGGTCATCGAGTTCAGCCCGTACTGCTGATCGATGTGTTAGATATAGTCTTTGAAGCGGGTACCGCGCGGTGCCGGATTGCACCATGATCGACTGGGATGACGTCCGCTATTTTCTTGCCGTCGCGCGCGAGGGCTCGGTGCGGGCTGCGGCCGGGCGCCTCGGGGTGAATCACTCGACCGTGATGCGGCGCATCGCCCAGCTCGAGGAACGCCTCGGGACGCAGATGTTCGAAAAGGTGCCTTCGGGCTACCGCCTGACGGCCCCGGGCGAGGAGGTACTCGACCTCGCGGAGCAGATGGAAGCGTCATCGCACCGGCTGGAGACGCGCGTCTTCGGGCGCGATCAGAGCGCGCGCGGGCTTCTACGGGTGACGCTGCCTCCGTTCCTTGCGACACACCTGCTCATGCCAGATCTCGCCGATTTTGCGCGTGTGCATCCGGACATCGAGATGGAGATCGTTTCGACCGGCGAGGTTCTGAATCTGACCAACCGGGAGGCGGACGTGGCGATCCGCGTCGTCTCCGATCACAAGACCCTGCCGCTCAATCTCCACGGCCTGAAGGGGCCGGAACTGTTCGCAAGCGTTTACATCTCTCGCAATCGACTAGCCGCGTCGCGCGCGAGTGCGCCTGATCCCATCCGGCCCATCGTCGTCGGCGGTCAGGGAGTTCCGGACTGGGCCGACGAGGGCGAGGTTCGTGCGACGGGGGTTCCATTCAGGACGCCGGACGCCGAGGCGCAGATCGCCGCGGCAAGGCAAGGAATCGGTATGACCAAACTGCCGTGTTTCGTGGGAGATGCCGATCGCCTACTGGCGAGGGTGCCGGGCATCGATCTGAAAACACACGCGACGCTCTGGCTCCTCACGCACGGGGAAGCGCGCAAGACGAAGCGCGTACGGCTGTTCACGGAGTTCGCATCCCGTAAGCTCGCCGCCTACGCTCCACTTCTCGCCGGGCTGTCCATCTCGCCCGACTGAGCCGCAACGGACGCTGGCGATGCTACCAGCGCTTGCAAAGCGGACTTCCCCAAGGTCCGCCGCGGGTGGGACACGAGGGTTCATGCTGGCAACCCCAATGTTTGGCTTCTGCAGTGGTCTCAAGGGCCGCTTTTGGCGCAAAGCGAACCGGACGGCGTGGCAACCACTCGCGATCGTCTTCGACCATCGCGACCATACGAGGGAAGCCATCCTCGGGTGACTTGGCGCCGGACCTGCCTCCTGCCGCCGTTCTTCGCGCTCTGAGTTGACGTCCCTCGCCGAAATGAAATACGATAATTTGTCAAATCGATTTGACAACTCATCCACGCTCCGGGAATGCTTCTGACGGGGCCTTTGCGGGACGTGAGGTCAAATCGATTTGACAGCATCCCGGAGTAGGAATGAACGCCAGAATTACATTGGCAGATGTTGCCCGCCTCGCCGGCGTCTCGAAGACATCGGCGTCGATGGCCTTGGCCGACAGCTCCCGTGTCGCAAGCGCTACCAAGGCCACGGTCCGCAAGGCAGCGGATGAACTGGGCTATGTCCCCCACTTTGCCGCCAGCGCCCTTCGGACACAGCGCTCCGACGCGGTCGCGGTGGTTCTGCCACATGTCGCGCAGCACGTCTTTTCGCATCCCGTATTCATCGATCTCCTCGAGGGCGTCTCCACCGCCGCCAACGAACTCGACCTGTCAGTGGTTCTCTCCACGGCGCGATCGGCGGAAGACGAATCGTCGGCCTATTCGCGCATCACGCGCGGTCGCCGGGCGGCTGGTGTCATCGTCGCGGCAGCGTCCGTCCACGATGCCAACCTGGACCAGATACACAATGCCGGCTACCCGGTCGTCGTCGTTGGACGCTTGGCCCGGCAGAGCACGGTGGCAAGTGTCGGCATCGATGATATCGGCGGCGCCGTCGCGGCCATGCGGCACCTCATCGAGGTGCATGGCGTCAGGCGGATCGGGCACGTCTCCGGACCGCTCGATCATCAGTCGTCCATCGACAAGCGCGACGGCTATGTGAAGGCACTCGCAGACGCCGGCCTCACCGTTGATCCGCGGTTGTTTTTCGAAGGCAACTACGAGGAGTCCTCCGGGCATGACGCCGCCCAGGCGCTCCTTCCGCATCTGCAGAATGGCGATGCCGTTTTCTTCGCCAACGATCAGATGGCCATCGGCGCAATCGAACAGTGGCGGAGTGCCGGGCTGAGAGTCCCAGAGGACGTCCGCGTAGCGTCCTACGACAACCATCCTATGTCGCGGCACGCCACGCCACCGCTGACCACCGTCGGGGCCGATATGATCGGGGTCGGCGCCAAAGCGCTGGAGCAGCTACACCGCCTGATTCATGGCGAGACCAATCTCGCCCCTATCGAATTTCCAACCGAGCTGATCGTCCGCGAGTCATGCGGCTGCCCGAAGGGCGCCCGCGCCGAGCGGCCCACACCCACCCCGTCAGAAAAACAACGATGATCTACCTGTGGAGGAAACACCCATGCATCTACGTACATCACTTATAGCGCTGGCAGCCGCATCGGGATTGGCTTTGGGCGTTGCCGCCCAGGCCGCCGGTGCCGACCCCGTCAAGCTGACCTACTGGAGCGGCTTCACCGGCGGCGACAAGCAGGCCTATCTCGACCTCATCAAGAAATTCAACGACACGCACCCCGATATCCAGATCGACTACCAACTGCAGCCGTGGGATTCGATCGCCCAGAAACTCCCGACCGCGATTGCCTCGGGTGCCGGTCCCGACCTCGCGACGCCTGACTACAACGTCGCGACCATCCAGCAATATGTCGCCAACGGGCTGGCGCTGCCGCTCGACGACCTCGTCGGGCAAGTCGGGAAAGGCGTGCTGCCGCAGGCAGTCGTTGACGCTTTCTCCGTCAACGGCAAGCTCTACGCTGCGCCAGCCAACTTCGCGACGCTGCTGCTCTACTACAACAAGGACCTGCTGCAGGCCGCCGGCATAGCGGCGCCACCAAAGACTATGCAGGAGTTGCAGGACGACGCCGTGAAGCTGTCGAATGGGCAGGACAAGTATGGCATCGCGCTCGCCGACAACGCCACCATCCAGATGTGGCCCGTGCTCATCTGGTCGGACGGCGGCGACCTCATCACCAACAACTGCTCCGATTTGGCGGATCCCAAGACCGTCGGCACCGTCGAGAAGTGGTCCGGTCTCATCCGCGACAAGAAGATCAGCCCCGTCGGCCTGACCGGCCAGGACGCCGACAATCTCTTCGCCGCCGGCAAGGCCGCGTTCGAGATCAACGGTCCCTGGGCTGCCGGCGAATACAAGGCCATCAATTTCGGCGTCGCCCCGGTGCCGGTCGGCGCCTCGGACAAACCGGTTACGCTGGCAAGCACGGTGCCCACGATCGTATCGGCCAAGACGGGACACCCGAAGGAGGCGCAGGAGTTCCTCGCCTGGTGGCTAAGCAAGGATACGCAGGCGCAGCTGTCGACAGCGGCGGCTTACGCGCCGAGCCGCACCGATATGGCGAACGATGCCTCGATCGCCTCGAACCCGACGGTTGCAGCGTTCGCGGCCCAGGTGCCGTACGCCCGGCTCTACCTGCCGACCGAAAAGGACTTCGCCAAGATCGATACGGGCATCTTCATCCCGGCGATCCAGAGCGCCGAGCAGGCTGGCAACGCCGCGGACGCGCTGAAGGCCGCGAACGATCAGCTGAACAAGCTGCTCGGTTGTTCGTAGGCTGAAGGCAAGGCGGGCGCCGACACTCTTCCCGGCGCCCGCTTCTTCCCGGAGCACCAGATGACTCTCGTGACGAGAGAAGGTGAGCCTCGCCGCGCAGCGCGCCTGCGGAGCGGCCAGCTTTTCCTGCTCCCCAGCGCGGTCATCATCTGCGTATTCGTGCTCTACCCCATCGTTCAGTCGTTCTGGATGAGCCTCCACGACTGGTCGATGTTCCAGGCCGTTCATCCCTTCGTCGGGATGGCGAACTACGCGGAACTTCTCGGCGATCCCCGCTTCTGGAACGCGCTCCGCAACACGGCGATCTTCACGGTCGCGACCGTCCCGGTGCAGGTAATCACGGGGCTACTGCTGGCCGTTGTTCTCTCCCGCGCCAGCTGGTGGGCAGTGTTCCTGCGCTCGGTCTATTTCTTTCCGGTCATCAGTTCGTTCGCGACGATGGCGATCGTCTGGCGCTTCCTGCTTTCAGCCGACGTCGGACCGACCGCCTCGTGGCTGCGCGCCGCGGGTCTAGTGCCGATCGACTTCCTGCATACCACGGCGTGGGCGCTGCCGGCGATCGTTCTGGTCAGCCTCTGGAAGAACATCGGCTTCACGATGGTGATCCTCGTGGCCGCCCTCCAGGACGTTCCGGAGTATCTGAATGAAGCCGCCGTACTCGACGGCGCCAATGCTTTCCAGCGCTTCGTCAACGTCACCGTACCCTCCATCCGGCACGCGCTCCTGTTCACCAGCGTGATTGCAGTCATCGCATCGCTGCAGGTCTTCGACCAGGTCTACGTGATGACCCGCGGCGGCCCGCTGTTTCACACCGAAACGCTCGTCACCTACATGTACGAGCAGGGCTTCAGCGAATTTCGCTCGGGCTACGCTGCCGCGATCGCGTGGGTGCTTTTCCTGCTGATCATGCTGGTGTCGCTGATCCAGCTTCGCCTGTTCCGTTACAGCGATGTCGACTGAACGCCTGTCACCGGCGCTGGCCGAGCGCGGAGTCGTCGAACGAGCTCTGATGGCCGCCGCCATGGCGCTGGTGGTGTTGCTCGGCGCCTTCATGATCTTCCCGTTCGTGTGGATGCTGCTGACATCTTTCCGCACGCAGCAGGAGATCTTCTCGAATCCAGGCAACCTCATTCCGGCCGCGCTCAACTGGAGCGCCTACGTCGAGATATGGAGCGAGCTGCCGTTCGCGCGGCTCTTCCTCAACTCCGTGATCTTCGCCGGCGGGACGACGATCATCTCGCTACTCTTCGACTCGCTCGCTGCCTACGCGCTGGCCCGCCTCACCTTTCCCGGCAGGACGTTCGCCTTCTACGTCGTGCTCGCGACGCTGATGGTGCCCTATCAGATTACGCTGATCCCGGTTTTCCAGACGGTGTTCGATCTGCACTGGCTCGACACGTACCAGGGCCTGATCGTACCGCGTGCGACCAGCGCCTTCGGCATTTTCCTGCTACGCCAGTTCTTCGTCACGGTGCCGCGCGACCTTGACGCCGCTGCTCGCATCGACGGCGCCGGCGAGCTCCGCATCTACTGGTCAATCATGCTGCCACTGGCCCGTCCGGCGCTGGCGACGCTGGCCGTGTTCCACTTTATGTACAACTGGAACGACTTTCTGTGGCCGCTGGTCATCACCTCCTCGATCGACATGCGCACGCTGCCTGCCGGGCTCACATTGTTCGGCGGCCAGTTCGTCGTCGAGTACGCCGTGCTGATGGCGGGAGCAACGATCAGCCTCGCGCCGCTCGCCGTCGCCTTCCTTTTCGCCCAGCGCTACTTCGTGCAGGGAATCGCAACTACTGGAATCAAATAAGTGATGGATAAATCGCCATACGATGCGCCATTCATCTGGGCTGTTGGCATCGAGGACACCAACGTCGGCTGGCCACTCGGCAACTCGCCGGCCGGCCTCGACGAGTACGAGGCGACCCGTCACTACGCGCACTGGCGCGAGGACCTGGCGCTCGCGGCTTCGATTGGCGCAACCGAGATGCGCTATGGCTTCCCGTGGTATCGCCTCAACCCGTCACCGGGCGTGTGGGAATGGAGCTGGACCGACGCTGTGGTCACCGAGGCGGCCCAGCTCGGCCTAGGCCTGATCGTCGACCTTGTCCACTACGGCACGCCGACGTGGCTGTCGGGCTCGTTCACCGATCCCGACTATCCCGAGGCCGTTGCGAAATACGCCGCCGCCGTGGCGACCCGCTATCGCGGCCGGATTGCCGGCATTACGCCGCTGAACGAGCCTCTGGTCACCGCCTCCTTCGTCGGGTTGCGCGGTATCTGGCCGCCGCACGAGACCGGGCAGGGCGGGTGGGCGCGTGTCGTCGTTTCGCTCGCCGACGGCATCCAGCGCAGCATTCGCGCCGTCCGGGATCAGGCGGCGGAGCTCCGCATCGTGCACGTCGAGGCGACGCACGTGTGGACCGCCGACGCCGACCTCGAAGGCGAACGCCAACTCCTCGACCACAAGAACTTCCTGCCGACCGACCTGGTGCTCGGCCGGGTGGACCCCAAGCACCCGCTTCATGCCTGGCTGGTCGAACAGGGTATCGCGATCGAACGTCTGGCAGCACTAGCGGCCAACCCGCAAGTCCCGGACGTCGTCGGCCTCAACTATTATCCGGAACTCTCGGCCCGCGAACTGACCCGTTACGAGGGAAAGGTCGTCGGCGTCACCTTCAACGCCTGGACGGATGGACTAGCGTCCATCATCCGCGGCTTTGCGGAACGCTACGACCTGCCCGTCCTGATCTCGGAAACGGCGGTCGAAGGCGACGACGATCATCGTGTAGCGTGGCTGGAGGCAGTCGTCGCGCTCGCCCACGATCTGCGGGCCGAAGGCGTGCCGGTGACCGGCCTCGTCTGGTGGCCGCTTTTCGATTTCGTCGACTGGAGCTGGGCAACCGGCGACCAGGTGATCGAGGAATTCTATTCGCGTATCGACGGTCGCGTCTCGCCGATCTATCCGCCGTCGCGCGGCGCAGGGATCGACGCGTATTTCAGGCGCATGGGACTTTGCCGCCTCGAATCTTCCGGCTCCGGCTCAGACATTCGTCGGGTGCCGACAGCCGCGGCTAACGCCTATCGCCGTCTTGCCAGTGTTGATCCTTCCTCTCGTCGCTTGTCTGGGAAAAGCAAATGACCGTCGCGCGCGTTGTTGTCGATACGAGCTTCACTGTTGGCGAGATTGACCCTCGGCTTTTCGGCAGTTTCGTCGAGCATATGGGCCGCTGCGTCTACACCGGCATCTTCGAGCCCGGTCATCCCGACGCCGACGAAAGAGGCTTCCGCAAGGACGTGCTGGCGTTGACGCGAGAACTCGGCGTTACTCTTGTTCGCTATCCGGGCGGCAATTTCCTCTCGGGCTACAATTGGGAAGACGGCGTCGGGCCAGTCGAAAAGCGGCCGCGGCGGCTCGAACTTGCATGGCTAGCCACCGAGCCGAACACGTTCGGCACCAACGAATTCATGGAGTGGTGCCGCGCGGCCGACGTGGAGCCGCTGTTCTGCGTCAACCTCGGCACGCGCGGGCCCGACGAAGCGCGCCGCCTGCTCGAGTATTGCAATCACCCCGCCGGCACCGAGCTTTCGGATCTCCGTCATCGTCACGGCTATCCGCAGCCTCACGGCATCAAGCTGTGGGGGCTCGGCAATGAGCAGGATGGCCCGTGGCAGATTGGCGAGAAGACGGCTTACGAGTATGGCCGCATCGCGAAGGAGACTGCCAAGCTGATGCGCTGGGTGGACCCCGCGATTCAGCTTTCTGCCTGCGGTTCGAGCGGACGCGAGATGTCGACCTTCGCGAAGTGGGAGTACGAGGTGCTCGACCAGTGCTACGAGCAGGTCGATTTCCTGTCGCTCCACCAATATTTCACCAATTACGACAATGACACCGCCGAGTTCCTCGGCGCCGCCGATCTGATGGACCGCTACATCCGCGAGATCGTGGCGGTGTGCGATGCCGTCGGAGCGAAGCACCGCTCGTCCAAGAAGATCATGCTCTCTTTTGACGAGTATAATGTCTGGTGGAAGGCGCGGCCGAACGGCAAGCTGAAGAAGCCCGATGGCTGGCCAGTCGCCCCGGCGCTCAACGAAGAGATTTACAACTTCGAGGACGCGCTGGTCCTCGGTGGCGCGATGATCGCGCTACTCAACAACGCCGATCGCGTGAAAATCGCCTGCCTGGCTCAGCTCGTGAACATTATCGCGCCTATCATGACGGAGCCGGGCGGCCGCGCGTGGCGGCAGACGATCTTCCATCCGTTCGCAGACGTCGCCAATCTCGCCAGGGGCGAAGTGCTTCGTCAATCCATGGATTCGGAGACGTTCTCCTCAAAAAGCCTTGGTGATCTGACGTATCTTCTGGCGAGTACCACGCACGATCGGGACAAAAAACGCATCTGCGTCTTCGCTCTGAACCGGCACCTTTCCGAGGAGATGGAACTTTCTTTAGAACTGAGGGGCCGGTCGGAACACCTCACGTTGACGGAGAGCCGAGTGCTTGCTGGGTTTAATCTCGCAGCGACGAACTCGGCAGAGGCCGAGACGGTGAGGCCGTCGACGCACGAAACCGCCCGGGTCGATGGCTTAACGCTGCGGGCACGGTTGCAGCCGGGGTCGTGGAATGTTTTTGTTTTGAGCTACACCAACTAGAAGTGCGCCAAACGGCTAAGTCGCATTAGTGCGGGCCGACGGGCGGAGTGCTGTCGCGCTGGATTGGAGGGACCGCTGCTGCACCGCACTACTCGCGCCAACCTTCAATTTACCGCGAGTAGCTGCCAATTCCCAAGTCTTCGAGTTGTCGCTCGGCGTCCGCTTATGGCGCAAAGCTGACCAGAGCCTCAGCACCCCTTAGCGCTTGGTGATCTTGTCGGGGATCGTTGACTGCGCGCCAGCTAGCCAAGCAGACGCCTCGTTATGAGGACTTGTCCAGCTCCAATGAGCTAGTGAATTTGGCCGCACGCTCCGAAAGCGCTCGAGCGCCGTCTGCAGGCTTTCGACGACCTCGGCCGCGACTTCGTCCGGCGGTGGCAAAAGGTCGGGGTCGTCGAGCGAGTC
>Ga0265342_10004731_pt1 | contig 10598 bp, 7 predicted proteins | sample 4CB327metaG_FD_203125 | JGI IMG/M metagenome (GOLD analysis project Ga0265342, IMG submission 203125) | Rhizosphere microbial communities from Carex aquatilis grown in University of Washington, Seatle, WA, United States - 4-CB3-27 metaG | ecosystem: Host-associated > Plants > Roots > Rhizosphere...
TGCGGGAGCAGGGACAACAGGTGATGTAAAACTGACGGGCGGCGCAGGGCTCTTTGCCTGGCGCAACAGCGGTACTGTAGGCGTTGCGGGAAGCGGCGGAAGCGGCGCTTTACGCGGGGCGATCACAGCCGGGCCCACTGTACCTGCCGCCGGCAATGCCACAGCAGGCATCGCCGGGGCCAATTACGGCGGCGGCGGCTCCGGCGCCGCGGCCGCTTCGAATAACGGCACAGCCCGCACGGCAGCCGGCGGCGCAGGAGCCGGAGGACTTGTAATTGTCTGGGAATACAAATAACCCGGGCAACAGGGAAGTTTACAGTCCGACATCTAAGAGCAAGGGGCGCCGAAAGGCGTCCCTTCGCATATTCCTATAACTGAGTCAGCGGCCCATAAATGTTAAAATTCCTTCATGTCCGAGCGCGTACAGATCACAGTAGCCAAAAGCGCAGGCTTTTGCCCCGGCGTGAAGAACGCCATAGACAAGGTGCTGGAACTGGCCAAGGACAGGAAGAGGACCATTTATACTCTGGGCCCGCTCATCCATAACAAGCAGGTCATAGAAACTCTCGAAGAAAAGAACATCCACGCCGTAAGCTCGGCGGCCGACATTAACGAAAAACACGCCATCCTCGTCATACGCGCGCACGGCATCTCCCCGGACGAGGAAGCCCGGATACGCGCGCTGGACCTGGAAGTGGTGGACGCCACCTGCCCGCTGGTGAAGCACGTGCAGGAGAACATCCGCGCGCACGCCGGCAAGGGTTATTCCACCATAATCGTAGGCGACAAGGACCACGCCGAGGTGACCGGCCTTATGGGCTACACCGAGGGCCGCGGCTACGTGGTAAGCGGACCGGAAGAGGTAAAAGACCTCCCCCATTTAGAGAAAGCCAATATTGTGGCCCAGACCACCCAGGAAAGCGATGTTTTCCTGGCCGCCGCGGGAGAAGCCAGGAAGATAGCCGGCGAGCTGGCCGTTTCGAATACCATCTGCAACCCTACCCGGCAGCGCCAGAAAGAAACCGCGGAATTCTCGAAGAACTCGGACCTTGTGATAGTGGTGGGCGGCAAGAACTCGGCCAACACGGCGCGCCTCTTCCAGATCTGCGAAAGGCTGGCGAAGAAAGCTGTGCACATCGAGCGGGAAGACGAATTAAAGGAAAGTTTTTTTGAGGGCGTTTCTACGATCTTCATAACGGCCGGCGCTTCCACCCCGACCTGGATGACGGAGAAGGTGCTGGAGAAGGCCAGGGAACTCGCCGGCCGGGCCGAAAGCCCGCTGCTGGGCAAATTGTCCTTCGCCTGGAAACTCGCCGTGACCGGGTCGCTCTATACGGCCACCTCGGCGGCGGCCCTGACCTACGTCTGCATGGAACTGGAACGTGTGCCGGTCTCGAAAAAGTTCCTGTTGATGGCCGGGCTTTTCGCCTTCAGCCTGCACATGGCCAACCGCGCCGCGGAAAAAGGAACCGCGGCCCCGGACAAAGCCCGCAAGCTCCTGTTCGTAAAGTACCGCGTGGCGTCGCGCTTCACGGCTTTGCTCTGCGGCGCGCTGGCCATCCTGCTTTCGGCCGCGCTGGGCTGGAAAATATTTCTTACCGCGGCTTTCTTCTGGCTTATGGGGATGCTTTACCCATACAAGCTGCCAATGGGGACGGAAAAATTCGGGAATTTCCCGGCTTCAAAGGATATTCTTACCGCGCTGGGCTGGGCTTTCATGTGCGCCTACGCGCCGGGACTGTGGCATACCGGAGCGCTCACCAATTCCACCCAGCTGGCCGTATTCTTCGCCTTCCTGCTGGTCTTCACGCGCTCGGTGATGTTCGGCATCAGCCACGCCCACAGCGACATGATCGTGGGCAAGGAGAATTTCTACAAGGCTGCCGGGCAGAAACTGACCTATTTCACGCTGTTCTCGATCTTCATTCTGTTGGCGGGAATACTTATCTCACTGAAAGGAGCGGGCTGGCAGCCACAGCTGGCGGCCGCGCTGCTGACCGGCCTTTTCTATTACCTGGGCCTGATCTTATTCTTCTGCTTCGGGAAGCTGCCGGAACATATAACGGCAGAGACGCTGATAGATACGCAGTTCATTATCCTCGCCATACTGGCGTACAGCGTTAAGCAATAAGCCGCGGCGGCCGGCTCACTCAAATTCTTTCTTCAGCAGCTGACGCGCCCGGAATAGGCGTGTTTTAAAGGCGGGGACGGATATTTTCAAAACTTTGGCGGCCTCTTCCATGCTCAAATCCTGTATGTCAGCCAGGGTCACGGCCAGGCGGTAGTTCACCGGCAGCTTTGCAAGGGCCCTGGCTACGCTTTCCGCCAGTTCCTTCTTGGACGGATCGTCGGCCTGCGGCAGGTCCCCGATCCCGCGTATATCCTCAAGGCTTACCAGCTTTTCGCTCTTCCTCTTACGGAACTTCATCCAGCAATTATTAGCGGCTATGCGGTAAAGCCAGGTTGAGAAACCGGCCCGGCCTTTGAACTTCCCTATATTTTTGAAAGCGGAGATGAAAGTTTCCTGGTAAACGTCATCGGTCTCCGACTTGAGCCCGTGGCAGACGGCGCTGGCCATCCCGTACAGCTTTTCCCGGTATTTCTTTACCAGTTTGCCGAAGCTTGCGGTATCCCCCGCCTGGGCTCTCCGTACCAGTTCCTCGTCGCTTTTATCCATACATGGATTATACTAAGTGGCCGCGGGCTTTGCAGGGTGGCAGCGATGAGTTTTACCTGAACGGGCTCTTTGAATTCACTATGACCAAGCTGCCGGCTTTTATCAAAGGATGTAAAGTTGCAGGACCTGGTCCCTCCGCCCTGCGGGTATTCCGGCACGGCTGTCAGCGGCGCATGAAATCCTGCGCGCGCAGCCAGGCAGTCAGCTCGGCGGCCATTTCCTCGTCGTCGGAGACGCGCGGGTGGTTGCCGGACCAGTGGCTGAAGACATAGCGGCGGACCAGCGGATCCCCGGCCTGCAGCTTGTCCGCCGCGGCGGTCCAGGCGGCGATAAGCGGTTCGCCTTTTGCGCCGCCGGCCATGCCGCCTCGCAACAGCACAATATGCGCTTTAGGCCACGTGGCGCGTATCTCCCCGACCAGCGCCACGTAGCCGTCGGTGAAACCAGGCGGGAAAGGCCGCTTCCGGCCGCTGGTGAAGGAATAATCGTTCTCCCCGTAGTTCACAAATATGACGTCGGGCGTCCAGGACAGGTCGGCGCGGGGAGAAGCCGCCTTGGGGTACAGCTTGTCCCAGACCTGCCCGGCCTTAACCTCAACGTAGCCCTCGGAGATACCCATGCCGCTTACGGCGATGTTACGGTGGTCCGCGTTGAAGGCCGCGGCGGTAAGGGCGGCGTAGCTCTTGGCGCTGTTGTGCGTGGAGCGGTCATCCCACTGATCGGCCGCGCCGTCCTCGTTGCAGGCCCCGACGGTTATGGAGTCGCCTAAAAAAAGCAGGGAGAGTTCGTTCGCCGGAGGGGCGGGTTTCCAGGCCCTGGCGCCGGCGGCCAGTTCCACGCCCAGGAAGGCGGCCGTGCCGGCTGAGGCCTCGCTGCGCTTGAAGAGGACGAGCCTGTGCCGGCCCTCCGGATATAGCGGGAGCTGCACGCGCGAACCCGTGCCGGCCGGGGCCTTTATGCGGGCCGTTTTTCCGTCCACTTCGGCGTCGAAGAATACCTGCCCGTCGGTTTTGCCGAAGAGCAGGGCCGCCGGCCCGCCTTCAAAATCCAGGTAGACCCGCGAGGCCTGCCAGATCAGCACCGGGGCGGCCGGGTTGGCGAAGTCTATGCGCCCTTCATAAAGAAAACGCGGATCGTTAGCGGTAATGGTCACCGGGACGCCGGCCCCGCCAAGGTTCCCGTGGGCGCAGGCGGCAAGCAGGAATAAAAGCGGCAGTATAATAATTTTCAGGCGATGCATATCGTTTCCCTCCCGGGCATGATTATTATAGCGGAATTAGGGAAACTTTTGCCGCAGCCGGGCCGGTATTCCCGGCAGAAAATAGGCCCAAAGGGCCATTGACACCCGGAAGCCGGCGGGGTATAAGATATATATGGGAACGCGCGGCCTATTCTTTATACTGTTGGCTTTTCCGGCCCTGGCGCGCGGGGACGGCAGCGCTCTTTTCCCACTGGGTGACGTATCGCTTACGGCGGTTCCCGCTGCCGCCGCCCCTTCAGTGCAGGCCGGCGCCGGGCGCCTCGATGCCGGGAAAGTGGCCGCGGCGCCCGTGGACAATAACGCCGACGCTGCTGCGCGCGCGCTGTACGGCCGGCTGCGCTCGGAGTATTCCCGCCATATCATTTCAGGCCAGACCACCCAGTATTTCAGTCAGCTGGCGGCCATCACCGGCAAGCGCCCGGTCATACAGGGCTTCGACATGCAGAACTATTCGCCGCACAATCCCTGGCACGACGACTGGTCCTCCTGGGACGACGGCACGGTGCAGGCGGCCATAGACTGGCACCGGTCCACCGGCGGCGCAGGTATTGTGACCTTCCAGTGGCACTGGTTCTCGCCTTCCGGCGGCAGCCTGAAGACCAGTACCTTTTACGCCAAGAACACCTCTTTCGACGTTTCCCGGGCCGTGACCGCGGGTACCGAGGAGAACCGGCTGGTCCTGCGCGACATAGACGCCATAGCCGTGCAGCTCAAGCGCCTGCGGGACGCAGGCGTGCCGGTGCTGTGGCGGCCGCTGCACGAGGCCGGCGGCAAATGGTTCTGGTGGGGCGCCGGCGGCGCGGAGAACTCCAAGAAACTTTACTCCCTGCTGTACGACCGCCTGGTCTATTATCACGGCTTGCACAACCTGCTCTGGGTCTGGTCTACCCCGGAGGATGACTGGTATCCCGGCAACGACAAAGTGGATATCGCCGGTTACGATTCATATCCGGAGACGAACGCGCATGGTCCGCAGGACGGCGTCTTTAACCGTCTCAACAGCCGGACCGGCGGCATGAAGATGCTGGCCCTCACCGAGGCGGGCCCCATCCCGGACATAAACCTCTGCTTCCGGCAGGACTCTCCCTGGCTTTACTTCATGACCTGGAGCGACAAGGTCATGTCCCAGAATTCCAATTCCGTCATCTCCAATACCTACAAGGACCAGCGCGTACTGACCCTCGATTGACCGCCGCGGAGGCTTAAATAAAAATACCCGCCGGAGCCGGCGGGTATTTTTATGCCGATGCGGGCCCCCGCTCAGGCCTTTTTTTCGCTGATATGCCGCGGGTGGTGCCCCGAGATGCCGTAATGAGCTATATAGAGATAGCAGAGCAGCGGGAGGATGAAGGCGTGGTGTATGCCTATCCTGTCCGCCAGCACACCCTGTATTACCGGTATCACGGCGCCGCCGACTATGGCCATGCAGAGTATGCCCGAGCCCTTGCCCGTGTGCGAGCCGAGGCCCGCCAGGGCCAGCGAGAAGATGGTCGGGAACATGATGGAATTGAACAGGCCGATGGACAGCACCGTCCACATGGCCGCGTGGCCGCTGAAGAGCATCGTGGCGGCGGTCAGCCCGGCGGCGGCGAAAGAGAACCAGGTCAGCAGCTTCGCCGGGTACATGCGCGTCTGTATCGCCGAGCCGATAAAGCGGCCCACCATAGCGCCGCCCCAGTAGAAGGAGACGAATTTAGCCGCGGCGGCTTCCGGCAGGCCCGCAATGTACGGCTGCCCGATGTAGTTCACCAGGAAGCTGCCTATGGACACTTCGGCGCCGACGTAAAGGAAGATGCCGAGCGCGCCCAGCTTCAGGTGCCGATAGCCCCAGGCTGAACCGGAATCATATTCCACCTCTCCGGTCTCCGGGTCCACGTTACCGGCCTCTATCTCCGGCAGTTTTATCGAAGCGAATACGGCCGCCATCAGGAACAGCACCGCGGCCAGCCCCAGATAAGGCAGCTGCACGGAGGAGGCCTGGGTCACTTTGTAGGCCAGCTGGTCCGCCTGGCTGAGCTTGGCCAGGTCCGCCGCGGACATGGTGGCTACGCTGAGGATGAAGATGGACCCCAGGTAGGGTGCTATGGTCGTACCCAGGGAGTTGAGGGCCTGCGTCAGGTTGAGCCGGCTGGCGGCCTTGGCCGGCGCGCCCAGTATGGTGACATAGGGGTTGGCGGCCACCTGCAGCACCGTGATGCCCGAGGCCAGAACGAAGAAGGCGGAAAGGAACAGCGGGTAGGAGATGCGCCCGGCGGCTGGGTAGAACATGGCGCAGCCGATGCCGGCCACTACGAGGCCGAGGACAATGCCCTTCCTATAGCCTATTTTCTCTATTATGCTGCCGGCCGGCAGCGACATGATGAAATATGCGGCGAAGAAACAGAGCTGTATCAGCATCGACTGCGCGTAGTTCAGCGTGAAGACCGCTTTCAGGTGCGGGATCAGGATGTCGTTGAGGCAGGTGATGAAGCCCCACATGAAGAACAGCGAAGTGAGCGCCGTGAGCGCGAAGGTATAGTTGGCGTTGTGGTCAGCCTTGGTCCGAAGGACGCCGCCCGCAGGTGCAGTTGATGCCATGGTTTTCTCCTATTCAGGGTGCGGTAGTAATTATAGTCATTTCGGACAGGGGTTCCAATGCCGCGCGAATTTTTTGATATTATATCGGATATGCCCCCCCCATTACCCCGTTTCGTAAGCGTCGGAGAAGCCCTGACCGATTTCATCCGCCAGGGGGACGGCACCTGGCTGGCCCGCGCCGGCGGCGCCCCGTGGAACGTGGCCAGGGTAATGGCCTCTTTCGGGGTCCCCAGCGCTTTCGCCGGGGCCGTCAGCCTCGATAATTTCGGCGCCGAACTGGCCGCGCTGAGCGGCAAGGCCGGGCTGGACCCGCGCTTCCTGCAGCGCTGCGCCAAACCGCCGCTGCTGGCCATAGTCCACGAGACCAGGCCGCCGCAATACTATTTCATAGGCACGGACAGCGCCGACCTGGCCTTCGACCCGGCGCAGCTGCCGGCGGGCTGGATGGCGGCGGCGCAATGGCTGCACTGCGGCGGCATCGCCCTGGCGCGCGAACCGCTGGCCGGAAAACTTATTTCGCTGCTGGAAACCGCCAAGGCCGCCGGCGCTAAGCTCAGCTTCGACCCTAATTTCCGCAACCTCATGGGGCCGGCTTACGACGCCACCTTCGAACGGGTGGCGCGGCTCGCCGACATAATAAAGGTATCCGACGAGGACCTGCGCGGCATCTTCCGCACGGGGGACGCGCCCGGCGCGCTGGCGAAGCTGAAGGCCATGAACCCGGCCGCGGCCGTCCTGATAACCACCGGGGCGGACGGCGCCGAGCTGCATGCCGGCGGAAAAATTTACAGGCAGCCCTGTCCCAAGGTCAACGTGGTGGATACCGTCGGAGCCGGTGACGCCGGCGCCGGCGGCCTTCTTTACAGCCTGATGACCGCCCCGGAAGCCGGCTGGGAAACGCACCTGCGCCGCTCGGTAGCCACAGGCACCGCCGCCTGCGCGCACGCCGGCGCCGTGCCGCCCGCGCTGTCCGAAGTGGAAAGATTTATCGCAGAAATGGAGGAAAAATAAATGACCGACTTCCGCGACCCCAAGTTCCTGGAGGACCACATCAAGCACACGATGGCTTTCTACCATCCTAAGGCCGTAGATCAGAACGGCGGCTTCTACCACTTCTTCAAGGATAACGGCGAGATCTACGACAAGACCACCCGCCACCTGGTAAGCAGCACGCGCTTCATTATCACCTATTCCAACGCCTACCGCCGCTTCAAGAAACCGGAGTACCTGCGCGCCGTGGAGCACGGCGTGGCCTTCCTGCGCGAGCGCCACCGCAACCCCGCCACCGGCGGCTACGCCTGGCAGCTCAAGGGCGACAAGGTGGACGACGCCACCAACCATTGCTACGGCCTGGCCTTCGTGCTGGTGGCCTATTCGCACGCCGCTATGGCCGGAGTCAAGAACGCCAAGGAATGGATCAACGAGACCTTCGACCTGATGGAGAAGCGCTTCTGGTCCGAGAAGTACGGCCTGTACGCCGACGAGGCCTCAGCCGACTGGTCGAAGCTTTTCCCCTACCGCGGCCAGAACGCCAACATGCATTCCTGCGAGGCCATGCTGGCCGCTTACGACGCCACAGGGGAGTCTCGCTTCCTGGACCGCGCGCTGCTGATAGCGAAGAACATCACCGTACGGCAGGCCGCGCTGGCCAAGGGCATAATGTGGGAACATTACCACGAGGACTGGACGGTGGACTGGGAGTACAACAAGAACGACAAGACCAATATCTTCCGCCCCTGGGGCTACCAGCCCGGCCACATGACGGAATGGGCCAAGCTGCTGCTGACGATAGAGCGCCACGCCTCCAAGCTCAAGGACACCGCCTGGCTGATGCCGCGCGCCGTCGAGCTTTTCGACCTTGCCATGGAGCGCGCCTGGGACAAGGTGCACGGCGGCCTGGTGTACGGCTTCGGCCCGGACAACGAGTTCTGCGATCCGGATAAGTATTTCTGGGTGCAGGCGGAGTCCATAGCGGCCGCGGCCCTGCTGGCGCTGCGCACCAAGAACGACAAGTACTGGGACTGGTATAACCGCATCTGGGATTACAGCTGGACCCACTTGGTGGACCACACGCACGGCGCCTGGTACCGCATCCTCACCCGCGACAACAAGAAATACAGCGACGAGAAATCGCCCTCGGGCAAGGTGGACTATCACACCATGGGCGCCTGTTACGAGGTGCTCAACGCGCTCGGCAAATAGCAAACCGCCGCAAAAAAGAGAACGCCCGCTTCCGCGGGCGTTTTTCTTTTATCCCGGCGCCCCTTATTTACCGGCGGCCAGGCTTGCCTCTATGGCAGCGGCCGCTTCCGGCACCGCGTCGGCAGGGTTCATCCAGCCGAACAGGTCGTAGTAGTGACCTGTAAGCCACAGCGTGGCGCTGCCGGCCGTACGCCCGTTCCCGGAACGCAGGTACTGCAGCAGGCCGAGGTGGCCGATTACTATCTCCTTGCGCAGGGCTTCGTCCTCGGCGGGGGTGGCGGCGCCTTCCCAGAGGTTGGGGTGGCGCAGGCCGCCGCGCCCTACTCCGAACTCGCCTATATTAAAAGGCGGGACCTCGTCCGGCTTGAGGCCGAGGAGTTTGCCGAGTATCTCCTCATGGGTATTGATGTCGTGCTTTACCAGGGCGGCGGCCACTTCGTCCACGGTGGGGTTGCGTTTGCCGCGCTCGCCCTCCGGCATAGCGGCGGTAAGGTCCATGTACTGCGACAGCGCGAACGCGTCCAGCCCCTTGATGTAGCGGGCAAGCGACGCGCGCTGTTCGGGGGTCATGCGCAGCACGAAATCCTCGGCCATCTCGAAATGATGGCAGAAGTTGTGCGACAGCAGCACGCGGTCTTGCAGTCCCAGGCGTTTCACCTCGGCGCGGGCGGCCGCCAGCAGCGCTTCCCATTGCTCCGGGTGGTACACCACCGAGTTCATCAGCTCCGTGCCCAGCTCAAGCCGCACCGGCCTTATACTCTCCTTAGGCAGGGTCTTGTCCGCGTCCAGGCGGTCGAAGGTGGTCTTAAGCGCGCCGAGCAGCGAGAAGATCATCCCCTCGCGGTAATCCGGAGTCATAGGGTCAACGTCGAAGAACCCGCGCCAGCCGGTACGGGCCCGCCACGAGTGGTTGTCCGAGCCGAACATGCTGAAGCCGGGCTGGTACATGGCCGGCTCCAGGTGCGGCTTGAGCACTACGCCCAGGCCGCGGCGCATGGCCGCTTCTACGGCGCCGCTCAGCTCGCCGGTCGACGGCGCCTGCGAGAAGTCTATCGTGTTCAGGTGCGGGTAGGTGTAGTTAGGGATGAACGAGACGAAGGTGAAACCCGCCTTCTTCATCGCGTCCAGGCGGGGGGCGGGATCGGTCAGGTCACCGGAGTTGCAAGGGTAGCTGGCTCCCAGCGGCGCGGGCGGCGTGCCCAGCGCAGCGAACCTGGCGGCATATTTCTTAATAACGCGCGCCGTGGAATTGTCGGCGTCGTACACGCTGTACCAACCCTGCAGCTCGTGCGGCGGGTCGCCCAGCCATGGGTCGCCGGGCATCCAGGTACCGCCCGGCTTCGGCGGCCGGCCCTCGCCGCCCCAGGCCCAGAAAGCCACGCCGGCCAGCGGCAGGCCGGCCTTGGCCTGACCGTAGGCGGTCTCGAAAACCTCGGAGTAATACTTGTCGCGCAGCGCAGTGCCTGCGGCCGGCGCGTAAGAACCGCTGTCGCGGCCTATACCGAATTCCTCCAGCACCAGCGGCTTGCCGAAGGCCTTCGCCTTCAGCAGGTGGGCCGTAAGGTAGTCCTTCATCTTAGCCACGGCGCTGTCGTAGCCTTCCGGCTTGGCCGGGTCGTACCAGCTCCAGTTCTGCACCCAGATATGGATGGTGGAGTAGTCTATGGTCTTGATGGAATGGTTGCGCGTGAAGTCCATGCCGGCCGAAGCCGGGAAAGGCGTCTCCCCTTCGCTGCCGGCGGTCACCAGGTGGTTGCCGTCGAGCGACTTTATATAAGCCGAAGCGTCGGCCAGCCACGCGTTGAAGGGCTCCACGTTATAGTCGCCGCGCGGCTCATTGGCCAGTTCCCAGGCCATGATAGCCGGCTCGTCCCGGTAAAG
>Ga0265342_10004736_pt1 | contig 10594 bp, 7 predicted proteins | sample 4CB327metaG_FD_203125 | JGI IMG/M metagenome (GOLD analysis project Ga0265342, IMG submission 203125) | Rhizosphere microbial communities from Carex aquatilis grown in University of Washington, Seatle, WA, United States - 4-CB3-27 metaG | ecosystem: Host-associated > Plants > Roots > Rhizosphere...
CAGCACACAGCCGTGGCGTTCGCCGACATGAGCCTTCAGGTGGGTGTCGATCAACAGCCGGAGCGCTTTGGTGTCGAAGCGGCCGTGCACGACGAGACTGTCAAAGATTCGTCCTGCACCCCACATCGCCACGCCTCTCGGCGCCAGCGCCGCAAGTTCGGCGGCGACGTGACCGAGTGCGGCAAGATTGTGCGCGCGCGTTGCAATGTAGTCGGAGATCAGCGCATAGGAGTTTTCGACCTCATCCGGATCGGCGCCCGTGGCGTCCGTCGCTGCCGCTTTGCGCGCGACCAGAAAGAGATTCGACAGATCGGCACGATCCGGCACCTCTACCGGCGAAAAACCGGCGGTTTCGACCATGCGCGTCAGCGTGCGTTCGGAGAAGTGGTACAGATGCTTGTCGATGAACCATTCCTCGACAATGTCGTCGGCGCCGAGCAAAGCGATGTTCGGCGCATCGAGGACCAGCACGCCATCGTCCTTCAGGGTGCGCCTATGGTCGGCGAGCACGTGAGCAGGATGCGCCAGATGTTCGATTGTGTGGCAAGAGTGGACGACATCGAAGCGGCCGGTCTCCAGCGCCGCATCCTCGATGCGCGCGCCAAGCAAGGTCGTGCGCTCAAGCCCAGCACACGACAGCGCCACGCGCTCGTCGGGTTCGATCGCCACAAGGTCGGCGCCCGGCGCCGCATGCAGCATCGCGCGTGCGAAGCTGCCGCGGTTGGAACCGACATCAAGCAGCGAGAAGGAGGTTGACGGATTTTTGTGCCGCAGCACGGCTTGCACGGCAATCCTGGTGCGGAAGCCTTTGCCGTAGCGTACATTGCCCCAGTCGGCGCCGCCCGACACGGCCGCCCCGCGGCGCGGCGCACGGTCGGTACGCGGCAGACTTTGCACGAGTCCGCAGTTGCCGCAGATATGGACGCTGATGCCTCTTAGAGAGCGTTCCGGTGTGTAAACGGCTTCGAGCGCATCGCTTCGGCAAAGTTCGCAGATATCAGGCATTTGAAGATGTCCAGGAAGGACCCGGTAACCATCCTCGGCCGATCACCCTTAATAATTCACTACGTATTCGGTGGATGAGGTGTAGCCCAAACGCTCGCGCATGTAGCTGGCGACGCGTTCGAAATTCGCGCGCTGGGGATCGCTGAGGAGTCTGTCCTCGGGCCGGTTCACATTGTGAGGTCTGGCGAACATCGCAAAATGTTCGTCGCGGTAAGCAAGGTTAAGAAAATCATAAAGCGCATGCACCGCGCTCGGTGTGTTCCTCAGATCTTCAAGCCTCACGAACAGGCTGCGCGAGGCGGGAAGCGCCCCCAGCGCCGCAAGGATTACGCGATTGATTTCACCCCAGTGCCAGGCAATCCGCGTGAACTGGTCGAAGGCTTCGAAGGCGGCCGACAGCGGATCGTCCTGGCGCGGCAAAGGCCACCAGTATTTTTTTTCCGGTGGCGGCGGCGGCACATGGAGAGGATCGCGCGCATGCGCACGCAAGATGGACGTCGAGCGATCGTCGTAGCATTCGTCGCCGAGCTTGTTGAAAAAGGAGCTGGCGACCTTGCGGCCGTCGCGCACCAGATGGACGAATTTTGCCTGCGGCAGAAGCTCGGCAAGCTCGGGAATCAGCCAAGACAGCTTGTTCGACGAATCGCCCCAATGAAGTTTCTCGCTGTAGCGGATGGCGGCGACATGGGTTTCGGCGAGCACGCGCTTTGCCTTGTCGGCGTCGATCAGGCCCAGGTAGCGGCGCACCGCCAAGGGCTGGACGATATGCACCATGTATTCGTGGTGCATTTCGACGTCATCCGTCGCCGTGAAGGCCTTGTGCAGCATGGCCGTGCCGGAACGCCCGCTCGAAACCACAAAGAATGCTTCGCTGTTTTTCATGGCTTGACCGCGATGAGCACAACCTCCCGGCCGAAGCCGGCCTCCGCCAGCGCGCGGTAAAAAGCGCGCCGCGCCTGCCTGAAACCCGCCGATTCCAGCGCCATATCGAAACGCTTGCGCTTGGCGTGACAGGTGCGGCCCAACTCGCGGTCCCTGGTGTAGTCCTCGCCCATCAGCAGGAAGACTTCCATCGGAAAACTCGTCGTACGTTCGGCCACTTCAAGTCCCTGCCGCACCAGCAGATCTTCGGCAGAATCGAAGTTGAAATAGTTGAGGTGATAGGGCGGTGCGATCCACCATTCGCTGGCGTCCAGTTCGGCGCGTCCGGCGATCTGGAATGGCGAGAAATCGTTCGGTACGTTGATACAGAGAACGCCGCCCGGGTCGAGCAGGTCGCGGGCGAGGATCGCAATGTTGGTGGGATCGGGCACGCATTCCAGCACGTTGTTCAGATGCACAGCGTCGAACCGTCCGAGTCCGGCCGCGGTTTCACCATTGAAGAAGCCTTCCGCTACTTCGATGCCGAGCTTCCTGGCCTGGGCGCTTGCCGCGCGAGAGGACTCAATCCCAAGGACATTCCAGCCGCGCGCCTTCGCCGCCTTCAGAAAGGATCCGGTGCCGGAGCCGATGTCCAACAGACGGCGGCGCTGCGGTCCCAGAATTCGTTCGAAGCTTTCCAGGCGGTCGTTGTAGGCCAGTTCCGACCAGACATGGTCGTCGCTGTTTTTCGGCGGAAAGCTGAGCGTTTCTTCCTTGAAATTCGCACGGCGTCGCGCCGCTTCGTATTCCGCCGGATCGGGCAATGGCAGGACATGGCGAAAGCCGCAAATCTCGCACTGGATGATGTCGTAACCTTTGACCCGTGCCACACGGCGCCCTTCATGGGCCTGCCAAGCGATGATCGGTTCGACAGCGGCGGTGGCCATCGCAGTCCCCTCGTTAACGCTCTCTTAGCCATGTCTGATTTAGAAAGCGTTAAGACTGAAAACGGGACCGTTCATGAACGCCGGGCCGACCTTTATTGCCGAGGCCTCCAGCAACCACGGGCGCGAGCTGTCGCGCGCGCTGGCCTTCGTCGATGCCGCCGCCGAGGCCGGCTGCGACGCCGTGAAATTCCAGCTTTTCAAGATCGACCGCATGTTCGCGCCCGAAATCCTCAGCCGCAGTGCCAAACATCGGGCGCGCAGGGAATGGGAACTACCTGTCGCGCACTTGGCGCCGCTCACCGAACACTGTTCGAAGCGTCGAATAGCGTTCTCCTGCACACCCTTTTATGTGGAGGCGGTGGAGGAGCTTCAGCCTTACGTGGCCTTCTACAAGATCGCTTCCTACGAATTGCTCGTGGACGATCTACTGGCGGCCTGCGCCGCCACCGGAAAACCCGTCGTTCTTTCGACCGGCATGGCCACCATGGAGGAAATCCGTCAGGCGGTGGCGACGCTGGCTCGCGCCGGGGCCGCCGATGTCACGCTCCTGCATTGTGTTTCCGCCTACCCTGCCCTGGTGCGCGAATCAAATCTTTCAGCCATCGCCGTCATCCGCGAAGCGACCGGCTGCAAGGTCGGCTGGTCGGATCACACCCGCCGTCCAGCAGTGATCGAACGGGCGGTACATCGCTGGGGTGCCAGCACGGTGGAGTTCCACCTCGATCTCGATGGCAAAGGTGCGGAATATGCGTCGGGCCATTGCTGGCTGCCCGACGAAATCGCGCCCGTCATCGCCCGCATCCGCGAGGCCTTCACAGCCGACGGAACGGGGTTCAAAGAGCCGCAGCCCGGCGAACTTGCCGACCGCGACTGGCGTGCCGACCCCGACGACGGCATGCGGCCACTGCGCGCCATCCGCGCGATCTGGGAGCCGGCAGCATGAGCAGGCGCATCGTCGCGATCATCCAGGCGCGCATGGGCTCCACGCGGCTGCCAGGAAAAGTCTTGAAGCCGATCGCCGGCAAGCCGCTGCTCTGGCACACCGTTCATCGTCTCGGCAAGTCGCGGCTGATCGAAGAGATCGCCATCGCGACCAGCCTCAATCCGCGTGACGACGCCATCGTCGAATTCGGCCGGCAAAACGATATCCGCGTCGTGCGCGGTCCCGAAGACAATGTGCTCGCGCGCTTCGCGCGCGCCGCAGACCTGCTGGACGCCGACATCATCGTGCGGGTTTCATCGGATGCGCCGTTCATCGATGCGGATTTTGTCGATCATCTGCTTGACGCCATGATCGAACAGGGCGGCGATTACGTCCTGCTTGAGGAAGGAGCCGAAACCGCACACGAAGGCGTCGACCCTCTTACACGGCGCGGGCTCGACAAGCTGATGATGGACGCCGCCGACGATCCCGTGGCCCGCGAGCACGTCACCGGCTATTTCAAGCTGCATCCTGACTTTGTGCCCATTGCGCGTGCCAAACCCTATCCGAAGCTGGCGCGGACGCCTGGCCGCCTCACCGTCGATACGCCGGACGATCTCGATTTCGTCGAAGCTTTGCATGCGCGCCTGGATGCCAAGGCAGGAGAGGCTTCGCTCGGGGATCTCTTGATGCTGCTCGACCGCGATCCAAAGCTGCGCGAAATCAACGCGCATGTCCGACAAAAGGAAATCGCGCCGCAAGGTGGGGTCGCACTCATCCGCTGCGACGGCGGCGGCGGCTACGGCTTCGGCCACGTCAAGCGAATGATTTCGTTGGCGCGGGCGCTAAGAGACCGCGAAGGCATCGGAGCGATTTTTGCCGTGAACGGCAGCGAAGACGCGCTGGGGCCCATCCATCAAGCAGGGTTTGAAGCAAAACTGGTGGCGGGGCCGTCGGCGCCGCTGGATTCAGTCGCGCAACATCCCGATCTCTGCATTCTTGACTGCCGCGACGGGCCATCGCGCGATGAGCTGAAGCGCTTCGTCCAGAATATTCCTGTCTCCGCGGTCATCGACGACGGATCTGAGCGCCGCCTGGCCGTCGATTTCGCCTACTATCCGCCGGTGCCACAGGCGGGGGATCTCGACTGGGAGGGTTCGTCCTGCACGGTGCGCATCGGCTGGGAATGGGCGTTGCTGGGTTTGGCGCAGGGCACTCTTCGCCCGCGCTCTTTGTCGCCGCGGCCGACTCTGCTGGTTTCGATGGGGGGCAGCGATCCCTTTGGGTTCACTTTGCGCGCGGCGCGGGCGTTGCGCGTTCTCGAGCCCATGTTCCGCGCGCGTTTTGTGATCGGACCCGGATTTGAAAACAAGGAACAGACAGCGCGAGCGATCGTAGCGCTCAAGGCAAATTTCGAAACCATCGAAGGCGCCGACGGCCTGGCAACGGAATATGCGGCTTGCGATCTGGCGCTTGTGGCGTTCGGCGTTACCGCCTACGAACTCGCGGCGTTCGGCGTACCCGCGCTGTATCTGTGCGCCACCGAAGACCATGCGCGTTCCGCGTCGGCCTTCGAGGCCGCCGGCATGGGTGTTTCGCTCGGACTCGCCCAGACAGTCCGTGACGATGCCATCGCCAAGGCGGTCTGGGCGCTGCTCACCGACAGCGAACGGCGCCGGCAAATGCGCGCGGCCGGGCTGATGACCATGGACGGCACCGCGGCGGCACGCATCGCCGGCGATCTCGCCGGCGCGCTGACGGCAAAACGGAATCTCAGGAAAGCGCAAATAGGGCGTTGAGCTGCCTAGTCGTCTGGGCGAAGACGTCCGCCCAGTCACCGCGCACCTTTGGCATCATGCAGAAAGCAGACGGCGCAAACGGCTCATGGCGCTGGCCGAAACTCGTCCAGCTCGAGTCGTAGAGCGTCTTGCAGGTCGGGGCGCCGACTGCGGCAGCCAGCCAAGACACGGCGGTTGGCGCGCTCAACATGGCATCGAGCGTCGAAAGCAGTGCCGCCGTGCGGTCGAGTTCGTTCTTCTGGTCGATGGCAGCGGGAACAACGATGTCGCGCCCGCTCATCGTTCGAAGCGCGGCGATTTCCTCCTCGCGCGCGTCATATTGTGCCGAGACGACCGTGCCGGGAAGTTTGCGCAGGAAGCGGGCCCAGGCGTCGAGCGGCGCATATTGCAGCGCGCGATGTCCGCCCGTATTGCCGCTGCGCCAGCACACGCCGGTAAACGGCCGCGGCAGATGTTCGAACGCCGCGCGCCAGCGCTCGGCCTCGTCCGGATCGGGCGCCAGATAACGTCCGGTTTGAGGAAAGTCTTCTATTTTGTTGCGCAAGAAGCGCGGCAAGGTCCCCATCTCAACAAAGGCATTTGCGCCGCCTGCCGCTTTCAACCAGCCATAACGGGATCTGACGGTGCCCGCCTGCGTTTCAACATTCCAGGGCCGCACGGCGATCGACGAAAACGAACGCGCGAACAACGCTACAAGTCTTGGTTCACACTCGAGCAAGACGCTGCCGCCGTCTGCCGCAGCGCGCGTTGCCAAATCCGCCATCATGCTGGCGAACATGATCTGGTCGCCCACGCCTTGCTCGGCGGTCACCAGCAGGCGGGTATTCCGCAGCGACGTACCGTTCCAGCGGGGCAGCTTGTGATCCGGCACCGGCGCCTTGCCCGATAGTTTCAGACGCGCAGCATAATCGCGCCAACCTTGCTTCAGATCGCCATTCAACAGGTGCAGCACAGCACGGTTAAGGCGTGCCTGGGCATTGTCCGGCTCGATCTTCAAGGCGCGGTCGTAGAGAGCGAGAGCTTCAAGGTGATTTCCATCGTCGGCGGTTAGGTCTGCCAGATTGCCCAGAGCGGCGGCATAGTTTGGCCGGCGCGCGACAGCCTCGCGATAATATTCGGCCGCGCGCCTCTGATCGCCGGTCTCGCGATAGATCGAACCCAGAGTCAGCCACAATTCGGGAGAATCGGGGTTCCTCGTCAGTGCCGGCGCGAGAAGCGCCTCAGCAGACTCGAATTGCCCCTCCGTTCGCAACAGATTGGCGAGATTGACAAGGGCCTCCAGACGTTGCGGCTCGAGGACGAGGACGCGGCGATAGAACTCTTGTGCGGGGCGGCTCATGCCCAACGCTCGCGCCGTATTGCCGAGCGCGAACAGTGTTCGCGAATCGTCGGGGGCAAGCGACAAGGCGCGTTCGAACTGCTCGATCGCCTGTGCGTGCAGCCCTTGGGCGGAAAGCTTCAATCCTTGTGTATAGGGATCGCCTCGCATGACGGAGTTATCCCGCCCGTGCCGTTAAGGGCGCGTTAAGCGCGAATATCTTCAGGCACCTTTAAGCCAAATAGGGGAGACTTGGGTGTTCACGCCGGGCTGACGCGATGTCCACCTCGATCATAAGTTTCGATTCCACGACACTGCTGAGCTATTACCAGGCCAAGCTGGGCGTCGCGCAGGCGAATCTCGCGACCAACTCTGCGTCCACATCCACAACGACCACCACATCCAGTTCCACGAGCGCCACCGCGAACGACACGCCGCCGTGGGAAAATACCTCGGCGACGGCGCAAGAGGCCAAAGACGCAAAAGTCCTTGGCATCACGAACTTCATGGACTTGTCCAACGTCCCGCAGCTTTCCGGCAGCACGACCGACAGCAAGACCGAGCAGGACAACCAGAAACTCTTCGCTCTCTATACGGCAGTCAACAATCTGGCCTATCTCGCCAGCATGTCCAAGCGCGACGGGATGACGGCAGGACAATTGACCGGTTTCAACACGCGCTTCCAAGCCGGCTTGCAGCAGGTACAATCGTTCATCAAGACCGAGACCTTCAACAATTTTACGCTGCAAGCGGCGGCGCCCAGTTCTTCCGTTTCGAGCACGGCGGAGGTGCTGTTCGCGCAGTTTGGCTATGCGGGCGGCACCGTCGTCAGCGATGCCAATATCGCGAATGCGTTGCCGGGCCTCAGCGCCAGCGACAGTTTCAAGGTCTCCGTAACAAAGGGCGGGGTCACGACCGACGTGCCCATCGACCTGTCCCAAGTGCAGGGCACGCTTTCGCTCGACAATATCGTCAACTACGTCAATCAGAAGCTGATGGCGGGCGGGTTCGACACGCGCTTCAAGCGCGTCGTCACCGAGGGCACGATCAACGATCCCACGAATGCTTCGTATGGAATCCAGATCAACGCTGCCGCTAGCGAGAAAGTTTCGTTGTCTTCGGCATCGGCGACACCGGCGCTTTATGTCGCGGGCACCTCGGGTTTGACGCAGGCGACCTCGGACAGCGCGGCGGACAATCAAGGCCGGCTCGTCAAGCTCAGCAACCTGAGCGATCCGCAGGGCGTATTCAACCAAACGGTCAGCCCCAGCAGCGGAACCACGACAGCGCAATCGACAGTCGTCGACGCGAGCGGCAATGTCTATATGGTGGGCAACGTCACGGGGAATTTCGGCAACCAGCTCAACCAAGGTACGCAAGACGTCTACCTGACGAAATACGATTCCGCGGGCAATTTGCAGTGGACCAAACTGCTGGGCAGCGCAGGTTCCGCGTCGGGGACTTCGCTGGCGCTCAATCCATCCGGCGGCGTGGTCGTTGCAGGATCGACCACCGCCGATCTCACCACCGCGGCCATTGCCAACGGCAATACGGACAGCTTCGTCGCCAAATACGACGCCGACGGCAATCAAACCTGGACGACGCAGATCCAGACGCTTAACAAGAATCAGGCAGCGGCGGTCAGTGTCGATGCGTCCGGCAACGTTTATGTCGGCGGGCAGGTGACCGGAGTCATCGGCAAAGGCCAGGTTTCGTCCGGCGGCAGCGACGGTTATGTCGCCAAACTCGATGCCAAAGGCAAGCTAGTCTACGAACAGCAGTTTGGCACCTCCGGCAACGATACGGTGGCGGCCACCGCAGTCACCATGTCGGGCGATCTCGTCGTGGCGTCGGTACAGAACGGACATGCGATCCTTTCCAAATACTCCGGCGGCGACGCGACGGCCGCACCGGCCTGGCAAGTCGACATGGGCGATCTGCAAAATGGCGGCTCGATTGGCGGACTTGCCGTATCGGGCAACCAGATCTACGTCTCCGGTTCGACGCAGAACACCGCGTTGAATGCGGGCGGCGCGGCAGCGATCGCCAACACGAGTTCGGGCGGCAGCGACGCTTTCGTCTTCAGCGCCACCGACCAGGGCGCCAGCGCGACGCCAAATTATGTCAGTTATGTCGGGACCAGCGGTATCGACAAGGCTGGCGGACTGACGGTCGGTGCCGACGGTACGGTCTATCTCACCGGCTCGACGACGGGGACCTTCGCGGGCCAGGTGCGGAACGCGGCCGCTGTGAACAACAGTTTCGTCACGGCAATGGCAAGTGACGGTTCCATCGATTGGACACGCCAGTTCGGGGGCGCCGACGGTCAATCCGCTGGCCAGGGAATCGCCATCGATTCGCAGGGTTCCAGCGTACTCGATGCGCTGGGCCTACCGCGCGGCACGGTCGACGTGCCCCAAACGACCGACTTGGCGTCGCAGACAACGCTCAGAGCAGGCGATTCGTTCCAGGTTCAAATTCAAGGCACCGCGGCGCGCAATTTCACGATCACCATCGACAAGGGCGAAACGCTCAATTCGCTGGTGACGAAGATCAACGCCGAGTTCGGCGCCAACGGCAAGGCCAGCATAAGTTACGGCGCCAACGGGGAAGGTCTGAAGATCGAGATAAACTCCGGCGTCACGGCGAAACTCGTTGCCGGCTCCGGTAACTTCGATGCGTTGGCGCGCCTGGGCATCGCGGCGGGAACACTGAGCAGCACGTCCACAACGAGCAGTTCGTCCTCCAGCTCGACGTCGTCCACACAAGCTTTCGGTCTCGGTTTGGCCTCCAATATGGATATCTCGACGTCGACCTCTGCGGGGGCCGTACGCGCCCAACTGCTTACTGTGCTTTCCACCATCCAAAAAATGTACCAAACCACCAATACGTCAACCACAAATACAACAACGACCACGCAATCGGGCGGAACCGCGTCGGCCTACACGCAGTCTCAATTGGCGAATTATTCGCTGGCCCTCAACATATTGTCGTACGGCAGCACCACCAGTTCGTCGACGGCCTGATCGGTTAGATCAGATTGTCATAGACGATCGCGCCGGCCTGCGGGCGATAATGCCCAGCTGCGGGCGCATAGGTGCGAGCGAAACTGCGGCGGCGTTCGACTTCTTCCGCCACGGCCTTGATAATGCCTTCGCTGGCATTGCGCACACAGGTAAGAAGGCGGGTATGAAGAGCGAGTACTTCACGGAACCGTGCCGTCGTGTCGAAGAATTTTCGGCGCAGCTCCGCCGGCGCCGCCTTGGCGCGCCCCGGATCGAGGCCGGCGGCTTCCCGTCCGTACATCGCCGACAAGCGCTGAATTTCCGGATCGATGGTGCGCATCTCCTGCGGCCGGCCCGCCTTGAGGGCTTTGATGTCCGCTTCGAGCGCGCCGATCAGCCGCTCGGCCATCGTGATCAAAAGCTCGATCTTCTGCCGGTCGGGGCTCACTGGACCGTTTCCTGCGTCTTGAGAAGCTCGCGCTTGACGGACGCAGCAATCCCGATGCCGCCTTGCGCCGCGATCTGCTTGCCGTATTCGTCGAGCATCAGCGAGCGGAACATCTGTTCGCCTTGGCCGCCGCCGAACGGTCCGTCGGTGGAAATACCGTCGAACATCTCGCCGAGGAACTGGGAGAGGAAAACGCCTTCGAAATCCTGTGCCGCCTGGTTCGCCTTGGCGACATCGGCCGTCGGCCGCGGCGCCTGGATCGGCCCCGACTTGGCGATGGCCATGGCGG